>Ga0210394_10000032_pt1 | contig 328583 bp, 265 predicted proteins | sample IncBWC12MmetaG_FD_160121 | JGI IMG/M metagenome (GOLD analysis project Ga0210394, IMG submission 160121) | Forest soil microbial communities from Barre Woods Harvard Forest LTER site, Petersham, Massachusetts, United States - Inc-BW-C-12-M | ecosystem: Environmental > Terrestrial > Soil >...
CTTCGCCTCGCTTGGACTTCCTTCCTTGCTTGACCGTCCAGCGTAACCCTCTGAACCGCCTGATGCGGACCCGCATGTCAGGTGGTGTGGCAGGGGCGAGCGGGTGACTGCTCCCCCTATGCCGATTAGGCCCCGTCCTTTCGTACAGGTAAGCCACAGGAACCCGCCTTCCCCATCCCGCTTGCCGGGCTCTATCCCCGTTCCTATCATTGAAGAGGCGCTCCACGGTTCATTCTGAGACGCTTAGAATCCTTAAATGAACGTCGATCCACAACCCAGCGGACAGCCGCAGGCTCCCTCGGCCACAGATTCCGGCCAATCCCTCACGGCGCGCCTGAACAGCTACGAGAAGCGCCAGCAGGAGTTGTGGCGGCTGACTTTCTTCCTACTGTTGGTGGTCTCCTCGGTGTTCGCCTGGTATTCGTGGGATTCGTTGCGCAAGGCTGCGTTCCGTCTAGAGGCCCTGCCCTTCGGCCTGGTCGCTCTTGTGTTGCTCCTCGGGGCCTACGTCTGGAAAAAAACTCAGGAAACCGCCGAACTCAAGGGCCTGGTGCGAGGCCTCGACCAGAAGGATTGCGCTCCCCCGAGCGACCGTCAAATGGAACACCTGTTCCGTATGATCTCCAAATCCCAGCAAGGTTTCCGGGATTTGATCGACTCCTTTGACGACATTCTTCTCGCCCTGAGCCTCGATGGTGAAATTCGCGCCGCCAATCGTAGCTTCGCCGATTTCGTCGGCCAAAGCTTTCAGGAGATTATCGGTCTTCACATCGGACATTTCGTCACCGACGAGCACGCCACCTCCGAGGAAGAACTGAACCGAGCGATAAATCGCTTCCTCGACCGCCGCGTGTGGTCGGGCGTCGTTCATGTGCGCCTCAAGAAAACAGGCGCGGCCTACTTTTTTGATTGCGTCGCTCACGCCATGATCCGCGAGGACAAGGTTCATGGCCTCACCATTCTCGCCCGCGACATCACTTCCCAGCGCCGCAGCGAAGCCCGCTTTACCGAGCTCTTTGAAACCCTCCAGGAAGGCATCTACATCGTCACGCCCGACGACAAAATCCTCGAAGTCAATCCCGCTCTCGTTCATATGCTCGGCTACGATTCCAAGGAGGAGCTGCTTGGAAAAAAGGTCAGCGAGGTGTTCGTCGATAAGGAGCAGCGTTCCATCCTGACGCGCGAGGTAAATCGCCAACCAACTCCCCAGGGTAAGGAAATCACGTTGCACCGCAAGGACGGAAAGCCGATCGTTTGCCTCAACACCTCTTCCGCTGTCCGCGATACCGGGGGCAAAGTCGTCCGCTATCAGGGCGCCCTCGCCGATATCACCGAACGCCGCGCCATCGAAAAGCGCCTTTACCAGCAGCAGGAGTTTGCCCGCCGTTTGGTGGACAGTTTCCCCGACCTGATCTTCGTTCTCGATACGGAGCGACGTTATACCTTCTCGGGTCCAAAGGTCGAAGAAGTCCTTGGCTACAACGCCGAGGAAACCATCGGCACGATTTTCGGCGACCGCACCCACCTGGAAGACCGCGCAGCCGTGATCGCCGTCTTCGACGATCTTGTCCATGGAAAGCGCAACTTTGCATCCATCGAAGTACGCGTTCGCCACAAGCAGGGAGAATGGCGGCGTCTCCGCTGCCACTTCAGCCCGCTCTTCGACGTGAACGGCAAAATCGAAGGCGTGGTGATTTCTGGCCGCGACATCACCGAGGTGAAGCGCTTGGAGGAGCAGTTGATCCAGGCCGAAAAGCTGGCTGCCATGGGCCAAATGCTAGCCGGCGTCGCCCACGAGTTGAACAACCCGCTCACCGCCATCCTTGGCGCCAGCGAACTTCTTCGCGATCGCCCAGGCACCGACGAAAACACCAAGCGCCAGTTGGACATGACTCATCGTCAGGCGCGCCGCGCTGCTCGTATCGTGCAGAACCTTCTCGAATTCTCACGGCCGGCCTCGCCTCAAAAGAGAGCGCTCGATCTCAACGCCGTCGTCGACCGCACCCTACAGCTTCACGAGCATTCGCTGCGCCGCAACTCCATCCAGGTGGACTTTCGTCCTTCCGCCGGTCTTCCTCCCACGATCGGCGATGCCAATCAGCTCATCCAGGTGTTCCTGAACCTTGTCGGCAATGCCGAGCACGCTATCCGCGAAATTCGCCCCGCGGGCCGCATTCAGATTCGGCTGGGCAAGATAAGTTCTCGCATCTACGCTTCCGTTCAGGATGACGGCCCTGGAATCAAACCCGAAGTCCTGCCAAAAATCTTCGATCCCTTCTTCACCACCAAGCGCCCTGGCGGTGGCACCGGACTCGGTCTCAGTATCTGCATGTCCATCGTCCGCGAGCACGGTGGTGACATCGAAGTCGAATCGCTTCCCGCGGGTGGCGCCGCTTTCACGGTTTATCTTCCGATTGCCGAAGTCCCGGCTCCCAGAACTCCAGTACGCGAATTGGATTCCTCCGGCTCAGGAGAAATGATGGCGCCGACCATGGACCTGGTGAAAAATCGATCTATTCTCGTTGTCGACGACGAAGAAAGCATTCGCATGCTTCTGATGGAGGGGCTGACCGCGCAGGGTTTGCACGTCGATTGCGCGGCTGGGGCGGAAGAAGCGCTCAGTCTCGTTCTTCGCGGGAAGTATGACGCGATTCTCTGCGACCTCAATCTGTCCGGCACTGGCCCCAATGCCGATGGCTACAGCGTCGCCCAGAGATTGAAAGTCGCCGCGGGCGCGAACAAGCCGGAACTGATTTACATGTCAGGCGAAGTTATCGCGGAGGGAGAAGGTTCGAGCGCGTCAAGCAGTTTCCGCCGGCTCCAGAAGCCCTTCCGAATCTCCGATGTTTTAAATACCTTGATGGTGGTGTTCAGCAGGATTCCTGTAGGCTCCAACAAACACTGACCGGTCGGATCATTTTTTCGCTTTTGTACTGCTGTCGCTGCCGCCGCTCGCATCCACTCCAAAATCCCACACAAAATAATTCAACCCATCGGGCAAAATCTCCGCCAACACGTACTCTCCTGGCGTCAAGGTCTCGCCCAACGTAAAACGGTAAACGTGCGGCGCGACTTCCCACCTCTGAATCGCCACTTCGTTCACGTCAGCGCCTATTTTTTCACCGAACAGGGTCTTGATGGACTCGAGTTGTCGGCCATTGCGCATCTGCTTCGCTCGGATCAAAACCACGTCCGGTCCGCTCTCTCCCGGCCGGCTGCTTGTCTCGACCGGCGACACCCGGTCCGGATCGGGAGGCGGCTCTCGCAAATAAAATTCCGGCGTCGCGATTTTCAGGCGGAGCGTTGCGTGCTCTCCGGCGAGGAACACCCTCTGTTTCCCCGGCACGATCGGGACTGGAGAAAGCACTTGCTCCACGGTCCTTAGCTTGTCGGCCTTCGTCCCCGCGACTGCCTGTTGTATGTATCGCACCGACTTCCCTTCGACTACATACAAACCCTCGGCCTGCGGCAGAAACGCGCCTTGTCCCACTTGGAGGCTGGCGTCGATGTCCGCTACGTTGTCCATGCGCTTCGCCTCTTCCTGGTTGTGGATTTTTTCGGCCAATGTGTTCGAAGCCTTTTGACTGGCCGCCTCATCTTTAGCCGTGGCGTCCCAGTCCACCATCGCCGCCGGTAACTCTTCCCAATCGCCTCGCTCCACACTGAAATACCGCACACGATCGCCGTTCCGCTGGTATTCCCGAACCATTTGGAAGGTGCCGTCTTTCAGGATGAGCTTCTTGCCGCGAGGTATGTCAGCCGAAGAGCTGCCTTGCACAGGCTTGTCTTGGGATGGGCTGGCGGAAGGGAATGTTACGAGACTCCAGAAAAGCAGGCAGGAACAGCCTGTGCCAAGGATTCGACGCGAGAGGTAACCGGAATTGCGCGCTCCAACCATGGGGTCTTGGGCAGGCGTTTCGAGGAATGCCTTGCTGCGCTTGCCGTCGGAAACTCAAGCATAGCGCTCCCGGAGTGCCACCCGCAAGGAAAACACCGCGAGGTCGAACTACGCCTGAGGGGAGTCAAACGAAGGAAATCGACATACGCCCGAGGAGACGAACTAGTGTGTGCAGCGCGGAAAGAGCGTTGTCAGCACCATCAGGTCGGACAGCGTAAACAACCACTGTTCTGCCTGGGCTCCGGCTGCTTCCGCTGCTCTCGCGATCATGCCCAGATGACGGCTGCGCGCGAAATTGTGCAGATGTTCGACGCAGATCCCCGTCAAGCTGGCCACTTCCGTGTCCGTAAAAATCTTCTGACTTGACTTAACTTTAACCAAGGGGCCTCTCTCTATCGCCGCCGCTTTCACCTTCCACCTGCTTTGATGCTGACAGCAGAGTAGAAGACGCCCGATTTCCCTGCAATAGTCGTTCCGTTTGAAAGTGCGTTAAACCAATTCTCTAGTACTTTTCCGGTTTGCTTTTTTGCGGGGCTTTCGTTGGCTTTCGCGGTTTTAGGAGTTTTCACCTATCTGTCAGAACTGCCAGACAGGGTGTGCAAAAAACTACTAAATTTGCGAACTTTCTACCACTTTTGGTAGTCGTCCACCTATCTCCTTCATTTGTTTGGCATGTCGCAGTTGGTGCGCGGCGATCATTTCAAACCATTCATAAACGTTCAGCGGCCCAAGAAAAACGTGCTTCCACCTGTACGCGCTCAAGTCGCGCTTCTCGGTTTCCGCAAGAAACGCGAAAGCGCGTTCGCGTGTAAGGCGAAGCACTCCGAGCATCTCTTCTTTCTTTCCGACCAGTGCAGGATCAAGCTCGATCGGCGAATTGCGCCGTATGAGACGGGCTTCAACAAGCCATATCGGCCAATGCACGCGCCTCCATAGCGGGAAGAGGCGCGGTGATTTTTGAATGATGTGGTCCGCGGTGCGGATGATAGCGCGCTCGACCATGATGAGGTGAGCTGCGATTTCGGCTGCGCTCCATTCCTCGGCGCTGGTTTTTTCGGCCCACTTCTCTGCCGGTATTCCGTCAGCGGCGCGCAGAAATGCCGACTGCGCTTCGTCCAGTTTCGCGCGGATGGGCGAGAGGTTCAGCGAGACCTCACTCTCGGAGTTCCGTTCTAAACTGCTGCGCCGCCGGCTTGCTCAAACGCGTGAGCCAGTTGCAGCACCTTCGTTTCGCCAAATGCCGGGCCAACGATTTGCAACCCTACCGGCAGCGTACCACCGATTTTGCCACAGGGAACCGAGATGCCGGGAAGGCCCGCGAGTGATCCCGTAACCGTATATATATCAGCAAGATACATCTGGAGAGGATCGTCCACGCGTTCGCCGATTTTGAACGGCGGAACCGGAGAAGTCGGCGTCACGACTAGATCTACGTGCGCGAACGCCTTGCGGAAATCGTCCGCAATCAGCGCCCGGACCTTCTGGCCTTTGAGGTAATAGGCGTCGTAGTAGCCCGCCGACAGCACGTATGTTCCAAGAACGATACGGCGTTTTACTTCGGCGCCAAATCCCGCGCCGCGCGTCTTGCGGTACATGGCGATCAGCGAATCGGCATTTGCCCGCAGGCCGTACCGCACGCCGTCGTAGCGCGCCAGGTTGGAGCTGGCTTCCGCCGTCGCGATGATGTAGTAGGTCGCGATCGCGTAATCCGTGTGCGGAAGCTGAATTTCGCGAATGTCACAACCCAAGCCGCGCAGTACTTCGATGCCGGCGTACACTTTTTCGCGAACGCCTTGGTTGATTCCTGGTCCAAAGTATTCTTTTGGAATGCCGACCTTCATCCCCTTCACCGGATTGTTCAGCGCCAGGTTGTAATCCTCCACCGGTGCGGTCGTCGAGGTGGAATCGTTGGGGTCTCGCCCTGCCATGACCTTCAGTACCGACGCCACATCGGCCACGTTATGCGCCAGCGGGCCAATCCGATCGAGCGAGGAGGCGAAGGCGATCAGACCATACCTCGAGACTCGTCCATAGCTCCCCATCATCGCGGGAATTCCGCAAAATGAACCCGGCTGCCGGATCGAGCCCCCGGTATCCGTTCCGAGGGACGCGACTGCCAGGCCTGCGGCCACTGCCGCCGCCGAGCCGCCGCTGGAGCCTCCCGGCGCGCATCCAGGAGCGGCAGGATTTTGCACATTTCCGTAAGCGGAGTTCTCATTCGAGCTGCCCATGGCGAACTCGTCGCAATTGGTCTTGCCGAGGATCACGGCCCCAGCGGCTTCCAGTCGCGTAACCGCCGTTGCGTCGTAAGCAGGAATGTAATTGGTCAGGATTTTCGAGCTGCAGGTGGTTCGAATCCCGCGTGTGCTGATCACGTCCTTCACCGCAATCGGCACACCCGCCAAAGGGCCAAGCGGCTTGCCGGCAGCCACAAGCGCATCCACGCGATCCGCCTGCTTGTAGGCGCGCTCCTCGCAAAGCGTCAAATACGCGTTCAGTTCTCCATTGCGCGCAGCGATACGATTGAAGTAGTGTGCGGCAATCTCGCGGGCCGACATTTTCTTTGCCGCGATTGCCTCGCGCACGCCGCTAATGGTTGTAATCGTTGCCATACTCGTCCGATCCTTCGGCGTACTACAGGAATGACGGTTGCCGTCGTCATTCAGCGTAGAGGCGGATCCTTTAGACCCGTGCATTCCTCACGAGCGACTCGCCGCTCAGCCCTCCGTCACTGTCTTTCAATCACTTTGGGTACCCGGAAATATGGCGGCTCCGGATCGGGCGCGTGATGCAGCACGTCATCCGCAACCGCGCACGGCACCAGAAGATCCTCGCGCAGGGTTGCATCCGCGGTCTGGTCGTCCGTCAACACCTGGGCCATCGGCGCAACATTCGTGGTATCTAACTCGTTTAGCTTGCCGATGTATTCCAGGATATCGTCCAGTTGCGCACGATACTTCTCGAGCTCATCCTCGCTCAAATCCAGATAAGCCAGCTCCGCCACGCGCAATACATCCTCACGGGAGATTTTCATTTGCTCGACGCAACCTCGGCGGTCTTCCTCGGGAATTTTGTCGCTACGTAATCGTCCACCAGCTTCTGGAACGCCGCCGCCAGTTGATCGTACGTGCCTTCGAGCGTGACATCCTTCTTCCCATCGATATAGACCGGGCAGCGCGGTGCCTCGCCGGTTCCCGGCAAGCTGATCCCGATATTCGCGGCCTTCGATTCGCCGGGGCCGTTCACGATGCAGCCCATCACCGCCAGCGTCATGGTTTCCACGCCCTCATACTGCGTCTTCCACAACGGTATCATCTCGCGTATGTAATCCTGCGTGCGCTCCGCTAATTCCTGGAACGTGGTGCTCGTCGTGCGCCCGCATCCGGGGCAAGCCGTCACGCTTGGCGAAAACGACCGCAGCCCCAACGCCTGCAGCAGTTCGCAGCACGCGTAGACTTCTTCGCGGCGGTCCCCGCCCGGCCGAGGCGTCAGCGAAATGCGGATGGTGTCGCCGATTCCTTCATACAGCAGCACGCCCAGCGACGCCGCCGACCACACCATGCCCTTCATGCCCATACCCGCTTCGGTCAGTCCCAAGTGCAAAGGCTGTTGCGTCTTGGCGGCCAGGTCGCGGTACACGGTAATCAGGTCGCGCGGCCGGGAAGTTTTGCAGGAAATGATAATTTGGTCGGGGCGCAAGCCGCTTTCGAGCGCTAGCTCGGTCGACTGCAGCGCCGAAAGCACCATGCAATCGTTGATAATCTCTTCGCTTTCCTTGGCCAGGTTCTGGTCGGTGTTCTCTTGCATCTTGCGCATCACCAGTTCCTGGTTCAGGGAACCGCCATTCACGCCGATGCGCACCGGCTTGCCGTTATCGACCGCGACTTTGCAGATGGTCGAAAACTGTTCGTCGCGGCGCTGGCCGGCGCCCACGTTGCCGGGATTGATGCGGTATTTGTCGAGCGCCGCGGCACACTCCGGATATTTCGTTAGCAGCACGTGCCCGTTGTAATGGAAATCGCCGATAATCGGCACGTTGCAGCCCGCATCGAGCAGCCGTTTCTTGATCGTCGGTACCGCCGCAGCCGCTTCCGGCACGTTCACCGTCCAGCGCACGATCTCTGACCCCGCCTCGGCCAGTTCCAGCGTTTGCTGCAGCGTCGACTCCACGTCCGCCGTGTCGGTGTTGGTCATCGACTGCACAACGATGGGCGCGCCTCCGCCCACCATCACATGGCCCACCTTCACGCCATAGGTCTTGTTACGCGCGTGCCGCAGCGCATTCGCGTCGAATCCCGCAATCTGGTTCAACATATTCGTTATTTTATCATGCAGGGCCGCGCCCGCGGCTTGTCCTGATACAGAAGGGCTTGCCCTGACTTAGGGAAGGGCTACGCAAGCTGGCATCGTCCTCAGGGGCAGAAGGTCCTCAGAGGTTAGCGCGATCGAGGCACGACCGAAGTCGTACCCTGACGGTCACGCTCCTGCTGCCGTCGTCCTCTCGAACGACTTCACCGCCGTTGCCTCATCGTCCGGAATATCGAACACCGTGTACAGCCGCGTCACTTCCATCAGGTCGTCCACTTTTTCGGACAGGTTCACCAGCTTCATTTCGCCGCCGGCTTTCCGTACGCTGGTCACCGAGCTCACCAGCGCCCCCAGCCCGGAGCTGTCCACATAATCCACCCCGGCCATGTTCAGCAAAATCTTCATGTGACCCTGGCTGATCAGGTCCATCACAAGATTTCGCAGCGCCGCGCTCTCTTCTCCCAGGGCAATCCGCCCTGTAAGATCCACAATCGTCACGTCGCCCGCCTGTCGCTTACTCGTCGTCATGTCCATTGGCTCACTCCTACCTGCGCATTTGCCCCAAGCTGCCTCCCCAGGGTTGTCCCCGCACTATAGTGCTATCCCACGCAAAACGCCACAGCGCATTAGGGAGGTAGGGAGGTGCGGGCTCAGGCGGTCGCGAGCTACGAAAGGCTCCGAGCAGCTCCTCGACTACGTGAATAGGCTCACACCAAGCAATGATTGCTTCCCTGTTTGTCCTCGGGGGACCGAGAGAAATGAGGGAGCCCAGCAAGTAGCCGGATGGGAGCGAGCCTCATCTAAGAGGTCAGCGCAAGATGAGAATGTAACTGGACAGGGGGCGCCGGTTGAGACGAATTGCGATTTTTGCGGGGATCGTGCAATCCATTTTGATTCTGGCTCATTTTTTCGTTTACGAGACCTGGTCGACGCTTTGGGGAGCGCCACAGGGAGCGCGGTTGACGATCCTGAGGATCGTGCTGGCGGTGCTGGCGGTGAGCTTCGTGCCGGCGACGTTGCTGGCGCACCGCTATTTCAATGGGCCGGTCCGGTTGGTATACCGGCTGGCGAGCATCTGGCTGGGCGTGTTCAATTTTCTGTTCATTGCGGCGTGCTTGTGCTGGATTGCGTACCCCTTGGTGCTGCTGACGAAGCTGGCGGCGAGCAGCCATGCCATCGCGGGCACGTTTTTTGGTTTGGCGATTGTCGCGAGCCTGTACGGAGTGCTGAACGCTGCCGACATTCGTGTTCGACGCGTCACTGTGAAGCTGCCGGGATTGCCGGCGTCCTGGAGAGGGCGTGTGGCGGCGTTGGTGACGGACACGCACCTGGGCCACATCAAGGGATACCTTTTTCTGACGCGGCTGGTGGGGATGCTCCGGCAATTGAAGGCGGATGTAGTGTTCATCAGCGGAGACCTGTTTGACGGTACGCAGGTGGATGCGCGGCGGCTGGTCTCTCCCTGGAAGCAGTTGCGGCCCAAGTTTGGATCGTACTTTGTCACCGGGAACCACGAAGAGTTTTCCGATCCGCGGAAATACCTCGAAGCCATCGAAGGTTCCGGGATTCACGTGTTGCGCAGCGAAAAGGTGAATCTGGATGGATTGCAAGTGGTGGGCGTGCCGTATCACGACACCGGGGACGCGAAACATTTTGAGTCCATCTTAAAGAACGCGGACTTGGATCGCGCGCGCGCGAGCGTTTTGCTGGCGCACGTGCCGCAAGGTCTGCCTATCGCGGAGAAGCAGGGGATTTCGTTGCAACTTTCCGGACACACACACGGTGGACAGATATGGCCGTTTACGTGGTTCACATCGCGGATTTTTGGCGATTACACCTACGGGCTGAAGAAGTTTGGTGAGTTGCTGGTGTATACATCGAGCGGCGCGGGAACGTGGGGACCGCCGATGCGCGTGTGCACGCAGCCGGAGATAGTGTTGATTAGTTTTGAGTAGGGGGGATTGCTCAGAGGCGAAAGCCCAAACCGGGCGTGGTTTTAATGTCGGAGCTGAAGCTCCGACCACCTAAAGAGGCAAGAAAATTTGAACCGTCCATTCCGTGCGACGCGAGGAATCCCGCTTCGATCGATCCAAGAGGGATCCCTCACTTCGCAGACTCCGTTCGGAATCACGGTCGAGATTTCCGACTCGCAGTGAAAATAGCCCGGCCGATGGAAGGGTCGATACAAAAAGCGCCCACCTCAGAAGGCTACGAACGCATGGAACTGAAAACCCGCCACTACAAGGAATTCGCTATTGCTGATTCTGCATGTGAGCCAGGTCTTGGTTCGCAGCGTTGGCCGGACGCGGAGCGCGGAAGACCATGGCGGGACCCAGATCTTCGGGTTTGGGGGCGTCAACAAGAGAAACGGTGACGAGCACGCGGAGCTCGCTCTCGGCTTCGCCGCGGTGGACCCCGCGCGTCGGAGGAATGTCCGCATAGTCGCGGCCGACAGCGACGCGGATGTGGCGTTCGCAGCCGAGTAGGTTGTTAGTGGGGTCGAATTCGACCCAGCCAGCTTCGCCGAGATAGGCTTCAGCCCAAGCGTGCGACGCGCCGGCGGGCGAGCGATCGTGACTCTCGCTTTGGTGATAGAGGTAGCCGCTCACGTAGCGGCAGGGAATAAGAAGTTGGCGGACCAGCGCAATCATGATGTGCGCAAAATCCTGGCAGACACCTTGATGTGTTAGCAGAGCATCATCGATCGGTGAATCGACGCGGGTAGTGTTGGGAGCGTAGTCGAAATTCTCGTAGATCGCGTTGTTGATTTCCTTCAAAAGAGACAGCGGATCGCCGCGACGCTCGAGATGAAATTCGTGCTGCAGGCGAAGAAGCATTTCCGAGGGCCGCGCGAACTGGCTGGGAAGCAGCATTTCCCAGTAATCGCCGTGGGCGACAAGTTCATCGAGCTCGCTCCAGGAGCTTCGCTCGATGTTTTCGATGTCAAGGCGCGGGAGCATGTCGACGGTGGCTTCGGAGATGACTTCGATGGAATTGTGCTTGCCGGGAATGTCGAAGTGGTGCACGGCGTTGCCATAGAAATCGCGGTAGACGGAGACAGTCGCGGCAGGAGTGACGTCAATCGTGGAAGTGAGGCAGCGTTGGCGCGTGTCGCTGCGCGGTTGCAGGCGGACTTCCATGACGCTTTCGCCGACGGCGGGCTGGTAGGAAAACGATGTGACGTGGCGGATGAGGTAGGTCATGAGGTGGCTCCGTCGGTGGCGCGGCAATCTGTCGCGCCTCCGGCGCCTATCGGCGGCAGAAATTGCAGCGCGGGAACGGGGCGAAGAACAGCCAGCGCTACCCGGAAGAGTGAAGATGCGCTTGCGACTCGATGTATTTGTGGGGTCATGAGGCGAGCTCGGATTCGATGGAGTAGTCGAAGTAAATGTCGTGGATGGCGGAGTGGATTTCGGCGCATTCTTTGCGGACGTTTTGCAGGTAGGGGTACATGCCTTCGGCCATGATTTCTTCGATCTGGCTGAAGCTGAGCTGCGCGCGCAGGCGTCCGGCGATGCGCGTGGGGAGTTTGCCGCTGCGTTGCGTCAAATCTCCGATAAGATGAAGAGCCGCGTTCACGCGATCCACGGCGAAACGAATGGAGTGAGGAAATTCCGGATTCAGGAGCAGGAATTCCGCCACGCGCAGCGGGCGAATCTCCGCGGTATGCGCTTTGCAGTAGGCTTCGAGGGCGACGCAGCCGCCGAGAAGGCCAACCCACTCAAGATATTCGGCAGGCTCAACCGAGCCTTCGAGGTTGTTGGTCATGCGCTGAAAATGGGTTTCGAGGAGAGTGGTTAACGTATCGGCGCGTTCGACGTAGCGGCCCAGCTGGATGAATTGCCAACCTTCGCCGTGGCTCATGGTGGCGTCGGTGATGCCGTGGAACAGATAGGCGCCTTCGAGCACGGAGAGGAAGAAATCGTGGGAGTTGAGGATCCATTCCTCTTCGGGGCGGCGCTCGATGACATCGAGATAAAGGCGATTCAGTTGCTCCCACATGCGAGAGCTGCACTGTTCGCGAACATGACGAAGATTCTCGCGGGCAGAGGTAATGCAGGAGACAATGGAGGAAGAGTTGGACCGGCTGAAGACCAGAGTGTTGAGAAGCCGCGTAGGATCGACCGGGCCAACCGCAGCCGGCGCACGCAATGCTTCCAGGAGGAAGCGCCAGCGGCCCGCGCCGAGTTCGGGAGATTGATCCAGCCAAAGTTGCAGCTCGACGTTGACGAGCCGCGAGGTGTGCTCGGCGCGTTCGAGGTAACGGCCCATCCAGTAGAGGCTGTCGGCCACGCGAGAAAGCATGCCTGCATCGCGTTTGAAAGCTTGCACGTAGTAATTGCGTGGCGGGCGCATCTTTAGGCCCGGTGCTCGCGTTTCGCGAGCCGATGATTGCTCGCTGATGTAAGAGAAGTAAGCTCCTTGGACACCTCTTCGAGCAGTTCCTCGCCGAAGTTGCTGTCGCGAAGAACCCAAGTGTCCTTGCTGCCTCCTCCTTGCGAGGAGTTGACGACAAGAGAGCCTTTCCGGAGCGCAACGCGAGTGAGACCGCCCGGAACAAGTGTTACTTTTTCGCCCATAAGAATGTACGGACGGAGATCAATGTGGCGCGACTCGACGGTGCCGTCGATAAGGCAGGGGGCGCAGGAAAGAGCCAGCGTGGGTTGCGCAATGTAGTTTCGAGGATCAGCGAGAACCTGCGCGCGAAATTCTTCCCGCTGCTGCACGGTGCTGTGCGGGCCGATGAGCATGCCATAACCACCGGATTCGCCAACGGCTTTGACAACCATGTTTTGGAGATTGTTCAGAACATGCTGGCGGTGCGTCTCGTCGGACATCAGAAACGTCGGAACGTTGGGGAGAATGGCGTCTTCGTTGAGGTAGTAGCGGATGATATCGGGAACGTAGGCGTACACGGCCTTGTCGTCGGCGACGCCTGTGCCGATGGCGTTGGCGAGGGTGACATTTCCGGTGCGATAGGCGTTGAAAAGACCTGGTACGCCGAGGGTGGAATCGGGCCGAAAGCACAGAGGGTCGAGGAAGTCGTCGTCCACGCGGCGGTAGATAACGTCGACGCGGCGCAAACCGGCAGTGGTACGCATGTAGACCACGTTGTCATGCGTGAGGAGGTCTCGCCCTTCGACGAGTTCGATACCCATTTGCTGAGCGAGAAAGGTATGCTCGAAATATGCGGAATTGGACACGCCGGGCGTGAGCAGGATGGTGGTCGGGTCCTGGCGATAGGCGCAACTATCAGGAGTGAGCGTGCGAAGCGTGAACAGAAGTTCGCGGGGATAGTGATCGATGGGCCAGACCCCATAGTCGCGGAACAGCGTCGGAAAAACGCGCTTGAGAACTTTGCGATTGGCGACCATGTAGGAGACGCCGCTCGGGACGCGAAGATTGTCCTCGAGAACCGCGAAGGTGCCGTCGGGGAGACGGACGAGATCGGTGCCGCAGACGCTGACGTAAATGTCGCGCGGGACGTTGAGGCCGCGCATTTCGCGGCGAAAGTGCTTGCAACTATAAATAAGTTCGCGGGGAACCACTTTGTCGGAAAGGATGCGGCCTTCGTGGTAAATGTCGCGAAGGAAAAGGTTCAGGGCGGTGAGCCGCTGGGTCAGGCCCTTCTCGATTTTGGCCCACTCGCGGGCGGTGATGATCCGAGGCAAAAGGTCGTTCGGGAAAATGCGCTCGGTGCCTTCCTTGCTCCCGTATACGGTGAAGGTGATGCCTTCGTGGAGGAAGGCGAGATCGGCGGCCTGCTGGCAGCGGCGCAGTTCTTCCGACGGAAGCTTGAGCAAAGTTTGATGCAGCGCGCGGTAGTGCTCACGGAGTACGCCGGGGGACGCGAACATTTCGTCGTAGGCGGTGTCGATTTGATAGTTCACAAAGGACGGTGGGATGGGGATGCGTGATGTAACGACCGAAGCTGTCATCGTTTGTCCCGCGAACTGGCCAAGGACTACCGAACGTTCACCCGGTTAAGGCATGGCAAATCGACTCAATGCTGGCGCGCACGAGTGAAGCAACTGTATGTCCCTGGGAAGGTGGGGTCCAACGCAAATAGTAAATGGAATGGATAACCGTTTTAAATGCCCGGGCCATACGCCGGACCGCCCCTGGGCGCTCGAGCGAGTCGAGAATTCCGCAGATTTCCAATATTGAACCGTTTGAGTGCCTATTGTTCCGCTCAGTTTGGAGGGGAACCGCGGCGGATTTCCAGGGCGATTTGGGGGGTGGCTTCGCAGGGGACGTTCGTGACGAAGCGCAGGGTGCCGCTGCTGTCCTGGAAGACAATGCCGTAGTGTTCCGAGTTGCCTTTATATTCGCCCCATTCCTCGGGAACGTAGGACCGGCAGGCGGCTTGGCCAAAACTGGCCTGTGGCGCGGCCTTGGCCTTGCGCGCGTAGAACCAATTCGCGGCGGTGAGAAGGAAAAGGCTCAAAATCAACAGGTGGCTGATCTTTCTGCTCATCGGTATCTCCTTGAGAGGTTCCCCATCGAGCCATTTTGCCGTGGAGACGGACAAATCCAAATCAAATTACTGAGAAAGATGATGATGGTTAGCGTTCACAGGCTGAAGCGTATGCTACTGGTTGCGGTGGGCGGGCCGGCGCGGAAGCCTTGGCTTGATGCCGAAATGAAGGCTGCCCCAATCACACAAGGATTCCATCAGGGGAACGAGTTTCTTGCCCTCGCGGTTCAGGGAATAGGTGACCTGGGGGGGTACGGAGGAGGTGGCTTCGCGGCTCAGGACGCCGTCGGTTTGTAGTTGGCGCAACTGATCACTCAGGACCTTTTCGGAGATGTTCGGGAGTTTCTTGCGAAGCTCGGCGAAACGCCGCGGACCGAAGCCGAGAAGCCAGAGGATCTGCACCTTCCATTTGCCGGAGAGTACGTTGACGGTGGCTTGCACGGGACAGCCATGGTGGTCTTTCATGCGTGGAACTCCCGCTGGCTCGGACTTAACACCGCAGCACGAAGGGCGGCTTACATTTTTGTGCGTACTTCCCGCGGCTACATTGGGGTTATACCATGGCGAGGTTGGCCGGGGCCCGAAAAGGAGACGAGCATGGATTTGATTACTGGAGTTACTGGAATGATGGGCGGCGCTGTACTGGAAGAGGCACGCAAGTCGGGCCGACCATTCAAGGCCATGTACCGCAGCACGGGAGAAGCCGTAAAAGCGCCGGCGGGAGTGTCGACGGTTATCGCAGATTATGCCGATAAAGAAAGCATGCGGAAAGCGCTGGCAGGAATCGACGCGGTGTATCTGGTGTGCTCGCCGATTCCGCAACTGGTGGAGTTGGAGAATAACGCGATCGACATGTGCGCGGAAAAAAGCGTGCGGCACGTGGTGCTGAATTCGGCGTTGGGCGCGGATGATTATCCGAAGTCGTTTCCCGCGTTGCATCGGCAGGCGCAGGACAAGCTCAAGAACAGCGGAATTCTTTATACGATTTTGCAGCCGAATAGCTTTATGCAGAACCTGCTGGTTTCCGCCGCGCCAACCGTGCGGACGCAGAGCGCGTTTTATGCGGCGATGGGGACAGCAAAGACGAGCATGATTGATGTGCGGGATATCGCGGCGGTGGTAGTGAAAGTGCTGCGAGAGCCGCAGGCGCACGCGAGCAAAACGTACGAGCTGAACGGGCCGGAGGCGCTCCGCTATGCGGATATCGCAAAGAAAATTTCGCGCGTCGCGGGGAGGCCGGTGCAGTACGTGGACATAGCGGAATCGGCGCAGCAGAAGGCGATGCTGGACCAAGGCATGCCGGATTGGCTGGTGACAGCGCTTTTGGATTTGCAACGGTATTACACCGTTTCCCAGAAAGGCGGAGACGTGACGGAAGTGCTGCCGCGGCTATTGGGCCGCGCGCCGATTACACTGGACCAGTTTCTAGATGAGAACAAGGAAAATTTCCGCGCTCAGGCGGCGGGGGCATAGGAGCATGGACATCGGCACGAGCGCACAGTCAACGGAAGGCGTGAATCCGAAGACGGAAATGACGCACACAGAAGCAAAGGACTTCGTGCGCAATCATTTTGAGGAATTTGTGAACCGCAAGAATTTGAAGATTGGCGAAGTGAATTTCGCGCCGGAATTCGTGGACCATGGCACGGACGTTCCGTCCGGGACACCGCCGGGCCCCGCGGGAGCCATGCAGTATGTGGGCGGGGCGTACAAGAAATTCCCAGACATTCAGGTGGAGATTCTGGACCTGATCGCAGAGGGGGATCGCGTGGTGGTGCGGAATCGGTGGACCGGAACCGAAGCGGCGACCGGAAAGAAAGTGGAGTTTGCGGGAATCGTGATCTGGCGGATTGCGCACCGGCAGCTGGCGGAACGGTGGGCATACCTCACGCCGCCTCGAGAGGCGCAGTAGACGCAAAATCACCAGCCGCGCTGAGAGGAATTTCCTCGGGCCAGCAGCGCTTACCAGCCTTTTTGTTTGCGCAATTCGGTGATGTGTGCAGTGTGATGATTGCCGTGCCAGGCGTAGAGGAATAGCATCCAATCGAGAGTCCGGATGCCGTGCTCCGGATGGCGAAACGTGCGGGTGAATTCGTCGTCTTTCACCGAGCGGAGTAGGCCGACCCAGCGCTCATGAAGTGGTGCGAGCAGCTTCAGCGAAACGTCCACGGGCGCGTGCGCGGCGTCTTCCAGCTTGGCCCAGGCGCTTTCCTCATAAGGTTTAATGGTGGGCTCGCTCTCCGTCAGAGCCAAGCGCCAGCGGATGTAGGCGTTTATGTGACTATCGGCGACATGGTGAACGACCTGCCGCACGGTCCAACCACCGTCGCGGTAAGGCGTTTCGAGTTGGGCATCGTTTAGACCGCTTACCGCCGCTCGCACCTTTTCTGGCGCCACGGCAATTTCGCGGATGGCTTCGGCGCGCTTTACGGGAGTGATGTCCGCGGGCGTTTGATATTTGCCGATCGGATAACGAGGATCCATAAGCTGGCGACTCCTGAGAGAAATTCGACAGCTAGTAGCTTAGATTGACAAACGACTGGCGTCTACGGCTTCAGGCAGGAGCAAATTTCCAAATTGGCATTCACGGATGTTTTGATGGCCGCATGTATAAGCATTTCTGGGGGATGCTACAATGGTCGCTCGCTTTGTATCCCAAAGTCTTACTAGTGAATCTAATGCTTGGAGCGGAAATGCATGCATAACGTGACGATCATCGGGAGCGGCTGCGCCGGACTGACCGCCGCCATTTATGCGGCTCGCGCCGACCTGAAGCCACTGGTGCTCGAGGGCCACGAACCCGGCGGGCAACTTTCCCTGACCACGCATGTCGAGAATTTTCCGGGATTTCCCGACGGAATCATGGGTCCGGAACTGATCGAAAACATGCGTAAGCAAGCGATGAGATTTGGTACGGAATTCAGGGCAGGAACGGTAACGGAAGTCGATCTAACGCAATGGCCTTTCAAAGTTGTTGCCGGGAAGGAAGTGCACGAAACGCGCGCTTTGATTGTGGCTGCGGGCGCGTCCGCGCGGCTGCTGGGTCTGAAAGGCGAAAGGGAATTGATTGGGAGAGGTGTTTCCACCTGTGCTACGTGCGATGGCTACTTCTTTCGAACGAAGCCGATCGCCGTTGTGGGCGGCGGCGATTCCGCAATGGAAGAAGCGACCTTCCTGACGCGTCATGCGAGCAAGGTGTACTTGGTTCACCGGCGGGACGACTTCCGCGCGTCGAAAATTATGATTGATCGCGCGAAGGCGAATCCCAAGGTGGAGTTTCTCACGCCGTACGTTGTCGAGGAAATATTGGCGCCCGAAGGGCTGGTGACCGGCGTGGGGCTCAAGAACGTAAATACCGGCGAAAACAGGGAAGTCGCGGTCGATGGTGTATTTGTGGCGATCGGCCACAATCCGAACAGTATTATCTTTCGCGGAAAGCTCGATATGGACGAGAACGGCTACCTGCTTGCCAATCACGGCACGCTCACCAAGGTGCCGGGAGTCTTTATCGCGGGAGATGTGCAGGACCACCGCTATCGCCAGGCGGTGACGGCGGCCGGATCCGGTTGCATGGCTGCGCTGGACGCCGAGAAGTTTCTAGCAGAGCACAAATCGTAGCGCACCGGCTGGCCTGTTCAAGTGACTCCGGGCATAATTAACTGGCACATGCTGCGTTCGACGCTTCTGAAACTTTCCGAAAGCAAAGGTTTCGCCAACTGGGTTACAACCAACGGCACAACGCGCCGGATGTCGCACCGGTTTGTCGCCGGCGAGCGACTGGACGAGGCGATTGAGGCCGCGCGGCGATGCAACGACGCGGGAATGCTGGTGACGCTGGACGCGCTCGGCGAGAATGTTTCGACTCCTGCAGATGCCCAAAAGGCAAGAGATACCTACCTCGGAATTTTTGACCGGATCGCGCAGGAAAAACTGAAAGCCAACGTGTCCTGCAAGCTCACGCAGTTGGGATTGGACCTTTCGGTGGAGTTCTGCGAAGGCCTGGTGCTGTCGATCGCGGAGCGCGCTGCCGCGTATGACAGTTTTCTGCGTATCGACATGGAAGGCTCCATCTGTACGCAGCGCACCGTGGAACTTGTGAAGCGTGTGCGCGCACAGACACCGTGTGTCGGGACGGTGATCCAGGCTTACCTCTATAGAAGCGAAAGCGACGTTCAGGATTTGCTGGGATACGGGTGCCGTATCCGGTTGTGCAAAGGCGCGTACAAGGAATCTCCGGAAGTGGCATTCCCGCGGAAGCAGGATGTAGATGCGAATTACGTGAAACTGATGCGGATTTTGCTTCCGAGCGGTTTCTACCACGCGATGGCGACGCACGACCCGCGGATGATCGCGGAAACGATTCGCTGCGCGGCGGAAAAGAGAATTTCCAAAGACGATTTTGAGTTTCAGATGCTGTACGGAGTGCGGACCGATCTACAACGGCAACTGGTGCGCGACGGCTACCGGTTGCGGATTTACGTGCCCTATGGTCAAGAGTGGTTCGCATACTTCATGCGGCGGCTCGCCGAACGGCCGGCGAACTTAGGTTTTTTTGCCCGCAATTTCTTCCGGCCTTAGCCCGAGCGCCCTCACCTCAATCCAAAGTCTCTCCCGGTTTCAGCGCGTGAATCTGAAGGCCTACGATATCCTTCGATTCTTGGCGGAGCGCGTCGGGAGTCCCGGTCAGCAACGGGAAGGTGAGGTAGTGCACGGGGATAACGTGCTTGACGCCGAGCAGGCGAATGGCCATCGCGGCTTCACGCGGACCCATGGTGAAAACGTCGCCGATCGGGAGGCATGCCAGGTCCGGCTTGTACATTTCGCCGATGAGCTTCATGTCGCCGAATACATTGGTATCCCCAGCGTGATAGATGCTGACGCCGCCCGGCAGCTTCACGATGTAGCCGCCCGCTTCGCCGCCGTAAATTCGCACGCCATTGTCGTCAATCGAATTGGAATGAAACGCGTGAGTCAGAGTGATCTCGAAGTCGCCAACCTTCTGCGAGCCGCCTTTGTTAGCGGGCAGGTTCTGGGCACCGGTAGCCTTTGATTCAAGCCACAAGTAGGTCTCAAACGTGGAGACGATTTTCGGTTTGTGTTGCTTGGCAATGGGTAAAAGATCGGCGATATGGTCGGAATGGCCGTGGGTTATGAAAATGGCATCCAGACGGCCTATCTTTTTCAGAGCTTCCGGACAGCGGGGGTTGCTCATCACAAAGGGATCAATCATGGCCACCTGGCCGCTGGGCGTCGTCACGCTAAATGTGCTGTGGCCGTAGTAGAGAATTTTGTTGCCCTTTAAATCCAGCATGAATACCTCCTGATATGTGTTGTATCGTTTTTTGCTTGGCCCGCGCCACGCCCGCGACGAGCTGCAAGTTGGCGACGATGACTTTGCGTTTCATGTGCTTTCCTTTCGTTCTTATTCTAGCGCGAGAGCGCGGGTTGAGAATCTGTCCTGTCCCACGTAAAATGAGTTCAGTTGCTTGCGATCGGGCAGTGCCGTGGTATCTTTCCAAGCTCACTGGTCAAGTGCGGCTGGTCTATCCGGTCTGCTGCTTCTTTAAAAGGAGATTGTGATGGCTTATGTGATTGCCGAACCCTGCATCAACACGAAGGACACGGCCTGTGTTGATGTGTGCCCTGTTGATTGCATTCATCCGCGCAAGGACGAGCCGGCTCACCAGACCGAAACCATGCTGTACATCAATCCCGTGGAATGCATCGACTGCGGTGCATGCGTGCCGGTTTGCCCGGTGACCGCCATTTTTGCGTTGGAGGACCTGCCCGAGAAGTGGCAGAAATTCACAGGCGTCAACGCCGAATGGTACGAGAAAAAGTAACCTGCGCGCGTGTGATTGGCCAGAGGTAGTGTTGATGGCGCTGCGATTCGCTGGCGCCATTTTTGTTTCAGGCTGCCTTTTCCAGATCCATTACATCCAATCGGTACAGTTCGTTTTTGATCAAAACATGGAGTTTGTTTTTTGCGCTATTCCAGACTGTTCTGCCTGGCGATTTTGGGCCTGATCTTTTTTCCGAAGGCGATTACGTTGCCGGCGCAGGCGCCGCCTTTGGAGGGCACCTACACGGGCGTGTTGCAGGCGGGTGACGCCGAACTCCATATTGTTCTTCATCTTTCGAGAAACTCCGTTGGCGCGCTGCACGCGACGCTGGATAGCCTGGAGAATTCGGTGTTTGCGGTCGAGGCCAGCGCCGCGTCTGTCAATGCCGGAACGCTGCGATTTGAAGTGCACGCTGTGGGAGTGAGATACGAAGGCAGGGTTTCCACGGACCAGAAAACCATCGAAGGCAACTGGAGCCAGGGAAACGCTTCGCTGCCGCTGGTGTTTCATCGAGAACCGGCTCCGCACTTGCCGGAAGGCTCGAAGTTCGGCGTCGAGGGGCTTTGGCAAGGAGCGCTAGAGGCGCACGGCTTGCGCCTGCGATTTCAATTGCACGTGTCGCACGACCAGAAGGGCGAGTTGATTGCGGCGCTCGATAGCCTCGACCAATTTGTCAGCGGATTACCGGCCGCGAAAGTTTCGCAGAAGGAGAGCGCTTTCCACTTCGAGATTCCCGCGCTGTCCAGCACGTATGACGGGACGCTGGCTGCGACGAAAAGTAGCATGACGGGAGAGTGGTCGCAGAGCGAAATCAAGGAAAAACTGGAATTCAATCGCTCCGATCAGCCGTTGGAACTACGGCGGCCGCAGAATCCTTCGAAGCCATACCCCTATAACGAAGAAGTGGTAGCGTTTTCAAATGCGAAAGCGGGTGTAAACCTTGCGGGAACGCTTAGCGTTCCGAACGGAACGGGGCCATTCGCCGCAGCCATTCTGATTGCTGGGTCCGGCCCACAGGACCGAGACGGAACGATTGCGAACCACAAGCCTTTCCTGGTGCTCTCGGATTATCTGACGAGAAAAGGAATAGCCGTTCTGCGCTATGACAAGCGCGGCGTCGGGCAGTCCACAGGTTCCGCCGAAATGGCCACAACGATGGACCTGGCGGGCGACGCGGAATGCGCGATTGCGTACCTGAAGTCTCGCAAGGACATCGACGCTGGAAAAATCGGACTGATCGGCCATAGCGAAGGCGCGATGATTGCCCCGGCGATTGCCGCTGGTTCGCACGATGTTTCCTGGGTTGTGCTGTTGGCGGCACCGTCCACAAAGGGAGAAGACACTCTGCTGAATCAATCCGACCTGATCGCCCGCACCGGAGGGTTGAGCGACGCGCAGGTGCTTGCGAGCCTTAACTTCGACAAGCAAGCCTACGATCTGCTGCAGAAGGAGCAGGATTCGGCGGTAGTCACGGAGAAGCTCAAGGGGTTGGTGAAAGAAAGCGGGATGGACACCGCCTTGCCGCCACCGGCTCTGGAAGCGCAGCTTCACCTGATGACGTCGCCGTGGTTCCGCTTCTTTCTTTCCTATGATCCGCTCCCCGACCTTAAAAAAACGAAGTGTCCGGTGCTGGCGTTGTATGGCGAAAAGGATCTTCAGGTTCCGCCGAAAATCAATCTGCCGATATTGCAGAAGGCGTTTACGGACGGCGGGAACAGCCAGGCGGACGTGCGGCAGTTGCCTGAACTCAACCATCTTTTCCAGCATGCCTACAACGGGTCTCCCACCGAGTACGCCGCGATCGACGAGACATTTTCTCCCCAGGCGCTGCAAATTATCGGCGAGTGGGTACAGGCGCGGACCAAGACCAATTAGGCGATGCTCGGCTGTTTTGGCGTTCTGACACGGGTCGTTGCGCTCGTCTGTGTATCTCGGGGTATCATGAAATGTGAGCTTCATGAGCCAGACCCTCCCCCCATTTCATGTAGTGTTGATCATTCACGCCCACCAGCCAGCTGGTAATTTCGAACACGTTTTCGAAGAGTGTTACCAGAATTCCTACAACGCCTTTCTTTCGCTGGTGGATAAACACCCGGGAATTCGAATGGCATTGCATTATTCCGGGCCGCTGCTGCTGTGGATCGAGAAGAATCATCCAGAATATTTTGAGCGGCTGAGAGCGCTGGTGAAGTCTGGTCAGGTGGAATTGATGGGCGGCGGTTTTTACGAGCCGATCCTTATTTCCATACCTAGGGCGGACAGGCACGAGCAGATCACCCGGCTGGCCGACTACATTGAGGAGCGCTTCGGGAAGCGGCCAACTGGTGCTTGGCTTGCCGAGCGCGTGTGGGAGCCGCAGCTTCCGTCGTCACTGGCTGGCGCGAACGTTGGCTATACGCTGGTGGATGATCTCCCTTTTCTTGCCGCGGGATTCGAGCCAAAGGAATTGTTCGGGCCATACATCGCGGAGGATTGCGGCAAATTCGTGTGGCTGTTTCCGGGGTTGAAGGAACTCCGCTACCTGATTCCGTTTCGCAAAGTGGAAGAATCGATTGCCTATTTGAAGGATGCCGCGAAATTGCATCCTGGCGGAACGGCGGCGTTCGGGGACGACATGGAAAAATTCGGCGTTTGGCCAGGGACATTCAAGCATTGCTATACCGAGGGCTGGTTGGAAGATTTCTTCGAGGCGCTCGAAGAAAATGCCGATTGGCTGAAGGCGATCACGCCAAGCGAATGCATTGCCCGCCGCGCGCCGCTCGGGAGAGCGGATCTTCCCACGGCGTCGTATGCCGAAATGATGGAATGGGTTTTACCAACCAGCACGAGGCTGCGCTACTACGAATTGCACAAGGAGTTTGCGGCGCGGCCCGATGTGCTCACGTTTCTGCGCGGCGGCGGATGGCGCGGATTCTTCCGTAAATATCCAGAGTCCAACCTGCTTCACAAAAAGATGCTGCGAGTTTCCGCTTGTGTCGCGGCGGTGCCACCGCGACGGTCCAGCCCGGAACACACCGCTCAAGTCCAGGAAGCACGGGACCAGCTTTTGCGCGGGCAAGGAAACGACGCTTACTGGCACGGCGTTTTCGGCGGGCTCTACGCGCCGCATTTGCGGACGGAGTTGTGGCGCAACCTGGTGCGCGCGGAAACTCTAGTCGATCAACTCATGCCGGGCGGCTCGCATCCGCGGGTGGAATTCCTCGATTATGACGCCGACGGGGATTCCGAGCTTCTTTTCAGCGCGCCGGAGTATCAGGCATTGCTCAAGCCTTCCGACGGGGCCACAATCGCCGCATTCGACTTTCGGCCTTCGGGCGCCACGCTGATCAACTCGATGCAAAGAAGACTGGAGGCGTACCACTCGAGGTTGCGCGAAGCGGCGTCTGCGAAACCGAGCGGCGAGGCGGCCGTTTCCATTCACGAGCAGGTACGCGTGAAAGAACCGAATCTGGAGCGGTTTCTACGCTACGACCGTTTTCCAAGACACTCGTTCCGTTTGCTTCTTTTTGATGCTTCGCGAAGCTTCCGTGATTACGAACGGCTGCAATTAGATGAATTAGCAGGGCCTTCGGCAGGGTATTTTGAGATTCGCGAGTCCTCGGCAAACTACGCGGACCTTGTGCTGGAGGAGACTGTTTCAGATTTCGGTGGCGATCTCGGCAACCCGCTGCGACTGATGATCACGAAACGCTTTCTGTTTGGTCCAGCGCCGAATGGGTGTGAGGTCAGTTGCGACGTTTCGGTTACCGCCTCCGAGGTGTTGTCGAAGTCATTGCGATTTGGCGTGGAATCGGTGATCAATCTGCTCGCTCCGACGGAACCGGACCGCTTCTTCGAAACTCCCGATGGTCCCCAGAATTTGCGATTCACAGGTGAGTTGGCCGGGCCGTTTCTTCGCGTGCAGGACGGATGGCAGCGTCTGAGAGTGACGCTGCATGCCCCGGGAAGCGAGGGATTCTGGATAGCCCCGATCGAAACCGTGTCGGAATCGGAAGGTGGATTCGAGCGCGTTTATCAAGGGTCGCAAATTCTGACTGTCTGGCGTCCCGATTTGACGAAGAAACCGTCGTTTTCCGCGCGGCTGATGTGGCGGATCGAATCCTTCTAGTCGGAAAGAGCGTGCTCGTGAGCCAGTTTACGACTTGATTCCCAGCATTTCCTTTAACTTTGCGAGTACGTCCTTCGCGTCCGACGCCTTCTTTATGGCGTCGGCAAGATTGCCCGAGGTTGCCGCCGAGGTGGCATCGGCCCAGGTTTGCTTCAGCTGTTCGTACTGCGTCTTGGCGTCGCCCAGCTTGGTTTTGTCCATTCCTGCGGGCATGTGCGCGCCGTGAGAGTAAGCGTTCAGTTTGGCTTTCACTTCATCCAAAGATTTGGGAATGGAAGCACTCAGATCGCTCCATTGCTTGGTCCACTCCTCTTTCTTCGCGGCTGCCGCTGCAGCCAGGTCTTTCGCCTTGCTCGCTGCGTCCTCGGCGGCGCTCAGAGCGGCTTGGTAGTCGCCCTTGGCGAGAGCGTCCTTTGCGCTTTGTAAAGTGGTCTGCGCTGCCTGCAATTGATCAGGGACGTATTTCGCCGCTTCCGCTTGCACCGCATTGATGGCGGACTGCGCCGCGTTGATGGCTGCATCAGTAGCTTCTTTTTGCGCATTCCCGCAACCCACCAGCAGCAATACCACTCCGACCAGGGCACAAGAAATCCAGCTTGTCTTTCTGACCATGACCTATTTCCTTTCTGGGATTTTCCTCAAGCGGGGCAGTGCTTGAGCACCTTAGGTTCAACCAACCGCACTCTACTCGAATGTAACGCCATCTGACAAGGTGCGCTGGGTTACAGAGCGACAGCAGCATGAGCAGGCCGGTTTCCGGATTCGAATGAATTCACTGTATGCTTCTTTCCTCTATGCGTGAAAGAGCGCTTCGATTGCTGCGTTCCGCCTGGTTCATTGCCGGTGTAGCGCTGATCCTGCGGATTGCGTACTTGCTCTATATGGCGCACCAGATTCCCGCGGCGGTACTGGCGGATGTGCCGTTTCAGAATGAAGTTGGAAACGTGGCCTCTTCGCTGGCGCGAGGGAAGGGATTTTGCTGCCTGTTTCGTCAAGAAACCGGTCCTACGGCGTGGCTCGCTCCGGTGTATCCGCTGATTATCGCGGGCGTATTTAAGCTGTTCGGAATATTTACGCTGCGATCTTTCTATGCGGCGGTTGTGCTGAACTGCGTCTTTTCTTCGCTGGCGACGATTCCTCTTTCTTACGCCGGGAAACGGATTGGCGGTGCGGCAACGGCAGCCCTGGCCGGTTGCATCTGGGCCATTTTTCCCGCGGGCATCCTGCTGCCGTTTCAGTGGATTTGGGATACTTCGCTGTCGGTGCTCCTTGCAGCCGCATTGTTGTGGGCTACTCTTGAGCTGAAAAATTCTGAGCGCCCTCGCGATTTTGCACTCTATGGACTGCTGTGGGGCTTGTCGCTGTTGACGAACCCAGCTCTCGGAGCGCTATTGCCGTTCTTGTTGGGCTGGGTTCTCTACCAGCATCGAGGTCATCGGGACTCGCAGATGCGTTTGGGCTTTACGGCGCTTGGCGTGCTATTTCTCGTTTGCCTGCCATGGACGGCGCGGAACTATGTGCAATTCCATCGCTTCATACCCTTGCGGTCGAATTTTCCGTACGAGTTCTGGTCCGGCAACAATGAAATCTTTGATCCGCATTCGCGAGAGGTGAATCGTATTACCCGGTACGAGCAGATGCATCTGTACGCTGAAACGGGCGAAACGAAATTTCTGGACGAAAAACTGCAAAAAGCCGCCGATTTTATCCGCACGCATCCGGCTCTCTACGCGCGTCTTTTCGCCCGGCGAATCATCGCTACGTGGCTCGGCACGCAGTCGCCGTGGCGGGACTTCGCGGGCAGTGATTCGTACTTTGTGCGGTTTGTGCTCGCTTGGAATGCTGTCACGCTCGGCACCATGGTTCTCGGTCTTGTGCGGCTTTATGTTCGCCAGCGTCGGTATTTCTTGCCGGTTGCGTCTTTCCCGGTCATTTTTCCTCTAACCTTTTATATAGCCCACACCACGCTTCGTCACCGTCACCCCTGCGACCCCATACTGGCTCTATTGATGGCTGTTGCAATTCTGGGCACGGGGGAACGAATCGATACGAAATAGTGTAGAATTTCGAAAACCAGGTAAGCCACGCGCTACTTTCTAATCGGGAGATGTTTTGCCGCGATGTTAGCCGGTGCTGAAACGCTGTATTCATCTGTCACAACGCAACTCTTGCTGGCGGCCTGCCTGGCGACGCTGTTGTGGGCCTTGTACACAAGGCTACAGCGGTTCGAGTTTTTCCGCTGGTGGGCCTGGGCGTGGACCGCCTTCCCGATTTATCTTGCCACCGCTACAGTTTCTTTGCACCTCGGCCCGGCGTGGACGGTAAAGAAAGCGAGCCTGATAGGAATGCTCGTTGTTTCCGGGTATCTGCAACCTGTGCTACTTGTGTTTGGTGGGCTAAGCTGGCGGGCGCCTAAAAAGCTCTCGCGAAAACTGATCTGGGCAGGCGTGACGATTGCCCTTGCTGCTGCGTTAGCGTGCTTCGTTTCGAGCTTCAACCTACGCGAAACTCCTTTGATCAGTTTTGCGGCTCGAAATGTTCCGCGGACTCTCGTGTTGGCGCTGGCATTGCAGTTTTGCTCTGTGGTGTTCTGGAGAGAATTCCGGAGGAGCGGTTCCTACGCTGCCACCATCACGGGGTTGTTTTGCCTAGTCTATTCGTTGGATCAGGTTCTCTACTGCCTGAGCTTCAGCGAAATACTCTTCTCGCATTGGAATTTGAAACTACCCGCACTTCTCCATAGCCTTGCGAATTTGGAATACATCGGTCATGCGAGGCTACTCTTCCTGGACCTTGTCGACACCTGCGGCATATGCCTGGGAATGATTTTGTTGCTGGTGGAACGCTATCAACACACGGCCACAGATCTGGAGATCAGCGAGAAGCAGAGGCTTGGCCTGGCCGTGGACAACGCCTCATTACAGTTTGAGATTGAGAATCGCCGGCGCATTGAGGAAGAGCTTCGCCGCAGCGAAGAATTCAACCGCCAAGTGGTGCGGAACAGCCCAGTGGCTATGATTGTGGCTCGTGGAACGCTGGACGTCGTTCAGTTTGCGAACGAAAAATTTGTCAATTTGTTCGGTTATAGCGAGGAGGAAGTCCGTCAAGTTTCCGACTGGTGGGTGCGTGCCTACCCTGATCCGGAATATCGAAAAACAGTACAGAAGCGGTGGCAGGAGCTGGTTGACAAGGCCAATCAAGGAAGCACAGAGGAGTTGGCCATGGAAGCGCGTGTCTGCCGACGGGATGGCGCCTTTCGCGACATCGAGTTTCATCTATCGTTGGTGAACGACGTGTACACCGTCAGCTTCGTGGATCTGACCGAGCGAAACAAAGCCATGGAGGATTTGCGAGAAAGCGAGAGCCGATACCGCGATCTGGTGGAGCACAGCGAAGACCTCCTGGGGACTCATCATTTGGACGGCCAGATTATAACGATCAACGAGGCTCCGTGCAGGCGGCTTGGATATACGGTAGAAGAAGTTCTGAGCATGAAGATTCAAGATTTATTGTCGCCGAAATACAAAGCGTTGTACCCGATCTTCGTGCGGCGAGTGGTGGAAACCGGGCACGCCACGGGACTCATGGTGGTGGTCACACGAAACGGGGAGGAATTGCTCTGGGAATACTCATCGACATTGCGCCGCGAAGGTGTTCCGGCGCCGGTCATTCGAGGAATGGCTCACGATGTGACGGAAAGATTCCGTGCCGAGCAAGCAGTGCGTCAGTCGGAGGCAAAATTTGCTACGGCTTTCCGGGCCAGCCCGCACGCCATGACGATCAGTTCGCTGTGGGACGGCCGCTTCATCGATGTGAATGCCAGCTTCGAACGCCAGAGCGGCTATTCGAGGGAAGAGGTAATGGGAAAGACAGCGCTCGACACCGGAATGTGGGTCGACAGCGAGGACCTTGCCGGCATCCTGGCGGATTCACTGCGGCTCGGGAAGATTACGGGGCGTGAAGTGAGGCTGCGCACGAAATCGGGCCAACTCATGAACGCTTTGTACTCGGTGGAAGTGATCAAGATTAATGATGAGCCCTGTGCCTTGGCGGCCGCCGAAGACATTACGGAGCGGCTGCGGATCGAGCGCGCATTGCGGGAAAGTGAAGCGAAGTTCCGCTTGGTGGCCGACACGGTAAGTTCCGCGATTTGGCTGCTGCAGGAAAAACACTTCATTTATTTCAACAAGGAATTTGAGCGGCTGACGGGGTACACCAGGGAAGAAATCCTGCTCATGGATCCATGGGAGCTGATTGATCCGGACTTTCGGGCTGAGAATTTTGCGCGGTCGCAGGCGAGGTTGTCAGGCGAAGCAGTGCCGTCGCGGTACCAGTTTGCGATTCTCGCCAAGAATGGGGAGAGACGATGGTTGGATTTCTCCGCGGCGCTTACGGAATTTAATGGCAAACCCGCGATTCTGGCTTCCGCGTTGGACATTACTGCCGCCCGAAGGGCCGAGCAGGAACTCAAAGAGCATGCCATGTACATGGAGGCTCTGATCTCCAACATTCCTCTGGGGATCGTCATCAAGGACGAGAATCAGCTGGTGCGTTTCTGCAATCTCGCGTTCGAAAACATGTTTTTGTTTTCCCAGGCCGAAATACAGGGAAAGAACCTGGACGATCTGATCGCTCCACACGACCGGTTGGAGGCGGCGCAGCTTTCCCATGCCGTGCAGACCGGCGGCGCGGTGCACACGATGGTGCGAAGGCAGCGTAAAGACGGGACATTCCTCGACGTTGAACTGCACGGAGTCAAAGTGTTTTCGGGGAATTCGTTCGTCGGGGCGTTTGCGATCTATCAGGACATTACCGACCGCCGGAAGTCCGAAGAGAAGCTGGTCGCGCTGCGAAACCGGCTGGCACGAGCTCAGGAAGAAGAACGAGCGCGAATTGCGCGTGACCTCCACGACGACGCCGGACAACGCCTGGCGCTGCTCAGCATCGACCTGGAGCAATTGAAGCAAGCCAGCATGAAAATCAGATCGTCGCTTACAGAACAACTGGAGTCACTGGTGAAGGCGGCCAGCGAAATTACCTCCGACGTGCACAACGTCTCGCGGCGCCTTCATCCGTCTCAGGTTGAGTTGCTGGGGCTGGCGGCCGCGCTGTCAAACTTCTGTAAGGATTTCGCGGCGCGAAATGAAATGGAGATCGTATTTGTCGACGGAATCTTGCACCAAAAACCCAGTCAGGATGCAGCGCTCTGTCTTTTCCGCGTTGCTCAGGAAGCGATCCGCAACGTGCACAAGCACAGTGGGAGTCGGCGGGCGTCGGTTCAACTGGATGAAATCACCGGCTCGATACGCCTGCGGATAACCGACGAAGGCGAGGGCTTCGACCCGGATTCGGCCGATTTTAGCCAGGGGTTAGGACTTCTGAGCATGGAAGAGCGGCTGCACAGCTTGGGAGGCGAACTGTTCATTCACTCACGACGCGGCCGCGGCACGTGCATCGAGGCGTGCATTCCGCTCTCGGCTTCTGTTCCGTCGGCGCGATAACGCCCATGATTCCCGCGAACGACTTCTACCAGACCTTGCACACCTTTTCGGCTGGTTTAGTCATCGGCCGACCGGTCTTGCAGGAAAATGCCTTGGCGAATTCGGGCATGTTCACGACTACGCCGTTGATGCGATATTCGCCGGGAGAGTGCGGGTCGGTGGCGGCATGCACTCGCAAATCCTCAGGGCGAACGTTCTCGCAGGCCCATTGCGCGAAGCCGACGAAGAAGCGCTGGTCGGGAGTCAAGCCATCGCGCGGCTGCAGTGATTGTCCTTTTGTTGCGTCCTGCCATGCCATGTAGGCGAGAATTTCACCGCCGAGATCGGCGACATCCTCGCCCAGAGTAAGCTTGCTGTTGATGTGGATATCGTCCACGACGATGTATGTGGCGTACTGATCTTCCACGCACTTTGTCCGGGCGTCGAACTTCTCACGATCCGCTTTGGTCCACCAATTCTTGAGGTTTCCTGCGGCATCATATTGGCTTCCTTCATCGTCGAATCCATGTGTCAATTCATGGCCGATTGTGCCGCCAGTGTTTCCGTAGTTGGGTGCGGCATCCATTTTTGCGTCGTACAGAGGCGGCTGGAGAACCCCAGCGGGGAAATTGATGTCGTTCATTTGGGCGTTGTAGTATGCATTTACAGTGGGTGGGCTCATGTCCCATTCGCCGCGATCGACGGGCTTGCCGATTTTGTTGAAGTCACGATGATGCTCGAATTGCGAAGCTCGCGCCATATTACCGGCAAAATCGTCGCGCGAGATCTTGACGGTACTGTAATCCCTCCATTTGTCGGGGTAGCCGATCTTGTTGCGGATTCCGTGGAGTTTGCGAAGCGCCTGTTCCTTGGTTTCCGGGCCCATCCAGTCCAATTGCTGAATGCGAACCGCCATGGAATCTTCGATGCGGCGCACCATGTCCAATGTGCTTTGCTTCAATTCCGGCGAGAAGACTTTGGCCACGAACACCTGGCCGAGCGCCTCACCGAGTTGGCGATCGGTGTAACTGACACAGCGCTTCCACCGCGGCTGCTGTTCCTTCGCGCCGCGGAGGTATTGGCGATAGAAGGTGAAATTCTCGTCCACAAACGGAGAGGAGAGATAAGGGGAAGCGGAATCGACCACATGGAAACGCAAATAGGTCTTCCAGTTGTCGGTCGCTTCTTGCGCAAGCTTTGCGTTCACTTCCTTGAAGAAGTCCGGCGTGGCGACATTCAGAATTTCGACCTGTGGATACCCGGCGGTTGCGTAATAGGTGTTCCAGTCAAAGTCGGGAACCAGGGTATTGAGCTCGGCCAACTGCATTTTGTGTTTCAGCTTGTAGGGGTCGCGCCGGTCCACACGGGTCATGGAAGCCTTGGCTAATTCTGTTTCGAGCCGCATCAGAGTGGCGGCATCTTTCTTGGCAGTCTCGGGGCTCTCGCCCATCAGCTCAAAAACCTTTTGAACGTGCTCAAGGTAGCGCTGCCGAGTCTCAACGGATTTCGCGTCACCCTTGGTGTAATAGTCGCGGTCGGGCAAACCCAAGCCACCCTGATCGATCTCCGCGATCACTTGCTCGGAATTGTCGGGATCTTGCGCCGAACCGGCGCCAAAAAGTACCGAACGGCCGTAAGCTTGCTGCAAGCGCGCGACCAGCGGCGCTATTTCCTTCGAAGATTTCAGGCTTGTAATCGCGTCCAGATCCCCTTGGATGGGAGCCATTCCTTGCTTGTTCGCGGTTGCTTCATCCATGCACGCAGCGTAAAAGTCGCCAATTTCCGCCGTGACAAGGTCGCGCTGGTCGCTATTCACTGAGGCCTGCTCCAGGATCCCGCGCAGAAAGGCGAGATTGTCCTGATAGAGCTTGCCATAGACGGACCAGGAGGTTTGGTCCGGGGGAATCGGATTGTTTTTCCTCCATCCGCCGCAGGAGTATTGATAAAAATTCACGCAGGGGTCGGCCGTTTTGTCCATCGAGGCCAGATCCAGGCTGGGAATATAGGGCAGGACTGCTTCCTTTGCCGGCTGTGGAGCGGAGGGTGCCTGAGCGTGGACGAGAGCAGCCATCAGAGATCCCAACAAAGAAACGCACCAGACTTTTTTCTGCATCGTGTCCTCGGAACCTGATTTTTCTTGCGAAGTATCTCTCTTCTCGCAGTACTGCTGTTTCCGGATTGCAAGTATATAGGGATTCAGCCGGGTAGGAGCGTTTCCTGGCCGGCAATAGCCTGCCAACCTCTCTGGCCGTAGACATATACGTGGGTAACGCGGAGCTGTTTGTAAAACGTGCGACCGCCCTGAATGCCGTGAGCGCTCCAAAGGCAAGTGACCACAGCCGTGTCCTGAAACATGCGGACTCGAATGTCCGATGCCAGGAAAGAAGTGTATTTGATGTCGGAATTCTCGATCGCGGAGATCCAACCGGCTTTGTCTTTAACCTGTCCAGACGGCAGAATTCCAATGAAGTCGTCGCCATAGATCCGGCGGAAGAGCGTACCGTTGTTCCATTGCATGGCACGGGCCATTTCATGTTCCAGGTTCAGCAACTCGTCCTGCCTGGTCTCATTCTCCTTGGCAAGCTCTTTTAGCTCCGCGGAGGTCGGCTGTTGTGCCCAACCTCGCGGAGCTAAGAAAGTGGAGAGGAAGAACAAGAGAGAAATTAGCTTCTTCATTCGGCAAAACCTCTATCTAAGAATCCCGTGGTGCGTACCAGGGAAGTCACAATCACTTACATTCGACCAGCCAATCGCGAGTATAGCGCGGGCCAAGCCGTGATTGGGCAGCCTGCCGCTTTCTACTAAATAGCTCGCAACGCTGGCCGTCAGGAGTTCCGGTCTGTTAAAGTTTGATTTTGAACCGAGGAGCGAACCATGGCGGTTTCCAAAGAACTACTGGCGATACTTGTCTGTCCGGTCTGCAAGGGACCGATCCATCTGGTGCCAGACGGCTCCGGCCTGAAGTGCGATGCCTGCAAGCGCATTTATCCGATCCGCGACGATATCCCGGTAATGCTTCCCGAGGAAGCTACGCCTGCAAAAGATTGAGCCAAGAAACACATCCATGAAAACAGAACTGGCTCGCGGTTCCTCGACTGAAGCAACTTCTGCGGCAATTGCAACCGCCAGCCCTGCAGAACTTGCGGCCGCGCTGGACGAAATATAGGTTCAGCGATCTCCGTCACTCATGGCGGGAAGCTGAGCGATTTGTCAGAAGGCGAAACCCATAGGGTAACCAATTTTGTGCTGCGGCTTTTCTCCGCGTCCGAAGCGCTGGGCAGCGGGGAATAGGGACTCAAAGCTACGTTGACGGCGATCGCATTGCTTTTCTCCGGGGCTTTCGCGCTCATGACCTTGTAGCTTTTCACCGGCCCGTAATAACCGGAAGCTCCCCAATCCGCCAGGAAATCGTCTTTTCTATAGCTGGGCGTGGGCTTCCATAACTCGTAGGCCCTGTCGGTATTACCGACAACCAATGCATCAAAGAATTGCGAGGCTGCTTTTTTTTCTGGATAGTAACGAAACGTGAAGTAGAGAACCAAGCCCAAGGCCACGACCAGAGCGCCGATGGTGAAAGCCATCACCTGCGATTTGTACGACTTGACTGGAGTTGGCTCCAGAAGTGACATCGGACCTTTGTAAGGTTCCTGCTCCATTTTTGCCGCGACTCTCCCTGCTTCACAGGCAGAAAAACTCTATCAGGAGAGATGCTGCCTCGCAAACCCTCTCGTAAATTTGACGCCATGATCCAGGAAAAAGTTTCCCACCTTCGCGGGATAGCGTTGAGAACGTCAGTTGGAGAGCGCTCCGCTCGAGCCTTCGGGGAGCTCGATGGCATACTTGGTGCGCGCTCTTTCACGATGCATTTCCAAAGCCAGTTCGATCAGCTTGTCGATGAGTGCCCGGAAAGACACGCCGCTGGCTTCCCATAATTTCGGGTACATGCTGATGGAAGTGAAACCCGGGATAGTGTTCACTTCGTTGAGATAGAGTTTGCCGCCACTTCTTTCCAAAAAGAAATCCACGCGCGCCATTCCGGCGAGTTCCAGGGCACGGAAGGCGTGAACAGCGAGGGTCTGAGTCTTCTCCACTTGTGCCGGCGTCAAGGCTGCAGGAATTACAAGTCGCGTGCCTTCCTCCAGATATTTCGCGGCGTAGTCGTAGAACTCCCGGTGAGGAACGATTTCACCCGGCACAGAGGCTTTGGGTTCGTGATTGCCCAAGACCGAGACTTCAATTTCACGCGCGGTCACGGCTTGTTCGACAAGAATTTTCATACCGAATTCGCAGGCGAGGTTCAGCGCTGGCGCAAACTCTTCCGTGTTGTGCACCTTCGTCATACCCAGGGATGAGCCCAGAGTGGCGGGTTTAACAAAAACGGGGTATGGAAATTGTTTTTCTATCTCGGCCTTCACCGCTTGCGGATCTTTTTCCCACTGCCAGCGATGCACAGCGGCCCAGGGGACGACGGGAATTCCTGCCTCCTGGCAAAGGCGTTTGGAGACATCTTTGTCCATGCCAAGGGCCGAGCCGAGAACCCCCGCGCCTACGTAGGGAAGTCCGGCGAGGTCCAACATGCCTTGGATCGTGCCGTCTTCACCGAACGTTCCGTGCAGGACGGGAAAAATCACATCAAGCCGTTGGGCACCGGCGCCGCGATCGAGCGGCACCAAGGCGGCTTCGGTAGGATCGGCGGCGAGCATCACGCGCCGCCCGCCTTTCAACACCTCCGGCAACATTTTCGCGGCACCTTGACCAACCAACCAGTGCCCACTTTTGGCGATGCCGATGGGAATCACTTCGTATTTGTCGGGGTCCAGCCCACGAATGACGGACGCGGCGGAAGCGAGGGACACTTCGTGTTCGCCGGATCGACCTCCAAAGAGCACTCCTACACGCAAAAGTTTTTTGTTGTCTGGGGTCACGAATCGTTCCTGTCGGACTGGGGCCGATATGAAATGTACGTTCACAGTTATAAGGCAAAAAGCGGCTTGGAAGCGAAGGAGTCTAACGCAAGTTTCTCAAGCAACAACGGTACATGGCTGCGATCGGATTCACCCACGGTGCGAAGCGCCGCGCAGCGCGAAATTGCTTGGTTTTTGCGCTGGAGTTTGTTAACAAAGATGCGCCTGAAGCGCCGAGAAACTCATGATTCATTTGAAGGAGCGCTGACCCGATGAAACGGTGTTTGTGGGTTCTAGTTGTTATTTCATATATGCTGCCGGCTGGCCTGGGGGCGCAAACCGTCGATGAAATCATCGCGAAGAATGTCCAGGCTCGCGGCGGCCTCGAGAAGTTGCACGCCATAAAGAGCTTGCGAATGACCGCCAAATTTTCGCAGGGGGGCTTCCGCGCGGGGTTTGTCCAGGAAAACAAGCGCGACGACAAAGTGCGTGAAGAGGTGATCCTCCAAGGGATGGCGCAGGTGCAGGCTTACGACGGCCATTCCGCATGGCAGATTAACCCGTTCGGTGGACGCAAAGATCCAGAATTGATGTCGCAGGACGATGCCAAATCGCTCATTTTGGATGCTGACCTGGAAGGTCCCTTGGTCGATTACAAGCAGAAAGGCCACACCGCCGAACTGATGGGGCACGATCCGGTCGAAGGGACCGATTGCTACAAAATCAAGCTCACGCTCAAGAATGGGGATGTGCGCTACTACTACCTGGACGCCGATTCTTATCTCGAAATCAAGTTCGAAACGCAGACGAAGGTTCGCGGGACCGTGCAATACAACGACACCATGTTGGGCGATTATGGGCTGGTCGATGGCGTGTATTTTCCCTTTTCGATTGAAAGCGCCGAGACCGGCACTGAGGATTGGGCGCGGTTCACGGTGGAAAAAATTGAGCTCAATGTTCCGTTAGAGGATTCGCGGTTTTCCTTGCCTGCAACCAAAACGGAAACGAAGACCGCTCCAGCGGCCGAATGAATGCAGGTGGGCAAAATCGGAGTGAAACACGACTCTCGCGATAAAAGTTTGCAATCAAATTGAGGATCGGGACATGGCCAACATTGGAATCGCTCGGTATGTAGTCGTGCTCGTTGCCGGCATGTTGTTGTTTGCGACGGCGTCGAATGCCCAGGAGGCGAAAGTCGATTCAGATAGCATCTCCGGATTGGGGGCCCGCAATATCGGGTCGGCTACCATGAGCGGGCGCGTTTCGGCGGTCGCTGCCGTGAAAGAAAATGGCCGGCTGACCATTTATATCGGCGCGGCCAGCGGCGGCGTATGGAAGTCGGTGAACGGCGGCACAACGTACAAGCCGATGTTCGATAAGCAGCCGGTGCAATCAATCGGCGCGATCGCCATCGATCCACAAGCACCAAAAACGATTTGGGTTGGAACGGGAGAATCGTGGACGCGGAATAGCGTTTCGATTGGCGATGGAATTTATAAATCGACCGATGACGGCGAAAACTGGACAAACCTGGGACTGAAAAATTCCGAGCGCATTTCCAAGATTATTGTCGATCCCAAGGACAGCAATACGGTCTACGCGTGTGTTCCGGGGAAGCTCTGGAGCGATAGTGACGAGCGCGGACTTTACAAGACCATAGATGGCGGGAAGGCCTGGAATTTGATCTTGAAAGGCGCGAACCTCTCGACAGGGTGTTCCACAATTTCGATGGATCCCAACGATCCGAAAGTACTGTTTGCCGGCATGTGGGACTTCCGGCGGAAAGGTTGGACGTTCCGCTCCGGCGGAGACAATTCCGCAGCGGCAAGCGGCAGCGCTTTTTATCGCACGGCGGACGGTGGAGCTACATGGAACGAACTGGACGACAAGACCGCTGCGGGGCTTCCCGCGAAACCGTGGGGGCGCCTGGCAGTAACCATCACTCCTTCGAACTCCAAAGCGGTCTATGTACTGATTGAGTCGACGCGCAGCGCGCTGTTTCGGTCCGATGACGGTGGAAAGACCTGGCAAGAGCGGGATCGCAGCAATTTGATGGTGTGGCGGCCATTTTACTTCGCGAATCTAATCGTCGATCCGAAAGACGAAAACAAACTGTTCAAACCGGACCTTGGCTTGATCCGGAGCGACGACGGAGGAAAAAGCTTCAGCGGAGTTTCCAATGGCGCGCATGGCGATTTCCACGATGTCTGGATTGATCCGGACAACACCGATCACTTGATCGCCGGAGACGATGGCGGGGTGTGGTATTCCTACGACGGCGCGAATACCTGGTGGAAAGCGAATAACCTGCCAATTTCGCAGTATTATCACGTCAGCTCAGATATGGCCGATCCGTACCAGGTGTACGGCGGATTGCAAGACAACAGCTCCTGGGCCGGCGATTCGCAATATCCAGGCGGAATCACGAACGGCCGCTGGGAAAATCTCTTTGGTGGTGATGGATTCTGGGCTTTTTCCGATCCTGCCGACCATAACTATGCTTACGCGGAAGCGCAGGGCGGGGAAATTGTGCGCGTGAACCGGAGTACATTGGAAAAGCGCTCCCTCAAGCCGCAACCGAACTACGGCGAAGGAAAGCTCCGGCTGAACTGGAACACTCCAATTCATATGAGCCCGAACGAAAAGGGAACGATCTACATCGGCGCGCAATACCTGTTCCGCTCGCGGGATCACGGGCAGACCTGGGATCGCATTTCTCCGGACTTGACCACCAACGATCCGGAAAAGCAGAAACAGGAAGAGTCCGGCGGGGTTACGGTCGACAATTCCTACGCGGAAATGCACACGACTATCTATTCCATCAGCGAGTCACCTCGTGATGGGAACACGATCTGGGTTGGAACTGACGACGGCAATTTGCAGGTGACCCGCGACGGCGGGAAGACCTGGAACAATGTTGTGGGCAATGTGCCCAATCTTCCGAAAGCTTCCTGGGTTTCCTGGGTTGAAGCAAGCCTGCACGACCCGGCGACCGCTTACGCGGTGTTTGACCGCCACACGTTTGGCGATATGAATCCCTACGCGTTCAAGACAACGGATTACGGAAAGAGCTGGATGCCTATTATTGCCGCCGACAGCAGCGTGCGCGGCTATGCACATGTCGTGAAGGAAGATACAGTTTCGCCAAATCTTTTGTTTCTCGGCACGGAATTTGGCCTGTGGGTTTCCCTCGACGGCGGAAAGCACTGGGCGCAGTACAAGGGGCACAATTTTCCGAACGTAGCGGTTTGCGACATGGTGCTGCAACCGCGGGATTCCGATCTTGTGATCGCGACCCACGGCCGTGGCATCTGGATCATCGATGACATTACACCGCTGCGGCATCTGACTCCCGACGTTATAGCCAAGGAAGCTGTTTTCCTTCCGGGCCGCCCCGCTCAACAAAGAATCAGCACATTTGGCGGATGGGCGGAAGGCAGCGCGGCGTTCAGCGGGCCGAATCCGCCGAACGGCGCATGGATTACCTACTACCAGGCAAAAAGGCACATCTTCGGAAGAATGAAGCTGGAAGTGTTCGATTCCGACGGCAAGCTGATCGATACTCTACCTTCCAATAACCGGCGCGGCATCAGCCGCGTGGTGTGGCGGATGAATCTGAAAGCGCCGCACGTGCCTCCGGCGGCGACAGCCGCTTTCGAAGCTTCCGAAGGGCCACGAGTTGTCCCCGGCACCTACACCGTGAAAATGACGCGGGGCAGCGAGACCTATACGGAAAAAATCGATGTAGGCCTGGACGCGAGGGCGAAATATACGCTGGAGGATCGCAAGGCAAATTTCGATGCGACGATGCGTGTTTACAATTTGCTGGGCGACATGAGCTATGACGTCGAGCGCATTAATGGAGTGCGGCTGGCGTTACAGGACCGCGCTAGCCGGCTCATGAAGGATGCGGCGCTGGCCAAACAACTGCAGGATCTATCGGAGAAAATAGACGATATTCGCAAGAAGATTGTCGCCACGAAAGAAGGTGGCGCGGTTACCGGGGAAGAGCGAATCCGCGAAAAAACGACGGACCTTTACGGCGATTTGTCGATTTATGAGGGTCGGCCCGCCGAGTATCAGGTCGCGCGAATCGATTCGCTCAAGAAGGAACTCGGCGATGTGGACGCGGTATTCGATGCCCTCATGGCCAAGGAACTTCCTACCGTGAACAAGGAGCTCGCGAAAAAGAAACTCCCGGCCATACAACCCATCACGCGCAAAGATTGGGATGCTTCGAACAATGCGGATGACGCGGCACCGACAAAACCGGGCGCGGAAGGCTTCTGGGAGCGCGATTAAGCATCCATGGCCATGCTGGTCCGGAGGAACTGTCTATCGATAGACCTCCAGCCAGGAATACCGGACAGACGCCCAAGCGGCGGGTTAGTGGTTGTCTGGAAGGACGGGCAGCGCCACGGTGGCTGCGGTCGCGGGGTCATCGCGCAGCTTGATATAGAGACGCGTTCCGTAGGGGCGAGGAACCGTCAGAGAATCTCCCACGTAACCCGCCGGGACAGAAACCGCGCTCTTGAAAACCGAATCGGCTGCCACGGAACTGAGCAGGAAAAGATTGGAGCCGATGAGGGTGCATTCTTTTTCCGTGGAGTCCGGGCAGCGAATTTCCTTTAGTGTTGGTACGCGCACTAAAACGGCGAGAGGCTGCCAATCGCCTTTCGCGCCGTCAGCTTCCACGGGTCGAAACTGGAGCAGGCCAAAGGCTCCGGAGCCAAAAGCTTTGATCGGGTCGAGAGTGGCGAGCACGCTGCTGGAATCTTGCTGGACCAGCGAACCGTCGGCGAGACTTAGCGTAGAGGTGTAGGAACCATCCGCGGTGGCGATTTCGATTTTCTCCGTGTGCGAAAACTCAGCGGGAACTTCAGACTTCAGGAAGAACGAGAGGCGGCCATCCTGGGGCAAGACTTCCGGTTTCGCGAAATGAAAAGGCGAAGGAGTCGAGGATGGCTGAAGATTCTTTGTGAGCAGAGTCACCTTCGGCCGCGGCGGTTGAATCGTAGCGGGCACGTCCAGGGTGCGGCCATCCTGTAATGTGACGTGAGCGGGAGCCGCAGCGTTGGGTTCGAGGGAGCTGATGGCGGCGGGATCCTTGACCTGGAGATCAAGTGAATTTTCAGTGGCTTCGCGCGATTGCGCTGCGGGAGTGAAGGAGACGCCGCTCAATTCGAGACTTGCCACTTCCTCCAGATGCGTGCCGGTTAGAATGCCGTGATTGTCGCCGGCGAACATGGTGAAGCGTTCAAGATGCACTGCGTCGGAATAAGCGCGAAGGGAAATTAAATCGGGTTTCGTCTGCCCATACTGCGTTACCTCGAGCTTCAACGGGCCGGCGGCAACGTCCTTCAAAGGAAGTTGAATTTCGAGTTGATCTTGCGCGTGTGCCTTCCATGTGGCCCTCAAATCCTTGCCGCTGGCATCCAAAAGGGCGACTTTTTCCACGCAGGGAGCGCAATCGCCTTCGATGTGAAGTGTAGCCGGGCGCCCGGCGATCAGGGCGCTCGCGTCCTTGGGAGGAACCGTCCAAGTTTCCGGCCGAGCGTTGCGAAGCTGAAAACACGGGCCTTCGAAGGCGGAGTAGCCCCAGTAACCATGGAGGGTCGCGGTTAATTCCTGAGGCATGGTATTCGCGTGGAGAGCGCGCGTATCGACGACAAAGCCGCCACGAACGGCGTCAGGTGTGGCCGGAAGGCTGACGGAATCGCCAGTCTTGGCTTGGACTCGAACAGTGAAATCGTGGCCCATGCCTGTAGAAAACATCAACGGTGCGCCTTCCACGGGAAGAACAAAGGGAGATTGCTGCAAGCAGAGAATCTGTTTTGGATCGACGGGATGGAGAACCGGAACAGGAGAAAGACCGATAGGTGGAAGGCCAACGACGATCACCGACTTTGGATTGCGAAACGACGGCGCGGAATTCAGCTTGAGATTCAGCATGTCCTTTTCGGGCAGAGAAAGAGCCGGAATGTACTGGTAGGTTGCCGTGTGGAGCGTCGCCATCAGCCGGACAACGTCCACGACAGCTCCGACGTAAGGGCTGAAATAGCCGCCTCTGGCCAGCGGGCTGGAACTGACATTGCCGATGAGATCGGAGGACGCACCGGAGGTAAGAGTCGCGACGAGAGATTGGTCATGAGAATCATCAAGAACCAGTTGATCGCTGCCCTGCGTGAGGCAGGAAGGTTGTTGTTCCACGGGCTTGCTAAAGCAATCTTCGTTCACCTTAATGCGCAAAGCTTGCGCGAGCAGCGTGGAGTTCTTTCTCAGGTCCGCAGGATCGGTGTTGGAAGTCTTCGTGATTTCGTCGAGATATTTGTCCAGGCGGGTGCGATCGAGGCTGGCCTGTTCGAGGTCTTGCGCCGCCCTGACGAAAACGCCTGGACGTCCACGAACCGCGGTGCGCAGAGTGCTGAAGTCGCCGCCAGTTTCCGGGGCAAGAAAGAGAAGAGCCTGCTCGGCGCCGTCCGGTACGGTAATTACCGTGCCTTCTTCCTTCATCTGCCTGGTCCATGTTTCAACGCGGATGAACCAATTTTCGGGCGGAGGGTTCGTGGGTCCCTGAAGAAAAGCCACAATTAGCAGATAGCGAACAGATTGATCGCCGGGGAATTGGGCGTGAATCCAGAGTCTGTCGCCCGGCAGCAGGTCGGTGACGTTCGAAATGGGAAGGGTTTTGCCATTGCGATTCACGGTCATATCGATGCGGGGACCAATCAAGTCAAAGGTGTGGGCATCGCCAAAAACGGCGGGGGAGGCAAAACACAGCAGGGCGATAGAAAACCAGAGGCGAACCGCTACACTGGCAAAAAACTTCGCCGGTATGTGGGCGATCTTCATGAATTCTACTGCGTTCAATTTTGTTCCCGACTCCATTCGCATCAAACCTGCTCCTGAATATTATGAGACGTTTCTGAGCGGCAGGCCCGGGCAGCAGCGGGCGCTGATCCCTCAACGTCAACCCTGGCGCAGAGGACCTGCAAGGCTCAGGGTTGGTGAAAGCAAAATCGAAAAAGATACGGAATCTCATTAGATGCACGCGGGATGAAAATCGTCAACCGCGATTTCAGCGTTGAAGTTCCTCACAGCGCTTAAAGGATCTTTTTGCCTAATCCGGACAGAGCGAGTTCGACGGCGAGAAGCGCGGTGCGGTTGTGCTCGTCGATGACTGGATTGATTTCGACAATTTCCATGGAAGCCATAGCTTCGCTGTCGGCGATCATTTCCATGGCGAGATGGGCTTCGCGGTAGGTGACGCCGCCGCGAACAGGAGTGCCGACACCGGGAGCGTCACTGGGATCGACGAAGTCCATGTCCAGGCTGACGACCATGCCGTCGGTATCGTCCATGGCGTATTTCAGCGCGTCGGACATCACTTCGCGCATGCCGCGCTCATCGATTTCGCGCATGGTGAAAGCTTTGACGCCTAGTTTCTTGATGAATTTTTTTTCGTGACAATCGAGATCGCGCACGCCCACCAACGCCACATTCTGCGGCTCGATTTTGGGCTTGAAACCAAATAGGTCGCGCAGTTCTTCCGAGCCATAGCCCATCACCGCGGAGAGCGGCATGCCGTGCACGTTGCCCGACGGCGAGGTTTCGGGAGTGTTCATGTCGCTATGAGCGTCGAGCCAGATGCAGCCGATGCTCTTCTTCTCTTTGCGGAAGTGAGCCGCGACGCCGCTGATCGAGCCGGCGGCGATGGAATGATCTCCGCCAAGAACCAGAGGGAGATAGCCATCGTCCAGTGATTTCTGAACGGCAGAACCCAGGTCTTTGCAGGCATCGGTAATTTCGGCGATGTATTTGGCATTTTTTTCGCCGTAGGACATTTCTTCGGCCTGCTTGACGGAGATGTTGCCGATGTCTTCGACATGATGGCCGAGTTGCTTGATGCGAGCCTGAAGGCCGGCAACGCGGAGGGCCGAGGGCCCCATGTCCACGCCGCGGCGGCTTGCGCCGAGGTCCATGGGTACGCCGATGATGCGAATTTTTTGAGGCATGAGATTGTCCGTGACTTGTGAATTGCGATTCGCGATTTTCGTTCTGCCCTGCCATTCAAGGTGCAAGAAGTCGGCAAGGAAGCGCCCGCCGCCCTTCCTTCGTTAGGGGGAGCAGACGGCGGCCGCTACACAACCGTGCTTGTGCGCACGCCTGTACATCCATTGCAGGAACGACCCTACAGAAGCTGCGGGAACTGCTGAGACTGCCGAATCTACCCGTCCTTAAGGATACACGCGATAAATCATGCGGGGGAAGGGGATGACTTCACGGATGTGTTCGGTGCCGCAGATCCAGGCGACGGTGCGCTCCAGGCCGAGGCCGAACCCGGCGTGAGGGACACTGCCGTAGCGTCGAAGATCGAGGTACCACTGGAAGGATTCGACAGGTAAGTTGTTTTCTTTAAGGCGTTTAACAAGGAGGTCATAATCGTGGATACGCTGGCTGCCGCCGATGATTTCGCCGTAGCCTTCCGGAGCGAGCATATCGAAGGAGAGTGCCAAATCGGGACGGTTGGCGTCGGGCTGCATGTAAAAGGCTTTGATAGCGGCCGGATAGTGGTGAACCATGACCGGCCGGTCAAAGCTGTTTGAGATGATGGTTTCCTCGTCACCGCCGAAATCGTCTCCGAATCTGGCAGGATTGGCATTTTTCTGGAGCAGGGCAATGGCTTCTTCGTAGTGAATGCGCGGGAAGGGAGGCTTGATGTTTTCGAGTTTCGCGATGTCGCGCTTCAATGCTTCGAGTTCGCGGGATTTGTTTTTCACCACGCCTTGAACGATGGCGCTAACGAGCCCTTCGCCCAAATCCATCATGTCTCCGAGTTCGGCGTAGGCGGCTTCGGGCTCGAGCATCCAGAATTCGGTCAGGTGGCGGCGGGTCTTGGACTTTTCGGCACGGAAGGTAGGGCCAAAAGTGTAGACCTTGCCGAGGGCCATGGCGGTGGCTTCGATATAGAGTTGGCCGCTTTGCGTGAGATAGGCCTTTTGATCGTCGATGTAATTCACTTCGAAAAGCGTGGAAGTGCCTTCGCAGGCGGCCGGAGTAAACATCGGGGCATCCGTGAGTGTGTAGCCTTGCGAATCCATGAAATTGCGAGCGGAGCGGATGGCCTCGGCGCGGATGCGGAGGATGGCGGCTTGGCGCGGCGTCCGGATCCACAAGTGACGCTGGTCGAGCAGGAAGTCTACGCCGTGTTCCTTGAGTTGGATGGGAAATGGCGTGGCTTCGGATACCTTCTGAACGATTTGCATTTTGGTAACACCGATTTCAAAGCCGCCCGGAGCGCGCTGCTCGGCGCGGATTTTGCCAGTCACGATGACGCTGGATTCCTGGGTGAGGCCTTTGAGAGCTTCGAAGGCTTCGGGATTTTCTTTCAGGGAGCAGACACCCTGGATGATGCCGGTGCCATCGCGAAAGATGGGGAAAATCAGCTTGCCGGATTCGCGAACGTTGTAGAGCCAACCGCGAATGGTGATTTCCTGGCCGTCGAATTTACCGGCATTCTCAATCGTGATTGTGGTCATAGTAGGTTTCTTCAACGAAATACCAAAACTTTAGTTTAGCAGAGAAGGGGTAACAACAATCCTCCCCGGCTCTAACGGCTCGCATCCAGCTACCGAGGACCGGTTCGCCTACCTGTGCTTCGGGACAGTCCTGCTTTCAACACCTAGCCACGCAACAGTGCGCCCGAATCCGCCGGTTGCCCGATACTGGCGATAACGAGGTTAACCATGCTCAGAAAAACGAACGTGACTGCCATTGTCCTCGGAGCCTTGCTTTTCGGGTTTCTATCGCGTCCGGTCAGAGCGCAGCAGGTTCAAACGCAGTTGACTGATCCGCCGGCCGCGGCTCTTATCACGCCTCGCCCTGCGGCGGATGCACCCTTGCCGAGCGTCCAGGAATTGCTGACGAAAAGCGATGATGCCGTCGGAGGGCTGGCGGCCTGGAACAAGGCGACCACGCGAAGGATGAAGGGTGTGTATCAGACGGAGGATAATTCCGTCTTTCTGGCGATTGAAATCTTCCACAAGTCCCCAAACAAGTCATTGTCCAAGATTACGATGCCAAACGGCATGACCATACGCGAAGTGTGCGACGGACAAAATGCGTGGATCGAGACTTCCACAGGGGCTTATCAGGCGTTCACAGGAGCGGCGCTGACCAGCCGGCTGAAGCTTGCCGAGTTTGAGGACCGCGGCAAGTTGGAAGCCGTTGCGTCCAAGGGCAAAGTTGTGGGAACGGAAAAAGTGGGAGGGCACACGGCGTATGTTCTGGAATTCGCTCCGGACAAAAAACTGCAGTCGCGTCTCTACTTCGACGCAGACAGTGGGTTGATTGTGCGCACGGAGGATACCCTCACCACCGCCGACGGACCCTACACAGTGCGAATGGACCTGGACGATTATCGTGAAGTCGATGGGCTGAAATTTCCGTTCCGCATCAAACGCACGGAAAAGGGCGCCATTCTGAATGTTCGGCTGACGCAGGTGACGGTCAATCCGGCTCTGGATGATTCTATGTTTCTGAAGCCGGAATTCGCGAAATAACTCGAGAGAAGTACGAGGAGCCACGAAAGTGAATGCGAAGCGCGCGTCTCGACCGTGTATCGTGTGCGTGTTCCTGTGGGGATCCATCGTGTCCGCACCGACGAGCCCGGCACCGGCCCAAGAGCCTTCGAGCAATGCAGGCGCCCAAAGCGGAACAGGCACGCAACAGAATTCGCAGGGTGTCACGCAACAAGGAGACGAGGGCGTCTCGCTGGCGGATGTAGCGCGGCAGTCACGTGCGAATAAAGCCGTCGCAGCGAAGGCCGTGAAAAGCTATGATGACGACAATTTTCCGCGCAGCGTACCCATCGCGAAGAAAAAGTCCGCGGAGAATGCGCCGGAAAATCACGCGATTCAGGATTTGTCACCGGCAGAGACGCATGGGAAAGTAGTGCTGCTAGATTTTTGGGCGTCGTGGTGCGGGCCCTGCCGCGCCGCACTTCCGAAAGTGAAGCAGCTTCAATCCATTTATGGCGGACAAGAATTTATGGTGGTCAGTGTCAGCGAGGATGATGACGAAGGGACCTGGCGCGGATTTGTGAACGAGCATCAGATGAGCTGGGAGCAGCGCTTTGACGGAAGCAGCGCGCTCATGCGGCAATACCAGGTCCAGGGGCTCCCGACGTATGTCCTGCTCGATCGCGATGGCAAAGAAGTTCAACGATATGTGGGAGAAGACCCAGGCCAATCAATTATTGAACGAGCAGGTCCCGACATAAAACGCGCGTTGCAATCCAGCCAAGCGGCTTCCAATTAAATAGGCGATTGACGGTTCGACCGGGCAGCCCGGTAAGTCTCGGGACGTGCGATCAGGTGTAGTGTTCCTGGAGGCGATCCAGTGCTTTGGCGGCGGCGTTGAGTTGATCGGCAAGGCTGGGGGTGTCGGGACCGGATTTTTCCTTGAGTTCGAGGGTCATTGGAAGGTCGGAGGCTGCAGGAGTGGCGCGCAAAAGCTTAAGCGAGGCGGGCCAATCGATCGAGCCGTCGTAGGGCGCGAGGTGTTCGTCTTTTTCGCCGTGATTGTCGTGGATGTGAGTGCTGGCGATCAAATCCTTCAGCGGCTCGAAAGCGTTGGGGATGCGTTCCTCTTCCGGTCCCTCGGCGAGATGGGCGTGGCCGATATCGAAGTTGAAGCGCAAGCCGGTGAGTCGAGTTTCGTCGACGAAAGAACGCAAGTAAAAGGGCGCGCCCATTTCGCTGGCGGTGTTTTCGACGCAGATGGTTACGCCGACGTGCTTCGCGTGAAGTATCAAATGTTCGAGCGAGCTGAACGCGGCGTCGCGTTTCCGCGGATCGGCGGCTTCGCGGGAACCACCCATGTGGAGGATGAGGCGAGAGAAAGGCAAATCTTCTGCGACGTCGATCACGCGCTTCAATTCATCCATGGCTTCGATGCGGCGGACTCGTTCGACCTCCGTGACCGATAGCGGGCTTCCGCCTTCGCGGTTAACGCTCATGTCCCGGCTGGTCGGGGCGTGGAGGGAATTGAGGTGGAGATGATTGTCCGCGAGGGCCTGAGCAATGGCGCGCACTTCCGGTTTTGAGACGTAATCGAAGTGGCTGCGGCTGGCGAAGATTTCGACGGCTTCAAAGCTGGTCGCGTGAATCTGGGCGAGCAATTCACGATTGAGCTTTTTCGAGACGAGCAAGTAGGTCGAAAGAATCCTTTGCATAGGTTAAGAGTTTAGACCTTGATTCGAGAGATTTGCGAAAAACGGCGAGATCGGGTGGAAGGATCAGTTACCCCCGTAGCCAGATCGAAGGGTGCTAGTAGCCGAGGGCGGAGCCGCTGTCGCGCGGATCGGCGGCGCCGCAACGTTCACCGGTTTTTGGGTCGATGCCGATGGCGTTGATAAGGCCGATGTGGCCGCGGCGTTTGACCTCGTAACCGCGAGCTTTCATCTGGTCTTCCATTTCGGCGGAAAAAAGTTTTTCCATGACGAGCGTGTCGGGAAGCCATTGGTGATGGAAGCGCGGTGCATTGATTGCCGACTGCGCATCCATGCCAAGGCGCATCCAATTGAGGATACTGAGAAGGGTCACGGAAATAATGGTTGGTCCGCCTGGAGAGCCGGTTACAAAACTGAGCTGGCCATCACGGAGAACAATTGTGGGCGTCATGGAACTAAGTGGACGCTTACCGGGAGCGATGGTGTTGGCTTCGGACTGAATTAAACCAAAAAGCGCATTGGGGACGCCGGGCTGCGTTGTGAAGTCGTCCATTTCGTCATTGAGAACAAATCCAGCAGAAGAAGTGACATGGGAGCCGTAACCGTCGTTCAGGGTGAAGGTGCTGGCGACCGCATTGCCTGCGGCGTCGACCACCGAAAAATGCGTGGTGTGTGGGCCCTCGCCGAGACTGACGATCGTATTCGAAGAAAAACTGGCGCTTATCCCCGAGCTGCAAACGTGTGGGTTTCCGGCGCGCACTTCCTGGCTGGTGCTGGCGCGGACGGGGTCAATGGTGGCGACAAGGTCCTTTGCGTAACACGGGCTGGTGAGGCCCGCAACGGGCACATTGGAGAAATCAGGGTCGGCGAGATAGGCCGCGCGATCGGCGAACATGCGCCGCATCACTTCGGCGACCATGTGAACGCTTTGCGGGTCGTCCCAGCCTTTGAGTGGCACATCCTCGAGCATGTTGAGGGCTTCGATGACTGCGACGCCACCAGAACTGGGAGGCGGAGAAGTAAGGACCTGCCAGTGCTGGCCGTTGAGAGTGTAATTGGCTAGGAGAACTTCGCGAATCTTGGGTTGATAGTGCGCCAGGTCGTCGAGGGTGATCAGTCCGCCGAGGCCGGCCATGTCCCGGGCGAGCATTTGCGCGGTTTCGCCCTTGTAGAATTCGTCGGGACCGTTTTTGGCGATGCGCTTTAGCGTGGCGGCAAGCTCCAGCTGCCGTAGCGTATCTCCCACTTGGTACATCTTGCCGTCATTCAGGAAGACGCGGCTGCTCATGGAGAAGCGTTGCAAGTCGTGTCGCTCGTCCCGGAATTCTCGAGCGAGTTTTTCAGTGACGGGAATACCTTGTTCGGCATAACGAATGGCGGGCTGCATCACCTCGGAGAGTTTCATGGTGCCGTGTGTTTTGAGAGCGAGAGCGAGGCCGGCAACGGTGCCCGGAACCGCGATGGAACGATAGCCGATTGTGGAAGCTTCTTTGTCGAGTTTTCCCTCTGGAGTGATGTACATGTCGCGGGTGGCTTTTCCCGGCGCAGTTTCGCGATAGTCGAAGAAATTCGTTTTGCCGTTGGCGAAGCGGATCAGCATGAAGCCGCCTCCACCGATATTTCCAGCGGCAGGTTCGACTACGGCAAGTGCGAAAGCAGTCGCGACAGCAGCGTCGACCGCATTGCCGCCACGTGTCAGGATTTCGACACCGGCTTGCGACGCAAGCGGTTCATCGGTAGCGACCATGCCGTGGGCTTGGCGAACTGGCTCCCTCGGCCACTCTTTGGGAATGTCGGCATGTTCGCGAAATTCGTTCGCGTTCTGGGCTGCAATCCGGGACGGAAAACCAAGGCCAGCGAAGAGCACCCAGAGTAGAAACGCAGTTTTCATTCTCATATTCGAAAACTATTTGATTCAGGCCAAAGCGTCAAGCCAGCGGCGTGACCGCTAGCGGGTTTGGTGTATGCTTTCGCAGAACTTCCTCTTTGGAGCTGACAACGATGGTTCCTCTTCGCGTTCGGCAGATTGCGGTTGCAATTGTTTTGCTGATGTTGACTGCGCAGGCGGGTGCGCAGCAAGGGCCGCCGGCGGACCTGGATGAGTATGTCGGCCGCTCCATGAAGACGTTTGAAGTTCCGGGGATGGCGGTTGCTATCGTGAAGGACGGCAAGGTGGTGCGGCTGAAGGGATATGGAGTGAAGAAGCTCGGCGAGAACGCACCGGTAGACGAAAACACGTTGTTCGGGATTGGCTCGAACACAAAAGCGTTCACCGCGGCGGCGCTGGCGACGTTGGTGGATGACGGGAAGATTTCGTGGGACGACCCGGTCTACGAACGGCTCAAAGGTTTCGAAATGTACGACCCTTATGTATCGAAGGAGATCCGGATTCGCGATCTGTTGTGTCATCGAAGCGGGCTTGGACTGGGAGAGGGCGACCTGATGTTCTGGCCGCATACCTCGTTTACGCGGGATGACGTGGTGTACCGGCTGCGCTATTTGAAGCCCAAGACCAGCTTTCGTACCACGTACGCCTACAACAACCTGATGTTTGTGACCGCGGGGCAGGTGGTCGCGGAGGTAAGCGGAAAGAGCTGGGACGACTATCTGCGCGAAAGGATTCTTGCGCCGCTTGGAATGAAGAACACCAACACGAGTTCGACTGCATTTAAGGCGGGCGACGACTGGGCGATGCCGCACACGAAAGTCGATGGGAAACTCCAACCGATAGCAGTCGAGAATCTGGACAATGCCGGCCCGGCAGGGTCGATCAATTCTTCGGTCGCAGATATGTCCAAGTGGGTGCTGTTGCAGCTTAACCGCGGACAGATTCCCGCCACGGAGACACGCATTTTCAGCGAACGGGTTTCGCAGGAAATGTGGGCGCAACAGATGATCGTGCCCGTGCGCCCGGCACCAGAGGAGATCAAAATTCTACAGCCGCACTTCGCAGGTTACGGCATGGGCTGGACCCTTCGAGACTACAAAGGAAGGAAACTCGTGAGCCACTCGGGAGGCGTGGCCGGGTATGTTACGCGGGTGATGCTGGTGCCGGAAGAAAATCTTGGCGTGGTGATTCTGACGAACGCCGAGGAGGATGTCGCGTTTGAGGCGGTGTTGTACCACATTCTGGACTCGTATCTGGGTGGGCCGACCGAGGACTACATAGCCGCGTTCAAAACATTAGAGGACAAACAACAAAAAGACGCGGACGAGACCATGAGTAAGGCCGCTCAGGCGCGTGTGGCGGGATCGAAGCCGTCGCTCGGGCTGGAGAAATACGCGGGCCAATATTCTGATCCCTGGTACGGAAAAGTGACGATCAAGCCGGAGAATGGCGGGCTGGTCTTGAATTTCGAAAGGACGGAGAAGGGTTTGGCGGATTTGCAGCACTGGCAGTACGACACGTTTAAGGCACACTGGCGGGATCGCACCGTGGAGGATGCGTTCGTGACCTTTACGCTGAAGCCTGACGGGGCCATCGATCACTTCACGATGCTCGCGGTTTCGCCCTTGGCGGATTTCAGTTTCGACTATCAGGATTTGTATTTTACGCCGGTCGTGGAGAAGAGGTAGGAGCGCCCGAGCCGTAGCTCCGCGAAAGCCCACCCTGTCTGCAAAAAGCGCAGAACGGGTAGGGCACCCGCAAGTACTCGATTCGATCTGCTAATGGGAAACCGGGACTTATTCGGTGAGGAATTCGATTTCAGCGGGGCCGGGTAGCAAGCCGGCGGCGGTGCCGCGCTCGATGAGTTCGCGGACGGCTTTTTTGCCTTTTTCGCCGTAGCCGAGGGTCCATTTATTGACGTACATGCCGACGAATTTGTCGGCCATCTCCGGGTCCATTTCTCGGGCGAACTGCATCGCGTAGTTCAACGCTTCTTCGCGATGCTCCAAGCCGTAGGCCACGCTGTCGCGGATCGTCTTTGCGACGTGGCGTCCGAGTTCGGGGCCGAGGGCCCGACGCACGGCGTTGCCGCCGAGAGGAAGCGGCAGCGAGGTCGATTCCTGCCACCAGATACCCAGATCAATCACGCGGTGCAACCCGAGTTCAGGGAAAAAGAGCTGGCCTTCGTGAATGAGGAGCCCGGCCTCGACAACATCATTTCGCACAGCCTCGATAATTTTGTCGAACGGCATGACCACCGGCTCGAAATCGGGTTCATAGAGTTTCAGGGTGAGATAAGCGCTGGTCTTCAGTCCTGGAACAGCAATTCGCTTGCCGTGGAGTTCCTGAGGCTTCAAGGAATGCGTGGCGACAACGATCGGTCCATAGCCTTCCCCGAAACTGGCTCCGCAATCGAGCAAAACGTACTTGTCCCGCAGGCTGGGATAAGCGGCGAAGCTTACGGCGGTGACGTCGTAAGTTTCCTGAAGAGCGGCTTCATTGAGGGACTGAATATCGCCTAAGACGTGAGTGTATTTGTACCCCGGTGTAGAAAGCTTGTGTGTAGCCAGAGCATAAAACATGAACGCATCATCGGAGTCGGGCGAGTGAGCAAGCTTGATCTCGCGAGGCTCCTTTTCGGTTTGGGAAGCCACTTGTCGTCCAGCCATGGGCGTTATCGTCCTTTACCCTGGCCGTCCCAAGGGCAAACTTTCACCCTGTGCGGCGCTCAAGGAAACGCAAAGAGTCACGTCGAGCGACGTAGGGGACTTTTGAAGCTCGCGGCCGGGCCAGCTTTTGCAACCCAAAGACTAACATAGAGCTCGACGGCGAACAATTCCGGAGACGGCGGAAAGTTAAAGCCGGCTTAGCAATGCGCGGCGCCAGATCAACCTTATCCGCAATATGATCCCCCAATCAGGCGGCGGAGATGAGGTGCGCAATCGCGTCCTCAAAATTGACCTTGCCGTCCAGGTAGGGCTGCCAATAGAGCACGAGAAGAAGGTGGTATTGCTCCCAACCTCGTTGGGAGAGGATGTCCTCAAGCGGGTACGGGACGACATTGGGCTTCGGCGGAGAAGGGGGAGTATCGCCAGCACCTTTTTCCGTAGAAGAGTCTTTGAACACCGGGCGGAGCACCTCGCCAGTGGTGTAGATAATGAGGGCATGCCAAAGATCGCGGGGAATGGGTTTGTCGCGCTGTTTGCATTCACGGCTTATGGCGTCTTCGACTGGAATGGCGATGCCGTGGGAGGCTTCGTGAAACAGAACCTCCAAACCTTCCGCGCCTTGATTGCGGGCATCGGCGCTGGCGATGGTCACGCGAAGAGGATCGAGCGTGGTATACGCGCCAGCGGCGTTGGCGTAGGCGCAAACGTCGACGCGAATTTTTTCCTTGGGCCAGTAAGTCTGGTAGATATCCGCGAGACGTTCCGATAGGCCGACACCTTGTTCGCGGACGAGCGGCGCGACTTTGATGACCCAGCGGCGGTTGGCGCGGTCTTGATCGGCCCACCAATGCGCTCGGTAAATGGGAGCGACCGCGTCAAGAATCGGCCCGACTCTACCAGGAAGACCCGCATCGCATCGCTGTTTTTTGCGTCCGGTAAGCTCATCGCAATCTTCGAAGTCCTCGATCTGGTTCTTCAAGAGGACTAAATCAATGTTGATGAGCAGATCCTTGTCGGCATAGTTCGTCGCGTAGTACGCGATGGCGTCGTCCCAGGTCTTCTGCTCGGAGACCGAGAGCGTGACGGCAGAACCGGGGGTTTGCTTCAAAGATGGTGCGGCGCTCTTGCCGGTTGAGTCGCGAGCGCTCTTCGCTGCCAGGCGCGCGCGCGCCTCGTGGTACAGAAAATGGTGGAGGTTGACCCAAAAGCCGCTGTGAAATTCGAACACCGGCAACGGTCCATACATGGAGTCGATCTGCTGCGCTCCACAGAGTGGCGGCATGGCCGCCACGAGAATGCCGAAGCAGGAAGCAAGCAGCCAACGCAAAAGGGGAAATCTCATAGTGCCGTCGAAAAATCTTAGCTCAAGTCGCGCTAGTCTCAAATTGTCCGGTCAGCGCCAGCCTCCTGTTGTGTAACGCGTAGAGTGATTCAATATTTTTCGGGAGTCTCCCTTCGAACACTTCGTCATGATGGGTTACCCGACGCCGGACTTTTGAGCCATTCGGAAGCGGATTCAAAGTGTCAACGTGGCAGCCGGTGCGACTGACGTCGGAGGTACGAGCAAAGACCGTCGCGCCCGGTGGGAGTTCAACGACCTCGACCTCCGTGGCGAGCGCGAGCAGACGCCGCAGCGCGCTTCGCCGCTCTACCGTTGTATCCAGCATACACTGTCTCCATTCAGCCAGCCTGCGGCTGTCGTGTACCTGGAGGAGCGTGTCGTCGGCGGGCCGTGGCCCGAACTGAAGAGCCGGATGATCCCGCTTCATTTTCCCGCAGAGGTCCGCAGGCGGCAATAGGGAGCAAACACCGGAAACACCGGCGGTCAAATGGGTAAATGCGCAGCGTTAGAAACCGACTTACTACTCTGCCTTGGGGTCCATGATCGTGCCTACTGCGCCCTGATGATCGCCCGCATGGATGATCCCTGTACCATCACGGAAAAAGGAACGCGTGCCGGTCCGGCCATAGTCCACGGGAATTGCGGCCAGTTCGTAAATAGCCGGTGCCCCCAGTTCATTAGCGCCAACGATGACGTAGCGGAAGGAATAGCCATCCTTATGGCCGGCCGCCAGGTTGGGATCGACGAGTCCGGCACGATCACTTTTGGCGGCACCTGTTTGCGCTGGGCCGAGCTCCGCCAAAGTTTGCGGCAAGCGAGTGTAAGTTACGCGGTACTTCTCAATGGCGTCAGCCAACTCTTTGATCGAAGCGAGGGCGGACTTCTCATTGTTCTGAATTTCAGCGCGATCCCATTCCTCAGCGAGGGTCGGCAGATCGAGCAATAAAACTCCAAGAGACAAGAGTTTCCAGTGACTATTTTCACGAACCAGGCCCATCGTGACGCGGCGCGCATTGGCATCGGTACTGTCGGTGGCATCCTTAACGACCAGAGGCAAGTAAGCGAGGTTATCGCGAATTTCGGGTTTGCCTATCTGTAGTTGCGTGGTAGCGGATGGAGTGGTGCAAATGACGACCAGATGTCCCGCAGTGTCAGTCTGGGAATTGGGCTTTCCTGCGTGGTCTACCAGGACGAAGCGTTGCAGCAGTGTGGACTGCGCGGACGAGGTCATGGCCGCAAACGCGGTTGCGTTGCGTGTTGTCAGGAAAGCGCCGAAATGGTGGGCGTCCTGGGAACAGGAAGCCACCAGGATGTCCCGAAGGACAGCGGCGGGGTCACCGGACGGATCACTTTGAGCGGCGCCGGCGGGAATGAGCGACAGAAGAAGCGATAGAATGAACAGGCCAGCCAAGATATTTGGTGACGCCTTCGGAACTTTCAAAAGTCCTCTCATTCCTTCGCCATGATTAGAATTTTGGCGAGGTTCTGTGTAAAGGCCGAGCGCGGCAAAACCTCGGTTGCACCTGCGGCCTTCGCCTGTGCGGCAAGCTCGACTTGCACGTGTGACAGAAATGAAACAATCGGCAATTCCTTTTGAGTTGCCCGGAGACGGGTAATCGTTGCCACCGGATCACACTTGGCGTTCAGGTCGACGATGATGAGCTTTGTGGGAGGATCGAGCATGGTGGCGAGCACGTCGCCATTGGCTGCGACTTTGAACTCCACGCCGATCTGTTTGGCGGTCTCGGCGACTTTCATCTGAAAAAACAAGTCATCCATCAGTCCGACGACTCTGCCCATTGATCCTCCACTGAGAAACACGCAAGCAAGTAGATAACTTGAGCCGTTGATTTGCGTCCAACGCAAAATGGCTTACAATCAGCGTGCCCTCGGGAGGTCCGTGATGCAACCCCTTTCTCCTGCTCCCATTCAGGCGCCCATCTCGATGCTGGAGAAAACTCCCACGCTGCTGGAAGTGCTGCTGCGCAGCCTTTCAGCGGAGGAATTGGAATGGAAGCCTGGGCCCGAGCGGTGGTCCATCGCAGAAGTTTTGGACCATATGCTGATCATCGAGAGATTGTACGAGCAGAGGGCGCGGCGAATCATGCTGGAAGATTCTCCGGAGTTGCCGACGTACCAGGCTCCTCGAGGAGGGGAACAAAAGAAATCAGTGCGGCAATCCATGGAGGAGTTTGTGCCGTTGCGCCGCGCGTTCGTTTTTTATCTGCATTCCATACCTTCCGCGGCCGCGGGGCGCGTTGGACAACACGCTGAACTCGGGAGCGTTTCGCTTTCCCAGATGCTGCACGAACTTGCCAATCACGATCTCGGTCATTTGCGGCAGATTGCCGAACTCTATCGGGCACACAGTTTCTATCCGAATGCCGGACCATTTCAAAAATATTCCAATCCAAAACCATGAGCATTCATTCGGAAGGAGAGCGCCTGGCTGCACATCCCCTCGAGGTTACTGTCTACTCGCGTCCGGGATGTCATCTTTGCGAAGAGGCCAAAACAGTGTTGCGGCCACTGCTGACTGAGTTTGATTGCGCGCTGCGCGAAGTGAATATCGACCTGGATACCGAACTTGCCGAACGGTACAGTTGGGACATTCCGGTGATTTTTATTGGCTCACACAAGGCGGCAAAGCATCGGATCGATCCGGTGCGGTTTCGCCGGCAGTTGGAAGAAGCCCGCGCCAAGGCAGCGGCGACGAAACCGCAGAACCAAGCAAACTTGGACTAGTGGTCGCTGGAAGGCTCGTGGGCGCCCACGGTTTCGTCCGGAATGTCTCCGGGGCGGCCCTTCACGCGATCGTACACGCTGACAGCGCTCACCGAGCCGAGGGCTTCATTGTAAAAAGTGGGGACGCCCAAGGCGGTTCGCAACTCTTCATTGAATTTGCGCAGGTTTGCAAGTTGCGTGGCGAGCGCTGGCAATTTGGTGCCGTCGTCGGTCAAAAGAAATTTCTGATAACCCGCATCCCAAAGGCGGGCGAATTGTCCTCTTAACATGATGGTCGGGAGGATGGTCATCTGGAAACGGCCGCTGGGGTCCTGGCGGAATTCCGCGCCGCAGGCATACTTCTCAACACGTACAACCCCACGGGTGCTGCCGACGGAAAAGCCCAGCCCGGCGAGCCTGTCCATCAACTTTTTCTCAAAACGTTCGTCCACATTCCACATAGTCTCCATAGGGTAAGCGATGTCTGCAAGGTCTGTAAAGCGGAGGCTGGGCCCCCGGCGTTCTAACTACCGGTTCTCGGGCATTTCTTATCTAAGTCCATTGCAGATAAAGAGTACAATTTGGTCACAATGCCTCTAGGGCCCATGTCAGTCGGGTTCCGGACGTGGATTGTACCGGTCCTCGCGGTTTTGTGGTTGCTGCCCGGCCGTGTGGGCCCAGCCGAGGAGCGGCCAGCAGCCGGCCAGCAGCAGAGTACACCGCCTGTGGCGGGGTTGGTTCGAACCACAACACGCCTGGTTCAAATCAGCGTGATTGCCACCGATAAGAAGGGCGAGCCCGTCGGGGACCTGACACGGGCGGACTTCGTTGTGCTCGATAACGGCCGTCCGCAAGAAATCCAAATCTTTCAGAGAGAGACAAACCAGCGTCCGGCAAATCCATCGCTTCGCCTGCCGCCGGACACGTACACGAATCAGATTCACAAGGCCGGCAACATCCCGCCAAGCGTCACGATGCTTCTCCTCGATGGCTTGAACACAGGAATTAGCGATCAGGCCTACTCGCGTCAGCAGGTGATCAAGTTTCTGCTACAGATTCACGCAAACGACTGCCTTGCCATTTTCACTTTGGGGCGCGACTTGCACATCCTGCAAGGCCTCACCAGTGACTCCGCAAAGCTCGTTGCGACGCTCGGCAAGTATTCCGGACAAACCACGATGGATTTGGATGCGTCCGCGCCCACGGACATCCAGACTGGCAGCGACACAATGGACGCGCTGCTCCAGGATGCGTTTCAGCGAGAAGCAAATATGTACATCGAGGACCGCGTACGCACCACCGTGGGCGCCTTGATCGACATCGCAAACTATGCCGCGGGGCTGCCCGGCCGCAAAAATTTGGTGTGGGTTTCCGGGAGTTTTCCGTTCAGCGTGGGCTACGAAAACCTCGAAACCCTGGTGCAAATGATCAACGATCCAAAGCGTGAGTCGAGCATATCCGGCCAACAGCTATTCTTCGCGGAGGATATCGAAAGAGCAGCGCGCGCACTGAACGATGCGAATATCGCCGTTTATCCCGTGGATGCACGTGGCCTGATGGGCCTGAATATGAATACGGCCAACGGAACGAACAAGAACGCCGGTTATGGCGCCATGAATAGCGGACAACCAAACAGGGGCCTGAACAGCGGGAATCCGGGAGGTGGCGGAGGCCGAGGCAGATCTTCCGGCGGGCCCAAGACCGGCAAGCAAAATCAAAATTCATCCATGAAGCAAGGTCCAAGCAATCCGATGTTGGACCCTGACAATACGACCTTTGAAACCATGGACGCGCTGGCAAATGGTACCGGCGGCAAAGCCTTCTACAACTCGAGTGACCTGTCTTCCTCCCTTCGTAGCGTGATTGACGATTCTCGCGTGACGTATGAAATCGGATACTATCCTTCGGAGGTGAAATGGGATGGCAGCTACCACCGCATCACCGTTGAATCGAAGAAACCGGATCTCCTGGTTCGCGCCCGGAAGGGTTACTTCGCGTTGCCGGAACCCACTCCGAGCCCGGAAGTGCTGCGAGGCATCGTCACCAATGCCGTGGCCAGTCCTCTCGAGTCCACAGGAATGGCCGTGGCGGTCCGGGTGAAGGCCACAACCCGCGAGGACGGAACTGCTATAAGCGCGATGATTTTCTTCGATCCCCGGTCGATTCAGTTCGACATGAAGGGCGGCCAATATACCGGTTCCGCCAATTTAGTATTGGCGCAGTTCGACGACAGAAACCAGATACTCAATGCGGGACAGCAATCCTTCCCATTGAACCTCTCGAGTGGCCAGTACGAGCAATTCTTGAAGCAGCAGGTGGAACTCACGCAGGAAATAAAAGTCCTGCCCAATGCCGCGCAGCTTCGGGTGGTCCTGTGCGACGGCAAGACGGGCAAAGTGGGCACGGTGGCGGTCCCGTTAGCGAAGTACCTACCGCTGCGTTGAAGTCGGTCCTTGAATTCAACAGGTGCTCCCGCTATCTTGTAAGCGCTTCGTGCAGCGCGGTGGCTTGTCATCATACGGAGGGAATTCGTGGCAGGAACCAAAGTGACGGTATTCAATAATGGGCCGATTCGCATCGAAGGTGATTTTGAGATTGTGGATCAGGAAGGGCAGAAATTCGGCCTCGGTGGCAGATCGGCCGTGAGCCTGTGCCGATGCGGGCATTCCGAGACGAAACCGTTCTGCGATGGTGCCCACAAGCGCCAGAACTTTGTAAATCAAATAGCCGCTCGAGAGCTGGCGCCTCCTGCTGCAAAACCCTGAAAAGCGGTTCATCCCAGGATGAGACAGTCTCAGAATGAGACGAAGTACAGGTTTGTGTCAGTCATGTCTAAAGCCCTGCTAACCATCTGGATACACGAGCGATACTGTCTCAGAACAGAACGCCGGTCGAACCGTTCTGCGTCTCGCATTTGTCTCAAGCGCTACAATGCTTCGTTAGTGCTTCTGTAAGGCCTTTAATCACAGCTAGTTACAGAGCGCGATTCCGTGTCAGAAAAGGGCCTGTACGTGCATTTCCCTGGTCTTGCCGCGTTTCTCCGGCGATTGGGGGTTGTTTTGGGGGATTGGGCAAAAATCACCGGGTTTCTTCGGAAGGACCGGGGCCGACTGCCTCTCATTGGGTACAGCCTGTTTCTTACGTTGATTTTCGGTATTGTACTCTACTCGCGGTTCGCCCAGGTGAAGGGCGCCCCAACAACATATCTGTACCTCGAGGTAGGCGGGTCTCTGCTCTGCTTCTGCTACGCGGCAAACGCGCTGGTGCGGTTTCGAGGCACGCATGACCGTATCGCGCTGATTCTTGCTTTTGCATTTGTACTGTCGGGAATGATTGAGACCATCGGCTATTTTGGTCTCAACGACCTCCTTCACACCGGCCAGATGGCTCTCTCCCACGTGCCAATGGGTTGGATGGTCGGACGGACCTTGTTGGCCGTCTTGTTATTGGCCGCGCTTGCCGTGGAGCGGTTCCTGCCCACTTCCCGCCAGCCGAGCCGGGAAACGGCCGGAGCGCTTTTCGTGGTGGCGGCCGCGGCCTACATCACCAGCGCGGCATTCATTGCCGCCCCAGCTACTCCTATCGCCAAGTATGGCGCGTTCTTTTCTCGTCCCTGGGAGCTTCTTCCCGGCGTCCTGTTCGCTTTGGCTGCGCTTTTCTTTTACCGTCGCTACCGCGAGCAGCAAGAGAATGACGGCGAATCTTCGCTGTATGACTATTCGCTCTTCCTCGTCGCTTTGCTGAACACTGCCTGCCACCTGGCGGCGCTTTTTTCCCGACGCATTTTCGACGGTCCGTTCTTCATCGCGGAAGCCACGAAAGTTGCCAGCTACACAATCATTCTGAGTGGCGCGCTGATTGATCAGGCGCGCCTGTTTGATCAGGTGCGCTCGCTGGCCATCAGTGATCCTCTCACCGGGCTTGCGAATTACCGAAGACTGATCGCTGTGATCGAATCCGAACTAGACCGTTCGCGCCGCACGCAGCGCCCGTTCAGCATTGTGCTGCTGGATATGGATGGACTGAAGGCCATCAACGACCGCTACGGCCACCTTGTCGGCAGCCGCGCGCTGGTCCGGCTGGGCAAAACTCTTCGGAATCATTCCCGCGCCATCGATACTCCGGCGCGGTACGGCGGCGACGAGTTCGCAGTGGTATTGCCGGAGGCTCCCAAGGATATCGCGGCGCGCGTATCGGCGAGAATTCGCGAACGCCTTTCGGGTGAGACCGAAGAACCGCAGCTTTCCGTGAGCGCGGGATTAGCGGCTTATCCCGAAGATGGCGACACGGCGGAAAAGCTTCTGGCGGCCGCCGACCGCACCCTTTATCGCATGAAGCATCGCGGACACGCGATCAATTCCATCACGCGAATCGCCGCGTGCCTATGAGGGATGACGCGAGTGAACGACAAGAGTCAATTTCGCTTCAACCGCAGCGAGAACCGGATTCCGATGGAAATCCCGGTGGTGCTGGAGGGTCACCGGCGAGCGCCCGGTGTGGAATCCACATTCACAGAAAATGTAAGTGCCAAAGGAGCGCGCGTGGTGAGCACGCGGCGCTGGGAGAAAGGCGCAGAACTTGTGTTTGCGTCAGGCACAGGAGAGTTTCGTTCTGCGGCTCGAGTAGCGTACTGCCAACCATTGCGTGGCGACGGCTATGCAATCGGGGTGGAATTTCTCGAGCCGGTGGGGCGATGGGTAGTTCAATCTGCAAATTAGCTCGACGGCTTTCGGCGGGCGGACAGGAGGGAACTGCTGGAACAATTCTTAGGGAAGTTTAGTTACTGCGCAAACGCAAAGCGCCGGACGGGTCGAGAAGGAGCCGTACGGCGCTTTCGCTGTTTTAAGGGCAAGAATCGAAAAAAAGTGACGCCCGAGACTGCGCCGAGATTTTCCCGAGTTCGGCGGCCACTGTCCTCGCACTGGTTTTGCATCTTCCCCGCTCAGCTGATGACTTTCTCGTACACGGTCAGGGTGTTGTCCACCATGCGATCAGCAGAAAATCGCCGCCGCACTTCTTCATGCCCGGCCTCGCTTAACTGCCGCCGTAGAGTTTGGTCTCGCAAGAGCCGCAACATAGCCGCGGCGAAATCCGCGGCGTTCGGTTCCGCAACAAGGGCTGTGCGACCATGTTCGACGACTTCGCCGAGCGCACCACGAGTCGTAGAAATGACCGGGAGAGCATAAACCATCGCCGCCTGGAGCGCTGTGCCTAAGCCCTCAAACTCCGACGGGAAGACAAAGGCGTCCAGAGCGGAATAGAATTCCCGCATGTTCGTGACAAATCCAGGAATCACAACAGCGCCCTCGAGCCCAAGCATGGCCGCCAATGACTGCACTTCGCTCCTACACCTGCCCTCACCGGCGAGCAGCAGGCGCGTTCCCGGAAAATCCTTTTGCACGATAGCCAGAGCCTCGACAGCATGCTGTTGGCCCTTCTCCGGAACGAAGGCGCTCGCGCAGCCAAACAAGAAATCGTCTTTAGCAATATTCCACTTTTTTCGCGCGGCAATGCGTTCCGCAGGTTGGACAGGGCTGGGAATCTCGACGCCCTCGTTGACGACCGAAATCCGCTGGGGCGATATGCCGCAATCGATGAGGCTCTGTGCCACATTGTTGCTATTCGCTATGAACCGCTGCGCGGATCGGTAGCGCGCACGCGAGAGCGGATTCTTCTGCAACGGAAATCCGATCCGGCGCGATGATACAACCGGCACCTTGCGATGTGCTCCGGCCAGCCACGCGGCGGTCAGGGCGTGGGCTTCGTTCACGTGGACCAGTTCGATGCGGCCATCCGCGAGAAGGGAACGGATTCTCACGGCTGCGGCGAGCCGGAACAAGCCGCGCGAGACGCTGTGCACACAGATGCCTTCCTTTCTTGCGCGATGCCCCAGGGTGGAATGTTCAGCGGCTACCAATTCCGCCGCGTGTCCACGTTCATAAAGACCCTTGAGGAGGAGCAGCGCCTGGCTCTGGCCACCGCGCCATTCGGTTTCGAGATCGACGATGAGAGGGATCAGACGGCACCGCGATTCTTGGCTTGCTTTTCCGCTTCCACCAATTGCCCCAGCTTTTCAAATTTCAGCCACACGCCGCGAGCAGCCATTTGTGCGATGAGAGCGCCGCGGTGGCCATCGAGAAAACCGGCGCCAAGGAAATAATGGCGTACCCAACTCCACGGCGTGGCCAGCCACATCGCCGCGCGCCAATTGCGTTTACCTTCGTCGAACATTTCCTGGGCAATCGTCGTTGTGTACGTCTCTACCTTTGCTTCATGCTCCGAAAAAGTACGAATGGTGTAGTGCAATAAATTACCTTGCAGGCGTCCAACCCGGCCGTCGTATCGAAGCGCGGAATGAATCGCGCCGCTGAAACTGGCTTGATCGCGGCGATAGATGCGGCGCTGCCAATCCGGATACCAGCGCGAGTGCCGGATCCACGCGCCGAGATACCAGGTCAGGCGGGACATTTCATAGACAGCGAATTGCGGATCATGAGCTTTCCATTGGCGGAGGGATTCTGTTAGTTCGTCACTCAGCTCTTCGTCGGCATCGAGGAGGAAGATCCAATTCTGCGAAGCGAGTGAGGCGGCGTAATTCTTCTGATCCGCGTGGTTCGTAAAGGCCCGTTCGAAGACTCGAGCGCCGAGCCCCCGCGCGATTTCCGGAGTACGATCGGTACTGCCTCCGTCCACCAGAATGATTTCGTCGGCAATTCCCCGAACCGAGCGGAGGCACCGGGGCAAGTTGTCCTGTTCGTTCTGTGCGATGAGACACACACTCAGGCAAGTCATCTCTGCGCCATGCCGCTAATCCGCGCCAGTATCTCACACCCGCAGAAAATCACGGACAGGGCCAGAGGGAGCACCAGATTCCTTGATTTATTTAAACTGCCTGCCGCAGATAGGCTCGGAACCCCAACCGTCCCGGTAGCCCTATTTGGAGCGAAACCTGAGACGGATGGTGGTGCTGCCCACGCGAAATTCCGCGCCATCGTGCAGGACGGCGGCGCGCACGCGTTCCCCTTCGAAGAATGTGCCGTTTGTGGAGTCCAAATCCTTCAAATTGACAAAGCTCTCGCGGACTACCAACTGGCAATGGTGACGGGAAACTTCCGGATCGTTTAAAGCGAAATCCGCCCCTTTGCGGCCGATAACGGCTATCGCTTTGGACAGTGCCAGAGAGCGCCCCAGTTCAGGGCCTACGGTGACAGTCAGAGCAGCTTCGACACCGGCAGGCAATTCGGGAGTTTGGTCGACAGCCGGAGCCTTCAGGCGCGCCGTCGAAACATCCGCCCGGGCGAAGGAAGGCATTGGCGAGATCACGACGGTCTCATCGGCGCGTCGCTTCACTTCGACGATTGTGGTCTTGCCACATTTCGTGCAGCGAAACTGAACTTTCGCATGCTTCGCCAACACCGAATCGTTCAGGAGATGCTGTTGCCCGCAATGAATGCAGCCTGCCTGCATACGTCAAAAATATCACGTCCGGTGCAGGAGACCGGCTCAGCGTGTTGCGGCCTTGCAAGAAGGGTTACTTGCCCCGGTGGATGGCCCGGGCAGAGCTTATGCCCTACTAGGCGACGCCGCCAAGGCAAAAGCCGCGTATCAGGATTTCTTGACTCTCTCGAAGCGCGCCGCCGCGGGCCTTCCAATTCTCGTTCGAGCTAAAGCCGAATACTCGAAATTGCATTCGCTTTCGCGAAACTCCACTGCCGACACCTGCCGTTTGCCCGCTTCCCAGGCCTTCGCATCCACACCTGTGCTAGCATAAAGGGTTCCATCTATGGCAGGAGATCGCTTGTGACCGAGCACATTTCGCGTAAGGAACTGAAGCACGATAAGGTCCGGGAAACGTTCGAACATGGCGCGGAGGCCGTCCTTTCGCATACTCGGCTAGCTTCCATCGCCTTGTTGGTCCTCATCTTGGCGGCTGCCACTTACTTGGGCTGGAAGTTTTACACGGACCGGCAGACCGGGCAGGCGCAGATTGCGCTGGACGAGGCGATGAAAATTTTCAGCGCTCCGATCGCATCCGCCGGCCAACCGGCGCTACCCGGGGAAGTCACTTATCCCGATGCCGCGAAACGGGCTGAGGCTGCGCAACCGAAGCTCGCGGCGGTGGCGAGCCAATACCCGCACACGAATCCGGGCAAATTGGCGCGTTACTATTCGGCGCTCTGCCTGATGGACTTGGATAAGCTCAATCAAGCTTCGGAAGAATTGAAGAAGCTGGATGCAGGTTCGGACAAAGAACTTTCGGCCCTCGCCAAATACCAAACCGCGCTGATTGCCGAACGCAACGGAAATAAGGACGAAGCCATCAAAACGTTGCAGGCGCTGAGCACCGCCGGATCCGTACTGGTTCCCAAACCGATGGTGCTGTTGGAACTTGCCGGCATATACAGCCAATCGGACCCCAAGCAGGCGACGACGCTTTACGAACAATTGAAGAAGGACTATCCAAATACTCCGGTTGCCGACGAGGCCGATCGGGGATTGGAAATGCTCGCTCCGAATTCCTGAGCCCGCGCCCGGCCCGTCGACAGCATTGCCGGAGGCTTCGGCCATCGAAACCAATACAGTTCTGGCACCGTGGGCTATGCGAGCCGAGGACTCCTGCGGCCGGCGCTACCCGGAAGCCGCACATCCGTACCGTAGCGAATACGCCCGCGACCGCGATCGTATCATTCACGCGCGCGCGTTTCGACGCCTCGAAGCGAAGACGCAGGTGTTCACCGCGCGTTTTTCCGATCATTTCCGCAATCGCCTCACCCACACACTGGAGGTCTCGCAAATTGGAAGAACCGTTGCGCATGCCCTGGCGCTGAATTCGGAGTTGGTGGAAGCATTGGCGCTAGTCCACGACATTGGGCATCCGCCCTTCGGTCACGCCGGTGAACGGAAGCTGGATCAATTGATGCACGCCCACGGTGGCCACTTCGATCACAACCTGCATGCGCTTCGAATCGTCGAGCAGTTCGAGCATCGGTATCTTGGATTTCCCGGGGTCAATCTCACTTTTGAAGTGCGCGAGGGAATCGTTAAACATTCACGGGATTATTCTCCGGTGGAGTTTCCGGAGTTGGCCGAATACCAGCTCGACGCTCGTCCTCCGTTGGAGTCACAACTGATCGACTGGGTCGACGAGATCGCATACAACACTGCGGATTTGGACGATGCGCTGGAAGCAAATCTGTTGGATATCGATTCATTGTGCCGGGAAGTACCGTATTTCGGAGAGAGCTATACGAAGGTAAATGCGGATCATCCAGACGCGCCGACGAAACTGAAATTCAACGAGACATTGCGCCACGTATTGGATTTGTTGGTGACCGACCTGATTCATAGCACGCAGCAGCAGGTTGAAGATTCCGGCGTGCGGACGGTTGAAGACGTTCGGAGATCATCGCACCGGCTCGCCAGACCGAGCGACACCGGACGAAGTCAAAACGCGATGCTCAAGAATTTCTTGTTTAGCCACATCTACAGCCACCCGCTGATTACAGAAGACAGCGAGCGCTCCGTTCGCTGCTTGGAAGAACTCTTCGTTTACTACCTGAAAAAACCTCATTCCATGCCAGAGGCTCACGAGGAAATGGCTCGCGAGAGGCCGCGCCACGTGGTTGTCTGCGACTACATCGCGGGAATGACCGATCAATTTTTGTTGCGGCAGCATCAGGAACAGTTCGGCAACCACCGGTCCCTTCAAACCGGCGGCCTCAGCGGATAGAATGAAGCGGCATTCCGGAGCGGGATTCATGCCAATTCGCCGACTGCTGCTTCTGTTGGTTTTTACCGGACTGTGGTCTGCGCCTGTGCTCCCGCAGATACCGGGCCTCCTCTCTTCGCCGAGCAGCCCTGCTTCATCTCCACAATCACAAGTTCCGTCGGATCCACTGGGCAGGGAAACTCCACGAGGCTGTCTTCTTGGATTTATCAAGGCGGCGCAAGAAGAGAAATATTCCGCCGCCGTCCAATACTTCCAGCCGCTGCCGGCACGCAGGCGAGCTTCCGAGTCCGAGGAGGATGAAGAGGAACTTGCCGCGCAGCTTCTCGCCATTCTAAATCAGAGATTTTCGGGCCCGCTCGATTTCGTGAGCCGTGAGCCGGAAGGGCGTCTGGATGATGGACTGCCGCCCGACCAGGAAAGAATCAGCAGCGGGCTGGGTTCCGAGGATAGCTTTCCGATTCTACTGGTACGTTTGGAGGACGAACACAGTCGAAAGTTGTGGTATTTCTCTCGCGCCACACTCGAGTCCGTGCCGAAGGTGTACGACTCTCTGACCTTCCCGGTCATTGAGAAGAAGCTGCCTCCTTATCTTGTGGAGCACCGGCTGCTTTCGATGCCGTATTGGCAGTGGCTGGCGGTTGTCCTATTCATTCCGTTGGCATTTGCGGTGGCGCGAGGTGTGACAAAACTCTTGGAAGTGGTACTGCGCTACGGGCGAAAGGTGCGGCACCTGCCGCTCACTCCGGTGGAGCCCATTTCGCGAATCGGGCCGCTCACGTTTGTGATCGCGCTGCTCATCCACTACGCGCTCGTCTCCTATATTGGTACTTCGCTGCTCTACCGAATTTACTACCGCCGTGTGATCTGGATATTTCTAGCAATCGCATTCTATTGGTTGCTGACGCGCATTACTCGGGCAATATCGGCGCGTATCGGCGCCAGCCTTTCCAGCCGGGGAATGTACGCAGAGCGTTCGATCGTCTCGCTCATCCGTCGATTTATTGAAGTCAGCATATTCATTCTGGTCTCGCTGATCGTACTGCATGGTCTGGGGTTCGACGTGAGCGCGGCGCTGGCGGGAGTCGGAATCGGCACGCTTGCACTCGGTCTTGGGGCGCAGAAGACGTTCGAAAACATGTTTGGCGGAGTGTCCATTCTATTTGACAAGGTTATCCTGATTGGCGACACATGTAAGGTGAACAATCAGGTGGGGGTGGTGGAGGACATTGGCCTTCGATCCACGCGCCTGCGGACGGCAGAACGGACATTGCTATCCATTCCCAATGGCACCATGGCGACGGCCGTTGTGGAGAACTTGCGATTTCGCGACAAGTTCCTTTGCCAGCAAGTAATTCGGCTTCGCTATGACCTTTCGCCGGACCACGTCCGCTTCATTCTGGAAGAAATCCGTCAGCTTCTGCTCGAAAATCCCAAAGTGGAGGATTCCACCTCCCGCGTGCGCTTTCTGCGTTTTTCAGACTATTCACTGGACGTTGAGATTTTTTGCTACGTGCTGGAAAGCGAGTACGGTGCTTACCTTGCGACTCAGGAAGCACTGCTGCTTTCCATCATGGAGGCGCTCGAGAAGGCAGGAGCGGTAGTGGCTCTGCCGACGCAGACGACGTTCGTTACGCAGGATGCCTGGATCGATCCGGAAAAGGCAAAAGCGGCAAAGTCTGCGATCGAGAAGATGCGTGATCCCGGCGTGCCGGGTCCGCAAAAACCTCCACCAACTGCCTGACTATTGCGCGAAAGTGTTGCACGCCGCAATCGAGCCGGAGTTCAGCCCTTTGTTGAACCAGCTCATGCGTTGCTCGGAACTGCCATGTGTGAAGGTTTCGGGTTGCACACGTCCGCGGGTCATCTGCTGAATATGATCATCGCCAACCGCCGCGGCCGCACCCAGAGCGGACTGCACGTCTCCCGCCTCCAATAACCCGCGTTGCTGAGTGGAATGCGCCCATACACCGGCCAGGCAATCGGCCTGCAGTTCCATTTGGACGGACGCGGCATTAGCGGAACCGGGGTTCTGGCTTTGGAATTGTCGTACTTTACTTTCCACGCCAATGAGCTTCTGTACGTGATGGCCCACTTCATGGGCAAGCACATACGCTTGCGCGAATTCTCCCGGAGCGCCAAACCTGCGCTTCAGCTCATCGTAAAATCCGAGGTCGATGTAAACCTTCTCGTCGCCGGGGCAATAGAACGGACCAGTGGCCGATTCCGCGCCGCCACAGGCCGATTGCGTAAAGTTTCTGAAGAGTACGAGCTTGGCATGGCGGTAAGGAGTGCCCGCTTGTTGCGGCAGCAACTGTTCCCAGTTCTTTTGCGTGTCATCGAGAACGAAGGAGATCCACTGAACCAGCGGTTTTTCGGCTGCATCTCTTGCGGGGTCGGGTTGGCTGACAGCCGCTGAACCGGAATTTGACGCTCCTCCGCCGCCGAGCAGGGCAAAAAAGTTCTGCTTGAAAACCAAACTCAAGACAAACAGGATCAGCAAGCCGCCGAGGCCCAGGCGCATTCCCCCAAAGCCAAAACCACCACCGCCGCCACCACCACTCTGATCGCGACGATCCTCGATATCTCCGCTGACTCCACCAGGTGTCCAACGCATGGCTGATTCTCCTTACCGGCATCTTCGGAAATGGTCGCAGTTTTTCCTGAGGTTTGAACCTGGGCGGATGACGCTCCAAAATCCTACCACTGCTCCACGCAAAGGGAAGCAGGATTCTTTAAGCCTTTGGCCCGGAGCGAGTTAGCTCCGCAAGGACGCTCGGAGCAAGGGGGCACGCCCGCATTTGTAACAATCCCTTCTACCGAACCGCCAAGCATAGGGTTAAAATGCAGGGAAGCATGCCCTCGACAACGGCAAATAGCGAACGGAGGCACAACAGTCGCAAGCGACCGCCGAGCCTCATCTATGTGGAGCTAGGCTCCGCCAACGGCGGGATGATGCGCGACTTGTCCGAGGATGGGTTCGCGGTTCGTGCGATGATGCCGCTGCATGTCGGCGAGGGAATATCGTTTTCGTTCTTGCTGGATCCGCTCAGTCGCATTGAGGGTCAAGGCGAGGTTCTGTGGGCCGAAGAAAGTGGCCGGGTAGCTGGCGTCCGATTCATCGATCTTTCCGCCGTGGCCCGGACGGATATCCGAAGCTGGCTGAATAACGAGTTGGAAACGCAGGACGCTGAGAAGAATGCCGCTGCGGCGGCTGATGCACCGTCGTTCGAAAAGCTTCGCGAGGAACTACGCTCCGCGCCGCCGCGAGTAGATTCACCGAAGCCCAAGGCCAACAAGTCCAAGTGGCCCGTTGTGCCGTCGGAAACTGTTCCCCAATCGCCCGCGTTTATCTCGGAAGATTTGTCCGCGGCGGGTCCCGCCGGGATGCATACAGCAGGATTGGGGGAATCGACCAGGGAAAACCCCGAGCGGTCTCTCGCGTCGGGGTCGTTTTCTGGACTGCCAAGTTCTTCCAAAACACAAAAGCCCATGGAACTTTCCTTCGAAGCGGTTCCGCCGCCAAATACGCCGGTTAGAACCGCGTTCCCGTCCGAGCAGGCGCCACGGCGGTCTGAAGTAGCCCCGTTTCCAAACCGCAGCGCAACTCCCTCGCCCAAAAGCCCGACGCTGCCGGATATCTCGGAGATTTTGATGCACCCGCCGCGCAGGGAGAGAGGTTTCGCTGCAAATCCTCCGAGACTTGAGCCACTCGACCCCGTGTATCAGCGCCGCGGTATGGCGGGAGGAAGCCGGGCAGAGGGATTCACGTTATCGAAAGCCCTGACCATCATGATTCTGCTCGCGTTGGTGGTGGGTCTTCTCGTCTACCATGACACGGTCGGGCAGAGCTTGATTTGGTTGGGCCATCAGATTGGCGGGAACCCGGAAAACCAAACGGTCGCGCCGCTGTCCAACAATGAACCTGCAAGTCCTGAAGTGAATTCTCCGGCCTCGAGCACGCCCGCGGTGAATGCCCCTCCGGCATCGAGCGCTGCGCCGCCCGAGAAAAATCAGGTAGAAACGAACGCCACTGCTTCGCAACCCAATCCCAAACCGCAACCTTCACTGCCGGCGATGGAGAACAAGCCGCAGCCACCCGTCACGCCACTGTCGGGTATTTCGTCCCAACCCCCCTTAGACTCTGGACCGGAAGCGGGGCAAACGGAGTACACCCAAGCCAAGCAGCTCCTGCATGACGGGATCGCGACGGACACCTCCGAAGCGGTACGGCTGTTATGGATCTCGGTGGAAAAAGGCAACCCCAACGCGGAGCTCACACTCGCCGAGCTGTACTGGCGTGGCCAGGGAGTGGCGCGAAACTGTGATCAGACCGGCATCCTGCTCGGTGCCGCCGCGCGCAAAGGCAATACGGAAGCGCAGAAGCGGCTAAGGCAATTTCGGCAAGAAGGCTGCGAATAAGTAGTTTCCCACGAACGGCAGAATTGTAAGAGAATAGGCGGCACAAATTCCGCTTTGCGTGGAGGCCTATTGTGTTTTGCTCTAAATGCGGTGCCGCCCTCGCGGCAGACACAGCATTTTGTCAATCCTGCGGCAGCCCCGTCGCCCGAACTGCACTTGCCACCCCGCCTTCCGTGGCAGTTTCGCCTCACGCGGGGGTTGGCGCGATCGTCTATGCGACGAACGTGACCTACGCGGGATTCTGGCTGCGGCTTGTAGCTCACCTCGTGGATGGAGTGATCGTGGGGTTCGGAATAATGATTTTGATCGTGCCGCTGTTCTTCTTAATGGGTGGCGTGGCCTTGATCTCTCTGCCACGAGGATCCGCAGAACGAGCTGATCCGGCGCAGATCGGAGCCTTTGTTTCCTTGATGATGGTTTTTGTAGCAGTTTCGCTGTTAGGACAGTGGCTTTATTACGCATATCTTGAAAGCGGCGAAAAGCAGGCGACGTGGGGGAAACAGATGCTAGGGCTGTACGTGACAGACCTGGCGGGAAACCGCATTACGTTTGGCCGCGCGAGCGGTCGATTGTTTGCCAAGCTCATCAGTGGGCTGATTCCGCTCGGGATCGGCTATATCATGGCGGGAATCACGGAACGGAAACAGGCGTTGCACGACATGATCGCGAGTTGCCTCGTGCTTCGGCGCTAGGTGGGTTATTTCGTGCTGATGATTTTGTCTTTCTTCAGCCGGTTCACCAACGCTACGGCGTATTGTTTTCTCATCTTCTCGAAACCACTTAAATAAATGGTATCGGTCTCGCCGCTCCAGATGAGTCTCTCGTCCCTGGTGCTGTAAAGGTTGAACTCCACTTTGACGGGAATGTTTTCCTTAGTTTTCGAATTCGCGGAATCATAAGACATATTCCAGTAGGGCCAGAAGGTGTAATAGTCCTTTGGTGGAACGTAGATTCCGCCGCTGACAAATTCCTCCGATTCACTGGAGACGCCCTTCGGGCGTATCACCAACACGCCATCGAGAGAACTTTCCTTGATCCGCTCCCGCAGCTCGCTTTCCATCATTTCATTTTTGGGTGGCAAGATCAGGTAGCTCTGAACGCCTTCTACACCGTAGTTCGCGAGCAATTTCTTGATCTGATCTTCGAATTCCTGGCGGACTACGTAGTCTTCCACAATGCCGGCAACGAGCAATTTGCGGAAGCGAGGGATAGGCGAACCGGCGAGCACCCACCGATGAGCGATTTTCGTGCTGCCAAGAAGGGGAACCGTCAAAAGGCAAAATATAGCGAGCAGCGCGGCAGCGCGAAAACCGAATTTCATTCAGGCTCCCGGGAAGCTGTTGATGGAGTGCATGGTAGCACGCTTCCAACGACACAAGGTGCTGGCCAGCCGTGGGTAATGGTTTCTAAGGCGAAGGCTGATCAGCCGGCGATTTGACGACTGCCGCGGGACGCGCCAGTTTGTTCTTGCCGTTTTTTACAAAGGGTCGCAGCCGCAATTCGTCCTTGCCCTCCTCGATGCTGTAGAACGGGTCAGCTGGAAATCGCCAAAGGTTTGCTTCAGCACCGCTGCGCCAGGCGATCTCCAATGGATCGATTTTCGCTGCCGGATCAAGGCCGAAATGAGCGCGCAGGTCGCTATGCGACAGGTAGCCGCCGTCCCCCGCGACTTCGCGAATCTGAGTGAGGCCCCCGGGCGCTGAGCTTGAGGCGTGCTCCTATCGCATCTCGGTTGCTCTTTGTTCCCATGAGTTTGAAGGAGACAAAGTGATTGCCGTTTCCCCCCGCGGTTGCGCATGAGGAGAGGTGGATCGATTTGAACGAGGGCGGAACGAGGGCGGATTGACGCGCAATCGGCGGGGAATTACGATGAGGGCCGAGCGAGGTAGACCCATGAAACGACGAGAATTTGTCGCGAGCGGAGCGGTGGCGGCTTTGTTGAGCGCGCTGCCGGGAGGAGCGGCGGAAGTGAAGCAATTCAAACTGGGCGTCATCACCGACGAAATCACGCAGGAATTCGAGCAAGCGCTCCAATGGGCTAATGGTTTTGGTCTGGAATGGGTGGAGTTGCGGTTTCTCTGGAACAAATATGTAACGGAACTTTCGGCCGAAGACGTGAAAAAGGCAAAAGACTTGCTGGCCAAGCACAATTTGAAAGTTTCAGTCGTGGATTCGGCGTACTTAAAGACGCTTCTGCCGGGAACGGAGTCAAAATTCGCGGAGGGGAAGCCCGATCCGTTGCAGAGCGACTTTTCCCAGCAAAACGGCATCCTTGAGCGGGCAATCGCCAGGGCCAAGGACTTCGGAACAGACAAAGTGAGAATCTTTTCGTTCTTGCGGGTGTCGGACCCGCACACGGTCTTTGACCGCGTCGCCAAGGAATTGGAACGCACGGCGGGCATCGCACAGAGAGAAGGTATTCGATTAGTGCTGGAAAATGAGTTTACTTGCAACGTGGCCACCGGCGCAGAAGGCGCGGCGATGTTGAAGGCAGTGAAATCGTCGGCTCTCGGATTGAATTGGGATCCGGGAAACGCGTATGACGCGGGAGAAACGCCATTTCCAAACGGCTATGAAGCGCTCGATAAGAAGCGCATGTGGCACATGCATTTGAAGGACGCTGCGCCGGGCGCAAGGTCCGGAGAGAGCAAGTGGATGCCGATTGGAAGCGGGAAGATCGATTATGTCGGTCAATTCCGGGCGCTGATCAAAGACGGTTATGAAGGTAGCATGTCTCTCGAAACGCATTATCTGAACGCTGCGAAGGACAAGGAAGCTTCGAGCCGCGAGTCGATGGAAGGTCTGTTAAAAGTGATCCGTGAAGCTTAGTTGGACCTACAGCTCGCCGCGCTTCATCTGGTTCAGTGCGTAATCACAGGCGCGCGCCGTGAGGGCCATATAGGTGAGAGAGGGATTTACGCAAGCCGATGAGACCATGCACGAGCCGTCGGTGATGAAAAGATTCTTGATGTCGTGCGACTGATTCCAGGAATTGAGCACAGACGTTTTCGAATCGCGTCCCATCCGCGCTGTGCCCATTTCGTGATTCGAAAATCCCGGTGGATCGTCGTCCGTGTACACTTCGATGGAACGCGCGCCTGCTCCGGAGAGCATCTCGGCCGCGGACATGGCCATATCTTTGCGGATCGCGAATTCATTCTCACCGAAAGCACAGTGAATTCTTAGGCTGGGAATTCCCCAGGCGTCCACGGTGTTTCTGTCGATTTCGACGTAATTGTTGTGATTCGGCAGGCACTCGCCATAACCTTCGAAGGCAAATTGCCACGGCCCGGGTTGGCTGATTCTCCGCTTGAAGTCCGCTCCAAAACCAAGGTCAACCGCGCCACGGCTCCAATCCTCGCGTTCACCTTCCGCTTGCAATCCATAGCCGCGTAGAAACGCCGGATGCTTCTCCTGTACATTTCGAAAGCGGGGCAGATAAGCAATCGTCGGACGATTGCCGAAGGTGCGCCGATCCTCGTGACCGGGAATAATGCCTCGGGCGCCACCGCCTTTGATGTGGTCCATCAGGTTATGTCCAAGCTCTCCGGAGGAATTGGCGAGCCCGGCCGAGAATTCCGGGGTAGCCGAATTCAAGAGGATTCGCGTGGATTCAAGTGTCGAAGCGCACAGGAAAAAGAGAGGCGCCTGAAATTCCAGCGTAGATCGCGACTGCGAATCGATGACGCGGACACCGCTGATGCGTCGTGAGTTGGAATCGAAGATGAGACTGTCGACCGTGCTGAAGGGCCGGAGCACCAGGCGGCCGGTCTTGTCCGCGGCGGGAAGCGTGGCATTGACGCTGCTGAAATAGGAGAGAGTGATGCAGCCGCGATGGCAGGGGCCACAATAATGGCATGCGGCTCGGCCTTTATGCGTTTGCGTCAGGACCGCAACGCGCCCGATCGTCAGTACGCGCGCGTTGCCAAAATTCTTGGCCAACGATTCCTTCACGGCCATCTCGGCGCAATTGAGCTGCATCGGTGGAAGAAATTTGCTGTCCGGCAATTGCGCAAGGCCGAGCGCTTCGCCGGAAATGCCGATGAAATCCTCGACATAGTCGTACCACGGCGCTAGATCGGAGTAACGGATCGGCCAGTCAATTGCGATTCCTTCGCGGACATTGGCGGTGAAGTCGAGATCGCTCCAGCGGTAGCACTGGCGGCCCCAGACAATCGAGCGGCCGCCCACCTGCCGGCCGCGAATCCACCAATACGGTTTGCCGGGATCGGTGGTGTAAGGATGCTCGGTGTCCTTGATGAAAAATTGCGCGTTGGTTTCCTCGCAGGCATAACAGCGGCTTTGGATGGCCTGGTCGCGCAACAATTTCTTTTTGTCGCGCATGCCGCGAAACGGCATGTCCCAGAGAGGGATATGTTCGACGTAATCTTTTTCCGGGACGATGGGCCTTCCGGCCTCGAGGACCAGCGTGCGAAGACCTTTTTCCGTGAGTTCCTTCGCGGCCCAGCCGCCGGTCATTCCCGAGCCAATCACAATCGCGTCAAATTTGGTTTGCGTCTGGGGCATGATCACACGCCTTTCGAAGGCGTCGAAGAGCCCGCGGGAACGCAACCGTCGAACCGGCCGGGAATAATTTCCTCGTGGAGCTGTCGTGTGAAGCCAGCTTCAGACGTGAAATACCCGACTAAGACGAGTTGCCGAAGCATAAAGTAAAAATTGGTGTCCGGCTCGGGCAAAGAGCCGCGGTATCCGCGTGAACCGCTGGCGAGCGCGTTTGCTTCCGCGGCCATCTCGTCTCCCAAGGAGCGAAGAATGTGTGCCTGCTGCGGCGCGGAGGCATCGACAAAATTCTTCTGAAAGAGGTTTTGCGTGCCCATATCGACATCAGCGAGACCGACGAGAAACCGGGCGCGTTCCTCGTCAAGAAACCAATCGGCAACGATGTGGTCGATGAATTCATTGACCCGCACAGCTTTTGCTCCAGGCGTTTCCGTGGCCGGAAGGATGAGGTCGGCCATAGCAGCAACGGTCGCGTCCTGGTGCGGGTTTAACACTTTGAGCGAGGGAACCGCAGGCAGTCCGGCATGTACTTCACGAAAAGCGGCGAGCAATGGCGAAGGGATTAAAAAAGGCGCCCCGCTGACAGAAAGCAGCTTCAGGACTTTGCGTCGATCCAAGTGATCCCCCATCCCAACCATTCGAGCGTATTATACGAATGGCAGAGCAAAAAGAGAAAAATCCGTGTAGAACCATTTAAGCGAGCGCGAATAGGGGGAATCTCATGGAAATAACTCGAAGGGAATTTCTGGCAGCGGGAGCAGCGACAGCTTTGATGAGCGGGCTGTCCTGGGGAAGCGAACAGCGCTTGCCGCTGGCGTTTTCCACGCTGGGTTGCCCTGCGTGGGATTGGAAGAAAGTCCTGGATTATGCCCAAGCGAAGGGGTTCGCTGCCATTGAGCTTCGCGGAATTATGGGACAGATGGATTTGCCCTCAAGGCCGGAGTTTGCCCCTGGGCAGATCGCGGAATCGAAACGTCAGGTGGCCGACCATGGATTGAAGATCTCCGATCTTGGCTGCTCTTCGGAGATGCATACCGCGGATCCAGCCGACCGTGCCAAACAACTCGCGGATGCGCGACGGTTTATTGATTTGGCGTCCACGCTAGAGGTGCCATACGTCCGCGTCTTTGGCAATCAGATACATGGTCCAAGAGAAGAAGTACTCGCGCGCGTGGTCGATGGGCTGCATCAACTGGGAGAATATGGCGGCCCGAAAGGCGTGACCGTAATTATCGAGTCGCACGGAGAGTTTGTCGACTCGCCGACACTAAAGGAAGTGCTGACACGCGCGGATTCGAAACATGTGGCGCTGTTGTGGGATGCCCACCACACGTTTGTGGACGGGCATGAGGAGCCAGAGCACACTGTGGCCGAATTGGGGCAGCGGATCCGGCATACGCACCTGAAGGATTCGGTGCAGGTGGGAAAAGAGAGAAAATACGTGCTGCCGGGAACCGGAGACGTGCCCATGGAGCGCCAGATCATGGCTTTGCGCAACATTGGTTACAAAGGGTATTACTGCTTCGAATGGGAGAAGGTGTGGCATCCGGATATTCAGGAGCCAGAGGAAGCCTTTCCGGCTTATGTGAAACTCGTGACCGGATACCTGAAGGAGCCACTGAAGAAGGGGTAATCGCATGAGAAACGTGGACTTAGTACTAGTAATTCCGGCTGACGAATTGGTCTCCACGAGCCCTAAACCGCTTCACCTTTCTTGACTTACGCATGAAGTGCCGAAATAATGGAAAGGCATGAGCGTACGCGCCGGAGGCGCTGAAGATATGTTCCTCGACGTCAAGGATCTCGCCGTCCGCAAAGTGCGCATCCGGAAGAGTTACGCCCCCGGAAGCATCGATTACGGGACAAACGAAGTAAAGCAGGTGGAGCCTCTGGAGGTCACGGCCACCGCGGAACTGCTCGAAGGGCAGATCCGGGTCACGGGTGAGCTGGAGACGAAGATCGACATGGTCTGTGCTCGTTGCCTAGAGCCGGTAATCGAGGAGATCCATAGGGATTTTGACCTGTTCTATCAGCCGCTTCCGAAAGGGACCAGGCACGAAGAGGAACGGCTGAAAGACGACGACACGGAGATAGGATTTTTCGAAGGAGAAGGCTTGTTCCTGGCCGACGTGCTGAAGGAACAAGTGCTGCTGTCATTGCCGATGAAAGTAATTTGCCAGAGCGATTGCCGGGGTTTGTGCCCAAGTTGCGGGGCCAACCTAAACCACGAAGAGTGCCGTTGTGAAACGCACTCCTCCGATCCGCGTCTGGCTCCCCTCGCGCGACTGAAGCAGGACTGGCTCAAGAAACAATAGCGCTCGGGCCAAAAGCCCATAGAATCCGACCTCGATCGGTCAGGTGTTGTGTGTGGCCGTGAGACGAAAGAAAAACAAGGAGTAGAGCAATGCCAAATCCAAAACGACGACATTCGAAGCGGCGCACCAGCACCAGGCGGGCGCACGACCGGTTGTTCGCTCCAGCTCTGGCCAAGTGTCCCAACTGCCATGAGATGAAGCAGCCGCATCAGGCCTGCCCGCATTGCGGATATTACAAGGGACGGCCGGTACACGACACGAAGTAAGTACGGGTGACGAAGGGACTCTCAAAGTCTTGATCGGCAGGAACTGGTTCGTGCCCGCCCGAACTTGCCAGAGTCGCTGGATAAATTCCCATGATCACAATCGCGGTCGACGCCATGGGGGGAGACCACGCACCCCGACCTGAAGTGGAGGGGAGTGTTCTGGCAGCGAAGGAGTATGGAGTTCGCGTGCTCCTGGTGGGCCAACCGAATGTGATTCGCGGGGAGCTTGCGCGGCTTTCGAGGCCAGCGGTGGCAGCTGACATCGTGCCAGCCAGCGAAGTAATCACCATGGGGGATCATCCGGCGCAGGCTTTCCGGCGGAAGAAGGACAGTTCGGTACACGTCGGAGCGCGGCTGGTGAAGGATGGCAAAGCCGACGCGTTTGTAAGTGCGGGAAACACGGGCGCGGTGATGACCACCGCGAAGTTCATCCTGGGGACGCTCGAAGCGGTTGATCGCGTAGCGCTGGCAGCGCCGTTTCCCAACGCCAAGGGCGGCGTTTCGGTTTTGCTGGATGTAGGCGCGAATGTGGATTCGAAGCCCGAGCATTTGCTGCAGTTTGCGGTTATGGGGGAGATTTATTACCGGTTGACGTTCGGGAGTCGCAAGCCGCGTGTGGGTTTGCTCTCGATTGGCGAAGAGCAGATCAAGGGCAACGAACTGACGCGCGCGGTGTATGACCGGCTGAAAGATTTGCCGGTGCACTTTGTCGGGAACGTCGAAGGCCATGATTTGTTTTCTGGCAAAGTGGACGTGATTGTCTGCGATGGATTCGTGGGAAACATCGCGCTGAAGATTTGCGAAGGGCTGGCGATGGAGATCGTGAAGTTCTTGCGGAAAACGTACAAGGGATCGCTGGCGTCGCAATTGGGCTACATCTTATCCAGAGGAGCGTTCAAGGGGATCAAAAGGACCATGGACTATTCCGAATATGGGGGAGCGCCGTTGCTCGGAGTTCGTGGAGTGTGTGTCATATCGCACGGAAAATCGAACGCCAATGCCGTCAAGAATGCGATACGCGTGGCGGCGGGACTTGCGCGGGCGAAGGTGAACGAGAAAATCGAACAAGAGCTCTCCCTGACCACCGTGAAAGCGTGAGGTCCGGAGAGAGGAGTGAAGTATGGGCAAAGTAGCATTCATTTTTCCAGGTCAGGCTTCGCAGTATTCCGGGATGGGCAAGGAACTCGCGGACAAATTTTCCGGGGCGCGTGCTGTATTCGACGAAGCGGACAAGACGTTGGGCTTTGCGGTGTCGAAGCTCTGCTTTGAAGGCACGGAAGACGACTTGAAGTTGACCGCGAATACGCAGCCGGCGATTTTGGCTGTTTCTGTGGCGGCGTTGCGAGTGCTGGCCGAGAAGGGCATGACGCCGGATTATGTCGCCGGTCACAGCTTGGGCGAATATTCTGCGCTGGTGGCTGCGGGGTCGTTGAGTTTTGCCGACGCGGTGAAATTGGTGCGCAAACGCGGCACGTATATGCAGGAAGCCGTGCCCGCTGGACAAGGGAGTATGGCGGCGATCATGGGGCTGGCGCCAACCGTGGTTCTGGATGTTTGCAAACACGCCGCGCAGGGAGAGGTCTGTTCTCCGGCGAATCTGAATTCCCCTGAGCAGACGGTAATTTCCGGTCACGCTGGCGCGGTGAAGCGTGCGGTCGAGATCGCGTCGCAGTCGGGCGCGAAGCGCGCCGTAGTGCTGGCTGTTTCCGCGCCATTTCACTGTGCCCTGATGATGCCGGCCCAACAGCGGCTGGAGAAGGATTTGGCGTCGACGAAATTCGCGAATCTGCGAATGCCCCTCGTGACCAACGTCGATGCGGATACGATCACCGCAGGCGAGGAAGCCAGCAGCGCGCTGGTGCGGCAAGTGACCATGCCGGTGCGTTGGGAAGAGTCGATGCGGTTGCTGCTGGACGAAGGCGTGAACACCTTTGTCGAAGTTGGCCCCGGCAAAGTGCTTACCGGATTGATACGCCAGATCGAGCGGTCGGTGACGACGCTGAACGTCGAAGATGAAAAAAGTCTAGCGGCGACACTGGACAGAATCACCGGAGCAAAGACCGACGCGGCGTAGTTGTAGCTCAAGGCTTTAGGCCGGAGGGTTTTTCTTGGCGTTTTCTTGAGGGCGATCGAGGTTTGCCGGCAGTGATGGAAATCCTCACCCATGAACGGGTGAGCTACAGGGCGGGACATGTTTAGCCTGAAAGACAAAGTGGCGCTCGTCACCGGCGCATCGCAGGGCATTGGCCGCGAGACGGCCTTCGCCTTGGCCGAGGCGGGCGCGAACGTGGCCCTCGCTGCGCGCAACGAGGAAAAGCTTGCGGCACTGGCCGAGGAGCTTGCGGGAAGAGGCTCCGTAGCGTTCGCAGTGAAAATGGACGTTGCGGATGCGGAGCAGATCAAAGCTGGATTCAAGGCGGTGTTGGAAAGGTTTGGCAAGCTGGACATCCTGGTGAACAACGCCGCGATCACGCGAGACGGCCTTGCCGTGCGCATGAAGCAGGACGATTGGGATGCGGTGATTCGAACAAATCTGACCGGAGCGCATCTTTGTACGCAGCAGGCTTTGGCAACGATGATGAAGGCACGCGCGGGTCGGATTATCAATCTTGCGTCCGTCGTTGCGCAGATGGGCAATGCGGGGCAAGCAAATTACGTTGCGGCCAAAGGCGGCTTGATCGGCTTGACGAAAGCGATTGCCATGGAGATTGCCTCCCGCAATGTGACGGTGAATGCCGTTGCGCCCGGATTTATTGAGACGCCGATGACGGATGTCCTGCCCGATAAGGTGAAGGAAGAACTAAAGACGCGCATTCCTTTAGGACGCATGGGGACCGGCCGCGATGTGGCGGCGGCAATCGTGTTTTTGGCCAGCGATGAAGCGGGCTACATCACCGGCCACGTCCTCGACGTGAACGGCGGATTGTATTTGGCATAGATGTGACCATGGATGCGCACAAGAAACTGTTGCTTGCGCCAGACGGTCCCCGAACCCGACAGTTCGTGGCAAAAAAGGCTGGCAAGACACGAGGTTCAGGCGATGTCGCAGAATGGCAATTCACTGGATCAGGTCGATTTAGCGACGGCTATCGAAGAAGTTCTTGAAAAGATTCATCGCTAAAGTTGACCTTGGTGGGCGGGGAAAGTAGACTGGGCAGGTTACCTAGGCAAGCGAAAAAGAGATTGTAGGCCGGCCGAAACGCCGGATTACGGTGAGGCGTAGTTCGAACAAGAAAGTGCGACAGCACGTCGCGGAGGACTGGAATGGCCAGTGTAGAAGAACGCGTAAAGCAAATTATTGTCGAGCAGCTTGGCGTGGATGAAGCCGAGGTCACACCGACCGCGTCGTTCGTGGATGACTTGGGCGCGGATTCGCTCGACCAGGTGGAATTGGTAATGGCGTTCGAAGAGGCATTCGGCATCGAAGTGCCGGACGAAGACGCCGAGAAAATGACCACGGTGAAGGATGCCATCGAGTACATCGATAAGCACTCGAAAGGCAAGTAAGCCGCAGGAAAATCCCTGCATGAAGGAGCAAGTGCATTGACTCGCCGTGTCGTCGTAACGGGCGTTGGACTAGTTTGTGCGCTGGGGATCGGGACCGAGGAAAGCTGGAAAAACCTGGTCGCGGGGCGGAGTGGCGTCGCTCGCATCACCCACTTTGACACTGCGGATTTCGACTGCAAGATCGCGGGCGAGGTGAAGAACTTCGACCCATTCCTTTGGATAGAAAAAAAAGAACTCAAGAAGATGGGGCGGTTTATCCAGATTGCCCTGGCTGCGGCGGATTTTGCCGTGAAGATGGCGCAGTGGGACCCGCAGAAGTCCGATCTGGACGAAGTCGGTGTGTATGTGGCATCTGGGATCGGCGGATTCGACATCATCGAACGCGAGCACATCAAGCTGATGCAAGGCGGCCCCGGGAAGATTTCTCCCTTTTTCATTCCGTCGGCAATCGTAAACCTTGCTTCCGGCCACATTTCGATCCGTTACGGTGCGCGCGGGCCGAATTCAGCGACAGCGACAGCCTGCTCGGCCTCCGCACACTCCATTGGAGATTCTTTTAAGATCATCGAGCGCGGTGCCGCAGAGATGATGATTTGCGGCGGAACGGAAGCCACCGTGACACCGATGGGCATTGGTGGCTTTGCTTCCATGAGAGCGCTTTCCACACGCAATGATGAGCCGGAAAAAGCCAGCCGTCCCTTTGATGCCTCGCGAGACGGATTTGTGGTCGGCGAGGGCTCGGGAATTGTCATCCTGGAATCGCTCGAACACGCACAAAAGCGCAACGCGCCGATTTTCGCGGAAATCGTCGGTTATGGCATGAGTGGCGATGCATTTCATATCACCCAGCCTGCCGAGAATGGCGATGGGGCTTTCCGGGTGATGAGGGCTGCGCTGAAGGATGCGAAGCTGACACCCGAGGATATTGGCTACATCAACGCTCATGGAACTTCTACGCCCATTGGTGATGTGATTGAGACAAGAGCGATGAAGCGGTTGTTTGGCGAACGCGCCGCGAGCAAGAAACTAGCCGTAAGCTCCACAAAGTCGATGACCGGTCACCTACTTGGCGGCGCCGGTGGGTTGGAAGCAGGCATCAGCGTGCTGGCGTTGCGCGATCAGATCTTGCCGCCGACGATCAACCAGGAATCCCCCGATCCCGAGTGTGATTTGGACTATGTGCCGAATGTGGCGCGAAAAGTCAGTGTCGATTACGCGCTTTCAAATTCGTTTGGTTTCGGCGGCACAAACGCCGCGTTGATTTTCAAGCGCTGGACCGGCAAATAGCGGCCGCTTTTGCGGTGTCTCCATTGGATTTGGAAGGAAACTCCCGTGAACATCATCGTCTGCATTAAACAGGTGCCGGCAAAAGATGCGCCGCTTTCGATCGCCGGGAACTGGATCAGGGAATCGGACATCGGTTTTGAGATGAACGAGCCGGACAGTTACGCGCTCGAAGAAGCCTTGCGCCTAAAGGAAAAGCACGGTGGCGAAGTGATTGTGCTTTCACTGGGGCCGGAGCGCGTAAAGCAGACCATCAAAGAAGCTCTGGCGAAGGGGGCGGACCGCGCCATCCACGTGGCGGACGATCAATTCGCGCAGCTGGATCCACTGGGAGCCGCGAAAGTATTAGCTGCGGCTATCGGGAAAGAGAAATGTGACTTGGTGCTGACAGGCCTGCAGAGCGACGACCACGGTTTTGGCCAGACGGGCGTGCTACTCGCAGGTCTTCTGAACCTGCCGCACGCCACGATCATCATGCAAATTGAACTGCGAGACGGAAAAATGAAGCTGAAACGGGAGCTCGAAGCAGGATGGTTCCAGTACATCGAGTGCCCACTGCCCGCGGTCCTTTCGATTCAATCGGGAATCAACAAAGTCCGATACGCCACGTTGAAGGGAATTATGGCGGCAAAGAAAAAGGAAATCGCCACCATTAACCGCGAGTCGCTCGGCGTGACCCTCGAACCGACACAGAGAATCGAGAGGATTTACGTCCCGAGCAAAACGAAGAAAACGGAATTTCTGACCGGGACACCAAAGGAAATGGCGGCGAAGCTTGTAGAGAAACTGAAGTTCGACGCGAGGGTGATCTGACCATGAAAATCCTCGTGATTGCGGAACAGCGGCAAGGAAAGTGGAACAACACGAGCTTCGAGACCTTGGTCGCGGCTCAGCAAATCGCTGCAGCAACTTCGGGAAATATCGCGGCGGTGGTGATCGGCAAGGGAGTAGCAACGCTGGCCGATGAACTGGCGAATAAGAATGTGGCCGAGGTGCTGCTCGTCGAGCACGACTTGCTAGAGAACTACACCGCGGATGGATATTGCTCGGCGCTGGCGCAGGTCGTCGAGTCCAGAAAGCCGGATCTGGTATTGTTCCCGCACACATATCAAGTGCGGGATTTTGCGCCGAAACTGGCGGTCCTGCTGGGTAAGGGCATGGTGGGCGATTGTACCGGTTTCCGGAAAGAGGCTGACAAGCTGGTTTTTGTCCGGCAAATGTTTCAGGGGAAAACCGCGGCAGACGTGAGTTTTATTGGCGCCGCGCCGTGGTTCGCATCCTTTCAGTCCGGCGCATTTCGTACCGATCTATTGCAGGCGCATCCTGGCGGGAAAGCGCCCGTAAATACCGCGAAGGTGGAATTGAAGGCTGCGGATATTCGAACGAAGCCGCTCGAACTATTCAAGGAAGCGAAAGCCTCAGTGGACTTGACGCAGGCGCCACTGATTGTGGCGGTCGGACGTGGGATCAAAGCGCCGGAAAATATCGCGCAGGCGGAAGCTGTGGCGAAGGCGCTTGGCGGAGAAATCGCGGCGTCGCGCCCGATTTGCGACGAAGGCTGGCTGCCCATGGAGCGCCAGATCGGCAGTTCGGGACAAACCGTTGCGCCGAAATTGTATCTGGCTCTTGGCATCAGCGGCGCCATTCAGCACGTGGTGGGAATGAAGGGGGCACGCACCATCGTCGCCGTCAATAAAGACCAGAATGCGCCCATTTTCGAAATCGCGGATTACGGCATCGTGGCTGATATCTTCGAAGTCATGCCCGCCTTGACGGAAGAATTGCAAAAAGCCAAAGGCTAGATCAAGCAAAACGACTGATATCGTATAATCGAGACGCTGTATGACGCACGAAGACCACAAAACAGTTCTCAATTGTCAGGATGATGGTTCCAGAGTTGCCGAGATTCCCACCATTGCCGGGTGCTATGCGGTGATGACGTCCCGCAATGCGGCTTCAGCAGAATTGGCAAAGGTATTCGCTTTGATCGCGGAGGAGTTCCGCCACAAGGGGCAGCCCTGGCCCGCGGATACCACCGAGATCATCAGTGGCTAGCGCGAATGCGCGATTTCAACGTGTGGCCCGACTCCTTGGATTCGGTCTCAGCCGTACAACAGGAAGTCACGAGCGTTGGCTTCATCGAGACAGCAGGGGTGTAACGATCCAGATTCGTGGCGAAAAGGAAATAGGGCCGCTCTTGTTCTTCAAAATTCTCCGGCAGCGGGGAGTGTCACTGGAGGATTTCGCGAAGTTGCGTTAGGGACGCCATGGCGATTCAACGGGAACAATTGGAAGCGGATGTATTGATCGTAGGCGCGGGGCCAGCCGGGCTAAGTTGCGCTTTGCATCTGGCCAATCTGGTCAAAAAACACCATGCCAGCGGCGCGAAGCCGGAGCTCTCGGCTGAAAATATTTATGTGCTGGAAAAAGGGCGAGAGATCGGCGCGCACCAATTGTCCGGCGCCATCATGAATCCGAAGGCGCTAGCGGAACTCGTTCCGGATTTTGAAAAAAACGCGCCTCTGGATACGCCGGTGACGGATTCGGCGGCATTACTGTTCACCCAGAAGTGGTCGTATCGTTTTCCGATTACGCCGTCCCCTTTCAATAACGCAGGCAATTTCGTCATTTCGCTGAGCCGGCTGGTGAAATGGATGGGCGGTTTGGTTGAGGCGGCGGGCGTCAATGTCTTCAAGGAATTCGGCGGCGCAGAGCTAATCCATGAAGGAAGTGGAATCGCCGGCGTCATTACCGAGGACAAAGGCATCGACAAGAATGGAAAGCCTAAAGACAACTACACGCCGGGTTACGAACTTCGCGCCAAGGTGACCGTGCTCGCGGAAGGCCCGCGCGGATCGCTGACGAAGCAGCTCGTCGAAAAGAAAAAACTGGACAACATAAATCCGCAAACCTACGGCATCGGGATTAAGGAATTGTGGGATGTCCAGCCTGGGAAAATTAAGCCGGGGTACGTAGCCCACACGCTGGGCTGGCCGCTCTCAACCAAAATGTATGGGGGAGGCTGGATTTACGGCTTGTCGAATAACCGTGTCTCGATTGGTCTGGTGGTTGCTCTCGAATATGCTGATTCGCGATTTGACCCGCACGCCGCGTTTCAAACCTGGAAGACGCACCCGTTTGTGCGCAATCTTTTGGAAGGCGGAAAGCTCGTGCGCTATGGCGCGAAATCATTGCCTTATGGTGGCTGGTACGCTATGCCTCGCAATTATGTGGATGGCGGCCTGATCGTTGGTGACTCGGGCAGCTTTCTGGATTCACAGCGGCTCAAAGGCGTGCACCTGGCGATGAAGAGCGGAATGCTCGCAGCGGAAACCATTTTTGAAGCGTTAAGAACGGGCGATACTTCCGCGAAAACGCTCAAGCTTTACAAAGACAAGTTCGACCAGAGCTATGTCAAAGAAGAGCTGTGGAAAGTGCGCAACTTCCACCAGTCCTTTCACAACGGACTCTTCGAAGGCTTTGTGTTCTCCGGATTGCAGGAGATTACGGGCGGCCACGGCTTGATCGACCCCATGCACGCGCCACCGGGGTACCAAGCATACGACCAGATCCACGGCCGGCCGGCACCGGAGCGATTCAAAGGCGACGGCAAGCTGACGTTTGACCGCTTGACGGACGTCTATCATTCCGGCACGCGGCATGAAGAAGATCAGCCCTGTCACTTGAAAGTTTCGGATTTCAACATTTGTTCGACGCGATGCGTCGAAGAGTACGGCAACCCTTGCCAGTACTTTTGTCCCGCGGCGGTATACGAAATGGCGAAGGAAGGCGACGGGCTGAAGTTGAAAATCAACGCGGCAAACTGCGTACACTGCAAAACCTGCGACATCGCTGATCCCTATCAAATCATCAACTGGACGGTGCCTGAAGGCGGCGGCGGGCCGAATTACGAAGGGATGTAAAGGCTACTCTGTTCTGTGCCGTCCTCACGAACTGGGCGACCAGAGCTTGTGGAAAAACGTGCGCACGCGGTTCCATGTCGCGCCGTCGGCCGTTTTCTTTGGCGCGTTCGCTGGGGAAAGCGCTGAAGTCAGGGCGGGAGCAGCCGCCTGAGCAAGCACGGGATCGCCTTCGACTTTTCCCTGGAAGATCAACGTCGGACGTACGCGGGCGCGCCGCACCAGAACGATGAGATTCGGATCGTAATCCTGCTGTACCTTGGCATTGGCGTCGTAGTGCAGCGGCGGCATGAACACCTGGTAGACGGGCTCTTCTTTTGCAGGCGGCGCAGCGGCGGTCTGTGGAGGCGGGGCGGGCCTTTGTTCGGCAGCCTTCGGCTTCGTATCTTCGGGAGACCCGAGTCCGCTGACTTGGGTGGAAATTCCCGAGGCCTTTTCGCTCACTTGAAGCTCGCAGTTGCACTGCCCGGCGGACGTATGCAGCGTATCCAGCTGCCCATTGGCAATCGACATTTCGCCGTTCTGCGGAATCAGCAGGCTCTGGCCGGTCAATTGCTGCTCGATACGGATCGCACCTTTGCTTGGATGGAGGCACATCGTGCCGGAGCCATCCAGACCAATCAGCACTTCCGCTGGTCCATTTCCGATGGGCAGCGTCCGAGCCAGAATCTGTGCGGTATAAACGTTCAGGGCCAACTGGCCCTCGATGCGGGCGTGAATTGTGCCGCTGTCGAGGGCAATCGTCAGCGCGGTCCCCGATTTCAGCACCGAGAAATGAGAAGGTCCGCAAATAGTAATAGTGCCGCCCTCCACAAGGTCGATGTGAGCCTGCCCGGATTTGACGCGAACCTCACTGCCGCTTCGCAGAATGGTCTTTATCTGCCCATTCGCCGAATCCACACTCATCGGCCCTTGCACGGAGATGGAATCGCCTTCGATGGCCCCGACCGCATCCCCAAGGGGAGGATTGTCCGCGCGAGCCGACGGGAAACGAGCCAACAGCGCAGACAGGCAGCCAGCCACACAAAAGCAGGTAGCGACAAGGCAAACGAGCCGGATGATTGGGGAACGCTGCAAGCCTGATGGTCTCCATCCTGACAGAAGGAACAACAACACCTCTATACTATACAATGATGGAAACCGGCGAAAAGCGCCTCGAAGGCGCCATGGATCCAATCAGCGCACATTACGACGTTCGCCTGCCCAAGCTTCCCTGGCACCGGCGAATACAAATTCCCATTATCGCCGCGGTAGTCTACAGCTTGATCCGCGTGTTGGGACCGACCCTCCGGTTTGAGGTGCTCGGCCGAGCAAATGCCGACCGGACCTGGAGCGCTAAACAACCCATCATTTGGGCGTTCTGGCATCGCTGCATCGTCCCCATCGCGTGGTATGGCCGAAACCGCGGCATCGTGATCATGAACACCACGGCGTTTGATGGCCAATGGACACGTAAGGTCATCGAGTGGCTGGGATTCGGGACCGCGCAGGGAAGTTCGTCGCGGGGCGGCTTGCGTGGGCTGCAGGTGATGGCGCAGCGCATCAAGGAAGGGCTGGATTGCGGTTTCACGATCGACGGCCCTCGAGGGCCCCGCTACATGGCCAAGGTTGGGCCAGTCTTGCTGGCACGAATGACTGGAGCGCCAATCATGGTGTTTCACGTGGGAGTGGAACGGGGACGAACCTTCGAAAAAACCTGGGACCACTTCTGCATGCCGTCGCTGTTTACGCGCGCCATCCTGGTGGGCTCTCCGCTGATCCACGTGCCGCAGGACGCCGATGCCGAGACGATCAAGGCAAAGCACGAAGAGATGCAAAAAGCTTTGGAACGGGTTCGGGACATTACCGAGGGGTGGTTTTCGCTAACCGAAGAAGAGCGCCAACACTATCGTGCGGAGATCGGCCCGTAACGGCCTAAAAAAAACGTACCGCTTCATTCCATCGAAGAAGGATTCCTCGCTACGCTCGGAATGACAGTTTGCTACTGTAACCGGTCAATCATTACCGTCGCGTTCGCCCAGCTTTACGGGAAGATCCAGCTTCTTCGCGCCGCGATATAAGGTAACCGTAATTGTGTCCCCGGGCCGCTTGCGATTCAGAATGTAATCGATGTCGAACTGGTTGGAGACTTTCTGGCCTTCGACGCCAACGATAACATCGCCGCCGATCATGATGCGTCGCATGCCCGCTTGCGCGACCTTGTCTCCGCCGCGAATGCCAGCAGCGGCGGCAGGGCTGTTCTTGGTCGTTTGCTCGACCAGTAGGCCCTCCTGAACGGGAAGATCCAGCGCCTCGGACAACCATCCCGCCACCTGTATTGTGCGCACGCCTAGATAAGCCCTGCGCACTTTGCCTTCGGTCATGAGGTCGTTGGCGATGAGCTTAGCCGTATTGATGGGAATGGCAAAGCCGATGCCCGCGGTGGTACCCGAAGGAGTGTAGATCGCGGAATTAATCCCGATGACGTCGCCGTGAGTGTCGATCAGCGGGCCTCCGGAATTGCCCCGGTTGATCGAGGCGTCCGTCTGTATGGCATCGTCAATGAAGGTCGTGTCGCTGGTCTGCACGGTGCGGCCAAGCGCGCTGACTACGCCTGTGGTCAAAGTAGACTGAAAGCCAAACGGATCGCCGATCGCCAAGACTTTTTGGCCCACTTGAAGGTTGGCAGAATCGCCGAGGGGCAGAGACGCAAGTTGCTTGCCTTTAGGATCGATTTTGATCAGCGCCACATCATTGCGCTGGTCCGCCCCAATGAATTTCGCGGGGCCGCGCGTTTTGTCTCCCAGGATAACCTCGATCGACTGCGCCCCGGCGACCACGTGATAGTTGGTCAGGATGTACCCGCGCGGATCGATCACGAAGCCAGAACCCGCGCCTTCGACAGGCACTGGGTCCATGAAGAAGTCGTACTCGGTCGCCTTGGTCAGGATGTTTGCAACCGCCGGAGAAGCCTGGCGGTAGATGCGGACGTTGATAGACTCGTCTTCCGTCAAGCGTTCGCTGTGTTGCGGTAAGGAGGCTGTCTGAGCGGATCCAGCGCTCGCGTTGGACCGGCGAGCCTCGACGTCCTTTGCCTGCCGGGGGCCGTATCGCGCACCCACCCAAAACGCGCCTAGCACCAGGATCAGAGCAATCAGAATGAACCGGCCACGGCTCATGTCATTTCCACGACTCATATCGGTCATCCTCTACCTGTCCTCTATAGGGATAGTATAAGGAATTTTCGATGTCGCGTTCACAAATGGTTGGAGAGACGCACGTGTCCACAGTAGCGGGTAAGTCAGTCCGGCGGAAGAAACGGCACGACGCTGACTAAGCGGCGATGAAAACGACTTTCGATTGGCGGCGGGATTTCTTCGGTGATCCCAACAACTCTTTTTCAGCCTGCAACCAATCTTGCATCGGATCGCCAGGGGTGCAGCCGCGCTCCAGGTAGATGTGATACGCGCGCGTCGCGATATCTTCCTGGGTGGGCCTGGCTTTTGCTTTGGTGGTTTTCCTTGTGGCCGCTGAACTGACCGTCTTCGTTTTCGGCATTAGGCATTCCTCCGCGCCAACTTACTCATTCCATTTTAAGTTTTGGCTTAAAAGGCATCTCGATAAATTCAGATAGACGTGCTGTTTCCGATAAGCCGCAAAGGACGAATGGCGAGTATCGAAGAATTGGAAGATTGCGGTAGGTTGCTCGACCGGCAGGAAAATTTCGCTATCAAAAAAAGATCGAGCGGAGAACCTCACGGTTCTCCGCCCGATGAAGAGAGAAAGTTAGAAGGTGAGCTTGGCCGTCAGTTGAGCCATTCTCATGTCCGTTGCAGCAGTCGCGAATGCGCCATAGGGCGACGTCGGCGGCGCTTGCGTGAAAATGACCTTTCCGAAATTCGCAGCCCCCAGGATCGTTTCCGACGTCGGCGGCCCGTAGTTCGCATGGTTGAGCCAGTTGTAGGCGTTCAGCCCCACTTGAAGGCCGACGCGCTCCGTGAGGTGAAAGGTCTTCCGGAGGCTCATATCGCCGCCTAGGAAGCCTGGCCCGCGGAAGGCATTGCGCCCCACGACGTTGCCCGTGAAGCCGGTCGGTGCCGCGAACAAATAAGGCGCACTGGTGTTGTATTGACCGGCGATTCCGAAGCATGGAGCCGCAACGCAAGCGCTCACGTTCGAAAAATTCCTCTTGGAGAACATGGGCTGTAGGATGATCGCAGCACCCGGAGTAATGAACCCTGTGCCCATATTTTGACTGGTGAGGCCCCCGACCGTCGCACTGTCATCAACGGTGAAGGGGAAACCCGTACGGAAGAACTCCGTGCCGGAGAGTTGCCAGTTACCGATGGCGGTATTCAACAAGCGATTGCTGCTCTTGAATGGCAGCGCATAGATATAGCTCGCGCTCAGCTGATGACGAGCGTCGTAGTCGGCCGAAGCGTAGTTGGCTCGCAGACTGTAGGGATTAATCTGGCCCAAGACGCTGGTGTAGATGCTCCACGGCAATACGCCGCCATTTGATCCCTCGTCCAAGGCGTGGGAATAGGTGTAGTTAAAGCGGCCGCTCAACCCGTGCCAGCTAGTCTCTTGTACCGACAGGGTCAGCCCGTTGTAGTTGGACACGGCCCCGCTCTGGAGGAAATTCACTCGTCCCACGCGAGGATCCGGCGCTGTGGCAGGGAGGATGCCATATCCAAATTGGCCTGGGCCTGCGAAGGCGTTGAGGTAGTCGTTGTAGTACAGCTCGGAAAAGCCCCGGTTGCCCACATAGTTAGCCGAAACGATCGTGTGCGGAGTCAAGCTGTGCTGAACTTCCAAGTTCCATTCCACATACTTCGGGTTCTGGAGGTTGCGGCTCACGTCGTTCAACGTCGGGGTGGTGGCGCACCCTGCTGGAAGACCAGGAGTTGCCAGATAGGTGGTCAAACTACCGCCGTTATAGTAATTGGTGTTGAAGGCGGAATTGCACTGCTGGACCAGAGCCACTCCGCTGCCCGGGAATGTGGTTGATGATGGGGACTTCATGTCCCAAGCTAGGCTTCCGCCAGGAACGGCCCACAGGTTCACTTGAGGGAAGTTGGTATCAATGGCGCTAAGAACGGTACCGGGGTACAGATCGGCGAATAAGCCGACGCCAGCACGAATTACAGTCTTGTCGCCTGCAGGTGTCCAAGCCATACCGAATCGGGGTTGGAAGGCTACCATTTCATTGCTTGGGATAATTGTCTTTAAGCCTGTCTGGAAGGATTGGTTGTAGGGAATATCTGCTCCATGCTGCAGATCGTTGAAAGGATTGACCGGGAGACCTGCGCAGTGGTGTTGGCAAACACCGCCGGAATTGCGGTCGGCTCGGAGGGCCAAGGTGAACTTCAACTTTGAAGTTGCCCGGAATTCGTCCTGGAAATAAAGCCCAAAGCTATAGAAAGCCACAGGCTGGACCGGGCTCTGCGCGAAATTATATTGCGTGAAACTCACCTGGTCGTTGGCGAACCCGAATAGCGTCGTGTTCTCTGCAGGATAAACAGCTAGCGACGCGGCGGTTAAATCGCTGATGTCATCCCGCCGAAAGTTCACCCCCATTTTGAACGAATGATTCCCACGAGTAACGGAGAGGTCGTCCACCAATCCCCATTGGGTTACTCTGCGGCCTTGGGGGAAAAGGAAGCCGGGATAACCTCCCTGCCCGGAACCGAACCCAAGGTTCGTGAGGGAGCCATCGGTGAAGGCGAGGTTGCCGGGAATGAGGCCAAGTGCAGGAGACGAGGAGCTAATGGAGCCGAAAATCGCGGAGTACCACAGCACGGAACCGATGAAATTGTTCACTACCGTTGGGTTGAATACGTGAGTATAGTTCAGCTGGCCTTCGTTTTGAGGTTGCGTGCTAAAGGTGTTAAAGGTTGGGTTAATCACATCGGTATAAGTCGGCTGAACGCCACGATCAAACTTCATGCGGCCGAATATCTTATCGTTGTCGCCAAGGGAGTAGTCGATTCTAGCAGAGAGCAGCCATTCCTTATTCCCTGAGGGGGTGCTGTCCGTCCAAGACTGGGTGCACACATTGCTAGAAAGAGCAGCGGGAAGAGTAGCGGCAGTCCACCCGCCTGACCCAGTGCAGCTACCGGCGTTAGGCGTGGCGCTGGCGATACTCGGCGCCCCGTTCCACAGCTTGAAGAGGCTTTGGTAGAACGCAACGGAGGGCGCATCCTGGGGAATGTTACCCAGGACATAGTTTTCGAACGTTGGAGTGGGGGTGGTTACTGGTTTGACCGAGCCGAAGATGTAACGGATGCCTTCAGTGTTCAAGAAGAAAAAGAGTTTGTCTTTGATGACCGGTCCGCCGAAAGATGCAGCCCACTGGTTGTTGTTTTCGAATGGACGCGGGGCTCCCGCGGCCAGCAGTAAAGGATCATTTGCATTCAAGTAGCGGCCCGTCCAGTTGTAAACGGCGTTGCCGTGCCAACTGTTCGAGCCAGACTTTGTGGAATAGTCGATTTGCGAAGCGGCCTGGCGCCCGTATTGGCCGGTATAAGCATTGTTCACAACCGAGACTTCCTGCAATTCATTGCCGCCGAGCAGGAGGTTGCTCGAACCCGAATTGTTCAGGTTCAAAAACGGATCGTTGTAATCGTTGCCGTTCATGGTGAAGAGATTCGAAGTGCCTGGTAGTCCAAAGGTGCTGAAGTTGCCGTACCCGCCGCCAGCGGCATTGCTCATGGTGACGCCCGGCGCCGTTTGCGCCACATAAGTTACGTCTCCGCCTGGGTTTGGAATTTCCTGAATCTGCTTGGTCTCAAAGTTGGTGGAGATATTAGCGTTTTCCGTTTGAAGCCCCGCTTGTTCTCCGGACACTTCTACCGTCGTGGCAGTTGAGCCGACTTCCAAGGGGATATTGACGCTGACCGTTGTCCCGAGCAATACCGAGACGTTTCGCGTCGCGGTTTTGAATCCCTCCTTCGTCACCGACAGCGCGTATTGGCCCGGTTTCAATAGCGCAAAGACGTAATCTCCGCCTGCGGAGCTGCTCACCGTTTGCTGGTCCCCAGTAGCGCTGTTCTTCAGCGTTAACTGGGCACCCGAAATGACCGCCCCCGTGGCGTCGGTTACTACGCCGGCGATTCCGCCGGTAACGATCGATTGGGCCGGTACCTTGAACGTTACAAAAAACAAAAACAGTAGCGACAATGACGCCGCTTTTAAAAGCTTCTTTGTCATCTTTTCTTTCCCCTATTTAAATAGACTTCGTCTCAGCGGCGACTTTGGACACACCAATCCATCGCCGCAATAAGCAGCATTCACACGTTGTCCACCACTCGCTTTGGACTTTTACTGCTTGGAAGAGCCCCTAACCTGAGCTAACCGAGCAACGCAGCAAAACCCACACGCAGGAACCGACCGACTGAAGTGCCCCAAAACAGTGCAAGCTTCGTGCCAATTTGGATTTTCCAACGTTAACAAAATGTAGAATTTATTTGGCCTCTTAGTCCAATGTGGCTTCCCGTCTCCGGAAATTAGAAGATTTCTATGATTTCCTGGGAGCGATCTCGATGCCGACAAATTCGACCACAATGGATCGACGGGCGTCTCTCCGCTGCGGAATGAGGCCAACAAAAAGAAAAACGGCTCGCCATCGAAGCGAGCCGTTCTCGAATTCGATTGAAGTTTTGGTCAGGCGACGGTGATTTCCTTCGATAGATAAACGTCCTGAATCGCATTCAGCAGTTTCACGCCTTCTGACATCGGCCGTTGGAATGCTTTGCGCCCGCTGATTAGGCCCGTGCCGCCCGCGCGCTTGTTGATAACCGCGGTCCCGACCGCTTCTTCGAAGTCGTTTGCTCCCGAAGCTCCGCCAGAATTGATCAATCCCGACCTGCCCATGAAGCAATTCGCCACCTGGTACCGGGTCAGATCAATGGGATGATCGCTGCTAAGTTCGGTGTAAATGCGCTTGTCGAATTTGCCGTAGCTCGAATTGCCCATGTTCAGGGCTTCATATCCGCCATTATTTTCCGGCAGCTTCTGCTTAATGATGTCGGCCTGAATCGTGACCCCGAGGTGGTTTGCCTGGCCGGTAAGATCGGCGGAAACGTGGTAGTCCTTGTCCTTTTTAAAGGCAGGGTTGCGAAGATAGCACCAGAGAACCGTGGCCATGCCGAGCTCGTGAGCTTTCGCGAAAGCATGGCTTATCTCAATAATTTGGCGGTCGCTCTGCTCGGATCCGAAATAAATCGTTGCGCCGACGGCGGCTGCGCCCATGTCGTAAGCTTCCTGAACGGTGCCGAAGAGAATCTGGTTGAACTGATTGGGGAAAGTGAGCAGTTCGTTGTGATTGATCTTTACGATAAAGGGAATTTTATGCGCATATTTTCTCGCGACGGAACCGAGCACACCGAATGTGGACGCGACCGCGTTGCAGCCGCCCTCAATCGCCAGCTTGACAATGTTCTCGCCATCGAAGTAATCCGGGTTTTTCGCAAAACTCGCGCCGGCGGAATGCTCGATCCCTTGGTCGACAGGAAGTATCGACATATAGCCGCTACCGGCGAGCCTGCCGGTGAAAAAGAGCCGATGAAGATTATTGAGTACTCGAAGGTTGCGATCCGACACGGCGTACACCCGATCGATGAAGTCGGGCCCGGGAAGGTGCAGCCGTTCCTTCGAGATTTTGGGAGACTTGAAGCCGAGAAGCGAGTCCGCTTTCGAGCCCAGGAATTGTTCCACCGTGGAAAATGTTGCGGTTGCCATAATTCTCTCCTAGTTAATTTCCAGAATTCTTCGCCAGCAGCGAGCCGGCATCCTTATCCACCAGCCAAAGCAATTTGCCATTGACCGGCTGGATGAATTGAGCCGGAAGCTGCTCCGGCTCGTAAGGACCTTCCAAAACCGCCTTCAAGGCCAGCGCCTTGTCCGCGCGTGTTACACAAAACATTAAGCGGTTGGCCTGATTCGCGGCGGCAACGGTGAGCGTAATGCGTTCGGTGTACAACTTGCCGACCCAGTTGCGGACCGCGATCCGATTCGTCGCGTGCAGCGCTTTGGTGCCCGGGAAAAGCGACAAGGTGTGGCCTTCATCACCCATGCCAAGGAGCACCAGATCGAAGCGAGGATACTCGCCTTCCTTTAGTTTAAAGTATGCTCGCAAATCCTGCTCGTATTCGAGAGCCGCTTTTTCGGTATCGGCATATTCGCCCTTGATGCGCGTAATCTGCTCGGGCTTGACCAAGCCATTTGAAAATAAGGTCTGATTGGCCATGTGAAAGTTACTTTCAGAGTTGTCCGGCGGAGCGTGGCGTTCGTCGCCAAAAAAGAAATGAAGCTTCGGCCATGGAATCTTTGAACTGTAATCCGGATCCCCGCTAAGCATTGAATACAGCGCCTTCGGAGTCGAGCCGCCGGCGAGCGCAACCGTAAAAGAGCCTTTTTGCGCGATGGCTTCATTCACAGACTTGAGGAACTCATCGGCAGCGCGACGAGTAATCTCTCCGGCGTCGGGAAGAACAACGACTTCTCGCTGACTGGATTGGCTCATTCCGGTTTGGCTCATAATCAGGAACCTGCTTTCGTGGTGACTGCTGGAGCGGCGACCCGGCCGCGCACATCGAGGTCCTCTTCGCCGATACGCCGCCACTCGCGCCCGTCGCGCTCGAGCAGTTCTTCGGCTTCCACCGGTCCCCAGGACCCAGACGGGTAATTTGGAAAGCCGCGCGGCGGAATGGCATGCCACACGTCCAGAATTGGTTGAATCACTTTCCACCCGGCTTCCACCATATCGCTGCGCTGGAACAGTGTGGCATCTCCGGCCATGCAGTCGCGCAGGAGCCGCTCGTAGCCCGTGCCATGCTCCATGCCAAAATAGGATTTATAGTCGAAATCCATGTTCACCAGGCCGAGCCGCATCACCGCGCCAGGCACTTTGGCGCCGAAACTGAGAGAAATGCCTTCGTCGGGCTGAATGTGAATGACTAGCCGGTTGGTTTCAACATTCTTTACGGCGGTGTTGCGGAACAGAACAAACGGAGTGCGCCGGAACTGGATCACGATTTCCGTGGCGCGCTGCGCGAGCCGCTTTCCAGTGCGGAGATAAAAGGGAACTCCGGCCCAACGCCAATTGTCGATTTGCAGTTTGAGGGCGACGAATGTTTCCGTGTTCGAATCGTGAGCGACGTCAGGCTCGCTGCGGTAGCCAACAACGCGCTCTCCGTCAGCCATCCCTTCACCATATTGACCGCGGACCATACTTTTCAGAACATCTTCAGGGCTGAGCGGCTGAATGGCGTGCAAGACTTCTGCCTGCTTGTTACGAACCTCGTCCGCATCGAACGAAATGGGCGGCTCCATGGCCGTCATGGTCAGGAGCTGGAACAGATGATTTGGCACCATGTCCCGGAGCGCACCCGCGGTCTCGTAAAAGCCGCCGCGATGTTCCACGCCGACCGTTTCGGCCGCGGTGATTTGGACGTGATCCACGTAGTTGCGATTCCAAAGCGGCTCGATAATGTTGTTCGTAAAACGGAACACCATCACGTTCTGGACCGTTTCTTTGCCCAGATAGTGGTCGATGCGATAAATCTGTTTCTCCGTCAGGCTCTTTTTTAAGTGGCAATTCAGTTGGCGTGCGGATTCCAGATCATGTCCGAACGGCTTTTCGATGATCACCCGCGTCCAATGGTCGTCGTCCTGTTTCGTCAGACCGGCGCGGCCGAGTTGTTCCACAATAGTCGCAAAAAAACGCGGGGCTACAGCAAGGTAAAAGAACTTGTTGCCGTCGGTATGATGGGCGTTCGCCGCTTCGTCAATTTGTATCTTGAGTCTCTGATAGGCCTCGGGATCCTGAAAGTCGCCCTTCACAAAGTAAATGCGCTGCGACAGTTCGTCCCACATCTTCAAGTCGATCGGGTCGGGCGCGAAGTCCGGCATTTCCTGACCAAGTGTCTTGCGGAAGGACTCCGTGTCCAGGTCATTCGCCGCGAATCCCACAATCGCGAATTGCTTGGACAGAATGGATTCCTGGGCCAGATTCAGCAGCGCGGGAATAAGCTTTCGCTTGGTGAGATCTCCGGTGGCGCCGAAGATGACCATGACACAAGGCGGGGCAATACTGGCCGTTTCCAAATGATTCGAGCTCATGAAACGATCCTAATCTTCGGGCAGATGAAGCCTTTGGCCGTGTTCACTGACCGCCCTGACCCGCTTTCTTTTCAAGGTGCCCGCCAAACTGGAACCGCATCGCGGATAGAAGCTTTGCTGCGAAATCGCCTTCACCCCGCGATGAAAATCTCTCGTACAGCGCGGCGCTCAGAACCGGCGCGGGAGCGGTCGATTCTATCGCGGCAAGAATGGTCCAACGGCCTTCGCCAGAATCGGAAACGCGGCCGGAATAATTTTGCAACGTTGGTTGCTCGAGCAGCGAAATAGCCGTCAAATCCAAAAGCCAGGACGCAACCACGCTGCCGCGCCGCCACACTTCTGCAACATCGGCCAGATTGAAATCATACTGATAGTGCTCCGGATTGCGAAGAGGCGTAGTTTCCGCATCCTCCACTTGTTTGTGGCGTCCCGCATCGGCATGTTCCAAAATGTTCAAACCTTCGGCGTAGGCGGCCATCAATCCGTACTCGATTCCGTTGTGAACCATTTTTACGAAGTGGCCGGCGCCGGACGGGCCGCAATGCAAGTAGCCTTCTTCCGCCGTGCCTTTTGCCTTCTCGCGGCCGGGCGTGCGGGGAATATCGCCGCGGCCTGGGGCGAGGGCCTTGAAGATGGGATCGAGGCGTTGAACGACGCTTGTCTCCCCGCCAATCATTTCACAGTAGCCGCGCTCAAGCCCCCAAACGCCGCCGCTGGTACCTACGTCGACATAGTGAATGCCTCTCGCGGTGAGTTCCTTCGCGCGGCGGATGTCGTCGATGTAGTACGAGTTGCCACCGTCGATAATGGTATCGTCGTTCGAAAGTTTGGGACCCAACTCGGCGATGGTCGCGTCCACTACCGCCGCGGGCACCATCAACCAGATCGCCCGCGGCTTCTGCAGCTTCGCCACAAAATCATCGAGGGAGCTTGAGCCCGTGGCGCCATCGGCAGTCAATTGCTGTACCACGGCAGGGGTGCGATCGTACACCACGCAATTGTGCCCTGCCTTCTCCAGGCGGCGAACCATGTTCGCCCCCATCCTTCCCAAACCGATCATTCCGAGTTGCATTTTGTACACCCCCACGCAGTTTTTGACTCTTCCAGTAGCCCGGATCGTCGGCGAAACAATCCGGGAGAAAACCGTTCGACTCGTGTGCCGCTTTGAGCTATCGCACGCTGGCGGACTTGCCCGTGGCGTCGAGCAAAGTCTTGAACGCGTCGGCGAAGAGTTTCACGCCGTCCTCCAACAACTTTTGCGTGACTTCCTTCATCGAAATTCCGGCTTTCGCCAGATTTTCCATCGTTTTCGCAGCTCCGGCAACATCCTCGGTCAAGCTAGGGCGCAGCTTGCCGTGATCGCGGAACGCATCGAAAGTGGCCGGCGGAATCGTGTCCACAGTGTCGGCGCCGATCAGTTCTTCAACGTAAAGAACATCGCGATACTTGGGATTCTTGGTGCTGGTGCTGGCCCAAAGGAGCCGCTGTGTCTGGGCACCCTTTGCCGCGAGCGCCTTCCAGCGTGCGCCGCCAAAGAGCTCCTGGTATTTCTTGTAAGTGAGCTTGGCATTGGCGATCGCGACCTTGCCTTCAATGCTGGAGAGCAGTGTTTTCGCGTCGCCGCTCGCGCCCTTGAGCTTTTCCTCGATCTTGGAATCGATAAGCGTGTCGATGCGGCTCACGAAAAAGCTCGCGACGCTCGCGCAATGGCTGACGTCCTGACCCTTCAATGCACGCGCTTCCAGGGCAGACAAAAACGCCTCCGCTACTTGTTCGTAGGCCGATTGCGCAAACAAAAGCGTGATATTGATGTTCAGGCCGTCTTCCAGTAACTGGCGAACCGCGGGAATGCCTTCGGGCGTGGCCGGAACCTTGACCATCAGGTTCTCGCGACCGACCGTCTTCCAGAGGCGCCGCGCTTCTTCGAGCGTGGCTTTCTGGTCATTCGCCAGGTACGGCGAAACTTCCAGGCTCACATAGCCGTCGCGGCGCCGCGTGGATTGATACACGGGCTTGAAAATGTCGCACGCGTCCTGCACGTCCCGTATAGCAATCTTTTCATACAGACTCTTTGCGTTGAGAGATTTTGCGTCAGCTGATTGCAGAATATCGTTATACAGCGTACTTTCCGCGATGGCTTTTTCGAAGATCGAAGGGTTCGAGGTCTGACCGCGCAAACCATCCTCTTCAATCATTTTCTTCAGTCCGCCGCCGGTCAAAAGGTCGCGGCGGATATAGTCCATCCAGGGCGACTGGCCGTATTCAAGCAGCCCCTTCAACGGGTTCGTTCCGGCAGTCTTGGGAATTGTTACTGACGTAGTCATTGGGCTTCTCCTTTACTTGCCTTCAGGGCCGTCGGCCCTATTGTACGCTCCTAAGGAGCGCACGAATCCAGATTTCAACTTTTTAACACTTTCTCCTCGAGCGCGTGCACTTTCGCGAGCCGGCGCACATGGCGTTCCTCGTTGGTAAAGTTTGCGGGCAAGAAGGCGCGAACCACGTCTTCCGCCAGCTTCTCTCCAATGACCGACGAACCCATGACGAGCACATTCATGTTGTCGTGCTCGACTCCCTGATGCCCGGAGTATGTGTCGTGACAAATTCCGGCGCGAATGCCAGTCAGCTTGTTCGCTGCGACACTCGCGCCTATACCACTACCGCAGATCAGCACGCCTCGTTCGGCCTTTCCATCCAGGATTGCCCGCCCCACGGCTTCCGCGAAATCGGGATAGTCCGAAGGATTTTCGTTGAATGCGCCGACGTCCAACACCGCATGGCCGAGCGAGCGGATCAGATCACCGATGGCGTTCTTCAACTGGAAGCCGGTGTGATCGGAGCCAATAACGACCTTCATCGGCAAATCACTTTCCAAGCAGTTCTTTTGCGGCGGCGACGACGTGTTCCGCATCGAAGCCAAACTTCTTGAGCACGTCCTTCAATGGCGCGGAGGCGCCGAAAGAGTGCATGCCGATCGCTTTACCTTTAATCCCGATGTAGCGTTCCCAACCTAACGTGGCGGCCATTTCGACGGAAACGCGTGCAGTCACGTTCGATGGCAACACGGATTCCTTGTAGGCAGCGTCCTGAAGGTCGAAAAGCTCGCAACACGGCATGCTGACGACACGCGCTTGGATGCCCTCGGTTTTTAATTTCTCGTATGCGCTCACCGCCCATTGCAACTCGCTCCCGGTGGCTAGGAGAATGACATCAGGTTTACCGCCATCTGCGTCCGCCAGAATGTAACCTCCCTTTAGGGCGCCCGAAGCGGCGGCGTACTTGGTGCGGTCCAAAGTGGGCATCGCCTGGCGGCTGAAAACCAGCGTTGACGGACCATGATTGTGCTGCAGAGCCGCTTTATATGCTTCCGTCACTTCATTGGCGTCGCCGGGACGAAACACCAGCATGTTGGGCATGGCGCGAAACGCCGCCAATTGCTCCACCGGTTGGTGTGTCGGACCGTCTTCCCCCAGGCCGATGGAATCGTGCGTGAAAATGAAGAGAACCGGGATCTCCATCAGGGCCGCCAGCCTCATGCTGGGTCGCATGTAATCGCTGAAGTTAAAGAACGTGGCGGAAAACGACCGCAGCCCGCTGAGGCACATGCCGTTCACCGCAGCTCCCATGGCGTGTTCACGAACGCCGAAATGCACGTTGCGGCCGTCGAAATGGACGGGGAAGAACTCGCCCGCGCCTTCAAATGTGAGATTGGTCTTGTTGGATTTGGCAAGGTCCGCCGAACCGCCGACCATCCACGGGATATTTTGCGCCAGGACGTTGAGAACCTTACCGGAACTCTCCCTGGTGGCTATGCCTTTCGCGTCAGCCTGGAACACTGGCAAATTCTTGTCCCAGCCAGTCGGCAGCTCACGCTTTTGCATGTGCTTCAGCTGATTCGCTTGCTCGGGGAACTTCTTTGCGTATTCAGAGAACAGGGCGTTCCACTTCGCGTGCTCCTGCGCACCGCGTGCCCCGACGCCTTCCTGGAAATGATTGTAAACGCCGTCTGGCACTAGGAACTTTGCATCTTCGGGCCAGCCGTAGCTTTTCTTCGCGAGTTTTACTTCCGCGTCGCCGAGCGGCTCGCCGTGGGCTTCGTAAGAATCCTGCTTATGCGGCGAGCCGTAGCCGATATGACTATCCACGACAATCAGCATGGGTTTGTCGTCATGGGCAAGGAAATCCTTGTAAGCGCGCGAGAGCTGCAATAAATCGTTCGCATCGGCCACTCGCGTCACGTGCCAGCCATAACCGACGAAACGGGTCATCGCGTCGTCGCTGTACGACCAACTCGCCGGGCCATCCAAAGTCACGCGGTTATTGTCGTAGATCCAGCACAGATTCCCGAGTTGAAGATGCCCAGCCAAGGAAGCCGCTTCTGCGGCGACGCCTTCCATAAGGTCGCCATCGCCGCAAACGGAAAAGACTTTAAAATTAAAAAGTTCAAATCCCGGACGATTGAAATGTGTGGCCATCCACTTTCCCGCGATCGCCATTCCCACGCTGTTGCCAACTCCTTGCCCGAGCGGGCCGGTAGTCGTTTCGACGCCGGTGGTGAGATGGGATTCCGGGTGGCCGGGTGTGCGGCTGTCCAATTGCCGGAATCGCTTGATCTGCTCCAAAGTTATCGAGAGTTCCGGCTGCACTTCGCCGTTCTTGTCGACGTTCTTCACTCCGGCCAAATGCAGCGTCGAATACAGGAGCATGGATGCATGGCCCGCCGAAAGCACGAAGCGATCGCGATTCGGCCAATGCGGGGCGGCCGGATCGTAGTTGAGGAAATATTGCCAGAGAGAATAGACCACCGGAGCCAGCCCCATGGGCGCGCCAGGATGACCCGAATTTGCCTGCTGAACAGCGTCGATCGAGAGAGTTCGAATCGTGTTAATACAAAGTTGATCGAGATTCTGCTCGCTCACGTTCGCTCCGGTGTGGGATTCAGTTACCCGTTGTATCGATCCAGCCATTTGATGCTCCCCCTTGCCGAAAAGGCCTGAAAATTCTACTGCAAAAGAGTGTGGGCGACTGTCGAGAGGTTAATTGAGGCGAAGTACAGAAAAAATGGTGCGGCTGGTCGGACTCGAACCGACAACGGGGAAATCCCCAGCGGATTTTAAGCCCGCCGCGTATGCCAATTTCGCCACAGCCGCACCGGGCGGTTACGCGGCAGAGACAGCATAGCACGTCGAGGAGACCGATTCGTAGCAACTCTGTCGCGGATATCGGTTCAATTTGGAACGGATCCACCATGCCCTTTCATTGGCTGATAGGCAGCAGCGCCTCGGTGCCTTCTTGCGCCGTCCTTGGCCCCCACTAGAATGAAATAGAACGCATCTCCCTTGCGATGAATGCTATAGACGCCGGGTCGACAAAAACATCCGCGACATGGAGTCATGCGCCGGACCGGCGGACTATTCTCCTATTAGCGATCGCGCTTGCGCTGCTGGTCCTTGCTCTTTATCTACCTGCCCTGCAGAACGGATTTGTGAATTACGATGACCCGGATTACGTGACTCACAATGCCCACGTGCTGCAAGGGCTGAATTGGGAGAACGTGAAGTGGGCGTTTGGAACGAATAATCCTGCTGCAAATTGGCATCCCTTAACGTGGCTTTCACACATGGCGGATGTCCAGGTATTTGGAGTGAAGCCGTGGGGCCATCACTTGATCAACGTCTTTCTCATGGCCACGGACGTGGCCCTGCTGTTTTTGCTTCTTGCAGGCATAACTGGCAAGGTTTGGCGCAGCGCCGCCGTGGCGGCAATCTTTGCGGTCCATCCGCTCAACGTGGAGTCCGTGGCGTGGGTGGCGGAACGTAAGCAGGAACTCTCTCTTTTCTTCATGTTTCTGACGTTGCTCGCCTACGCGTGGTATGTGGCGCGGCCCAGCCTGGCCCGTTACGCGACAATGGCGGTGCTATTTGTTTTATCTCTCATGGCTAAAGTCATGATCATCACGCTGCCGTTTGCGTTATTGTTGCTGGACTATTGGCCGCTCGATCGATTCTCCCAGCGTAACGCAGCGGGAGAGACTCCGGGCTTTCTCGTGCTCGTGAAAGAGAAAATTCCATTGTTCCTGCTCTCAGCTGTGGCAGGTTGGATCACCGTTGGCATTCATCGGAAAGAAGGCACGCTTACAGCAACAATGCCCCTCGCCTGGCGGCTGAAAAACGTGATTTATTCCTACGCCGTCTATCTGTGGAAGGCGGTCTGGCCTACGCGCCTGGCGGTGTTCTATCCGCATCCGCAGAATCGCTTACCTTTGTGGCAGGTGGCGATCGCAGCGATTGTGCTCATCGCAATCAGTGCGGCAGTGTGGAAATATCGCGAAAGGAAATATCTCACGGTCGGCTGGCTCTGGTATCTCGGCACTGCTTTCCCGATGATCGGACTGATCCAGTCCGGACGCCAAGGCATGGCGGATCGCTACGAAGATCTTCCGCTCATCGGGGTTTTCATTGCGGTAGTCTGGCTGGTTGCGGGTGGGGCCGTCGAACGCAGGCTAAGTCCGGCGTTAGCAGCCGCTGGCTTCGCTGCGGTTCTCTCGCCGTTGATGTTTCTGACGTACCGGCAAATCGGGTTTTGGAAGGACAGCGAAACGCTGTTCACGCACGCAGTCCAGGTGACCAAAAACAATGGCATTGCCGAAAATAATCTCGGTGCGGCTTTCATGGACCAAGGCGAACCGGCGGCGGCGTTTCCACACTTTCTGGCTGCTGTGCAATATGCTCCCGATCTGGGCTCGGCTCATTACAATCTGGGAGTGCTGCTTCACAAGCAAAATCAGTTGATCGAAGCTGCCAATCAGTATCGCCTGGCGATTGCCCACGCCGGAGATACTCAGGAAGCGGCACAAGCTCACAACAATCTCGGCGTGCTGTACCTGGGCTTAAATAATCTGGCTGTGGCCAAAGGAGAGTTCGACAAAGCCATCGCGCTCAATGCAAATGAAGTGAACAGCTACCTGGCGCGAGGAACGGTGGAGTTTCAGCTCGGAAGTGTCAACGACGCACTCGCGGATTTCACGCAAGCCGCTTCCCGCTCGCCATCTCCCGCATCCTTATATTGGTTAGGGCGGGCCGAAGAAGCCAAAGGCGACTTTGCACGCGCCAAAGGGGCCTATCAGGCGGCTCTGCAATTGGCTCCGGGCATGGCCGAAGCACGCACGCGGCTCGAATCCCTGAAAACCCTGACCGGGCAATGATCGCACGCGCCCATTCCGGGTTGCCTTAGCCTCTGTGATATAAAACCTCTCATCATCGTTTTTGCCGTAGTTGCGGTGAGGAGTATTTGTCGTGGACAAGAATCTTTATTCTCCTTCGTTGTGCCTTGTACTCATCTGCTGGATCGCTTTTTCACCGAGGCTCGCTTCCGCGCAATCCGCCAATTCTGCCGCGGTACGCGTGTGGCAAGACACGATCGAATTGCCTACCTACGAAGAGGGCTTACCGGACGAAAATCCTCCGTTCGATCAATTCGTCAGCAACGGCAGGTACAACTACCCGTACACCATGCGGGAAAATCTCACAAATCGCGTCGCGCTGCGGAGGTGGCGCGCGCTGAATCTCGAAAATGAGTATCTGAAATGCGTGATTCTGCCGGACCTCGGCGGCCATCTCTACCGTTGCATCGATAAACGCAATGGAGCGGACATGTTCTATGCCAATCCCTCGCTGAAATTCGCGCGTATTGCCTACCGCGGAGTCTGGGCCGCCTACGGAATCGAATTTAATTTTCCTGTTTCGCATAACTGGATGACGGCCTCGCCCGTAGATTTTTCAACTTCCACTTCGCCCGACGGTAGTGCGTCGGTCTGGGTCGGAAACACCGATCGTGTTTACGGCATGGAATGGCGCGTAGAATTGACGTTGCATCCAGGCCAAGCCTCACTGGAGCAGAAAACCACGCTCTACAACCCCGACGCCGAACGCCATCGTTTTTATTGGTGGACCAACGCGGGCGTGCAGGTTTGGGACGATTCGCGCCTCTACTACCCGCAAGAATATTCCGTCACCCACGGGTTTGTGGATTTGGATACTTGGCCCGTCGATCGCAACGGGGTGGATCTAAGTGTCGTCAGAAATCACAGGTTCGGCCCGGTCTCGCGATTCAGCTATGCCAGCAACGAACCGTACATGGGCGTCTATCATCCGAAAACGGATGCGGGTGTGGTGCACTTTTCCGGGCGCACCGATCTGCCATCCAAAAAAGTCTTTTCCTGGGGCAGCGACGCCGAAGGCCTCGAATGGCGCAACGCGCTTTCAGACGATCACAGCGCTTATGTCGAAATCCAAGCCGGGCTCTTCCGCGACCAGGAAACGTACGGCTTCCTCGATCCGCAACAATCCATCCACTTCGCGGAAATCTGGATGCCCGTTCTCGAACTCGGCGGCATCGCCTACGCGACCCCTGACGCAGTCTTGAATCTTGCAGGCGGGCGGTCGGAGAATGCCAGGGACACCGACTTGGAAGTCGTTCTCAATGTCACTCACGATATTCCGAATGCCAACCTCCAAGTTCTCGACGGCGATACACTTATCTCTTCAGAGAAGGTGTCGCTTTCGCCCCGACCTACTTTCCGAAAGCGGTTTTTGAATCTGGCGCCGAACAAACCGTTTACGGTCACCCTCACGGAGGAGTCCGGCAAAACCATCCTGACGCACACGCAAGGCCAATACGATTTCCTGCCGGTATCGGACATCGCGAAGGAATTGCCGCCGCCTTACACCTATCCGCCCGAGAAGCGCAGTGAGAGCGATTTTCTGGAACTCGGTAGCAAGCAGGAGAGCGACGGAGAAGTGCTCATCGCGCTGGTCACTTACCGCGAGGGCGTGAAGCGTTATCCCGATAGCTTCGTCCTTCATCGCGCCGCAGGCCGCTTGGACGTCGGGCTGAAACAGTTCGACGACGCAATTACGCAACTCACGCCGGTCCTGAATCGCGTCAGCACCGACAAAGAAGCCTCGTACTACCTGGGCCTCGCCTACGTCGCGACGGGCGAACTGCAAAAAGCTCGCCGCGCCTTTGAAGTAAGCGAGCAGTTCGGCACCTTCCGGGCTCCTTCGTTGTTCGAATTGGCCGCGCTCGATGCCCGCAAGGGGGACCTGAACAAAGCCCACGAAAAACTATCGACTGCCTACGCGGAATCTCCCGACGCTCTTCGCCTGAGCGATCTCGATGTCACCTTGCGGCGCCATTTGGGAGATGTAGAAGCTGCAAAACGACGTCTGACAAAACTGCAACTCACCGATCCGGCAAACTCCTTCTTGCGCTACGAAGCAACGCTTCTTGGTGACGAGGATCCCGCTCTTTGGCAACATCTCGCCGCCGATCCCGAGCGCATCCTCAACATTATCGTCTTCTATATGCACTTCGGGTTCTTCGCCGACGCCCTGGATCTTTTGTCGCACAGTTACCCTTCCGGCGAAGGCGTCGTCAGCGAGCCCGGCATGCCTCGCCCGGAGGACTACCCCTTGATTTACTACTATCGCGGCTACTGTCGCGAAATGCTGCATCAAGATGGAATGGCCGATTTTCGCGCCGCGGCGCAGATGGCGACAACCTACGTATTCCCCAACCGCCCGGAATCCATGGATGTTCTCAAACGCGCGCTTTCCCTGAATCCTGCCGACGCCAATGCCCACGCTTTGCTCGGCTCCCTGTATATGTCCGGAGGAATGCAGGACGCTGCCATGAAGGAATGGAATGATGCGCGGGCGCTGAATCCCGCGATCCCCGCCTTGCTGCGGAATATGGGTTATACCGCGCTGTATTCGAAACAGCCGCCCGAACGCGCAATCGAACTGTTCATCCAGGGAATCAAGTTCGAACCGCAAAACGCGGAAAATTACCTTGGTCTCGAACGCGCCTTACGGGAAGCAGGTCGCCCGCCCGAGGAGCGCGTCGCCGCCCTTCAGAAATTTCCCGGCTCGGCTCCGGCGGCAAGTCTGATCTTTCAGCTTGCTCGCGACCTGGCTGATGCCGGCCGCTATGACGATGCGCAGAAAGAGCTCGCCACGCGCTTCATTCCTCTCGAGGAAGGGGGCGCCAGCCAGCTCGATATTTATTTGGAAATCAAACTTAAGCAAGCCAACGCCCTCGCGGCCAATCACCAGTGCGGTACGGCCCGCAATCTAATCCAACATCTCGACGATCCGGCGCCTCAACTCTCACTCACGAAGGAAGCATTGGCTCTGGCCTTACGGTCCCCGCGCATGCAAAAGCAAATTGCAGACGCGCAAGCCTCCTGCAACTAACCGGGTCTCCGGTTTTTCCGTTTCGCGCTCTACGATTTCGCGCCAAAATTTGAACCAGGGGGATCGCTTCATGAGATACACAATCACGGTTTTGCTCTTCGCACTGGTTTTTTGCAGCGCTGCATTTGTGCAAGATAACAGCAATCCCACGGCGGGTAATGCCAACGGCGTCCTTCACGTCGACGGAAAAACGTATAAGACGCTCGCCCAAGCATTCGCTGCGTGTTCACCTCCGGGGTGTACCATCGATATGAACGGCAATTGCAGCGCTCCCGCGCTATCCCTCGGGACATTTGATCCCGGCAACTTATCCGTCACCATCATTTTAGGTATGTGCCAGTACACGGCAACAGGATTCACACTTCGAAACAACTTCCATCTTGTGGGCCAGAATGGATCCGAGATTGATCAGGCATCTCCAGGAACACCGCTGTTTACCTTGCCACTAAAGTGCAGCGGCACAAACAAGCCGCCCTGTCTGAATGATGTGGTCGCCCAGAATGTCGCCCTTTCCCACCTGCATTTGATTCCCGCGACTGGTTCCACTTCGGACGCGATCAGCATGGTCGCTGCGCCTTCCGGTGGTTTGTGGTATTCGACTTTTGATCACATAGCCATTAAAGCCGGCTTTGGGCGAAATGCCATGCGGTTTGATTCGACAGCGGTGGGCGAGCCCCCGGCCGCGGACCAATTTATTTCTATTCGCGACGTGTTCTGCTACCGCTCGGCGAATGGTGCGCCTGCATTGCTGCTTACCGGGCCCGTTACCGGACAGTTCTCGATCGACAACGCTGAATTCGACGCCGATGGGGGACAACCGGGAAAAGACAACTACAACATCGTGATCAGCGACGGAGGAATCAAGAAATGGATGCCGTACACGATCGACATGAGGAATGTGACGGTACAAGGCGTGTCCGGGGTTGGCGGTGCGGCGATCTATGTCAACGGCGCTACAGGTGTAGTTTGCGAAGGGTGCCACTTCGAGAACGACAATGGCCTGATCAAAGAAGCAGTGGGCAGCGGCGGGCACGGGAATTGGGGCATAGCAATCAAGGACAGTTATGCGGCTGTCGTCGGTCAGAACCATGGAAATGGCTTTATCTCAAATACCGATTCCGGTTCGAGCCTGGATTTCCAAGACAACGCAGTGTACGGGACGCCGGATGCTTGGTTTGGCGGTACTTCCACCAAGTTCGTATACGGAATAGGAAACGTAAACTTTTCGAATGGCACCTGGCAGCCTGTATCGATTCTTCCTCCTCACAAGATACTAGAGCTCGGAACGGAACGATGACCAGCCGATCAGCCCCGAAAACGATCGCTCTGGCGGCACTGTTCGAGCACCGCCTCCAAAAATCTTTCCGTGCGCGGCCAGCCGTAAATTTGGACTGCCATTTTACCCGCGATGCGATTGGAAATTTGCATCGCCATGGTCGTCCGAACCGCAGGTTCGAGTGAGTCCCTGCGATTCAGGAATGTCTCGATCAACCGCACTTCCTCGAGTGTGACCTTCGAAGCGTCGATGGGCGGCAAGGTGTCGTCAATCTTCGTTTCCCCATAAGGACGAACCCCTTCCAGCGTTTTTTCGTGGACCACCACGGTTCCCGCCACGAAATCTCCCAACCGCTTGCTCTGCCGGCTCAAAAAAATGCTGACCAAGCCGATGCCGTACATCGCGGGCAACATGTCGACGAGTCGCAAAGCATTCCGCACGATCGCTTCATAAGCGCCGATCGGCCGGCCATCATCCTTGATCACGCGCACTTGCGCGTACCGTTTGCCGGGAGTCTGCCCATTCCAAAAAATCTCGAACAGCGCAAAATAACCGGAATTGAGAAGGAAAATAAGGATCACAACAATAGCCACAGCCCACTGGGGCCCCAGCCCTCCAAACGTTGCCAATCCCAGTCCAACGATGCTTCCGATGATGAGGACGAAAAATCCAAGCACCATTTGAATTGCTGTGTCGGCGAGTATCGCCAGGAAGCGGCTGCCTAATCCAGCAATCGGGTACTCCAGCGCCGTCTGCTCCGGCGTGTCAATGGTAAGCTTGTCCAAGGCATCCATTCGATGATCTCCACCCGCTGGGTTGAAAAGCGCCGTCCATACTGGAATCGGCTCGAACATTTGGTCAATCTCAGCGGACGCAGCGGCGTTTCCGCTCTTTCGCCCACCGACCTTCAGGAATTAGCTCTATTATATCGGCAGATTGCCGCCGACCTCGCCAGCGTTCGCGAAGATTCCACCAGCACAAACCTGGCCCACTACCTGAATCAGTTGCTTGGTCGCGCGCACAACATCATCTACATGGGCCGGAAAACCGAGAGCCGCAACATCATCACTTTTTATCGCTACACCTATCCCGCGATCTTTCGGGAGACGTTTTCGAACACCCTTGCGGCCCTCCTCATTTTTCTCTGCGCCGCGGTTGCCGGCTGCCTGCTGACGCTGAACGACCCATCGTTTTCACGCCACCTTCTCGGCCCGCGCATGATCCAAAGCATCGAACAACACAAAATGTGGACCGATTCGGTCGTGACCATTAAGCCGGTGGCATCCAGCCAAATTCTCACCAACAATTTGAGCGTTTCCATACTGACGTATGCCCTCGGGATCACCGCTGGAATCGGCACAGTCTGGATGATGCTGCTGAATGGCTTGCTGATCGGTGTCGTGGGAACTGCTTGCTGGCAAGGGGGAATGAGTCTTCAGCTTTGGAGTTTTGTGGCCGGGCACGGCGTCCTCGAGCTGCCTGCCATTTTCATCGCGGCGGGAGCTGGTTTCATTATCGCTCGCGGATTATTGTTTCCAGGCGCGTTGCCGCGAGGCGAATCGCTAGTTCGCGCAGGCCAACTGAGCGCCCAACTGTTTTTCGGGACAATCCCTCTTCTCTTGATCGCCGGTTTCATCGAGGGCTTCATCTCCCCATCGGATGTGCCCAAACCAATGAAATTCACTCTGGCCGCGGGACTGTTCACTCTCTTGGTTTTGTATCTGGGTTTTAGCGGGAAATCGCAAAAGCCGGTGGAACAAAGCGATCCATTCGAGAGCCCCGAACCCTCTAAAGCAAGCTCCGGTCTTTTGCCATCAAGTACTGGTTGACCACCGCAGTCGACAGCTTCGAGGGTTCAACTTCCAATGTCAGCGCCCCGTGCTGCCGCAACGTGCGCAACAGCAAGTCGCGCCGCTGCACAATTTCCATCGCCGCTGTCTGGCGGAACATTTGCCTCGTGTCCGTAGGGCGCTCTTTCACCATGGTTCGCAGTTCGGGCTGGCCAATCACCGTGAACAGAACCAGGTGCCTCTTCGCCATGTGCGTCGCGCTTTCGATCACCTCCGGTGTCGTCGCCGTTTCCGCCAGATCGGTCATCCAGACGATCAAGCTTCGCCGCTTCTGCAGAACGGATAACGTTTCTGTGGCTCGGCGGTGGTCCGCTTCGAGCTCCTCGGCGCGCAGCAACGCCAGTCCGTCCAATAGCGCGCGGATCTGGCGCGAGCCTCGGCCTGGAGGGAGCCGCTGCAAAATGCGACGACCGTATCCCAAAAGCGCCACGCGATCGCCGGAGTACAGCGCGACCTGGGCCAAAGACAGAGCTGCGCCCACGGCGTAGTCCAGTTTGCTTAATCCCTTCACGCGCGTGCGCAACAGCCGCCCGGCGTCAAGAACTATCCACACCGTTTGGCTGCGCTCGGTCTGATAGGATTTGCTGATGAGTTTCGCCCGCCGCGCTGTCGCGCTCCAACAAATGTCACGCCACTCATCCGATTCCCGGTATTCGCGCAGGCTATCGAACTCGCGCCCCTGGCCTGGCTGATGCTTGTATCTTTTTTCGAGGGCGATCTGCCGGCTGCGAATCAGGTAGATGGTGTCTTTCTTCGATTCCTGAAAATTCGGATAAATGCGTATGGTCTGTCTCATCGAAGCGGATGCCCAACGTTCGGCGATCTGCCATGTCGACTCGTAGCGCAAATACGTGTCGCCAAATTTCATGTCGCCGCGTTCGCGCGGGCAAACGGAATACGTCGCGGTCTGAGAGCTGCCCGCCGAGACGCGCACGTCCAGTTCCGGGATTTCCTTGCGTACGCCAACCGGCGCCTCTTCCTGAACGCGCAACAGAACGTCGGACTTCCCTCGATTCAGAAACTCCAATGTTGCTTCCGCCGGTTCGCGCAGCTGCAACGTGGATTGCCATAAACGCCGGACTTCGATCTCCTCCGGCTTCGGCAGCCTTTGCAGATCTACCACCCACAGCAAGAGCACCAGAACGTCCCAAAGCGCCAGGGCAAGCAGGTACTTCGAATTCGCCCACGCAGGACCGATCGACACCAGGCCTATCAGCAGCAACATGAAGAATCGGCGCCCGAACGCGATGCCGAATCTTCCCTTTGCTTTTCCTCGGGCCCCAACCGGCGCCGGGGCAAGCTGCGTCGGCTCCGTCATTTCGGAACTTCCACTCCCTTCACTACGTCGCGTACCACTTGATCGGGCGTGACGCCCTCCAGGTCCGCTTCCGGTTTCAGCACCAATCGGTGGCGTAAAATCGGGAGCGCCGCGGCCTTCACGTCATCAGGAATCAGGAAATCGCGCCCTTCTGTGGCTGCCAGACCTTTTGCGAACAGCATCAAACTGATCGCTGCGCGCGGACTGCCGCCCAGGCTGACCGACGGCCAATTCCGTGTGCGCGCCACCAACTTCACGATGTACTCGAACAGCGCCGGCTCTACTTTCACTTGGGCCGCTTCCACCCTTGCCGCAAGCAGCGCTTGTGGCGGAACCGTTTCGAAAGCCACTTTCTTCAGCTCTCGCGAGTCGAATCCATTCTGAATGTTTTGCAGAATCTGCACTTCCTGCTCGCCATTCGGGTATCCGATCCTGATTTTCGCCAGAAAGCGATCGAGCTGTGCCTCGGGCAGTGAATAGGTGCCTTCGAATTCCACCGGGTTTTGCGTCGAAAATACCGTGAAAAACTGCGTGAGTTCATAGCTCGTGCCGTCGATCGTGACCTGCCGCTCTTCCATCGCTTCCAGCAGCGCGGACTGCGTTCGCGGCGGCGTCCGGTTAATTTCGTCCACCAGCAGCAGATCGGTGAAAATCGGCCCGCGATGCAAAGCAAACGAGCTCGTGCCCATGTTGAATACGTTCGCGCCGATTACATCGGCGGGCATTAGGTCCGGCGTACACTGCACACGCTGAAATTTCAGTTGAAAAATTTTGGCAAGCACTTTGACCCCGAGTGTTTTTGCCAACCCTGGCACGCCTTCCACTAGTGCGTGTCCGCCCACCAGCAACACCAGCAGCAACTGGTCCAGCACTTCCTGCTGGCCCACAATCACTCGCGCCAGTTGGCTCCGCACGTGCGTTGCTAATTCCTGCGCTTGACTCATTCCGATTGCCTCTTTTCCTCAGGCGCATTCCGGATTTCCAGGCGCGCCGTATACTCGTGGAGATCCTGCACAATTTCCAAAGCTTCCTCGTCGCGGACGCCTATCGTTCTTGAGTTGCGATCCGCGCGAGCCAGCGTCCCCAAGAATGATGATTCGTTCCAGCCGAGCGTTGTGCTTGCCACCTGGGCGAGCTCTGCGACCGTCACATTGGCGGCAAGGCCCAATTGCCTCGTCAGTTGAAAGCGCAGTCGCTGCAACGCCACGCGTACGGCCGTCGATCCGGCGTGCGCCGAAGTATAGAGATCACCCAGGGTATCCACGAATTCCAGCGGCGACAGCCTGGAAACCTTTCCCGGCATGCGAATCGTGCCATAGCGCCGCGAATAAGTGACCAGAACAAACGCGAAAAGCACTCCGAGTTGCACAAGGACCCACGGAAGCGGTGTCTTGCCAACGTAAGACCAGAAATCCCCGCGCGCTCCGTGAAAATATTCGTCCCACAGGATCCGTTTGCCTTTCATCCCGCCAATCGAATTCAGTAACAACGCGAGATTCCCCGGCTCCCGGATTCCGCGATTCGTCAGCGGTGAAGGCGAACCCCACCAGACGACGGTTCCTTTTCCCACTGAGTAGGTAATCACCGCGGCGGTATCCTTGTTGCCGTATACGGCGATCTGATCGACTCTTGCCGGATGCCAGCCGATCGGCGCGGGCATGGAAATCTCCGGCGCTCCAAAAGTGAGCGGCGACGGAAGCAGGGCAGGGAACTGCGCGTCGCCTATCGTGGCATCCATCTCTGTAAATTTCTGGCCGCCGGGCAGAAACTCCGTGACCTCGTCGCCTGTAGCGACAATGCGTCCGCCACCCTCGAGGAAGCGACGAAGTGCCGTTGCCTCTTCCGAAGTAGGCGGTTGCAAAGGACTAGCGAGGATCAAGACGTCCTGGTCTGCTTCGGATTCCAAATCCGTCGGTGAACTGTCCCAGCGCCGAATGTCGTAACCCAAATCTTCCAGAAGCAGGTACGCAGCCTTAGCTCCGTCCCACGAAGTGGAATAACTCGAGGGAAAACCCGTGCGGCCGCCGCGACGGCTTGGCGTGAGCAACGAAGTGGCAATCGCAAGAATGAGCACCAACGCGCCCGCGCCGATCAGGATGAAACGGTCGGTGCGATCGAGGCCTGCAGACATCCCATTTTCTCCAACTGTTCTTTAGTTCCCGCCCACTCTATGGCCGAGACCGGGCGGTAGCCATACCAAATCAATTCAAAACTGCACGTAATCGCCTGCAGCAGTCCCTGCTCCTTGGGATGTTGCTCCAAGAGACGCAGAGACTCGCGTGGAGTGCGCGCGCGATCTCGAGGCAGAATTCGAATGTCTTCGAGATGCGCGACCGAGGCCCAGTAAGCGCAATGAACCGCTTCGCGGAAATCCCCGCGATCGGCGGCCGCCAACGCGTCCTGAATCCAGCCGCGCGCATCGCTCACCTTCGGCTCGACTTCCGCGCGAAAATCCACTGCTTTCGAGGATTGCGTCAACCAGCGGTAGACAACGTAGAACAGGGACACTACCGCCAGAAAGAGCACGACCCAGGCAATTGTGTTCCCTGTTTTTTGGCTGATGTGCAGTAGGTTCAGCAGTCTGACGATGTGTTCGAAAATCCACCGGTTGATCCGCGCTCGCCACAGATCCCAAGCCGATGGCCCGGAGGCGTCCTGGAATTCACCAAGCGCTAAAATCTTTTTCAATTTGGTTTCCGCTTCCGCGGGATTCGTGCCGAGGCCGGGGTGCGAGAGCGCTTCCGCTTGCCGTTGCATGGATTTGAGCCGCGCTTCTAATTGTCCTGCCGCGGCTTTCTTCGGATTGTGTTCGATTTGCCAAAGCGCGTCGGAAATTTCCTTCGTCGGCACGGAATAGACGTGGTCGCCGTCCTTCACCATCCAGGTCTCGGGCAGCGAATGCCGGAGCTCACTTATCTCTTGAGGATTCTTGCTGGCTTGCTCGACGCGCGCAAGTTCGCGCCGGTAGGACTGCAGGTCAAGCTCAGAAGGTGTTGCGGGTTCGCTCCCAACCGGAGTCTGGGCATGAGCAGGAAGCCCAAACACAAGCAGTATCGCTAGGACAGAAATTCGTGACCGCATTTCGCGCCTCGCGCCGCATCGCTTCATCTTCTCTATTGCGCGGATGGGGCGTCTGCCAACGGGCGCGGCACGTTGCCCAGGGAGTTCATCAAGTGCTGAATATCGAAGCCTTCTTTTCTCACCCGCAAATTGTAGTACATCAGGGCCGCGGAAATCGTCCCGATGGGGCCCACAAGCACTTGCGAAAGGAATTCCGCGATGTACGAATACGCCGTGACGCCAAGGGAAACCTGATGTTTCGCCATGGCGGCACTGATCGCGAAGAACATGACCGGAAACTGCAGCAGGACAGCAACCACATAAGTCAGAACGAACACTAATAAAAGCAGCAAAAACATCTGCCCCGCATAGTCCTTGGTTAGCTCCATGCTTCGTTCCATCGACGCGACCGGGCCGTCATTTTCGACTACGGACACGGGCACCGACACGGCTAACCGGCAGGCCAGATAGATGCCGGGGATAATCAGAAAAATGAATGCAATACCCGTTGCCAAGCCGCTCAGAATCATGATCCCGATGACGGTCAGGATGTGCCCTTTGGCACCGGTATAGGAATTTCGGACGCTGGTCTCCCGTCCGAGAAACAGGTCTGAAACCGCGGAAATCGTGGCGGCTTGTGAGATGCCGACCAGTACCAGGAGCAGCACAACACTTCCAAGCGCTCCAAGAACGACTCCACCTAAGAACCCGGGCGACGCGAGATTGGGCGCCTGGCCGGAAGCCGTCGCGCGCGTGAACAGCAGCACACCGAATCGAAACACCAGCATCACCAGGTTCGGCAGTGCGGCAATGCCCACAAATAGGCCGAAGTGTTCGCGGTAGAGCGTAAACGTCCGGTCAAGCACTTCACCGAGGGTCATTGGGCGAAGGTCAACGTTGGCCATTGGCTCTCCTGACTCTATTGGATTGAGCGCATGTAAACACATTTAGCGCGTATTCGGCAAGCACACGGAGGTACCAATTTGCGGCGTTGGTGGCTAAGAGTGAACTCCACAAGGAAGGCGGTGCAGCCAAAGGGGGTGAAGCAGCACCGCCTGTTTGCTCGGGATGCGATCTCTGGAGGAGATTCCGCCCCGGGTGGGAAGATTAACCGCGAAACGCCAGCACGGGGCAAATCGCCTTGGTGACCACGTTGTAGGCGATCGTCAATGGCGCATGTCCTGCCATGTTGCCGCTTGCTTTGGTTCCCATCACAATCAGGGCCGCCTTTGCCCTCGCGTGCTTGCTCGAGAATCTTTTCAACGGCAGAGCCGAACGTGACGCGAACTTCTGGTTTGCACCATCAAAGAGCTATCCGGGAAGCAAGCGCGCGCCACATTTCGGATTTCCTGGCGGCGACAAGACACGTTTCGGCACAACACCGTGACTATTTCGGTCTCATCCTTCTTCCTTGCCCTAAAATCAATAGCGATCTCAGTTTCCGTCTCTGTTTCCGAGCACTCTCAAGGTCCCTGCGGAGGTTTTGGTGGCTTCTCCGGAATCGTTCGACCTCGTAGTCATAGGCTGCGGCCCTGCCGGAGAAAAAGGGGCGGCCCAAGCGGCCTATTTCGGCAAGCGCGTGGCGGTCATCGAGCGCGCCGCTGAAGTCGGCGGCAGCTGCATCAACACCGGAACCGTCCCCAGCAAAACTCTTCGTGAGTCCGCCCTTTATTTTTCCGGCCTGAAGCAGCGCGGTCTTTACGGCATCGATTACTCGCTGAAGGAAAATCTCACCGTTCACGATTTCATGCACCACGAACGCGCCGTCGTCGAGATGGAACGCAACCGCATCGCCAAGAACCTCGCACTTCACAATGTTCAGCTCTTGCGCGGCCAGGCCTCGTTCGACGATGCCCACACTGTCGCAGTCGGCAGTCCCGAAGGAAAACAAACCCTCCGTGCCGACGTGATCCTCATTGCCACAGGTTCTAAACCCCATCGTCCCGTGGAAATTGCGTTCGATGACGTTCACACCTTCGACTCAGATACCTTCCTTCAGATGGAGCGCATTCCGAAAAGTCTGGCGGTGATCGGCGGAGGCGTGATTGGCTGCGAATATGCCTCCATCTTCATGGCCCTTGGCGTCGATGTGACTCTTGTCGACGGCCGGGATGAGTTGCTGCCGTTTCTCGACGCTGAGATTTCCGATCGCTTGCGCGACCGCTTCCTGGCTCTCGGTATGCATCTGTGGTTCAACGAACGTCCGATTAAGGTGGAAAATCATTCCTCGGGCGCGCGCCTCTGTATGAAGAGCGGAAAAACACTGGAAGTGGAGACGGCCTTATTTGCTGCAGGGCGTCGCGCTGCCGTCGATCATTTGTTCCTGCAAAGAGCCGGACTGGCTCTCAATGATCGCGGCTACGTTCCGGTCAACGAGAGTTACCGTACCTCTGTGCCGCACATCTATGCCGTCGGCGACGTCATCGGATTTCCCGCCCTGGCCTCAACCTCGATGGAGCAAGCCCGCGTCGCCGTTTGTCATGCCTTCGGCCTGAAGTACAAACAGCGAGTGGCTATGTTGCTGCCAGTGGGGATTTATACCATCCCTGAAATTTCCGCTGCCGGGGAAACTGAAGAATCGTGCAAAGAGAAGGGAATCGATTACTGCGTCGGCCGCGCGCTTTACGAAAATAACGCCCGCGGCCACATCACCGGAGACACCGCCGGAATGCTCAAGCTGATCTTCTCGCGCAAAGACCGCAAGCTGCTCGGCGTCAGCATGATTGGCGAATCCGCCACCGAACTGATTCACATCGGAATGATGGTCCTCGACAACGGCCTGAACATCGACGAATTCATCGAGCAGGTTTTCAACTATCCCACCCTGAGCGAAACCTATAAGTACGCCGCCTACGACGGCCTCGGCAATCTCGCCGGCCACAAGCTCCGCGAAGGCTGAGAATGCGCCATTCAGGACCCTTGTTTTCCTTTCACCTGCCGTCTACATATTGTAGATTTCCCGAATGCGTCGCTTGCCCCTCCGCTCCTTGGCCCTTCTTTCGATCCTTGCCGTGCTGCTCGTGCTGCCCGGCAGATGGCGCACTGACGCGCTGCAGTCCTCCTATCTGGGCTTTGATCTGAATGAATATCCCGGTGACGATGCTCTGCCGCTACTTCGCAAGACTTTTTCCTTCAGCAGTTATTGGCTCAGCCCGCCGCCCGGAGAAAAACAGAACAACTGGCTTGGCAAGAGGTCGCTGCTGCAATCGCAAGGCTTCGGTTTCGTCGTGCTTTTTAACGGCCCGGAAAGCCGCAAATTGAAATCTCCCGAGCATGCGAAGCAGAAAGGCGCTGCTGACGGTGAGGCCGCCCGCAAACTCGCCCGTCAGGAAGGCTTTCCGCCCGGAACCATTATCTTTCTGGACATTGAAGAAGGCGGCCGCCTCGCGCCTTTTTATTACGACTACCTCAGCGCATGGATCGATGCGTTGGCGCGATTTCACTACCGCAGCGGCGCCTACTGTTCAGGCGTGCCCGTGAACGACGGTAACGGCAAGACCATCACCACCATGAAAGATCTTCAGGAACATCTGAAAGGCGGCAAATTGACGCTCTGGGTCTTTAATGATTTTTGCCCGCCCTCACCGGGCTGCGTGTCTTCGCAAAATCCCCCGGCCGTTGGCCGGAGTGGCTTTCCCGAAGCGGCTGTCTGGCAGTTCGCGCAATCTCCGCGCCGCAAAGACCGCACCGCGATGTGCGTCGCAACCTACGCTTCCGATGGCAATTGCTACGCACCTGGCGATGCTGGCCACAAATGGCTTCTCGATCTCAACGTAGCAAATTCACCTAACCCATCCGCGCCGCGGGAATAGAGCGGAGCCGCTCGATCCCGCGGGCGAACCGGCGGTACTGCTTAAATCTGCCCGAGCCCGCCGTCCACGTTAATTTCGACGCCCGTGACATAGGAAGCGTCCGACGAAGCCAGGAACGCCACCACGCCGGCAACCTCTTCCGGTTGCCCGAAGCGCTTCAGTGGCACTTCTTCGACAAGTCCCTTGGCCCAATCCTCAATCACTTGTTGCGGCAGTCCCGTTCGGCCAAAGATCGGAGTGACGATCGGACCCGGCGCCACGGCGTTGACGCGGATTTTGCGCTCCGCCAACTCGGCTGCGGCGGTGCGGGCGAGGGATCGCAGCGCCGCCTTGGTGGCGGAGTACGCACTCGTCGAAGCGACTCCGCTGGAGCCCGCTACGCTGGTGTTAAAAATCACCGACGCCCCATCGTTCAAAAACGGAAGCGCCTTTTGCACTGTGAAATAGGCGCCTTTGATATTGATGTCGAACTGCTCGTCGAATAGCGCTTCCCCGGTTTCCGTCAGCGGGGCAAATTTCGCGACGCCTGCATTAACAAACAGCACGTCAATTTTTCCAAACTTCTTGCTTACTGCCCCAAGGAATTTATCGATCTCTTCCAGTTTTGCCGTGTCCGACTTTACCGCAAGAACCCCGTCGCCGAGGGACTTTACCGCTTCCTCCAGCGTCTTCTGGTTTCTCCCCGAGATGGCAACCTTGGCGCCTTCGTCAAGGAACCGTTTTGCCGTAGCCAGCCCGATACCGCTGTTTCCGCCCGTTATTACGGCAACTTTGCCTTCCAGCCGTTTCATACCAACCTCCGCCCTCATTGGGGCTATAAATCTTCTTATCCACTGCTTCGACAATTCGATGAATGTCTAAACGATTGGTTACATCTATTTTTCATGCCTGGGCTGGCGCCTAAGCACCCTGTGGGCTAAACTTTCATTCGATATGAACCGGCGAAGGATCGAACGCATCTCGAAGGCCCTGGCCGACCGAACCCGCCTGCGCATCCTCGAAGCCATCAGTTCCCGCGATCACATGAACTGCGCACAGATTGTTTCCATGCGCGACGTGACTCCCGCGACGGTCTCTCACCATCTCCGAATCCTGAAGGAAGCAGGGCTGATCGAATGTCAACGCCAGGGCCAGTTCGTACACAGCAAAGCGTTACCGCGGGCACTTGAGCTCTACATGCAGGAGCTTTCCGGTTTTGCGCGAAAGAAAACGAAGCGGTCCAAGGGGCGGAAGTAATAACCGCCGATTTCAGTTTGTGGGATTGTCCGGGAATTTCTGGTACGGAAGCCTGACGCTATCGACGACAATCTGGTCGGCGCGAATCTGTGTTGGCGCTTCGAACCCGACGGCGCCTCCGGCTGCAACATAATCGTCTTGATCCACGCCGTCGCCACTCACGCCGAGTCCACCGACCAGGACACCATTGCGATAGAGCCCAACGCTGCCGGGAAAGAAAATGATTCCGCTTTTATTGCTGTTCGGCAGGCCCGCTTGAAATCCTTGACTGCACGGATTTGCTACATCGTGCGCATACAAATTAAAGAAAGGCCCAGCCGTCGAACCATTAACGCCCGGAGGGAAGAGCGGCTGCGCACCGAAGCCGATGGTGCGATTGGTCACAGCTGTTCCTGCCGGTACCTGATTGAGATCCGCCGCGGTTCGTGAAGCGCTGTTGAAGTACACCATGTTGCGCGCCTTGGTCACAGCGACGTCGACGCTGAAAACCGTTGAATCCGTCATACGCCGCAGACCAATGATGGTCCCGTCCAGGTCAGACACGGCGATCACCATCTTGGCCTTTGACCCCAGCGGCAAGCGGATTGCTGCTCGAGTCTGATTCGCCGTGTTCTCTGCGTTGCTGAGAATTTCTTGCACGTCCGTCGCACTCAAGCCGCCGAGCGGACCTGCCGCGGGAGCAACTAAGTCTCCTTCCGGCGGCTGACCCGTGCTTGCCGTCGGCCCCACGAGAAAAGTACCTGTGAACATTCCTGGAGTTATTCCCGCCGGAGCCGAAGTCTGGTTCACAAACGGAAGCGCGATGCCATTGATAAAGACCACACCGGGAGGCGCGGGAGTGGGTCCAAAGCCATTGGAGGTGGCCGCTGCATACGCAGCATATTCCGCGGTATCGGCTGAAACTCCGGCTACGCCGACACCACCAACCACAACTCCACTTCGAAAGATCGGCACGCCGCCTGGATTCAACGCATTCGGATCGCTGTCGAACAAATCCGCTTTGCCAGTGATGATTCCCAGTCCGGTTCCGCCGCCAACCGAGAGCGACGGCGGCACCGCCTGCCCCGGCAGAAAATTCGTCGAGAGCGTGCAGCCCCGATTCGTGTTTTCGATTCCGTAGAGCGGCGCGTTAGCCGCATTGGCCAGACCCGGCGGGAAATGAATGCCGCTGATGAACCGCACCGTCCGCGAGGAAAGCGGCGCCTGGTCGTTGCTGAAGTACGCTGCCGTACGCGCCAGACCGGCCGCAAGATCATTCACATTCACCGTTGCGCCGAAATTTCCGGTTGCGGTCGTGCCCGCGCCTAGTTTCCGGTACAGAGCAAGGACGCTGCCGCCTCGATCCACGACCGCGATCACCATGCTGGCCGAATCCGCCGCCTGCGCCGCGGCTTGCACAATGTTTTGTACGTCTTCGGCGCTCAATGGAGCGGCAGCCGTCGACGAAGTAGTCGTCGAGCCGCCCGATGGGTCTGTCGCGCCACCGCAACCGAACATGAGCACCGCCATCGCCACTGCAAACAGCAAAGCCAGAATCATTCCCAGCGCGAGCGTCTTCCGCCGATGCGCGTAGACGCGCCGCGATCCGACTGGTTTGCGAAGAGAGCGTTCCATGAGGGCTTATGCTTGTTGGTAACACGCGCTTCAAGCGCCTCACAATTGCCATTCTGGAAACTGCCGCGAATTGGTGACCCCTCCGTGCGCCTGGGGACGTAATCGACTGTCCGCATCTGACTTCGAAAAGGGTTGCCGGGTCACGCTGAATCCGGTGTAGTTAACGTAGTTCGCCAAGGCTTCCTGGCTTTACCGTTTCCACTGAATGCGACACTCTGCTCCGTCCAAGGCGTGCGCGGCTCCCGCAGGGCTTTGTATCATCTTCTTACTTGGCCCTTTTCTTTTGCTGCGGGCGCAGGAACCGGAGTCCTCGAGGGCCGCTTCCGCTAAAATTTCCGCTGAATCCGCACCGCCCAAGCGCATCCCTCGCGAGCAGGCTCTGACCGCCGCGGCGCTGGACGGCATCGTGCGTGAGCAGGTGTCTCCATCCGTTTCGCGACCGATTGCAGCCGCAACGATCGTGCTCCGCAATACGCAAACGAACCAGTCTATTACTGCCGCTTCCTCCGGCGACGGCGTGTTCCGCATCTTTCCGCTCACGCCCGGTTCCTACGAAGTCCGCGTCGAAGCGAATGGCTACTCCAGTTTGCTCGTCCCCATTTTTGCGATGAATGCCAACGAAGTTCTCACGCTGGAAATTTCTCTGCTGCCCTCAGCGAACGCTGAACTTGGCTCTCGCCTTCCCCGCCAACCAGATCTCGGCCCGCCGCTTCCCGCCGAAACGCCGTCGTCGGCGACGAACTATCGCGAATTCCGTCATCGCCTCGACTCCGATCCCAATTACATCCTCGAACTCGCTCCGGACGTTCTGCCGCCTGTCGCGGATGTCTTCAATGTCGTTCCAAACCGCTGGGACCTTCCTCAGCCCGACTATCGCCGTTATGCCACACAGGACAACTCGATTTACGCAAAGTCCCGCTGGTACGACCCGTTCAACCACAATCGATTGAAAGGAGACGAGCCGATTTGGCCGGAGCTGTTTGGCCAACAAGTGTTTTTCGATTTCACCGGCACCGCGGAAACCTTCCTAAACGGCCGGCGTGTTCCCACTCCGACCGATGTCAGCCCCACGCGCCCCGGAAGCGCTGCGTTCTTCGGTAACGGCGACCAATTCTTCTTGGACCAAACCTTCCGTTTCTCCTTCGATCTATTTCACGGCGACACCTCGTTTAAACCCGTCGATTGGCGTATCCGCGTTACTCCCGAGGTCAGCCTGAACTATCTCGAGGTCCAGGAGTTGGGCATCGTCAGCCCCGATGTGCGCAAGGGCACCACACGCTTCGATGATCACATCGGCTTGCAGGAAGCTTTCGTTGAAGTGAAACTCCACGACCTCAGCCCCAATTACGATTTCGTTTCCGCCCGCGCCGGCGTACAACAGTTCAACGCCGATTTTCGTGGTTTCCTTTTTGTAGACGAACAGCCGGGCCTTCGCCTCTTTGGAACCTGGAACAGCGATCGTTTCGAATACAACGCCGCCTACTTCCATTTGCTCGAGAAAAATACCAACAGCGGCCTAAACAGCTTCGCGCTTCGCCAGCAGCAAGTGGTCCTCGCGAATATCTATTGGCAGGATTTCTTTTTCCCGGGATACACGATCGAGTTTGTCGGCGCCTGGAACAAAGACGATCCCAGCATCCATTATGACGACAACGGTTTTCTTGTGCGGCCTGCCCCAATCGGCAACGCCGTCAATCAGGGCATCGGTCCAGTGCCCCACGGGATCCGCGTCGGCTATTTCGGCTGGCTTGGCAGCGGCCACATCAAGCGGTTGAATCTCACGCATGCCTTTTATGAAGCTGCGGGAGAGGACACCTTCAATCCAATCGCCGGCCGCCGCGTCACCGTCAACGCACAGATGGCGGCAGCCGAACTTTCCTTCGATCGCGACTGGATTCGCTATCGAATCTCCGCGTTCTACGCCTCGGGAGACGCAAATCCCCGTGATGGCCGCGCCAACGGCTTCGATTCCATCGTGGACTTGCCCAATTTCGCCGGTGGAATCTTCAGTTTCTGGAACCAGCAGGCCATTCGCCTCACGGGAACGGGCGTGAATCTGACACAGGATGGCAGCCTTCTCCCGGATATGCGCCCCAGCAAGAACGAAGGCCAATCCAATTTTGTAAACCCCGGAATTGTTCTTCTAAATGCCGGCGCGGATTTCAATCTCACCCCGAAACTCAAAGGTTTTGCGAACTATAACTTCCTTCGCTTCATGCGCACCGAGCCTCTTGAGTACGTTCTCTTTCAGTCCCCGATTCATCGCACCATCGGCAGCGATCTCGGTCTGGGCGTGGAGTACCGCCCGCCGCTTTCGGAAAATCTCGTCCTGACCGGAGGCGTTTCCATGCTTCAGCCGGGACAAGGATTCCGTGACATCTATACGGGGCGCACACAGTTTTCAGTTTTTGGCTTGGCGAAGCTTCTGTTTTGAAGGATCCAGACTATGCCGCGATTTTCAAATTCGAACAAGCCGTTCAGCGTGGTCCTGTCTTTTGCAGGGATTTCGTTGCTCTTTCTTTCTTTCGGCTTGTACGTGACTTCGTCCCATGCAACGGATGACCGGCAAAGCCCATTGCGCGGACAATCCGAGGAAGAAGCCGAGCGCAAATCCGCCGGTTGCATCACCTGCCACACGGCCACCGATGAACCGACCATGCATCCCTCCAACGCCGTGCATCTCGGGTGCATCGATTGCCATGGAGGGAACTCTGCCGTTGCGATCGTAGCAGGCACTGCGCCAAGCTCCCCGGAATACGCCGCGACTAAAGAAAAAGCCCACGTCGAGCCTCGCGATCCAGCGTTCAAGAATCGCTCCACGATTCCTGAACGCGCCTACACAAAATGGCTGAAGGAACCGGCGGAATTCATCAAGTTCATAAATCCGGGCGATCTCCGGGTTGCGGAAGAAACTTGCGGCAGCGCTGGGTGTCATCCCAGCGAGACCCGCGCCGTTTCCACAAACATGATGACCCACTCCGGATTTCTGTGGGGCGCGGCGCTCTATAACAACGGCGGCTTTCCCTACAAAAACACGCGCTTCGGCGAAAGCTACGATCGCGATGGCGCGCCGCAATCGCTAAAAACAACTCCGTCACCCACTCCGGTTGAAACGCGCGATAAGGGCGTACTGCCAGAACTCACGCCGCTCTACCGCTGGGAACAATCTCAGCCCGGTAACATTCTCCGCGTCTTCGAACGAGGCGGCGAGAAAAAAGCCGAAATCGGCAATCCGAATCGCGAAGAATCTCCCGGCAAACCCGACGACAAACTGAGCGATCGTGGTTTCGGCACCGAGCTGCGCACCGATCCCGTCTTCCTCGGGTTACAAAAGACTCGCCTGCTCGATCCCATCCTTTCCTTTCCAGGCACCAACGATCATCCCGGCGATTACCGCTCCAGCGGTTGCTCCGCCTGCCACGTGATCTACGCAAACGACCGCGATCCAGCGCATTCCGGGCCCTATGCGCTATATGGCCACTCCGGCTTCAGCGCTTCGCTTGATCCCACAATTCCCAAGAATGAATCGGGCCATGCGATCAAGCACGCCTTCACGCGCTCCATTCCTTCCAGCCAATGCATGATCTGCCATGTGCACCCGGGCACGAACATGGTCACCACGTACTTCGGTCTGACCTGGTGGGACAACGAAATCGACTCCGAAAAAATGTACCCAGCTCAGCAACACGATCCTACTGAAGAAGAGCGCTATCAATCTTCATTAGGTAATCCGGAGGCTGCCGCGGCGCGCGGGCTGTGGAGCGACGAAAAATTCCTGGAGCAAACCGGAAGCGCGGAATTCAATGCGCAATTGAAAACCACGCAAGTCGCCGATTTTCACGGCCATGGCTGGCTGTTTCGCGCCGTCTACAAACACGACCGGAAAGGGAATTGGCTCGACAAAGACGGAAAAGCGATCGCGTTCGAGGACCCGCAGCGCTTTCAGAAAGCCGTCCATCTCGCGGACATTCATCTCGAAAAGGGCATGCAGTGCGCCGATTGCCATTTCGCTCAGGACAATCACGGTACCGGCAAGATTTATGGCGAACCCCGCGCCGCTGTCGAAATCGATTGTGTCGATTGCCACGGCACGATTCAAAAAAAAGCCACGCTCCTAACTTCCGGCCCCGCCGCGGCCGATCCGCTTCTTCCCGGCGAGCCCCGCGGCAGGCATCTCGAAATTCTCCGCACGCCTTGGGGACTGCGTCGCTTCGAATGGCGCGGCGAGAAATTGTTCCAGCGATCTATGACCGGCGAGCACGTCGAGTGGGAAATCGTGCAGACAAAAGACACCGTCACGCCGGGCAGCGCGCACTTCAGCATGAAATCCTTTCGCGCCAAGCTCATGAGCAAAGACGGTCTGGCTCTTTCCCAACCGCCCACCGATGATTCACATCTGGCTCACGGCAACTCTTCGATGACCTGCTACGCCTGCCATTCCTCTTGGACGCCGACATGCTTCGGTTGCCACCTGCAGATGACCGCCAACGCGCGACGCCCCATGCTCCACAACGAAGGCCTGCTCACAAAAAATTACACCAGCTACAACTTCCAGGTTCTTCGCGACGACGCATACTTCCTTGGCGTCGACGGCACAGTCACCGGCCATCGCATCGCTCCGGCGCGCTCCTCTTGCGCCGTGCTCGTCAGTTCGCAAAACGCCAATCGCGAGTGGCTGTACTACACGCAACAAACAATCTCCGCCGAGGGTTTTTCCGGCCAGGCCTTCAGCACCTTTGTGCCGCACACGGTTCGCGCCAAAGAAACAAAGGAGTGCAGTGACTGCCACGTTTCCGCCGCAAACGACAACAACGCCTGGATGGCGCAACTCCTTCTTCAGGGCACAAACTTCATGAATTTTCTCGGACGCTACGTCTACGTAGCCACCGGGGACCGCGGCTTCGAGGCCATCGCCGTGGCCGAGCACGACGAGCCCGAAGCCATCTACGGTAGCGACCTTCATCGCGTCGCTTATCCTGAAAATTACAGGAAGTTCGTCGCTGGCAACCGTCAGCTCGTCGCGGTCGCACGCCATGAAGGCAATGTTCTCGACATGCAATCCCGCGGCGAATATGCCTACGCCGCAAGCGGCAAAGGCGGTTTGCGCATCTACGACATTGCCAACGTCGACAATAAAGGTTTCTCCGAGCGCGTGACCACCGCGCCAGTCTCGCGTCTCGGCCAACGTTTCTTTCTTGCAACAAAAAACGCTGTGGCCGTCGGGTCCCCGACCACGCTCGGCGTTGATCCTCTTCGCGCTCGCATTCCCGAAAATGAAGAACAACCCATCCACTTGCTCTACGGTTTCCTGTATGTGGCGGATAAAGAAGAAGGCCTGATCATAGTCGGCAATCCCGATCTGAAATCGAAGAGCCCCGGGGTTGGCACGCTTCTCGACGGCGATCCCACTAACAATTTCCTCAAGCGCGGCTTGACCTTCAATCCCAATGGCGCTCTCACCGGCGCGCGTCGCGTCACCATCGCCGGCACCTTCGCTTACGTCCTCACGGAGAGGGCGCTCGTCGTCGTCGATCTCGACAATCCGCTCGCTCCGAAAATCACCGCCACAATCGGTGCTCCTTTTCTCAATGACCCTCAGGCGATCGCCATTCAATTCCGTTACGCGTTCCTGGTCGATCACGACGGAATGAAAGTCCTTGACGTGACCAATCTGGCGCAACCGCAACCCGAACCTCGCACCTTCGTTCCATTCACCGATGCACGCAACATCTACGTCGCACGCACTTACGCTTACGTCTCGGCAGGCAAACAAGGACTTGCCATTGTCGACGTTGAAAATCCCGCCGCGCCAAAGCTCGATCAGCTCTTCACCGCCGATGGCCAACTCAACGATGTCAACGACGTAAAACTCGGCATGGTCGCCGGCAGTGCTTTCGCTTTCGTCGCCGACGGAAAAAATGGTCTCCGGGTTCTACAAATCGTCTCGCCCTTCGACGACCCCGCGCACTTCTCCGGCTTCAGCCCGCGCCCGACACCGAAGCTCATTGCAACCGCGCGTACCAGAGGTTCCGCTCTCGCAATCTCTAAAGGCGTCGACAGAGACCGCGCCGTCGACGAATCCGGCAATCAACTCGCCGTCTTCGGCCGCCGCGGTGCGCGCCCGCTCAACCTCGCCGAGTCGCGGCGGCTCTACTTGCGGAACGGTCAGCTTTACACCGTCACCGACGAGCCCGTCGAGCGCCCGTATTCGGCCCAAGCGCCGGGAATCGAGCCCGGCTGGTTGGACCGTGCCTGGGTTTGGATTCTAAGCGCGCGTTGATCGCTAGACCTAGCGCAAGCTGTTATCGCTTTTTCTTCGCATGAATGTTTTTGCTTGTTGCTCACAATAAGCCTTGAATTCGCAATCGCTTCCCTTTCCTAACCCGTTTCCTCTGAACCCTTTACCTATTCGCTGCATCTAATGAACAGCTAACAATTTGTTCACGTTTTCCACGCATAGCACACATCAAAATTATTCGTGGGGCGGCACTTGCTTCTACGGTTATGGTGTGAATGTGGGGAATTTTCGAGCTGTCTGCGCGGCTCGCGTTCGCCGAAGGCGAACAGAAAGAGGAGCATTACCCCTATGGCAAAGCATTATCTTCTGGCCAGCGACTTTGACCAGACGCTCAGCTTCAACGACTCCGGTGTCGCGCTGAGCGAACTCATCGGTTTTCACGGCTTTCACGACAAGGTGCAAGGCTTGTCCAACATCAATCTCGTCCAGCAGGGCGCCGAACTTTCGTATTTGATCCTGCATGACCCGGATTTCCGCCGCGTTCGCCGCGAGCATCTTGTCGAAACCGGCAAGCGCATCCGCCTGAAGCATGACGTCAACCTTTTCGCGCGTTCGCTCGACAGTATTTCCGACGGTTACAAAATCTCCTTCTACGTCATTTCTGCCGCGCCGCAGGAAATCATCCAGTCCGCGCTCGAGGGTATCGTCCCGCCGGATCACATCTTCGGCACGCGTTTCCGCTTCAACGAAAGTACCGGCGAGGTGGAATCCATCATTCGCGCGACGGCCGGTTGGGGCAAAATTACGGTGCTCGAAGAACTTCGCGCCGAACTCGGCATCAGCCACGACCATATCATCTACATGGGCGATGGCAGCTCCGATTTGCCTGTGATGATGCATGTCAATCAGTACGATGGCCTCACCATCGCTGTTTCCGAGGCCAAGTTCATCACTCGCGTCGCTCGCCGCACGGTTTTGAGCGACAACGCCATGAGCGTGCTTGTGCCGGTGCTCGAGGAAGTGCTTCGTTGGGATTCTCCGATGATCCGCCGCTTCTTCGCCCAGCGCGGCCTCACTCTTCGCGAGTGGGACAAGATGCGCACAGACATGCTCACCATCGAGGAAAGCGCCAGGCCGGCTTCCGCCGTCAGGCAGTAAGCCTCGATTTGCTCGGACAGTTCCGTCATTTCGACCGACGGGGCGGCGTCTTCGCCGTCCCGACGCGGAGAAACCCCTCTTCAATTCCCGCGTGCAAGACCAACTAGCACTGGCTTTCATTGCCAGCGCCTTTTATCACCATGCCGGGGCTTCGTGTGTCCGGTCGCGGGCGCGCCCCACCGGCGGTTCTCAGCGAGTGGATCTGGGGTTTTCCTCTCTCTTCGCTTTTGTAGCGGCCGCCTTCTGAGGCCGGCGTTTTTCTCTCGTTTTGTCCGAGACGATTCGCGCACGACAATCCGAGTCCGTTCCGATTCTGCTATTCTTACATTCCACGCCGGAGGCTCGCATGTCCCGCAAAAACATTCTGATGCTCGTTGGCGATTACGTTGAAGATTACGAAGTGATGGTCCCATTCCAGGTGCTGCTGATGGTCGGCCACGTCGTCCATGCTGTTTGCCCGGGCAAAAAATCGGGCGATGTCGTCCGTACCGCCATCCACGATTTCGAAGGCGATCAGACCTATTCCGAGAAACGCGGCCACAACTTTGCCCTTAACGCCACATTCGAGACCGTTCGCCCCGAAGACTACGACGCCCTCGTCATCCCTGGCGGCCGTGCTCCCGAGTACATTCGCCTGAATCCCCGCGTCCTTGAAATCGTCCGCCATTTCGCTTCGGCTAAAAAACCCATCGCCGCGATCTGCCACGGGGCGCAAGTGCTGGCCGCCGCCGGCGTTCTGCAAGGCAGGAACTGCAGTTGCTATCCCGCCGTCGCGCCGGAAGTCACCCGTTCGGGCGGCAACTTTGCCGATATTGCCATGACTGAAGCTGTCGTCGACGGAAACCTCGTTTCCGCCCCCGCCTGGCCTGCCCACCCCGCCTGGCTTTCCAAGTTCCTAACAGTTCTCGGCACCCGCATCGAACTCTAGTCGTTCGTAGAACAAGGTTCGTCATTGCGAACCTGCCTGCGGCAGGCAGGCCGAGACCCGCGGAATGCGGAACTCCTTTTCGATTTCGGTTACCTCGCGCAACGCAACTGTCTCCTTGACAGTCTAGGGGACTCAGTCGTATATTCCTAGCTCATCTAGGAGAATTGCTCCCCGTGGGCAAAGACAAACAACTCGACCTCCTTCAAGGCACGCTGGACATGCTCATCCTTAAGGCGGTTTCCCTCGGCCCTTTCCACGGCTACGGCATTCTGTTACGCATCCAGCAAATCTCGAAAGACCGTCTCGAAATCCAGCAAGGCTCTCTCTATCCCGCTCTCTATCGCCTGGAACACCAAGGGTGGATCACCAGCGAATGGGGCGAATCGGAAAACAAGCGTAAAGCCAAGTATTACCGCCTCACTACCGCCGGCAAGCGCAGGCTGCAAGCAGAAACGGAAAATTGGAATCGCATGGCCGACGTCATCGCCGGAATCCTCAGCACCACGCCCAAGGAAGTATGACCATCTGGACTCGTCCTCGCTCCTGGCTCCGTGCCATCCTGCATCGCCCCAGCATGGAGCGCGAAATGGACGCCGAACTGCGCTTCCGTATCGAAGCCTACGCTGACGATTTGGTTCGCGGCGGCGTGCCTCGCGACGAAGCCCTGCGGCGCGCCCGCCTGGAATTCGGCGGCATCGAACTTGCAAAGGAAAAGTGCCGCGACGCGACGGGTGCCAACGCTACGCCATGAGTAAGGTCTCATGAACCTCTGGAGCCACTTCCGACACTGGTTGCACGCTATTCTTCGGCGTTCTCGTGTGGAGCGCGAGATGGACGCCGAGCTTCGCTTCCACATCGACGCCTACGCTGACGATCTGGTCCGCAGCGGCGAGCCTCGCGACGAAGCGCTGCGCCGCGCGCGTACCGAATTCGGCGGCGTCGAACGCGCCAAGGAAGAATGCCGCGACGCCACCGGCGCCAACTTCCTCGACTCGCTCGTGCAGGACATTCGCTTCGGTTTTCGCATGTTGCAGAAAAACCCTGGTTTTGCCGCCGCGGCTGTAATTACGCTCGCGCTCGGTATTGGGGTAAACACCACTATTTTCTCGGCATTTGACGCATTGGTATTGCGCCCACGGGCCGTGAAGGATCCGGACCATCTAGCTTTTGTTTTTCGCACCACTGCCGACGAGGTCCACGGCCGGTTCTCTTATCCCGATTACCTTTATTATCGCGACCACAGCAAATCCTTTTCCGATCTCGCCCTACTTGCCTTCGGCATGGCCGTCACCTCTTCCGAATTACCTGCGACCGGAAGCGGTTCTGCTCCGCGCGTCGCAGGAGCCATCGGCCTCCAGCTCCCGCAATTGCTTCAGGGTAGTGCGCAACCTATTGGCTGCTTTTTCGTTTCCGGGAATTATTTTTCGATGCTCGGAGCCGTGCCGCTCCAGGGGCGGCTGATTCAGCCTGAGGACGACCAACCGAACGCCGCGCCGGTTGTGGTGATGAGCGGAAATTTCTGGCAACGCGAGTTTCGCTCGGATCCGAACGTAATTGGGTCGGTGATGCATTTGAACGGTGTCGCCTTCACAGTCATCGGAGCAACGCCCGTCGACTATGTAGCAACCGCTCCGGACGTTCCCGACCTTTGGGCGCCGGTTGTCGCCCGAATGTCTCTGGGCAGTGTCTCCTCCGAAGACCTCGAGAATCGTCAGGTTATTGTCGGAGAACCGCAGGGACGATTGAAACCGGGCGTTTCATTTGCCGACGCGCAAGCGGAAATCGGTGTATTGGCGTCGCAGTTGCGTGCCCTCGACCCGGAAGACAAACGCAACGAAGGAGCAATTGTCATCCCCGGCAAGAATGACCTAGCTCTGCTTGAACCCATGGAGTGGGCCCTGATCGTGGCGGCCATGGCCGCGGTCGCTCTCCTGCTGTTGATCGCTTGCGCCAACGTCGCTAGCTTGATGCTGGCGAGGGCCGCGGCACGGCGCAAGGAAATTGCCGTGAGACTTGCACTCGGCGCCGGGCGGTGGCGTCTTCTGCGACAATTGCTGACGGAAACCATGATGCTCGGCGTTCTTGCAGGCGCAGTCGGTCTGCCATTGGCAAGCGGGATGCTTCATCTATTGATCGGTCAAATCGCTTCCACACTTCCTTCATTTTGGGGCACGATCGTGCTTCAGATCAGCCCCGACATTCGAATCTTTCTTTACACGCTGCTGATTTCCTGCGCGGCCGGTGTTGCGTTTGGCTTGGTTCCGGCGTTTCAGGCATCAAAGGTCGACGTGAATTCTGCCATAAAAGAGGAGGGTGCTGGCTTTGGCCTGCGAATCAGCCGCTCCCGGTTGAGGGGATTGCTCATCGCCACGCAGATGGCAGCTTGTCTGATCCTGCTGATCAATTCGGCATTGCTTTTACGCGGATCGCAGCGAGCATTAAAGATCGACCTGGGGTACGACACTCAGCGGGTCGCATATGTGGAGATGTACGATCCCGCGAAGCTGCACTACTCCCAACAGCGCCTGCTCCAACTGAATCGCGATTTCATTCAAGGCTTTGAGGGCATTCCTGGAGTGCGTTCCGTTGCGCAGGCTTCACGCGGTCCCATCGGGGGCATACGCTCGGTAACCGTCGTTCCGGTCGGCACTGAGTCGTCTTCTCCTAACGACGCTCCCGACGCCGGGTACAGCTACGTCTCGGCGAATTATTTCGAAACCATCGCAATTCCCATCCTTCGCGGGCGTGTTTTCTCGCGCGCCGAGGCTGAGGGACAAGCGCCGGTCGTCGTCATCAGCGAAGCTACGGCTCGTCGTTTCTGGCCGCGCGAAGACGCGATTGGCAAACGGGTGAAGATCGGTTCGGAGAAGCAAACCATGTCTTTCCCCGGCCAGACCGATCCATTCATCGCCAGCTCCGAAGTGATTGGAATTAGCGGCGACGTGCGCAGTATGGACCTGACGAAAATAGACGAATCGTATATCTACCTGCCGCTGTCTCAGAGTCGTCAGTGGACCAGCACTTTACTCGCGCGTACCGATGTTGACCCGGCGCTCGTGCTGCCCGTGCTGGGCAAGGTAATCCGCCGCGTGGATCCGAGCCTGCCCGTGATTGGTGCGCCGTTGAATGCCATGGTTTCGACGGACCCTCACTTCGTGATCTCTCGCGTCGGAGGCGTGCTGGCAAGCATTGTCGGCGTTCTGGGATTGCTGCTGGCTTGTATCGGCGTGTATGGAATGGTCAGCTACATGGTCGCGCAGCGGACGCGTGAAATCGGAATCCGCATGGCGCTCGGAGCGCGAAGCGGCCACGTGTTGCGCCTCGTAATGGTCGAAGGTTTTCGCCCCATTTTAACAGGCTCGGTGATCGGGCTCCTTGCATCGGCTGCAATTTCGCGCCTGTTGGCCGCTACGCTGTTCGGTCTTAATCCCGTCGACGCAGTTTCTTTCTTTGGTGTGTCGTTCATCTTGTGTGCAATTGCTGTGCTGGCGACCTATTTTCCGGCGCGAAGAGCGATGCGCGTCGATCCAATAGTGTCGCTAAGGTACGAGTAGTCGCCAATCGACCTGAGGTCGTCGGAGGCACCATGACGATTTGGAGGCGCATTCGATCCTGGCGGTATCCGATGCTGCGACGTTCGCGCACAGAGCGCGAAATGGACGCCGAACCGTGCTCCCGCATTGACGCCTACGCCGACGATTTGATTCGCGGCGGCATGCCCCGCGACGAAGCATTGCGCCGCGCGCGCATCGAATTCGGCGCCGTCGAACGTGCCAGGGAAGACTGGCGCGAAGCGCGCGGCATGACTCTCCTCCAATCGCTCGGCAAGGATTTGCAACTCGCCGTCAGGATGCTGCGCAAGAATTCTGCGTTCACAGTTCTCGCCGTCCTCACGCTGGCTCTCGGCATCGGTGCAAACTCCGCAATCTTCAGTGTCGTCGACGCCATTCTTCTCCGCCCCCTCCCATACCCGGAGCCCACGCGCCTGGTTCGTCTCTGGGAGTCTCAACCATCCCGCGGCTATTTCCGGAACGTCGTCAATCCTCTCAACTTCCTCGACTGGCGCGACAATTCCAAATCGTTCCAGTCCATGGCCGCAATCATGGGCACTTCAAACAACCTGAACGCGCAAGGCCAGCCCATTGCTGTTCCCGGCCTGCGGGTCTCGCCCGAATTTTTCTCCATCTTGGAAGTACCCGCCATTCTCGGCCGCATCTTCAATTCCGAAGACGGCATCCCAGGCCGCGATCAAGTCGTCATCCTCAGTTACGAGTTGTGGCAGAGCCAGTTCGCCGGAAACTCCGCCGTCCTCGGCGAGAGAATGGAAATCGACGGCCTTCCCTACACAATCGTCGGAGTCATGCCCCGCGGCTTCTCTTTTCCAAAGACCAAAGCGGAAATATGGACGCCGCTGCCTTTGGCGCGTACGGACGATTGGAAAAGCGGCCGCTACCTGACCACCCTCGCGCGTCTGAAGCCCGGCGTCACGCTCGAACAGGCCCGCGAGGACATGGCTCGCGTCGCGAACATCAACGCTGAGACGCGTCCTGATTTCGACAAAGGTTGGAGCGCGGAAGTCGTCCCCATGCTCGCGGATGCTACCGAAAACATAAGTCGCCCTCTGTGGGTGCTCCTCGCTTCCGTCGGCTTCCTTCTTCTCATTGCCTGCGCCAACGTTGCCAACCTGCTTCTCATGAGGGGTGCCGGGCGTCTCAGAGAGATGGCCGTGCGCTCCGCGCTGGGCGCTTCGCGTCGCCGCCTCGTCCAGCAATTGCTGGTGGAAAGCCTCCTGCTCTCCTTTACCGGAGTGGCAGCGGGCCTCTTTTTGGCGCAATTCGGTTTGCACAGTTTGCTCGCTCTCATCCCCCAAAGCGCGCCGCTGCCCCGCAGCGAGCCCATCACTATCGATGCGCGCGTCTTGCTCTTTAGCTTTCTGGCTTCTTTGATCACTGCCGTCCTCTTCGGTCTCGTCCCTGCCTTGCGTCTCTCCCGTGTGGATCTTAGAACCGCCCTCAAGCAAGGTTCTCTTCGCGGAGGCGTCGGCGGTCATCAAACCTTGCGCCGCTGTTTTGTGGTCGCGGAAGTAGCTCTGGCCCTCCTGCTGTCCGTCGGCGCTGGACTCATGCTCCGTAGTTTCTCCCGTCTCATCGCCGTCGATCCCGGCTTTCAGCCGGAGCGCCTGCTCACCATGCACATCGCCCTCGCGCCTTCTCGCTACTCCGACGATCTCAAGCGCTCCGTGTACTTTGATCGCCTCCTGGCGGAAATCCGCAGCACGCCCGGCGTCCGCGCCGCCGGCTCAACTCACTTTCTTCCGCTCACCGAAACCACGTCCGGCTCCTGTTTTGCTCCTGCTAGCGGGCCTCAGCCCACGCCGGCCGAATCCCCATCGTCGCAGTTTCTGATTGTCAGCGCGGGCTACTTCCCGACGATGGGTACGCCTATCCTGCAAGGGCGCGATTTCGAACAGCACGACAATTTCAAGGCGCAGCCCGTCGCCATCGTCAACCATGCCTTCGTCGATCATTACTTCCCGGGCCAGGACATGCTCGGAAAGCAACTCTGGGTCTGCTGGACATTTGAAAAGCCGGTCGAAATCGTCGGCGTCGTCGCGGATGCTCGTCAAACTGAACTGGAAGCCGCCCCGCAACCCACCATTTTCCTCTCCAATTCGCAGGCTCCCATGTATTTCGCCACGCTCGTCGTGCGCACCCAGGGCGATCCGGCTCAGATCGCCCGCTCTGCCGAAGACGCCATTCATCGTGTGGATCTCGATCAAGCCGTTTCTGACGTGCGAACCATGGAGACGGTCTTCAGCGATTCGGTCGCCAGCCCTCGTTTTGAAGCGATCTTGTTGGGAGTCTTCGCCACTCTTGCCATCAGTCTCGCGATCATCGGCATCTACGGCGTCGTCTCCTATTCCGTCACCCAGCGCACCAACGAAATCGGTATTCGCGTAGCCTTGGGCGCGGGTTCCGCGGATATCGCTCGCATGGTATTGCGTGAGGCGCTTACTCTTGCAGCCATCGCACTCCTCGTCGGCTTCGCCGCGTCTCTCGCGCTCAGCCGCGTTCTCGAATCACTACTCTTCGAAGTGAAGCCCACGGACCCGTTTACCCTCGCCTCGGTTGGCTGCATCATCCTGCTAGTTTCCGCCCTGGCCGCGCTACTGCCCGCACGCCGTGCCACCCGCGTCGAACCTACGGTAGCCCTACGTTACGAGTGACAAGCCATGACTTTCCTGATCCGCCTTGGCTCCTGGCTCCGCGCAACATTCCATCGCTCCCGCGCCGAACGCGAAATGGACGCCGAGCTGCGCTTCCACATCGAAGCCTACGCCGACGATTTGATTCGCGGCGGCATGCCGCGCGACGAAGCGCTGCGCCGCGCGCGCATCGAATTCGGCGGCATGGAGCGCGCCAAAGAAGAGTGCCGCGACGCCACTGGCGCCAACTTCTTCGACTCGCTCGTGGCGGACATTCGCTTTGCCGTGCGGATGTCTCGCACATCACCCGGATTTGCGGTTGCTGCCGTCTTGACCATTGCACTAGGAGTCGGAGCAAACGCAGCAATTTATGGCCTGGTAGACTCCGCGTTCTTACGAGGTGTCCCTTTCCGTGAACCGGACCGCTTGATTCACATCTGGACGATTGAGGCTGGCGGTGAGCTGCACACGCCTACCCCGACGCAGTATCGGGAGATCCGGGAAAATAGTAAGTCGTTCGAGCAAATCGCGGCGGCGGGGTGGGCTTCCTATTTTTATGGTGAAGAAGGATCCGTTCTACAAAACCTCCCTGGGCTTCTGATTACCTCGAATTGGCTACCCACACTCGGGGTTCAGCCGGTGTTGGGCCGTAATTTTACAGATGACGAACAAGTCGCCGGCCGGGACGCCGTAGCGATTCTTTCCTACCACTGCTGGCACATACGGTTTCATGCCGATCGCAACATCCTAGGGAAGCAAATTGTTCTGAACCGCCGTCTAGTTACAGTTGTCGGCATATTCCCGCAGTCGTTGGAGCCACATAACGCCGACAGCGAAATTTTTGCTCCCCTGGTTCTCGACTCTTACGCCAGTCAAGGAGATAGCAGGGCAGGCAAGATGAGGGTTGAAATTGTCGCACGCTTGCGGACCAACGTACGACTGGAGCAAGCGCGTTCAGAAATCGAAGTGATTGCTAATCGGATCAGAAACCCAGACGCTCCAGCTGATCAAAAGGATGGCCTGGTCGTAGAAAACTTTGCGGAATCGCTCCGCCACCCCGGCCCGACCATCCAGAATGCTCGCCGCGGACTGTGGATGACAGCCGTCGCGGCTGGCGTTGTGTTGCTGATTGCTTGCACCAACGTTGCGAGTCTGCTTCTGGCTCGTGGAGTGAAGCGCTACAGAGAGATTGCAGTTCGTGCTGCGCTAGGGTGCTCGCGTGGACGAATGGTTCGGCAATTTCTGACGGAAAACATGCTGCTCTTTCTCTGCGGAGGAAGTGTCGCTGTTGTGCTGACGCGGTGGTGTGCAGGGGTCATCACCAAGGTTGCCTCTGGCATTGTGCCGGGAGCGTACTTGCAAGTTGATGGGCGCGTTTTCGCAGTCAGCCTGGGGATCTCGTTTCTGTGCTCCATGGCCTTTGGTATGATCCCAGCGATGCAGGCGACGCGTACGAGTCTGAATGAAAGCCTGAAAGACAAGGCTCCAAGCGCGGTGGGTGGCTCACGTTCGCGTCGTTGGCGCAACGGGTTGCTCGCGGGCCAGGTTGCTCTTGGCATGACGCTACTCGTGCTTCTTGGACTTTTGATACGCAGCTTTCTCCACGTAGAATCGTCGCCGCTCGGCTATGAACCGCACAATATTTTGACGGCCACCGTGCGATTACCTGCGACACGTTATAGGGACCCATCCGAAAAAGGGCGCCTGATGCGCGCGACGGTCGAGCGAATGCGCCTGATGCCGGGCGTGGAGTCGGTCGGTATCGCAGACTCCCTTCCCATGGAGGGCGCGGAAAGCGACCGGATGAAAATCGAAGCGCCTTCCTCCAACGCCCCGCCTGTCGAGACAGAAATATGGTTCGTGTCGGTAAGCCCGGAGTATTTCTCAACTCTTCTTATCCCTATGGTTCGAGGGCGTCCGTTCCAGCCGCTGGATTCCCAAGCTGGCAGGCAGGTCGCCATCATCAATCAAACCTTCGCGAATGAATATTTCCATGGCGTGAACCCTCTCGGCCATCACTTGGCGTTTGCGGGTGCTCCCACCGTGTGGCGAGAGATCGTCGGCGTCGTTTCCGATTTCCGGCAACGCAACCCTGAGGAAGACTTCAGACCCCTGGCGTACTTTCCGGCAGAACAAATGGCACCGGCGCGATGGAGCCTGGCAATCCGGATTCGGCCGGCGAGCGACCCTGGGAATGTTGCGATGGGCATCAGCAACTGGCTTCGGCCTGTGGATCCGCAGCTTTACTGGCAAATGAGCAGCATGAAGCGGCTATTCCTCGATTCCGAGTCCATGACCATGCGCCGGCCGATTATAGAGTTGTTAGGCTGTTTCGGAGGTTTGGCGATGGTCTTGATCGTCGTGGGAGTATATGGCGTGACGTCGTATTCCGTCGCCGAGCGTACCCGAGAGTTGGGAATTCGTGTCGCGCTCGGCGCGTCTGCTCACGAGATCGCGGCTTTGGTGCTGCGTGAATCACTGGGGGTTACGTTTGCGGGTTTGGCGGTCGGCGCATTCTGGGCATTCGCGGTTGCCCATCTTTTCCCGACAAGTGGCATCGGCTGGAGCGGCTCGGGCATTTTTCTCTACAACCTCCCTCGAGCAGACAGCCTCACGTATCTATTGGCAGCAGGATTGCTCACGAGCGTTGTGTCCCTAGCGTCATGGACGCCCGCCCGCCGCGCAACGCGCGTCGACCCCATGGTCGCGCTGCGGTACGAATAGCCATTTTTGGCAAAGAGAGTTTATAGAAAACAAGCTTCTTCATTCTTTGGTCCCAAATCTTCGATTTGTGATCGCTGTACTTCCTAAATTTCGATCGAAGCCCCATAATCATCTGTTTGTCACTTCACTCTGAGGCGATTCTTGCGACATGGCTAACATCAACACAAAGAAAGGCGTCATCGGCATTCTCACGGGCGGCGGCGACGTCCCCGGCCTAAACCCCGCGATTCGCGCCGTTACCCTCCGCGCAATACACGAGGGATATGAGGTTATCGGCATTCGCCGCGGCTGGGGCGGTCTCGTGGACATTGTTCGCGACGAAAAGTACGACAATTCCAATAATTTTCAGCATCTGACCGAAGACGAAGTGAACCGCGCCGGACGCACCGGCGGCACTTTTCTCCACTCTTCGCGTACCAACCCTGCCCGCGTCAGCAAAAGCAGCGTTCCTCCGCACCTGGCAGGGGAATACAACACCGAGAAAAACGACCTTACCCCCGAGGTGCTCAAGAATCTCAACTGGCTCGGCATCGAGTACATGATTCCCATCGGGGGCGACGACACCCTCAGTTACGGTGTGCGCCTCCATAAAGAAGGTGTCCGCGTCGTCGCTATCCCCAAGACGATGGACAACGACGTTCCCGGCACGGACTACTGCATTGGTTTCAGCACTTGTGTAACCCGCACGATCCAGATGACTAACGCGCTACGCACCTCCGCCGGCTCCCACGAGCGCTTCATGGTTCTCGAAGTCTTTGGCCGTTATGCCGGCTTTACGGCCATGCTGCCGACAATGGCAGGCGCAGCAAACCGCTGCGTCATCCCCGAGCACAAGTTCAATATCGAGCAGCTCACTGAACTCCTTGTCCACGACCGCAACCGCAATCCCAGCCGCTACTCCATCGTGCTGGTTTCCGAAGGCGCGATGTTCGAAGGCGGGGGAATGGTGTTCCAGAGTTCCACAGCAGATGCCTTTGGCCATAAGAAACTCGGCGGCATCGGTGAAGCGGTGTCCGAAGAACTCACGGCGCTGTCCGCAAAGTTCAACAACGGCAAGAAGATTGAATGCATCAGCCAGAAACTCGGCTACCTCGTTCGCTGCGGTGACCCGGACGCGATCGACTCCATTGCTCCCATGGCCTACGGAAACCTTGCTCTTGATCTCCTACTCAACGGCATTTACGGCCGACTCGTGGTCCTAAAGAACGGCCGCTATGACAACGTGCCGATCGACACTGTCACAGCCACCAAGAAGGTAGTCAGCATCAAGGAACACTACAGCGTCGACCGTCTCCGTCCCGTCTATCAAAGCTTCGAAATGAAACCGCTCTTCTTGATGACCAGCGAACGTGGCTGACGCACCCGGAGCGCCTCTTGCGCGCTCCCATCCTTTCCGGCATGCTGTCTCATCGAAGTCCTCCCTCCGCCGCCTGGGAAGGGACTCCTGGGAGCTTCTATGCTCGCTGACTCCTCGCCTGTCCCTCTCAAAGTGGCGCATCATCAGGCCCTCATCGTCGATTCCAGCCCGGAAATTAATCAGCTCCTCAACAATCTCTTCAGCGCCGAAGAATGGGAAATCCATCGCGCTAAAGACAATCACGATGCGCTGCGCCTCGCGCAAGAGCATCCCTACGACCTGATCGTCACGGGGGAGCGCACTTCCGGACAGGAGGACATCGAGCTGCTCCGGCGGCTGCGTATGGTCCGTCCCCACACGCGCCTCATTATTCTTACCGATGAATTTACGCCGGGGGATGTCCTGGGTTCCATCCGCGAGCGCGCCTTCAGCTATTTCACGCGCCCTTTCTCGACCGAAAAATTCGCGGAGATGATTCGCATTGCCATGAGCGAACCTTTCTGGGACGACGGTATTGAAATTCTGTCTGCCACGCCGAACTGGGTGCGTCTCGCGGTTCGCTGCGACCTCGTCACCGCCAACCGCCTCCTTCAGTTCTATCGCGAAGCTTCCGGCCTACCCGATGTGGAAACCGAAGAAGTGGCGGGCGCTTTCCGGGAAATTCTTCTAAACGCCATGGAGCACGGCGGGAAGTTCGATCCTTCAAAACACGTCGAAGTGGGGTACGTGCGCACGCAGCGCATGGTGCTTTGCAAAGTGAAGGATCCCGGCACGGGTTTTTCGCTTGAAGAACTGAAACACTCCGCGCTCGCCAATCCTCCAGATCAGCCCTTTCTCCACATGGCCGAGCGGGAAAATCGAGGCCTGCGCCCTGGCGGCTTTGGCATTCTCATGAGCAAGAAACTTGTTGATGATTTGATTTACAACGACAAAGGCAACGAAGTCCTGCTCATCAAGTATTTGGACCATCAGACTCAGGCCGCGCAGCCCTGAACGAAACAAGGCGGAACAGCCGGTCCTGCGCTGTTTCGCCTCTCCGTCCAATTCCAGATTTATCGTCCGCCGAGCGCAACGGTCACCGTAGGTTCTTCGCGATGAGGAATTAACACACGACTCCAGCTGCCAAAGCCAGCACCACCCGCAATCTCGATCGGCTCGGTGCATCTTTTTTCTCTATCCAGTCGCCGATGGAAGCGCTCAGGAAATACAGTTCAACACCTACGGCAAGGTTGGCTGCCACCTCCACGAGTGCCAACTGCCGGTACAACGCAAAAAGAAATGTCGCGCCGCAGCTGATCGCCGAGAATCGAACAGCGAGCACCAGAGCCAAATGTCCCCTGGCCTGTTGCTCTCGTGGCTCCACGCCTTCAATCATGTATCCTCTCCTAGCGACAGCTCATCATATGCCTAGATTCATTCCGAGGTGAACTCTTGCAACTTCGTCAGTTAGGAAAAACAGGACCGAAGGTTTCGCCGATGGGGCTGGGCTGTATGGGCATGTCCGAATTTTACGGCGCGCGTAACGACGACGAATCCATCGCCACCATCCATCGTTCGATCGAGCTGGGAATCAATTTTCTCGATACTGCCGATGTGTACGGCTACGGCGACAATGAAATCCTTGTTGGTCGAGCCATCCGTGACCGGCGTGACAAGGTCTTCCTTGCTACCAAATTTGCCATCGTCCGCGATCGCGCCAATCCTAACGTTCGCGGCGTCAACGGCAAGCCCGAGTATGTGCGCGCCTCCTGTGAAGCCAGCCTCAAGCGTCTCGGCGCCGACACTATCGATCTTTATTACCAACATCGCGTTGATCCCAAGACCCCGATCGAAGAAACCGTCGGCGCCATGGCCCAGTTGGTGCGCGAGGGGAAAGTCCGTTTCCTCGGTCTTTCCGAAGCTTCTCCCTCGACCATTCGCCGCGCTCACGCCGTTCATCCCATCGCCGCCTTGCAGACGGAATACTCGCTGTGGACGCGCGATCCCGAAGACGAAGTCCTTCCGACCACCCGTGAATTGGGCATTGCCTTCGTGGCCTACAGCCCGCTCGGGCGCGGCTTCCTGACGGGCCAAATCAAGAAATTCGAGGACCTCGCCGAAGACGACTATCGCCGCTTTTCTCCGCGCTTCCAGGGCGAAAACTTTCAGAAGAATCTCGATCTCGTCGCGCGCGTTGAACAGCTAACCAAGGAAAAACACTGCACTCCGGGTCAACTCGCCCTGGCCTGGCTGCTGACCCAAAGCGACGACATCATCCCCATCCCCGGTACCAAACGCCGCAAATATCTGGAAGAAAACGTCGCCGCTCTAAACGTGAAACTCTCCGCCGACGATCTGCGCCGCATCGACGAAGTAGCGCCGCACGGCGCTGCCGCCGGCCAGCGCTACCCGGAGCACATGATGAACCTGGTGAATGGCTAAACCTCCCGGATTTCTGTAGGGGCCGCTTTGGGTTTGCCCTGACGCAGGAAGGGAAGCGGGCCGTTCTTCGTTTCTAAAGCCCCATAATCGGTTCGCAATTCACACTAATTCCAAACTTTGTCATCCTGAGGAGTGCGCTTTTAGCGCGACGATGGATCTCAACCATAGCTTCTGCTGCGAACCTGCCGACACCGCTTACTTCCCGCCGTTTGGCAACACGGGCAAAACATACGTCGCCTTCACTTCCTTCCGCTTCGCCCAATCGTGATAGGTGTGGCACTCAAAACATCGTGACTCCGCATGCTCCGGGCCGGGAGCATGGCACGTTTTGCAAGTCTCGATTCCCGGAACCAGCACATCGCTCGTCTCTGTGCTTGTCAGTGCCTTCGCATGGCAGCTCGCGCACGAAAATCCGCGGTGCGCGTCATGATCAAACTTCGCATGCGGCAGCCACTGCGTCCGGACTGCAGCAGGCGCGATCTTGGGGTGCTCCAGGAGAACATGGCACTGCTTGCAGGTCTTCCGCCACAGCAGCGTCTCCGCATCCACCGTTCGTTCCGACACCCACTGCGCCGGCGTCAGTTCCCGCACTTTCGCCGGCATTGGCTTCCCCGTTAAATCCCGCTTCGGATCGCGTTCTACCCGCAGCTCCGCCGGATGCGCCGCAATGTATTCCTGGAATTTCTTGACCAAAAATTCGTGCACCACTTCCGGCTTGTCGTGGGGTACACCTTCGTCGAATCGCTTATCGAATGTCAAAAGGTGGCATCCCGAACAAGCCGTCGCAAACTCCACGGGCCTCATCCGTTCTCTGCCGCTACTCGGCGCATAAGGTTGCAAACCATGCGGCGGCTGGGGCGCACTAACGATCGCGTGATCGGCACTCGCTTGGTAACTCGCCGGCTGCGGATGCTCCGATGCTGCATACTTCCACTCTGCTTGGTAGTTGCGGTGACAGTCCGCACATTCCAATTGCACGATCGGCCCGGTAGGTCCCAGCCGGATCGGCTTCATGTGCACCTCGTGATTCAGTCGAATGGTCCCGGGATCCTTCCCGCCATCGCGCAGCGCCGCGAACTCTGGGTGCCCGACCTCAAGACTATCAATCTTCGATGGGTAGTGCGCGTCACCGCTGGCAACTCTTAAGTTTCCGTGGCACGTCGCGCAGTTCTGATTGCTCGCGGCCGTCAGCTCAATCCGACCGCGGTGCTCCCGGTGGCAACTCGCGCAGGCCGGTAGTCCTGACGGAACTTCATTTTCGTGATGTATGGGGCCATCGTGACAAGTCAGGCACGCACGGTCTGCCGCGATTGAAGAAAACTCGCCTGCTTTCTCCACATGGCAAGCCGCGCATTGTTTTTCCAGCACCGCGTGCGCCCCGCTCATTCTTCCGCTCGAATACACTCGCGAATCCCGCGCGAATCCTCGCCAACTAATCCAGCCCACCGCCAGCGCGAGCGCCAAGACGCTCAGCCAAAATTTCGCTCGCTTGAACGCCGTCGGCCTCTTGAAATAATTCAAGTCGATCCGCTGCGCCAGCTTCTTGGTTGTCCTCGTCCGCGCCACTCGCCACTCCACAAGCACTATTTACAACCACGTTCTTCCTCTACGTCCTTCATCTCCTCCACTTCCCGAACTTCTTACCGAATTCGTCATACCGAAAACTCAATATTTCAGCGCCATCACCGTGTGCACCGCTCCCAATGCGATCAATGCCACGGAAAGCGGAACGTGCACGAGCAACCATCCATGCAGCCACCTGTGCAGCCGTTCCTGCTGCTGCAATTGCCGCGCCTCATCGCAAATCTCTTCTAAATCGCCAAGCGTCCCATGCGCCGGCGCGGGCAACAGCGTCTTCAATCCCGCAAACGCCAATTTCGCCTTGTCCGGATCGCCCAACCTTTGCCGGCGCCGCCCCGGCCGCTCTAAAAATGGACGCAACTCTTCCAGATAAAATCGCTTCAACGGCTCGCCATCCGCTTCGCTCAACAGGATCGCTTCCACCGCCGGCGTCACCGCCGCACTCGCCCCTGCGCTGATAGCTGCCGACGTTCGCAAAGGTGCCGCGGCTGCCGAAATCGGCCGCAATGCCGTGAATCCCCCCGCGCGTTGCCCCTGCGCTTCATTCCTTATCAGCTCCATCTTTCCGCAAACCGATTCCACCGCCCGGTCCGCCTCTTTACGCAACAACCTCTGCACATTCCCAATTTCCGCGTAGATCGTCTCCAGCGGCACCTCCGCCGTCATCATTCGCGGGACGTAGTTCTGCAATGCCGCGCCAAACAGACCGCTCGCCACCGTAATGATCAGCAACCACATCAACACACTTGTCAGAGTCCCGCCAAAGTGGAATCCCCCGTGAAACAAAATCAGCGGCAAACTCAACAGCCCAAGCCACAGATGGCCTCGCATCCACGCTTGCGCCCGGCCCAGCCGCCAAGTGGGCACACGCTTTCGCGCGCCCAGCAGCGCCGCGAAAATCATGAACGCAAATCCCAAGATTCCGAAGATCAATCCCATCGTGCTTCCGCCGCGCGACGCTGCAGGAGTTCGTTCTGCATACGCACCATACGCCAAGGCGCTCACCGCAAAAATTGACAGCGAAGCCACGGCCCATCCGCGCTGTGTCCTGTCCATCCTCATGTCTGGGATCTCATCTCGACCGTACAAGCCTTCCACTCTGGCGCTCTGCAACTCTTAAACTGCTTCTCTTGGCCTTAGCGTTGCTCCGTCAATCCCACAAAAAATTGTTTCGGATCCACCCGGCGTGCCGCGTCATGTGGGCACGCGTAGACACAGCTCGGCTCCTTCAAATGCGTGCACAAATCGCAAGACGTCGCCTTCTGCTGCACCACTGCCTTTTTCCGCCCCGGATTTTCCAAGTCCTCCACGCGCACCTTAAACGGATGGAGATTGATATTCCCGTACGGGCAATTGCGCGCGCACAGTCCGCATCCGATGCACCAATCTTCGATAATCACTTCCAGCGAATTTCTCCGCCGTATCGCCCCCACCGGACATCCCACCATACACAGCGGATCGCGGCACTGCCGGCACGACGTAGCGACCAGAAAATTCTCGAATCGTAATCCCTCGCGTACCAGTCGCGTGACTCCATCGTGCGCGTCGGCGCAAGCATTCACGCACGCGTCGCACCTCGTGCACTTCTGGAGGTCCAGAACCAACAGGCTCTGTGCTTCCATCAGTCCTTGCGACAAAAACTGCTCGAGTGGCACGCTTTGCAGCATCTGCATCCTCTGTGCATTCGCCGCCTGCCGCTCCGCGGACACCGCCTCCAACCCCGCCCGAACACTCGGGAATCGCGCCACCATTTCCCGAAAATCCTGGCGTGAAAGTTTCACGAGTTCCACATGGTCGAGCGCCGTGCACGTCGCCGTCCTCACGCCTCCGCCCAACAACCCGATCTCTCCGAAGTAATCGCCGCGCGAAAGATACGCCAGCACCAGCTCTCCGCCCGGATATTCTTCTGAAATTTTCACGAAGCCGATACGCACCAGATAAAAGCTTTCCGCCGCTTCGCCCTGCCGCGCGATGACCTGCCCCGGCGCGTACCGCACCAGTTCCACGCTGCCCTTCAAGCGCTCGATAAAATCCGGCGACAGCCCCGCGAACATCGGCACTCCGCGTAGGTGCGTTTCCAGTGCCCGGCGCCGATAGTTTTCGTCAAGCTGCGCGCGGAACGTTTTGTTCTTCATCATGATGTCCAGCACGTTTCGCAACATTTCGAATGCCACAACATCTGTCTTCGCCTGCACCGTCGCCGACCGCGGATAGAAATTCATGCACGTCATTTCACCGAACAGATCGCCAGGGCCCAGTTCCGCCACCGGATTCCCATACGCCAGATCGACCGATGCATCGATCGGAATCGTGCGATCTCGCACCTCTTCCTCGCGCTTATCCTCTTCGCGCCCTACCAGCACGCTTGTCAGCCGCTTCAGAAATCCCTCCGCGCCCCCATGCGTCTTCACGTGCGCAATCGGTGTGGACATGGCTACCTGCGCCAGGCCCTCTACAATGAAAAACGCCGTCGAACCAAAATCGCCTTCCCGGCAAATCACTTCGCCCCTGCGATAGCGCCTCTTTACGATCGCCCCGCGGTTTAGCTCTAAAAACGTTCCCGAGACTCCGGCAAACACTGGCAACCGGTGCAGTTCTTCCGACGTCAACAGTTGCACGCCTGCTCCCGGTGCGATTGCCGTTCCTGCAACGCTTTTGTTCGTCAACGTCCCTGTCGGACAAGAGACCATGCACTCTCCGCACGAAATGCACGTCGAATCCCCCATCGGCGCATTCAAATCAAACGCGATTCCTGCCGAATAGCCCTTGCCCATCCGCCCCAGCACAAAATTGTTCTTGATTTCGTCGCACCCGCGGATGCACCGGTCGCACAGAATGCACGCATCGTGATCCACCGCGATCGCCAGCGAGGAGTCATCCTCTCCGCGCGACGTGGTCCTTCGCGCAAATCGCGGCGTATCCACTCCCGCCTGCCTCGCTAGAGTTTCCAGTTCGCAATCGGCCGAATGCCGCTGCCGGGCGCAAGGCGCCGGATGATCCGCCATCAGCAATTCCAGCAATGTTTTTCGCGCGCTAAGTACCTTCTCCGAGTTCGTGCTGACCTTCATGCCAGTTTCCACCGGCCGCACGCACGAAGCGCTCAGCACCCGTGCGCCGGTGTCCACTACGCATAACCGGCACACCCCCACCGGCGTCTGGCTCTGCAAATGGCACAACGTCGGAATCGCAATACCATTCACCCGCGCGGCATCGAAGACGGTCGTGCCCGCCGGTACGCGCACCGCCCGCCCATCGATCGTCAGCTCCACCAACGGTGTATCCGTGGTGCTCATATTCAAACCCTTGGCAAAAAGTCTCTGTTGCCCTCGGTGCTCTTCCTCTCGGACCTCGGCGTTAAATCTTTTCTTCGTTCCTAACGTTTCTGGCTCGCCACTCCCTACGGCCGAATCGCGACCCTCGCCAATTCCGGCAATCGCCCCGCCGCCGAAAAACAAATCCCGCTCGGGCACTGCCGCTTCAACACGTGCGCATCGATCTCCGCACGAAAATGTTTCAACACGCTTTGCACCGGCGCGGGCACAATCTGGCCTAGCCCGCAAATGGAAGTCAGGCTCATGGCCTGCGACAACTCCCGAATCAACTCCAAATCCTTCTGGTACGCCGCCGCGCTCACATTCCCCTGTGTCCACCGCGTCAGCAAATCCACCATCTTTTGTGACCCAACCCGGCACGGCACGCATTTTCCGCACGACTCGTTCCGGTAAAACTTCACCGCCGTCAGCGCCATGTCCAGCATGCAAGTCGTGTCGTCGCACACTACAATCGCGCCCGATCCCAGCATCGATCCCGCATCCGCCAGCGCCTTGAAATCCAACCGCACATTCACCATCGACGCTGGCAAATATCCCGACGACGGCCCCGATGGCGCAAACGCCTTCAGTCCGCGTCCCCCGCGAATTCCTCCCGCGTTTCCATAAATCACCTCGCGCATCGTTGTGCCCATGGGCACTTCGTACACGCCCGGACTCGCCACGTGCCCGCTCACGCCCACAAATTTCAATCCTCGCGATCCGCCAACACCCGCGTTCTTGAACCACGCCACGCCACGCGCCAGAATCTGCGGCACAATCGCAAACGTCTCGACGTTATTGATCACCGTCGGCTTTTGCCACAAACCCGCCACACCCGGAAACGGGGGCTTATTCCGCGGCTCGGCGCGATGTCCCTCAATCGCCTCGAGCAATGCGCTTTCTTCCCCGCAGATGTATCCGCCCGGACTGACGAAAACTTCCAGCGCGAAATCCAAATCGCTGCCCAGAATCCTCCTTCCCAACAATCCAGCCCGCACGCACCTCCGCAACTCCTCACCGAAAATCTCTTCCTGCACTGGGTATTCGTGCCGGATATACAAAATCCCTTTCTTCGCGCCGGTCACAAGTCCGGCAATCATCATTCCTTCGATCACCAAATGCGGCAGGTGATTCAGGATGAACCGGTCCTTGATCGTCCCCGGCTCGCTCTCATCCGCGTTGCACACCACATACTTTTCCGGGTCGGTCTGCTTTCTCACCAGGTCCCATTTCATCCACGCCGGAAACCCCGCGCCGCCCATGCCGCGTAGGTCCGTCTCTTTCAGCGCCGCCAGCACGCCGTCGTAATCCCGCGTGCTCACCAACCTTCGCACCGCGCCGTACTTTTCGCCCTCGCCATACGGATCGGAAGCGCAAGCCACCCGCGCTCTGTCCGGATGCTCCGCCTGCACCTCTTCTCCACGCACCGCTTGCCGCGCCAGTTGCTCCACTTGTTCTGCTGTAACTCCGTCGAAGATCGCGTCGTTCACGGCCACGGCAGGCGCGCGATCGCAACGTCCCAGGCAACTCACATCCTTGATCTGCACGTCCGCGGATCGCGCTCCCGCGAAGCAAGCCGCCAGCTCCGCGCGCAATTCGCACGCCCCATTCAACCGGCAGCTCATGTCCGCGCACACATGCACTTCCGCCCGGCTCGGCATCGCCAAATGGAAATGAGGATAGAAACTCGCAACGCTGTGGATCTGGTACAGAGGAATCTGGCCGCGTTGCGAAAGGGCTTCCAGCTCCGCCTTAGGCAGATACCCGTGGCGCAACTGAATGGCTCGCAGCTCGTCAAAAATCACTGTGGATTGTCTCGCGAACCCGCGCCCTCGCTTCCAACCGCCGGGGCGCTCGATCAGGTTTACGCTATTTCCGCACACTCACGGTTCACTCGCTGCTCCTATTTCTCCACCCGTTGTCTTTTCGCACAATCCCCCGCCAAAAGCCGGCCCTTTCCGTTGACTTGCCCCTTCCCCGAACGCTATAAGCGAAAAGAACTTCTCTACCGCACTTCATGTTGCTTTGCCTCAACCATCTTTCTCGCCTCGCGCTTTTTCTCGGCGCGTGTTTTTTCGTTTCTACCGTCCCTGCCTCCGCAAACAACGATTCCGGCGAACCCATCAAATACATCGGCCCGGGCGCTTGCGCCGCCACCAGCTGCCACGGCAGCGTCAAGCCCGTCGCCGGCAGCCGCATCCTCCAAAACGAATATTCCACCTGGATTCTTCAGGACAAACACAGCCGCGCCTACCAAGCACTCACCGGCGATATCGGTGAGCGTATGGCCGGCATCCTGAAGCTCGGCGCGAAGGCAGAAGAATCACCCAAATGCCTCGCCTGCCACGCTCTTTATACCACCCTCGAGCAGCGCGGCCGTCCCTTCGAAATTTCCGAAGGCGTTTCTTGCGAATCCTGCCATGGCCCCGCCTCCGCGTGGCTCGGTCCTCACGCCACTCGCGGTTGGCCGCACGAAAAATCCGTCGCGAACGGAATGAAGGACACGCGCAACGTTATCCACCGCGCGAATCTCTGCCTCGAATGTCATCTGGGAACCAAGGAAAAATTCGTCGACCATGAAATGATCGCCGCCGGCCATCCCGATCTTTATTTCGAACTTGATTCGTTTTCCGCGGTCATGCCGCGCCACTGGAAGATGCCCCGCGAGTCTGCACTCGGCAAACCGGTCGAAGACCCTGCCTGGGCCGGAGTCCGCGATTGGGCGACGGGACAAGCCGTGCAACTGCGCGCTTCCATGGATCGCGTCGCCTGGCGTACCAACAACCAGCGCGCCGACAAAAAAGACGCCTGGCCCGAATACGCCGAGCTTTCCTGCTTCGCCTGCCACCACTCGCTTGGTCCGGCCAAAGACAGTTGGCGCCAGGAACGCGGTTACGAAGGCCGCCGTCCCGGCGATCCGCCGTGGAACGCCTCACGGTACGCCGTTTTCCGCGATCTCGCGAAGCAAGTCGATGCCGCCTCCGCGCTGGAACTCGATCGCCAGATGCTCATCGTCTCGAGCGAGATGAGCAAGCTCAATGCCGATCGTTCAGCCGTCGCCAACGCCGCTCTCGCTGCGGCCCCACTCGCCGAAAAATTCGCCGATCGACTAGCCACAATGCAGTACGATCAGGGCATTACGCTCGCCATGTTGCAACGCGTCACCGACGACGCCGATAACATAGCGCTCTGCGACGAACGCGCCGCCGAACAAGCCGCCATGGCCGTCGATTCCCTCTACATCGCCTACAGCAAGGACACCAAACCCGCCAACGACGCCGAAATTCGTGCCGCCATCAACGCCCTCTTCCAACAACTCGAAAATCCCTCCGCCTACAACGCCAACCAATTCGCCTCCACGCTGCGGCGCCTCCGCCCGCTGCTCCACTAGGCTTTCTGGGCAAAACGCGCCACCGCCGTAGGTTTGCCTTTGCACCGGCGGCCTTCGGCTGGCCTTGACGAAGGAAGGGAAGCGGGCGCCTTTCAACGAAGGAAGCGAACTTCAATGTAGCACTGGCTTTCATGCCAGCGTCTGCCGCTACCGCCCCGCCGACGCAACCATCTTGGGCCTGAGTAATCCCCTTACCGTCACAATTGCCGCGATCGCCGCCAGCGCAATCGTCACGATCAACCGTTGGTGATACGGCTCGTAGAAATACGTGAGCACATTTGCGTTTCCCAAAGTGAACAAATGTTTGTTCTGAAAATGATACCGGCATCCGAACCTGCCGGCGGTAAGCAGGCGGAGTCCGCGGACTGAGGAATCCCTCTTCGATCCCTGCGCCTCGCAACTCTTCCCTTGCGCTACACTGGTGCTCTGCCCATGAACGCCGCCGAACGCCTCATCTGCTCTTCGTCCCTGTGGCGCCATTTCACCCGGCGGCATGTCTTGCCCTGGGCGCTTTCAGGTGCTCATCTCGGCGATCATCTCCTCGAAGTTGGCGCCGGCTACGGTGTTGCCACGGCGCTACTGAAGACCCGCGTTGCTCGCGTCACATCTCTCGAGTACGATCACAAATCCATTCTTAAATGGAAATTGCAAAACAACGGTGGGATGCGCGGCGCCGTGTGTGGCGACGCTTCACGATTGCCCTTTGCCGATCAAACGTTTTCCGCGGTCTTGGCCATCCTTGTTCTACACCATCTCAAATCCCCACAACTCCAGGATCAAATGTTCCGTGAAGCTTTCCGCGTCCTGCGCGCCGGCGGCGTTTTCATCGTCCTCGACATTCCCGATGGCTGGCTTCACCGCGTCGGTCACACCGGCAGCACCTTCACGCCGCTTGAGCCCAACGCTGCTTCTCGCTTTCTCAGCGCCGCTGGATTTTCCGGAATTACCATGGACTCCCGCAAAGCCGCTTTCCGATTGATGGCTGTTCGACCTTCCTGAGCCGTCTCAAAAAAATTGATTGAGCGTCTACCGCCCGCTGAGTGCCGCGCTCAGTTCGCTCCGCGTCTGAATCACACGCAGGATGGCGTCGCGGGTGACCATCCCCACAATATGCGCGGCTCCATCTTCGCTGTGCCGTACCACCGGCATCTGATTCACATCCGCGCCCATCAACCGCTCCAGGAGCCGCTGCAACGGTTCTTCCGGCGAGGTCCACAAAATCTTCTCTCGCGGCACCATCACCGCCTGCACCGAATTCATCGACCATTCTGCGCGCGGTACCTGGTTGAGCGCCGCTACATTCATCAATCCCAGCAACCGGTCGTCCATGGTCACAATATGAATCCGCCGCCCGGTCCGCAGCACTTCGCTGCTGTACTCCTCCAGGTTCAGGTTTCCGGGTATCGTCGGCACTTCGTGACTCATCACATCGGCCGCGCATAGACCGGTCAGCGTTTCGCGAATGGTCAACTGGCTTACGCTGGCCTGCGCCGCGGTCAACAAAAACCATCCAATAAACGCCAACCAGATGCCGCCCCACCGCCCGAGATATTCAGAAACGCCTCCGCCCTGTCCTCCAGTCAGCAAAGAAAAAATTCCCAATCCAATCATTAGATACGCGATTAGCTTCCCGCTCGCCGCTGCGATACGTGTCGCGCGGCCGAAGTCCTTGGTCGCCCCCCACATCATCGAGCGAAAGATGCGCCCGCCATCCAGGGGAAATCCCGGCAAGAGATTGAAACCAGCTAGCATTGCGTTGGACAGAAACAACGGGTCCACCACCGCTTCCATTTCGCGTCTGGGAACCGCCAGCCTCAAGCCGTAAAACAGCGCCGCCAGAAGCCCGCTCGCGATCGGTCCCGCGATCGCGATGTTGAATTCCTGGATGGCCTTCTCCGGTTCGCGTCCAATCCGCGCCAGCCCGCCGAACAGAAACAGCGTGATCGAAAGCACTTTGATCTTGTAGTGCTGCGCGACCACGCTATGCGACAGCTCATGAAAGACCACCGACGCGAAAAACAGTAGGCTCGTCAGAATCCCCAATCCCCATTGCTCCGCCGTGCTCCATTGCGCAAACTCTTTCGTGTACTGCTGCGCCATGGACAGCGTCACCAATCCGAAGATTAGGATCCAGCTGAAATCCAGGTAGATGGGGATTCCCAGGATTCGTCCGATACGAATCCCTTGTGATTGCGGCATGAACTCAGCCTCGCGCTCTGGAGCGAATTCTAGACTACCTCCGAAACCCGCGTGCTCAAAATCCGCATGTTGCCGGAACCGCGCGTCCCGGCAAACACACCGTGTCCTCGCTTCCACGAATCAGCACCCCGCGACCCACTTAACTCCTTATTTTTCAGTGTCATGAGATTGGTTGTCCGTGTGCCATTTCTCCTGCGTAAGTCAAACGGACGTTTAGGAGAACACCCATGGAAACCTTCATCGAATTCGCAGCGATCCTGATGGTCACCATCGTCGCGCTCTTTTCTGCACTGGCGCTGCAAGCGCTCCTTCTTCGCGGAGTCTTTGCCCTGATGGAGCCGGCCACCGCTCCAAGGCGCTTTGCGCCTCCGTCCATCGAACGCGGCGCTCATATGGCAGCCCGCGCCTTCGCCAGAGCCCGCTAATCGCGCGTAACGTTTTTCCTGGTCCGAGCATGCCGCAACTCCGTGTCCGCGAAGTGGCAGCCACACCGGGAATGAGGGAGAAAGGAAAACACCATGCTCGCTTTGAAAACTTTGCTCATGATTTTCGGCGTTGGCCTTTTTGGTAGCGCCGCGGCGGTTGTCGCTTATGACGTATACGTCGCAGCTCGCTTGCGCTGGTTGCTCGAACAAACCGCAACGCCTGCAGGAGGTGTCGCGGCCTTCCAGCCGGGCCCGTTTGGCCCGGTGCGTTGGACGCTTGCACTGAAGCTAGCTCTTGCGGGAATCTTGCCAGTACTATTCGCCCTCAGCATCACGGTCGTTCCCGACGGTTTCGCCGGCATTCGAGTCAGCCAGTTGTCCGGAGTGCGCCCCGGTACCTTGTATCCCGGCGTTCATCTGCAAACGCCTCTCATCGATAACATCGTTCTTTACGACACGCGCGAGCAGGTCTACACCACTGCCGCAAACGCGAACGTCGCCAACGGGAAATCTACCGGCGAAGTCCTGACCGTCCAAGCTCGCGAAGGCCTCAATCTTGGCCTTGCTGTCACCGTGCGCTATCGCCTCGATCCCTCTCGTCTCTCTACCATTCACCAGAGTCTGCCGCAGCCCGTCAACGAGCAGGTCGTTGGTCCGGTCGTCTCGTCGATTTATCGCCAACTCGCTCCCAATTACCTGACGCGCGAAATCTTTGCGTTGAAACGCGAAGAATTGCGAACGCAAGCCGCCGACGCCATCAAGACTCGCCTCGCCAGCGACGGCATCCTCGTCCGCGAAGTCCTCCTGCGCGACATTCAACTTCCCGCTGATTACGCCAAGGGACTGGAAGGCCTTCTCCTCAAAGAGCAAGAGAACGAACGGCTAGGCACCGAACAGGAAATCAAGTCCAAGGAAGTCAAGATTGCCGAACTCGAAGCCGAAGCGCAGAAAGCCCGCGCGGTAAAACAAGCTGAAGCGCAGGCGCAGGTCCGCGTCCTACAAGCCAAAGCCGAATCGGACGCCATGCAGTACACCTTGCCCTTGAAGCAGAAGCAGATTGAACAGACTAAGCTCGAAGCCCAAGCCCGAAAGGAAGCCACTCTGCAAAACGCCGAAGCCGCGGCGCAAGCCAAAATCATCGACAGCAAAGCCGAAGTCGAACGTCAGAAAAATCTTTCTGACGCCGAAGCCAACCGTATCCGCGTCACCGCCGCTGCCGACAGCGAACGCATGAAGTTCGAAGCCGCGGTCCTCAAACAAAATCCCATGCTGATCCAGAAGATCATCGCCGAACGCCTCTCGGACAAGCTCCAAATCATGATGGTGCCTATGGACGGCAAGAATTTCTTCGCCGCCGACGTGATGCGCTCCGCCTTCCAAAGCAACATCAACAATTCCGGCGGTGGGGCTGCCGACCCGGACTCTTCCGAAGACCAACCGTCGTCCGTCGCCACCGCTGCTGCTCAGCGCAAGGCCAGCAAGCGGCCGTAGCTATGACTTTCGGGGATGCGGCGAGTGCCGCTCCAACAATCGCACTGGAGGCGCAGATGACTCACAACCTGAATCACCGCGAACAACCGGTGCAGAAAGCTGGCCAAACAGCTGGAGCGGCACTGCCGCATTCCCCGGATCCCACGGCCATATTCCGGGAGGGCACGACTTCAGTCGTGCCATATGGATGGGGCAGTCGACAGGCTTTAGCTCCTGAGGGACGGTCGCTGTACAAATTAAGTGGCGCGGGGTGCGTCGCTGGAGGAGAGACCATGAGCCAGAAGACAAGCACCGCCGCGCTTGAATCTTTTCGCCATGGCCCTTTTCCCATCCAGCGCCGCGCTCCGCGCCACTCCGCAGAAGCTTTTGTAGGGCCCGCCTTCCGCTTACCCGGACCAAAGAGGGGAGGCGCGCCGTTCCATTGTAGCGCTGGCTTTCATGCCAGTGCTTTCGGCCGCAAATCCAATTTCAATTCTCAGGAGCCCATCATGAACGCAACCACGCAGTTCCCACGAAGGACCTTCAGCGCAATTCTTCCTGTTATCCTGCGCATCGCCTGCAGCCTATTCCTCTGGACCCTTGGCGCTTCGGCAATGGATATTCGCGTCGCGCAAATTCAATCGAAGGAGCACCGCGTCGTCGTCAATTTCCCGATCGACCGCGCCAAAGCCGAAGATCTTCAACGCTGGGTCAACGACGGCCACGACCCATGGTGCCGCGATCCTCAATTGGCCGCGGCTGCCGCCCTTCGCCGCGTCTCTTCCCGTTTCTCGGAATACGAACTTGCTTCGTTGCCCGTCGAACTCGAAAGCAGTCAAAAAACAAAAGCGGTTTACACATTCCACTCTCTCGACGGCCGCACCACCTATCGCATCACTCTTCGCCGTTACCGTTTCCTCCTCCCCTCCGCCGGCTCTCTTCACCGCATCATCTGGATTCCGGAAACCGCGGAAATCATCACGCGAGCCATGCGCGACTAGCTTTTTTCATCGACTTTCACCAAACAAACAACAAATGACAACTCTCCTGACCAGCCGGGTGGCCCTGACCACGCCGCCCGGCGTCTTCTCTCCCGCAGCAGTGTTACTATGACAACGGTTCAGAGCGTCACCAACAAAACCGAATTCGTCATTCCGAACGGAGTCTGCGAAGTGAAGAACCCTTCGTTGTCACGGCGCCCTTATGGACTTGAGCGTGCCCCATCCTTCGCGCTTTTAGCGAACGGCAGGCTCTTACTCTCGAACGCCACAAGTTTTCTTTTCTCGGTTTTGCCTTCTTGGGAGTCTACCGAGATTCCGTCATTCCGAACGGAGTCTGCGAAGTGAGGAATCCTTCTTTTCTTGTCTTCTCGATTGGCCTGTTGACCGCTGCAAGCAACGCATATTCTCGCCCTTTGCCTTCTCCTACCTGCGCCGAACTCCGCGCCCAAAAATCAAAAACCTACGGATTCCATCTGACCCAACTCAACGAATCGCAACTCGACGCCAAATCCAAAGAACTGGACGCCTTCTGGAAGCAGGTTCAGACCGCCGGCCCCGAGGGCGTAACCTGCATCCGCACTCTTCTTGCCGAAGAAAAAACCGACCACATCTTCCAGGTGGATGCCTCCGGCATGCTGTTCCCGGCTGATTCTTCGCCGGAAACCCGCAACCTGATCCGCGATTCTCTCGCGCAAGCCGATTTCCAGGAATCCGACCCCGCCAATTATTTGACCCTGGCTCTTGCGCTCGCTCAGGCCGGCGTCGATATCCGGCCCCTCGCCGCCAAACTTCTTCTTTATCCGAACGCGGTCATCCACATTTCCGAACACGCCCTGGACCTCGATTCGGACACAGCAGCCCTTTTTTTATACGGCACCATGAGCCCACCCGAAGCGAGCAATGCTCTTACTGCGCTGCTTGATGCTCCCCAACTTTTCGTCCGCTCTGCCGCAGCCCATCTCCTCGCCGAACAAATGACCGACGAAAGTTTTCGTACGCTCAGCAAATGGACCGGCGTCTCCAAAATCGAGGAAGATTTTCGGCGCAACGACATTCAGGCCATCATGAAATACCAGCCGCAAAATCCAGCCGACTACGCCAATCCCAAATTCACCCGCGAACAAATCCTGCAAACCATCGCCTCGCTCCCTCACACCCAGAAAGAATTTGACCAGGTCATGGCCACCAAAGGCGCGGCCTTCGACCAGCAGATGCGCGAGAAAAAAGTCGCTCAGCAGCAACTCGCTCAGGCCGTCGCCGACAGCCTTCCTATTTACGGTGTCGCCGACCACACCACGTTCCAGACCGCAGCCATCGCCAATCTGCAACCCGAAGATTTCCCCACCATCCGCGAAGCTCGCCGCACCTCGCTCTACAACGTCTCCGACGAAAGCCTCGCCGAATATCTTGCCTACACGCGAATCATGATCGGCATGCTTAACCATCTCGACCTTTTCAAGCAGGACCGCCAACACTAACCCCCGCGCCTGTAGCTCCGCCCTTCAGGGTGAGGCCTTCCACAACGTCGGCGAAACGCGGCCCGGCAAAGGTATCCGACCAGGATCGCCGGATTTCAACATAACAACCAAGCAACGACGAACAAAACACGCACGCAGCTCTTCCGAACTCGAAATGACGCCTTTTTGCCATATTGCTTCAAGGGAAGCACTCTCGACATCGCCTCTTTTGCCGCACTGGCCGACGGGATATGCTGTCCTACTTGGTACCCTGCACGCGGAGTGCATTCATGAGCTTTCGTAACAAAATCTTTCTGATCTTCGTCGCCACCGTCCTGGCGTCCGTTTCTCTCGTTGCCTATGGCGTCACCTACTATACGCAACGCGCCTTCGAAGAGCAGGAAGCTCAGCGCACCGAAACCCTCGTCGCTCAATTTCGAAAAGAATTTACCGAGCGCGGCGACACGGTCGCTCAGCAAGTGGAGAACATCACCAACGCGGGCGAAACCATTCGCATGGTCCTCGACCTTGCTCGGCCCAATGCCGATTTTTCTCTCTGGGTCCACGACGCCAACGGCGCCGCACAAACTCACAATCTGGATTTCGTTGAGTTCGTGAACTCCGATGGCACGGTCATCTCTTCCGCCCAGTATCCTTCCCGCGTTGGCTCCAAAAACGATTGGGTTACCGCTGCCAAATCCTGGGACAGCACCAGCGCTTTCCTCAAGCGCGAAGAACTTCCCGACGGCTTCGCTCTTTCGCTGACCGCAGTGCGCGCCTCTGCGGTCGGCGACAAGATCATCTACATCATCGGCGGCCGCCGCCTCGACCAGAATTTCCTGGCTACCTTGGAACTCCCCGCCGGCATGCGCGCCTTGCTCTACCGCAACTTGGAAAACTCTTTTGTTCCTACTTCGCTTACGGATACTTCCGGCCCCGTGGCGCAGGCCGATCAATTTCAGCCGCTGATCGAACAGATGCAGAGGCAATCACAACCGAACACGCTCGCAAAAACGATCCAATGGACCAATGATGCCGCCAGCGCAGAAACCTTCGACGGTATTCCCCTTTCCGGACGAAACGGAGAGTTGCTCGGCGTCCTTCTTGTTGGTAGTTCTGCAAAGGAATTGGTCCTTCTAAAGCGCCAGATTCTCAAAATTGCGGCGCTCGTCGCACTAGCGGCGGTGTTCATCGGCCTGCTTCTGGCGTGGTGGGTTTCCCGCCGCATTACGCGCCCTATCGAAGAACTCGCCAACGGCGCCCGCAGCGTCTCTTCCGGCCGCTGGGACACACAGATCGATGACCAGGGCAATGGCGAAATCGGTCAGCTGTCCCGCGATTTCAACCACATGACGCGCACTCTTACCGCGCAAAAGGAAAAGCTGGTACAGACCGAACGTGTCGCAGCTTGGCGCGAACTGGCCCGCCGCCTCGCTCATGAGCTGCGCAACCCTCTCTTTCCCATGCAGATCACGCTCGAAAATCTTCAGCGCGCCCGCCAACTCAGTCCCGCTCAGTTCCAGGAAGTTTTCGCCGAAGGCACCGCCACTCTCAAGGCGGAACTCGCCAATCTCAACAGCATCGTCGGCCGCTTCAATGATTTTTCCAAGATGCCTAATCCGCAATTCACGCGCGTCAACGTGAACGAGTCTCTTCGAAACGCGGTCCGCCTTTTCGAGCCGCAATTCATCGCCGTAGGCAAGCCTGCTATCACTACGGAATATTTCCTCAGGGAATCGCTGTCCGAAATCGACGCCGACCCCGATCTTCTCCACCGTGCTTTCCAGAATCTCGTGCTCAACGCCCTCGATGCCATGCCCGCTGGTGGCACACTCACTCTTCGCACCGCCGACAACGCGGACACCGTTCGCATCGAAGTGAGCGACACGGGTAAAGGCCTCACTCCAGAAGAATGTTCCCGCCTCTTCACTCCCTACTACACCACCAAGCAACAGGGCACCGGCCTCGGCCTGGCGATCGTGCAATCCGTAGTCAGTGACCATCACGGCACCATCTCCGTGTCCAGTGAAGAGGGTCGCGGCGCCGCATTCCGAATCGATCTCCCCAAGCGCCAGCAAAATGTAGTAGCAAAACCAAAACAAGACGCGACCTCCGGCACACTAGAGCCCGAGCGCGCCCCCGCCGCCACCGATTAGCAGCATAGGCTTTATCCTGTGCTCTTCGGTTATCTCCCCCTTGGCCCAGCCCCTCCTCGCAGTGCTCTTGGGCTATTGCTCCCTCTTGGGTTATTCCTCGGTACTTGGGTTATTCTTGCTTTTGTAGGGCCCGCTTCCTGAAGCGGGCCGTCAGTCTAAAACGTGCCACACGAAATGGGCATCCAGTAGGTTTTGTAGCGGCCGCCTTCCGAGGGTGGCGTTTCCGCTTTCACGCTCGCAACACGGAAAGGAATCCGCGTGTCTCGCAAAGCTCATCTCCTCCTCATCGACGACGATCCCAACACCCTCGCCTCCCTCTCTCGCGCCTTCCGCCTCGCCGGCCACGAAGCCACGGTCTGCGACAACGCCAACCGCGCCATCGAACTCCTGCAATCGCAGCACTTCGACCTCATCCTCTCCGACGTCGTCATGCCCAACAAAACCGGCATGGAACTCCTCGAGGAGTTGAAAAAATCCGGCCTGCAAACTCCCATCGTTTTAATTTCAGGTCAGGCCAATGTCGAAATGGCCGTGAAAGCCACGCGTCTCGGCGCGCTCGATTTCCTGGAGAAGCCTCTCTCCACGGACAAACTTCTCCTCACGGTGGAAAATGCCCTCCGCCTCACGCGTCTCGAGAGCGAAAACCGCGAACTCCGTCATCGTCTCGGCAAACACGAACTCGTCGGCTTCGGTCCAGCCATGAGCAAGCTTCTCGCGCAAGTCGAGCGCGTCGCCGCCAGCGAAACCCGCGTCTGTATCCTCGGCGAAACCGGCACCGGCAAGGAACTTGTTGCGCGCGCCATCCACGAAAAATCACCGCGCCACGAAAACGCGTTCATCACGTTGAATTGCGCTGCCGTCCCCGCCGAACTCATTGAATCCGAACTCTTCGGCCACGAAAAGGGCGCCTTCACCGGCGCCGCCGCGCGCCACACGGGAAAATTCGAGCAAGCCGAAGGCGGCACGCTCTTTCTCGATGAAATCGGCGATATGCCGCTCGCCATGCAAGCAAAGCTCCTCCGCGTCCTCGAAGAAGGAGAAGTCGAGCGCGTCGGGGGAGACAAGCCCATCAAAGTCAACGTCCGAGTCATCGTCGCCACTCACCGTAATCTCGAAGACCTCGTCAAGAAAAACGAATTCCGCGCCGACCTCTTCCACCGCGTCTTTGTTTTCCCTTTAACCCTTCCTCCGCTTCGCGAACGCAAGGAAGATTTTCCCCTGCTGGTCGCCCACTTCGCGCGCCAGGTCGCCAAACAGAACGGCTGGAAAGAAAAAATATTCTCTGAAGACGCCATCGCCGAACTCCACCGCTACTCATGGCCCGGCAATGTCCGCGAGCTCCGTAACATCGTCGAACGCATCGTGCTGCTCTCCACCCGAGACGCGGTAACCGACGATGACGTCCGCCAAGCTCTCCCCACCGGCGAACTCTCCGTCAGCGTCGGGTTTACCAACGGCGCCACAACGGGGCAGGGAACTCTTGAACAACGCACCGAAGCCTTCGAGCGCGAAGTACTGCTTGCCGAAATCCACCGCCACAACTTCCACATGACGAACGTCGCCCGCGCCCTCGGCCTCGAGCGCAGCCACCTCTACAAAAAGTGCCAGCAACTCGGCATCGACTTGCACTCCCTTCGCAACCCCGAGTAAGCGGCACGCTCAATCCTCTCTAAATTTCCGTGGTCGCCCGACAATCGCAGGCGGGTTAATCATTCGCACCACGCTTGGGTTGCGCTCTCACAGAAAACAAGCCAGAAATTCCAGCTCTCCGAGCCGTACATCGCCCACATCCCATGTAAGCAACAGATTTATTTGCCTTTACATCATGCTTGGATTTCTCTTGACAAATTACATATTGCTATATATATTTCGCACATCGCAATAACCTCGAAAGGCATGTCCCATGACCCTCGGCGACAAAATTCGCAGCCTTCGCTCCATCGAAGGGTCGCTCCGCGGTTTGGGCCGTCCTCTGACGCAATCCGAGGTGGTCCTCGCCATGAAGAAGGAACTCGGCCGCGGCCTTAGTCAGGCCTATCTGTCTCAGATCGAAAGCGGCGCACGTCCGCACATGACCAACACTTCGCGCGACCTGCTGGCCCGTTTTTTCCGGGTCTATCCGGGATTCCTGGTGGACGATCCCCCAGGCTATTCCCGCGAGCTGCAATCGGAGCTTCGCACTGCCGACACCACGATCGACTCCTGGCTCTATGCCGGAGCTGACCAATTTACGAGTGATCCTGAACTCTCCCGTGCCCTCTGCAATGTCGCGCAAGTCGCCGATTCGCGGGGCGCGATTCTGCTCCTCGGCGAAATTCTTCGCACCCCCGGCCTGGCCGAGCGGCTCAGCGAAGTCCTGCAACCGAAACCGTTGGTGGGTTCCGGTCATCCACCGCCTGTGGCGGATAACTAACCGCGTTTTCCGGCAGTCCCGTTGTCACCCGAGAGTCGGCGTGTCGCTTCGCGAGGTGCCTTATGTCTTGGTCTGACGTCTATCTGTTCTGCTTCCTGGTGGGTGCCGCGCTCAGTGTTTTCTCGTTCCTAGCGGGTGCCATCCATCTGCATCTGCCGTTCAAGATGCAGCTTCCGTTCCACGCCCAGCACGCGCATGGAGCCAGCCACGGCAGTGGTTCGCACATCTCCTGGTTCAACGCTTCCACCGTCCTCGCGTTTCTCGCGTGGTTCGGCGGCGTCGGCTATCTAATGACGAAGTACTCGCACGTCGAAACATTCTTCATCGTCGGCATTGCTACCCTGGCAGGTCTCGCCGCCGGTTGGATCGTTCTGCGCTTCCTGCTCAAGCTGCTTGGACCCAGCGACGAGCCATTGCGCGAGGAAGATCGCCGCGTGGTCGGCGCTCTCGGCACCGTCAGCATGAGCATCCGCGAAAACGGCACGGGAGAAATTATCTTTCGGCTCGGTGGCGGTCGCCGTTGTTCGGGCGCGCGCGCGGACGATGGTGCATCCATCGAAAAGGGCACGGAAGTCGTAATCGAGCGCTATGAAAAAGGAATCGCCTACGTAAAGCGCTGGGAAGAGTTCGTCAAATCTTGAGTTTCTGAACCGAATTACCGAGCACGCATTCGCAGCGGTTCGAAAAGGGGAGGTGGTTATGTTCGGGTTGCCAATGAACGTGGTTATCGGAGCGGGAATGCTGGTCGTCGTCTTACTGATGTTGATGACCGTGATCGCCAGGATGTATCGCAAAGCAGGACCGCACGAAGCGCTGATCGTTTACGGCCTCGGCGGTACCAACGTCTACACTGGAAGGGGCACGGTCATTTTCCCCATGGTGCAGACCTGTAAAGATCTCTCGCTGGAACTGATGTCTTTCGACGTCGCTCCCCAGCAGAATCTTTACACCAAGCAGGGCGTGGCGGTCACCGTTGAAGCCGTGGCGCAAATCAAGGTGAAGAATGACAAGGAATCCATTCTCACTTCCGCCGAACAATTCCTTACCAAAACGCCGGCAGAGCGTGATGGCTTGATCCGTTTGGTGATGGAAGGCCATCTCCGCGGCATCATCGGCCAGCTCACCGTGGAGCAAATCGTCAAGGAACCCGAAATGGTCGGTGGACAGATGCGCTCCACCTGCGCCGATGACATGAGCAAGATGGGCCTCGAAGTCGTCAGCTTCACCATCAAGGAAGTGCGTGACAAAAACGAGTACATCACCAACATGGGCCGCCCGGACATCGCCCGCATCAAGCGCGATGCTGAAGTGGCCACCGCCGAAGCCGATCGCGATATCGCCATCAAGCGTGCCGAAGCCTCGCGGGCTTCTGCAGTTGCCAAAGCACAGGCCGATCAGGAACGCGTTGCGGCCGAGACCGCTTCCATGGCCAAGCAAGCTGAAGCCACGCGCGACCTCGACGTCAAGAAGGCCAACTACCTCGAAATCAGCAAGAAGGCCCAGGCGCAAGCCGACAAGGCCTACGAAATCGAAACCAATCGCCAGCAGCAAACCGTCATGCTCGAACAAGTTCGCATCCAGCAGGTCGAGCGCGAGGCTCAGGTCAAGGTTCAGGACGCCGAAATCGTTCGCCGCGAACGCGAGCTCATCGCTACCGTCCTCAAGCAGGCGGAAATCGAGCGCCAGCGCATCGAGACCCTGGCCAACGCCGAACGTCAACGCTTGATGTCCGAAGCCGAAGGCCAAGCCGCTTCCATCCGCGCGCAGGGCGAGGCCGAAGCCGAAATCATCTTCAAGAAGGGTGATGCGGAGGCCCGCGCCATGAACGTGAAGGCCGAAGCCTTTCAGGAATACAACCAGGCCGCCGTCGTGGACAAGCTCATCAGCAGCTTGCCGGAGGTTGTCCGCGCGCTTAGCGAGCCGCTCAGCAAAGTCGACAAGGTCACCATCGTCTCCACCGGTAACGGCGATGCCGCCGGCGCTTACAAACTTACCGGCGACATCACCAAGATTGCGGCGCAGGTCCCCGCTCTCTTCGAAGCCCTTTCCGGCATGCAAATGTCTGAACTCCTCGGCAAGGTCCGCCTCATCGGCGACAAGGCCCCGAAGCCACTGGATCAGCCTCCAGCAAAGTCCTAACGCACTTCCGCCGGAGCGGGCCAACCCGCTCCGGCAGCCGTAGCGCCGCGCCTTATGGCGGCATCCTGGATTCACAGTCGATTGGGAGGGAGATCGTCATGGCTATCACCGCACAGCGAAAGCGAGCTCTTTTCTGGGCGCTAGGCATCCTCAGTGCATTGGTGCTGATGAATGTTGCCTGGGCTCAAATCGCCAACGCGATCGGCAATTGTTTTTTGCGCTTTTAGCTTGTGGCCCAGTCAACGGGAGAGCACGCCTTCAGTCGTGCCGTGCTCGAAGCGAAGAAGTCGGGCCCTGAGGAATTGATTTTTCATCGAACTTCTCGAAAGGAGCATCACTATGGGACTCTTAGAACGTGTCAGTACTTTAATCCGCGCCAATCTCAACGACATGATCGACCGCGCCGAGGATCCTGAAAAAATGATCAAACAGGTCATCCTCGACATGGAAAATCAATACCTCCAGGTCAAAACGCAGGTCGCCGTCTCCATCGCCGACCAGCACATCCTCGAAATGAAACTTCGCGAGCACGAAGACACCGGCAAGGACTGGATGCGGAAGGCCGAAGTCGCCGTCGACAAGGGCCAGGACGATCTCGCCCGCGCCGCTCTCGACCGCTTCCAGACCGCCCAACGCCTCTCGCAGAGTTTCCAGGAACAGGTCAACGACCAGAAAGCCCAGGTGGACACTTTGAAAAGCGCGCTCATCAAGCTCGAACAAAAACTCGAAGAAGCCAGATCCAAACGCGAAGTCCTGCTCGCCCGCCATCGCCGCAGCATCGCTCTCGACAAAGCCGCCAAGGCCCAGGTCGCCCTCGGCGACAACTCCAACAGCGCCTCCTTTGATCGCCTGAAAGAGCGCGTCCACCACACCGAAGCCACCGCCTCTGCCGAGGTTGAGCTCATCAATGACAATGTCGCCGAAAAACTCAATCGCTTCGACCGCGACGCCGAAGTCGAACGCCTCCTCACTGAAATGAAAACCCGCCGCCTCCCTGAAAAGGTCGGCTGAGGTGGCTCCTGTCCTGGGCCCTCGGGAAGCGTCCGCCTTCAGCCGCGCCCTAGGCCTTTCGAGGGCCCGCCTTCGGAGCTTAGAGCCGCCTCTGGTTTTTTAGGAGGTCGGAGCGTTCAGCTCCGACATTACACACGGTACTAACCGGGCTTCCGCCCTGAGGAATCCGATTCTCGGAGCGGGAACCTTTTCCGCAGCTGCGGCCTCTAACCAATTAGCGCTGTTCGGACGATTCATCGGTCCGCCCAAGGTCGTCCGCCCACCTGCCCGCGAAAGGAGACTTCGCCATGAAATCCTACGCAACGTTTCGTCGGCATCCCTACGGTCAAGTTGTGCCTCGCGTCAACGACGACCGCAGCCCCTGGGAAGTTGTCCCCTTCGGTAGATACGGCGCGGGCGTCTGGACCGGCCACCCCGCGGGCTTAATTGTAGTCATCGGCATCCTGCTTGTCGGCCTGATCGGTATCCCCGAATGGCGCTACTTCTTCGGCGCCACAGTCCTCCTCGGCAGCCTTGTGGCGTACTTTCTCTACCGTCGACACCAAGAACTCTGACAAACGCATTATCTCTCTAACGCCTCCGCTCCGTTCGTCGCGACACTTGTCGACATCACCGGGCTCGTCATCTATTTCACCGTCGCCAAGATCATTCTCACCGGCACGCTCCTCTAATAACCCCGCTTGGTTCGGCACTTGAGCGAAAATGGCCGCATGCCTCGTTTCTTACGACGCTTTCACACACCTCATGGCAAAATACTCGCCATGGTTCCGTGGCTTGTGGCCGTCCCCGCCTTTGCCGCCGGTTTTGCCGGCCTGACGGCCTATGGCGCGGTGAATGCGCGTTCCCAACTGTTTGGCCATACCTTCTATCAGAGCGACTCGCCCAAAAAACTTGCGATCACCTTCGACGATGGTCCCAATCCCACCATCACGCCGAAACTTCTCGATCTTCTCGATAGGTATCGCGCCAAGGCCACTTTCTTTCTCCTCGGCAAATATGTCCGCGAATCGCCGGGTCTCACCAAAGAGATTTCGACCCGTGGCCACCTCATCGGGAACCACACTGACACGCATCCCAATCTTTTCTTCACCGGTCCGAACGAGACCCGCACCGAATTGCTCCGCTGCAGCGAAGCCATCGGCCAAGCCACCTGGGAAGAGCCGCGATGGTTCCGTCCGCCGTTTGGCTATCGCAGCCCCTGGCTGAGTTCGCTGGTTTTGCAGCAACGCATGCGCACCGTGATGTGGACAATCATGCCCGGCGACTGGCGTGCGAAACCTGAGGCTTGGCTCATCGAGCGCATGAAACCGATTGCTGCGCACCTGCAAAGCCTGCCGGCCCAAAATCAGTCCGTTCGCAAGCCCTCCGGCGGAGACGTCCTTTGCCTCCACGATGGCCACTACGGCATTCCGAATGCCGACCGCGCCCGCACTCTAGCCGCTCTTGAGTATTGGCTTCCTCGCTGGCGTGACCTCGGGCTTGAATTTGTTACAATGAGGGAAACGAACGGGAAGGCGGTCGAGGCCTAATGGATGAACGGTCTTTCTACACGGAAAAGGAAGAAACTCGCAAAGTAAAATTAATCTGTCCCAGTTGCCGCGGTGAATTCGAAGCCCCAGTTCGGTGGAAGGTTAGCCGCAAGAAAAAAGAACTGCCCCGCGGCGCAAGTGAAGAAGATCGACGCAAATTTGCCAAAGCCGCATCTTTCATGGTCCGCTTGGACGACCTGGTAGCCTGCTACAAGTGCCGCAAGCGGTTCGAACTCACCGGCCAATCCACCGTCTTGATCAACGACAACCTGGGCGACCCCAACGAAGACCCCGAAAACTTCGGCAACCGCTAGCGTCGACACAAAACCGAACCTGTCATCCTGAGGAGCGCGAAAGCGCGATGAAGGATCGCAACCCGCGTCTTGGCTCCAACTTCAAATCTCCGGATACATCTCAAAAAACGCGTCAATTGACTGCCGGAACGTTTCCTCGATCTCTTCTTTCGATCCCTCAATCAAGTGCATCGCCACGCGCGCGCTCTTGCCATTCTTCAGCACCACCGTCGCCTCTTTCACTTCGCCCAGATCATCCACCGGCAGCAGACGCATTCCGTAAATCAACGCCAGTTTCGCCATTTCTGGTCCACCTCTCAGCCCAGCCTATCGGCTGGCCCGAATCGCGTCAAATCGCGGTATTTTGGAGTAAACTTCCATTAGCCAGCTCTTCGGGCATCCGATAGCCAGTTCTCCCGCATCGCACAAGGCAAAGGAGACAGACGGTGAAGCCTACATCTCAGGTCCATGCGTTCGTGCAAGCCGCAGCCTTAAGTTTGTTTCTCGCTGCCGTGGCGCCCGCCCAGGCTCCCGATGGCCCCCAGAGCGAGGCTCCCCCTCCAGCGGCAACTCCCGCTCCGGCTACATCCCGTCCGGCCGGACCCGGACAAGCGATTCTCATTCCCACTGGCACGCACGTCGGCGTCATTCTCGAAAGCGGCGTCTCGACGGCCACCGCCAAACCCGGCGACTCCGTCTATTTCCGAACTTCCTTTCCGATTACCATGAACAACAAAGTGGTCATTCCGGTCGGCTCCTATCTGCGCGGAGAAGTCACGGACTCCAAACGTCCCGGTCGCGTCAAAGGCAGAGGCGAGCTCCGCATTCGCCTAAATACTCTCGTCTTTCCTAACGGCTACACGGTCGACATGAACGCCGAGCCTCACAGCACCGATGCCGGCCAGGTAAAAACCGATCCTGAAGGCAAAATGACTGGCCCTAGTGGAAAAGGGAAAGACGCTACTACCGTTGCCACGACGACCGCGACTGGCGCGGGGATCGGCGCGATCGCCGACGGCGCCAAAGGCGCCGGCATTGGCGCGGGCATTGGTGGCGCAGTCGGCCTTGCCGCAGTCCTGCTTTCCCGCGGCCCCGAAGCCCAACTGCCCCGGGGTTCTTCGATGGATTTAGTGCTTGAGCACGACCTCCAGCTCGACGCGGATCAAATCCACTACTCGACCGTCGGCCAGCCCAGCACTGTCGTCATCCAGCAAGCGCCGCAATCCAACTAACTGCTGGGTTTGTGGTTTGCAGTTCTACGCGCGAAGGCTCCGTTCTTGACGTTGCGCCCTAGGTTCTGCAAATTTTCGGTTTCCACCTACCTCGCCGCGCATGCGCAGCCCTAATTTGTCATCTTGAGGAGCTGTAGTTTGCGCGACGAAGTGATCTCAACATACTGAGCAATACAAGAACGAAAACTGAAATCTATCACGTAAAATCGACTACATGCTTCACCCAACCCTCCCAGATGTCGCTCAGCCCGTGGGCTAACATGCCGGGTTTCAAATCTCTTCTCCACACCGCGAAAATCCCGTAAAGCACGCCAAGAATACTGACCACCAGCACGTACTTCCATCCTTTGAACGGATGAATCGCCCCGAACGCCGCCGCCTGACATAAAACTCCCGTCCACACGCTGCCCGTTAACGCGCCGAATTGCCTCAGCAAATATCCGCGAAAAATCACTTCCTCGCAAAACCCCGCGCTGCAGGAAACCGCAATCCACAAACCAACTTCCGGAATTCCCCGAGGCGTTACCCAAACATCGGCCGCTTTCGCCGGACTTGGCGCGAGAAGCATCGTCGTACCATGTGCCACGAGCTCCCAAACTACCCAAAAAGGAATCGCTATGCCGATGTCTCGCAGCAACTCGCTCATCCGTAACCAGCGCCCGGCGCTGAGCGTGGCAAGACTGCCCCCTTTTTGTTTTACTCCTATCCATGCGTAGAAAAAGATCCCCCAATCGAACGCAAGCGACATCAAAAATCCAGGAATCAGATTCGGCCGAATGGATGCGGCGTTTTGTTGAACGCCATTTGCAGCGTGGCGCTGCAGCGCGAAAGGAACTGCAAGGGAAACGAACATCAAACCCAGAAGCGCCGCCGTGTGCGAGTAGCTGGCTACAGGCTTGGCACGTTCGTCTCTAAGAGTTTCGGCCATTCATCCGGGGAGAAAACTCAAAACTTAGAACTTAAGACCTAAGACTTTCTAGGCACTCTGCCCGCGCGTCACTTCCAAAAACCTCATCGGGCTTAGGCGCTCCCAATCTACACTCACTCTCTGCGTGCTCACCCACTCTCGGATCAGTCGGGCGGTGATCGGCGCCAGCAACATGCCGCTCCTGAAATGCCCCGTGGCGATCAACAATCCTTCAATATCCGTCGGACCAATGATGGGGAGGTGGTCCGGCGAATCCGGCCGCAACCCCGCCCAGGTCTCTTCAATCCGGGCCTTCTCCAGTCCCGGTGCCAGCTTGGTCGCCTCATTCAAAATCCTTTTCAGTCCGCCCGCAGTCACATCATGATTGAATCCAGTCCTCTCGATGGTCGATCCCGCAATGATTGTGCCGTCGTTTCGCGGCACCAGATAGGTGTGTTCCAGCCACAGGACACGCCGAATCTTCACCGCCTCGCACCGCAGCGCCGCCATCTGTCCCTTCGCGGGAAACACTGGCGCATATGGCGCCGCGCCTTCGATCTTCGCCGAAAAACATCCCGCCGCAATCACCGTCCACTTCGCCCGGACCCGCTCCTTCTCGAGCACCAACCCCTTGCAACCGCCGCGCTCTTTCCAGAGAACCTTCGCTCCATTGCTCGCGAAAATTTTCACGCCTTTTCGTTGCGCAGCGCTCAGCGTGGCGTCCGTGAACGCCCGCGTGTCCACCGAAGCCTCATCTTCCCGAAGAATAGCCGCCTGGGTCTGTTCGGTCAGAGCTGGCTCCATCTCTCGCGCTTGCTCCGCGCTCACTGCTTTCGCTTTCAACCCCACGCCGTGCTGCAGCGCGATAACGGTGCTCAAAATCTCCGCAGCGTCGCCGTCCACGACGACGTCCAGCGCTCCGTCCCTCCGGTAACCAACGTCCATCCCCGAAAGGTCTTCCACTCTGGCGACGAATTCCGGATAAAGCGCTGCGCTCGCGAGGCTCATTGGCACGAACGGAATCATTTCCGGATTCTCCGGCGCCGGTGAAATAATTCCCGCGCTCGCCCAGGATGCCTCCCGCCCCGGCTCCCGCGCGTCGTACAGGCCAACCTTCAGGCCCGCCTCCGCCAGCTCAAGCGCGATATTCGCCCCAATCACGCCGCCGCCCGCAATCACCGCATCAAAGCTGTCCATTTCTTATCTTCTTATCCCTGCAGCGCCATGCCTTCAGGCCGGCACCTTGGGTTACTCTTGAACCACGGTCCGCCTCAGAAGGCGGCCCTACAAAACCCAAACCAAACAACTTGTCATCCCAAGAGCGACTTTTGCCCGAGGGACCTGCGTTTCTCATTTACAAACTCCCCGCCAGCTGCTCCGACAACACCTCCGCTTTCTTCGCCAGACTTTTCGCTCTTGCCCAATCCCCGCTACGCATTGCCTCTCTTGCGTTGTCGCCAAATCCGCGCACTTTCGACGCAAGATCCTCCTGCATCGCATTTAATTTTTTCCCCTGCGTCATGTTCAGATTCTTCTCCGCCACATCAAGGCTATGCTGCGCCTCGGTTTTCGCCTCCGTCATCTCTTGCGTTGTCACTTCCGGCGCGATCGTCGGTTCCGTATGCTTTTCTACGCCGGAAGGCTCTTGCGCCGTGGCCGTTGCGACATGCGGTTTCGCCGGTTGCGGCCTGCTGAGCGCCATGGCTGGCGGCGCGGGTACAGCGCCAGCCTCTACATCAGGCGCCTGTTCGACGCCATCTGTCGTCGACGCGGGAATCACCGGATGCACCACGCCAACAAAATTCACCACCGGCTTTGCTGGCGTCTTCCGCGTGGCACATCCGCAGGTGCAAACGCCGCACGCGCACAGTAGCGCCAGCAACTTCGTCCTTTTTTCCATCTGTGTGATCATGCCTCTGGGTCCCGGTGTTAGCCGCTTCTTAAGCGGCTAACGGTAATTCGATGCGGAACGTCGTTCCACGCCCGACCTCGGACGTGAAATCGATCGAACCGTTGTGAAGCTGCACGATCCGGAATGTGCTCGCCAATCCAATCCCGCTTCCTCCCGGTCTCGTCGTAAAAAATAATTGAAATACTTTCTGCCGGTGCTCCGGTGGAATCCCTCGTCCCGTGTCACCCACCGTAATTTCCGCCGTGTCTCCGCGCCGGCTCAACGTCAACTGCAGTTGTCCCCCGTTCGGCATGGCCTCTACCGCATTCAGCACCAAATTCAAAATCGCCTGTTTCAACAGCGCGCGATCCCCAATCACTTCCGGTACGTCGATCGGCAGAAGCTGCGCCACCTGTACCTTGGACCGTTCGAGTTGCGGCGCCGCCACCTCCAGCACTTCCTGCATCAAGGCTGCCAGTTGCGTGGGCTCCAGCCTCACGTCCATAGGACGCGAAAAATCCAGGAACCGTTTAACCACCGCATCCAGCCGATCGATTTCCGCGTCCAGCACATTTACCGCTTGCTTTGCCGCATCATCCGTGTCTTGCGGCAGTGATTCCTTCAAGTTTTCCAGCCACAGCCGCATCGAGTTCAGCGGATTCTTCACCTCGTGCGCCACGCCTGCGGTAATTCTCCCGAGCGCCGATAGCCGTTCGCTCACCTGCAACTGGGTATTGATGCTTTCTAGCGAATCCAAATCGCGCAGCGTCAACAGCGCTCCCATACGTTCGCCCGCTCCCTGAATCTCCTGCACCGTCACGCCGATTCTTCTCGACCCCTCTTCGGTGGTCAACTCCGTTTCGCACGTGATCTCTCTCAGCTCCTCTTCTTCCAGGCGCAATGTATCGTGAAGCGGATGTCCTGCGGGAAACATCTGCGTTACTCGCCGTCCCAGAAAATTCGACGCCGGTGCTCCCAGTAATTTTTCCGCCGCCGGGCTGACCATCACCGCGCGCGCGTCCCGTGTGAACAGGATCAACCCATCCTCCAGCCCGGCCATCACGGAGTTCATATTCTCTCGCAGCGAGCTGAAAATCTCGTGCACCCCGCGCAGTTGTTGACCGACCTGTTTGATCTTCCGCCGCACTTGGCCCAACTCGTCCGTGCTTTCTATGGTCTTCTCGGCGGTCATCGCCGCCGTGTCATATTCTCCTGCGGAGATTCGGTCTAGTTGGTCGCTAATTGCTCTAATAGGCGCCAGCGCCGCCCCGCTCACCACCGCGGCCAACAGCGTCGACACCACCAGGGCAATCAGTGCAATGTTGATCCACTGCCGCAATTGATCTTCGATATTTTTCAGGAACAAACCCGTCTGCACCGCCACTCGCACGTCCCCGAACGGTTGCTTCCTAACATTGAACGGGTATTCCACTTCGTACACTTGCGGTGGCCCCACGAGAATTTTGATCTGCTTCACGATCGAGCTCTGCACCAGCCGTGACAAGGGCGGCCGCCTCGGCACGATCTTGCCCTCTTGCGATGGATCGCTCGATACCAACACCAACCCGTTCTCGTCCACGATGGAGACTTCATAGATTGACGGCAAATCCGCCGCCGCTGTGGTCAGCTGCGCGTTTAACACGTCGCTGGTCTCAAACACCTTCTTTACATAGTCATGAATCTCCTGCGGGTCATCGGATGCCGGCCGCATTCCCATGGCGCGCGCGTCGTCGTCGGCGTGGCTCGCCCAATCGAAGATTTGAAGCGCTAGTTCTTTCGCCCTGGTGTCGCTGTCTTGCAGCGCCCGTTGCAGGTTCTGTTGCAGGAAGAACATGGCCAGCGCCAGGGTCGTCAGCAGCACCAGCGCCGTCATCACCATCGTCAATTTGGCTCGCAGCCCGAGCTGCATCTTCACTTACGACTCCGCTTCGGTCTTGTCGCTTTCGTATTCCTTCAGCTTGTTGTGCAGTGTCTTCAGGCTCACGCCCAGCAATTCCGCCGCGCGCGTTTTGTTGTTTCCCGTGGCCTGCAGCGTTTGTAGGATAAGCTCGCGTTCCATTGCATCCACCGTCGTCCCGATTGGAAACTTGATCCCCGACAAATCACTCGGGCTTTTCGTCGCCAGTTTCCCGAACTCCCCCGGCAGCGACGAACGCGAGATCAGGTCCTTCTCGCTCATGATCGCTGCCCGCTCCAGCACGTTGCGCAGCTCGCGGATATTTCCCGGCCACGTGTGGCTCATGAAGATGTCCAGCACTTCCGCGCCGACTCCTCTCACGCTCTTCCCGTGCTTGGCGTTGATGTCTCGCAGAATGTGTTCCGCCAGCAGCGGAATGTCTTCCTTATGCTCCCGCAAGGGCGGCAGGTGGATGTGAAACACATTTAAACGAAAATACAAATCCTGCCTCAGCCCGCCATTCGCTACCGATTGTTCCGGGTCCTTGTTCGTCGCCGCCAGCACCCGCACATCCACCGGCGTCTCTGTCTTGCTTCCGAGTCTCCGCACCTTGCGGTCTTCCAGGACGCGCAACAATTTCGCTTGCGTCGGCGCCGGCATCTCGCCAATCTCGTCCAGCAACAGCGTCCCGCCATCCGCCAGTTCGAAACAGCCGATCCGCCGTTCCGCCGCTCCGGTAAACGCGCCGCGCTCGTGTCCGAAAATCTCGCTTTCCATCAACGTTTCCGGAATCGCCGAACAATTGATGGCCACGAATGGTCCACCGGCGCGGGGCGATAGTTTGTGAATCGTTCGCGCCACGATCTCCTTGCCAGATCCCGTCTCTCCTGTGATCAGTACCGACGCCGAACTTGGCGCCGCCATCTCGATAACGCGCATCACGTCCTGCATTGCCTTTGATGCGCCCACCAGCTCGCCCAAACGCCCCGCGTCGCGCAACTGTCTTTGCAGCACTTCCAGGTTGAGTGCATCTCTCGCCTTGCTCAGCGCCCGATCTAACAGCGCGCGCAGCACCGGCCCCTTTAGCGGCTTTTCGATATACCAGAACGCGCCTGCTTCAATCGCTGCTACTGCGCGCTCCTCGCTGCCTTTTCCTGTGATGATAATGGCCGGAACGTTGTGTAGTTCGTCGCCGAGTTGCTTTAGCAAATCCAAACCATTCATACCCGGCAATTCCACATCGGCGATCAATGTGTCTGGCTGAAAGTTGTTGAAGCGCGCCAGTGCTTCTTCCGCGCTCGCCACTCCCACCACTTCGTAACCCCAGCGTTGCAGAAGTTGTTCGTACCCCTTCCGTGCATTGTCTTCATCCTCGACGATCAGGATGCGGTCTTTCCTTTCCCCCGTCTCCACCGTTCGTACCGCTCTCGTTTCTTCGGACATGCCCTGGCCTCACCTGAACAACTAGCAATTATTTGAACAACTTCGGGCTGGTGCTACGACTGTAACAAGGGGGCCCCCGCTTGCCAAGTCACCGAGCCTCCCTTAACCACTTCACCTGCGGCTCGCGCATCAAAATGATTGACTTCCCATGCCGGTCCACCCTACGATTTTTGTCTGGAGTCTTCGCACGCCGCTAGTAGAGCCGTCCTCTGTGGTAGGTGAGGGCCTCCGCCTTCACGAAACTGCTCCAAGATGATTCGGGCTTTCGCCCTCGCAGCCGGCGCAGAGCTTCCAGCTCAACCAGGCACACACCTCAGATCAGGAGAAGAACGAATGTTGCGCATCAACGATGAAGCCCCTAATTTCACCGCCGAAACTTCGCAAGGCACAATTAATTTTCATGAATGGGTCGGCGACAGCTGGGCCGTCCTGTTCTCTCATCCCAAGGATTTTACTCCGGTCTGTACAACCGAACTCGGCTACATGGCCGGCCTCGCGCCGGAATTCGCCAAGCGCAATTGCAAAATCATCGGCCTCAGCGTCGATCCTGTCGCCAATCACAGCAAATGGGCCGTCGACATTGAAGAGACCCAGGGCCACAAGGTCACGTATCCCATGATCGGTGACCCGCGGCTCGAAGTTGCCAAACTCTACAACATGCTCCCCGCTGAATCCGGCGACACCTGCCAAGGACGCACCGCCGCGGACAATGCCGCCGTCCGCACCGTTTTCGTCGTCGGACCCGACAAGAAAATTAAGCTCATGCTTGTCTATCCCATGACGACAGGCCGCAACTTCGACGAGGTTCTCCGCGTTCTGGACTCCATGCAGCTCACCGCGAAGCACAAAGTGGCTACGCCCGCGAACTGGAAACCCGGCGACGATGTCATCATTGCGGGCTCCGTTTCTGACGAGGAAGCCAAGCAAAAATATCCCAACGGCTGGAAAGCTCCGCGCCCCTATTTGCGCATCGTCGCCCAACCCAAGTAGCTTTGCGGCGCTGCCACCTCGGCTGGCGCCGAGTTTCGAGGGACTATGCTCCTCGATACTCTTATCTTCTGGGTGCCCCACCCTCGTTTTTTGAGGTTGGGTCTTGGGGTTTCTCATGGGTGGCCTTTGTAGCGGCCGCTTTCCGAAGCGGGCGCCTTTCTTTCATGCTATACGTAGCGTATACCCCGCGCGCTTGCCCTGAGCCAGGAAGGGCCGGTTTTGCGTGCGGGTCTAGGGTTACGCCGTCTGTTAAGACTGCTCTACCATGATCTTTCACCAATTCTATTTAAACTGCCTTGCCCACGCCTCTTACCTCATCGGCGATGGGCCGACCCACGTAGCCGCCGTCGTTGATCCCCAACGCGATGTGGATGGCTACCTCGCCTTCGCGGCCGAACACAACCTGCAAATCAAACACGTATTCCTCACTCATCTCCACGCCGATTTCGTCGCCGGCCACCTGGAACTTCGCGACCGCGCCGGTGCCACAATCTATCTCGGCGCCAAAGCCCAGGCCGAATACCGGTTCACGCCCTTCTCCGATGGCACGATCGTCGAATTCGGCCGCGTTCGCCTGAAAGCCCTCGAGACTCCCGGGCACACTCCCGAATCGGTTTCTCTTCTCGTCTACGATCTCGACCAAAGCGAAACTCAGCCTTACGCAGTCCTGACTGGCGACACTCTCTTTATCGGCGACGTCGGCCGCCCCGATCTCCGCGTCGCCCTCGGATGGTCTGCCGCCGACCTCGGTGGCCTTCTCTTCGACTCCCTCCATTCGAAATTGCTTCCGCTACCGGACGCCAGCCTCGTCTATCCCGCACACGGCGCCGGCTCTCTTTGCGGCAAAGCCATCAGCAAGGAGACCGTCTCCACCATGGGCGAACAACGCCGCCTGAACTACGCCCTCCAGCCTATGTCCAAGCAAGCCTTCATCGACCTGGTCACCGCCGACCAGCCCGAAGCTCCTCCCTATTTTGTCTATGACGCCGTCCTGAACAGCAAAGAACGCCCCACGCTTGACCAAGCGCTGCAACGTGAACTGAAGCCGCTGTCTCTCGATGCCGTCCTCGCCCTGCAATCCGAGGGCGCGCAGATTCTCGACACCCGCGAACCCGAAGAATTCGGCGCCGCTCATCTTGCCGGCAGCATCAACATCGGCCTCAACGGCCAGTATGCCACCTGGGCGGGCACGGTTCTCGACCGCGTCCACCCCATCGTCATCATCGCCACGCCCGGCCGGGAAAACGAATCAGCCGTCCGCCTGGGGCGCATCGGCTTCGACCACATCCGAGGCTATCTCCAAAAAGGCTTGCAAAGCCTCGAATCCCGCCCCGACCTCGTCGCCTTCACCGAGCGCCTAAGCGCCCAATTCGCCGCCGAACTCCTCTCGTCGAAGCAACCGCCCTTCGCTATCGACGTTCGCACTCCCCGCGAACGCGAACAGAAATTCATCGCCGGCAGCCTAAGCCTTCCTCTTAGTCATTTATTCGAAAACCTGGCCGTCATTCCCAAGGATCGCCTGCTGGTGGTCTTCTGCGCCGGCGGGTACCGCTCCTCTATGGCTGCCAGCCTCCTCCAACGCGCCCACTTCGCCCCCGTGGCCGAAATCGCCGGCGGCCTAGCCGCCTGGGAATCCGCCCACCTCCCCCTCCAGACGACGTAGCGCCGCGCCAATAGGCCGGCCTCGAGTGTTGGGTTCCTCTAGCGGGTTGCTTTTGTAGGGGCCGAGGGGCCCTTGAAACTCAAAACTGAAAACTGAAAGCTGAAAACTTCTTCACTCCCTCACCAAATACAACGCTCTCTCCAACTCCAACTCCAATTTCGCGCCTTTCGGCAAATCCAACTCCTGCCCTCGTCCCGCCTCGACCAAGTACGCTTCAAGCGCACCCATCGCCGCTGCCTCGGCAGCCTCCTTCTTGTTCTTATCTTTCACGCCCTTGAACGCGCCCATCGCCGCCCCCGCAGCCGCCGCCTGTGCGGCATCTTTCTGCGTGCTGCTGCGCCCTTCGATCACGCCCTCCTGCAACGGTCCGGACCTGATGCTGTGGTCCCCCGGCAATCCCGCCACTTCCGCCACAATCGGCAAACTCCCGAACCGCGTATGAATCTCATCGAAGGTCAGCCACAGCCTTGCCCTTCCTGTCGTCCCCGCCGGCTCGACTCGACTGACATGCCCGCGAATCAGCGCACCGGACGGTAGATAAACTCCTCGCCCCGCCTCGAGCGGCTCCACAGTCCGCACGCGGAACGCCTGGTTCTGCCTCACCGCCTTCGTGTTCATTTCCGTTTCCAGCGTCACCAGGAACCGCGTTCCCGGCACCACCGCGTACGCTTCCACCGGCAACCCATGGCGCTGTCCATCCGCAGCGTGAGCCTCATACGCCGGCTTCGTCTGTACGGGCTCGTCGGTCGTTGGCCCCGCTTCGGGCTTGGGTATCACGTCGCGACTGATCACCGGCCCCTGTTCCTGTGATTCCTGCGCGTTTAACCACGGTGGCGAACAGAACCCAAATGCCAACGTGGCCAAAGCTAGAATTGGAGTCTGTCTTTGCATCCCGCTCATGGTGTTCTCTCCGGTTGATCCAAAGAAGAGTGAGCACCCACGACGCCACTTCCGGCATTGCCTGAGCCTAGTTATGTTATTGAGAACGAAATAGCTTAGAAATGATTCGGTATATCTCGAGTTTTCACCCTGCCTGCCCGCCACGTCACCGCTGTCGCCTGGATCTGGCAGGCGTGGCACAGCCACTCGCGTCCCGAGCTTCGAATGTTCACTCTTCCCGCAGGAATTTCCGTACCCGGCGCAACACCGAAGTGTACATCGCCTCCGTCAATCGGCCCGTCTGGGTGTTCTGCTGGCTCGGATGGTACACACCAAACAATCGCGGCAAATCGTCCGCAATTTCCGCTTCCGCTCCGTGCGCAAACCTGTACGCTGCCCGCGACTCAATTTTCCCGCCGCGCTTCAAAATCTCAAGATACGCGTCCCACGCGATCTTCCCGAGCGCCAGAATCGCCTTTGGCCGCAACACTTCCAATTCACGCCGCAAGTAACCCCGGCAATGTGCAATCTCGCCGGGCAGCGGCTTATTTGCCGGAGGCGCACAGCGCACCGCTGCAGCGATATATGCACCGGTCAACTTCAAGCCATCGCTGCGCTTTACCGAAGTCGGCTGATTCGCGAAGCCCGCGTCATACAGCGCCTTATATAGAAAATCTCCGGACCGGTCGCCGGTAAACACGCGTCCAGTGCGATTTCCGCCGTGAGCGGCCGGCGCCAATCCCAAAATAAACAACTTCGCGTTCGCATCGCCAAAACCCGGCACGCCGCGTCCCCAATATTCGCAATCGCGAAAGGCCCGCCGCTTTTCCCGCGCCACCTTCTCCCGATATGTCACCAGGCGCGGACACTTCCGGCACGCACTTACCTCTTCCGCAATGATCTGTAAGTCCAATTTCATCGCTGGTCGCGGACGGCCCGCTTCAGAAAGCCGGCTCTACAAAGGCAACCCAAGAGCACCCCAAGAACCCACACGCAGAACCGGCCTGTGGGGCACCCACGGGCCGGTTGGCTTTATTTCCCCTTCTTCAACACGTTTGCCAACACCACAGCCTGATTCTGCTTCTCGTTCTTGCTTGCAAACAACAACGTTACCGTCCCCTGTTCCTTCATCAACTTCTTCAACTCGCTCAACAGCGTTTTCTTCTTCGCCAGTTCCGACTTATATCGCTTCTCGAACTCCCCCCAACTCCCCTCTTCATGATGAAACCATTTCCGCAGGTCGTCGCTTGGCGCGATCTCTTTCATCCACAAATCCACCTTCGCCTTTTCTTTCGTCAACCCACGCGGCCACAGTCGATCCACCAAAACGCGAAACCCATCGCCCTTTGCCGGTTGCTCGTACACTCGCTTGGTCTCGATCACTGCACATCTCCGCGTAACAGCCGCAGCACCTCATCATGCAAAATACCGTTTGTGCTCACAAATCTCCCCTTGTAGATGGTCCGTTCGCCGTCGATCGTCGTCGATCTTCCTCCGGCCTCTTCGACAATAATTCCGAGCGGCGCCAAATCCCACGGCTTTGACACCCAATCCACCGCCGCCTCCACCGCCCCTTCCGCCACCAACATATGCTGCCAGAATCCCCCAATCGACCGGCTGCTCCGCGCCGCATCCGCCATCCGACGCATTCTCATCCGCGCATCCATGTTCTTCGCCCAGCCGGTTCCCGTCGTGAAGAACATCGCCTCTTCCAGACTCTTCCGCGCCGAAACATGAATCCGTTTCCCGCTCCGGTATGCTCCCTCGCCGCGATAGGCCCACCAGCGCGTCCCCTGCGACAGCGCCGGAGCGCTCACCATTCCCGCCACCATTTCGCCATTCTCTTCAATCCCTACCAGCGTTCCAAACGTCGGAATCCCCCGCGAAAATTCCTCCGTCCCGTCAATCGGATCGATGATCATGCGTGCCCGCGCGCCATGCGCGGGTTTACTCGGAATCTCTGTGCTCGTCTCCTCGCCCACCACGTCAATTGGCAGCCCGCTCTCCGCCACTTTCTTCAGCGCCATGCCCTCGACGGTCTTATCCGCGATCGTCACCACCGTCCCGTCGTCTTTTTTTTCCGCGCCCACGTCGCCCGACCGGAAATACTTCATCGCGATGGCGTCTGCCTCCTCCGCAATTCCTTGCAGCAACGCCCCATATTTCGTCCCGTATCCCATCCGCTCTCCTAACTCTTGCACTCCGAAACTCTTACACTGCTTTTCTGGTCTCGCGCGAAGTCCACTCCCCATATCTGCTACCCTCTAGAATACATGAACGGCCCATCCAACACCGGCACGGTCCTCGATCGCATTCTTGAAGCCCGCCGAGCTGAAGTCGATCATCGCAAGCGCGTCCTCCCCGAAACCGCGCTGAAATATGGCGCGAAAGCTGCCTCCCCGGTTCGCGATTTCGCCTCCGCGCTCTCTCGCGACGCCCTCAATGTCATCGCCGAATTGAAGCCCGCTTCGCCCTCACGCGGCGTCATCCGTGATCCTTTTGATGCGCCCGCTCTCGCCAAATCCCTCCGATCCGCCGGCGCCGCCGCTCTCTCCGTTCTCACCGAAGGCGAGTTCTTCCGCGGCTCGCTGAAAAATCTTCGCGACGCCCGCAAGGAAGTCTCGCTCCCGATTTTGCGCAAAGACTTCATCTTCGATCCCTGGCAAGTCTGGGAAACGCGCGCCAACGATGCCGACAGCTTCCTTCTGATCGTCGCCGCGCTTGATGAAGGGCTACTCCGCGACCTCATCGCCCTCGGCCGCGAACTCCACATGGAACCACTCGTCGAAGTCCACACCCGTACAGAACTCGATCGCGCTCTTGCCGCCGACGCCCGCATCCTCGGCGTCAACAACCGCGACCTGAAAACGCTCACCGTGCGCGTGGAAGCGTCCTTCGAGTTGATCGACCAAATCCCTGACGAATGCCTCGCCGTCGCCGAATCTGGTCTCCGCACGCATGCCGACCTTCGCGATCTCCATTCCGCAGGCTTCGACGCTTTCCTCATCGGCGAACACCTCATGCAAGCGCCCGATCCGTCCGCTACCCTCTCCCAACTCCTCACCCCCGCTAAATAATCGCGCTTTGTCCGCAACCTTCGTCTTTTGCTCTTTCCCTATCGCACTCTTATACTTCTTCTCTCTTCTCCGTTCTTCCGCCTGTCCCTCCCCCACGCTCTTCCGCTAAACTACCCACCATGGTCCGCGTCAAAATCTGTGGCATCACCAAATGGGAAGACGCAAAACTCGCTGCCGACCTCGGCGCCCACGCCATCGGCCTGAACTTCTACGAATCCAGCCCACGCTGCATCACGCCCTTTGCTGCCTCCGAAATCCTCCGCCGCCTCCCGCCGTTCATCGCACCCGTCGGGATCTTTGTGAACTGGGGGCAAGCCCCCATCGTGGCTCTTTGTAAGGCCCTGCGCCTCGCTGTCGCGCAACTCCACGGCGATGAATCTCCGCAAGTCGTCGACGCCGTAGCTCGCCGATTGCCAGTCATCAAGGTCTTGCCCATCGGGCAGGGAAGTGCCGCCCCCGACTTTTCCCGCTACCGCAGCGCATCTGCCTTCCTTCTTGACTCCGCGCTCTCCGGCCAGTACGGCGGCAGCGGCACGACCGGCAACTGGCACCTCGCGCGCACCGCCGCGCAATCGCAGCGCGTTATCCTCGCTGGCGGACTCACTCCCGAAAACGTCGCTGAAGCCATCCGCATCGTTCGTCCCTTCGCCGTCGATGTCGCCAGCGGCGTCGAATCCCGTCCCGGCAAAAAAGATCCCGCCAAACTCCACGCCTTCTTCGAGGAAGTCTCCCGCGCCTCCCGCGAAATCTCCTGACCAAGATCAAAAATTGTCATTCCGAGCGAAGCGAGCAACCTGCTTTCTCCTCTGCACCTTTTCTGTCTCTTTGCGAAGTACAAAAACGAATTCGTCATTCCGAAGGGAGTCCGCGAAGTGAGGAATCCCTCTTCGATTCTGGCCCCCTCGACACTTCTATGCTCATCTAGGGGGTCGGAGCTGCAGCTTGTCCCGATCTGTCAGGGGCTCCGACATTTACGTTCAGCAAGGTTGGGCTTCAGCCCCCGGGGAATCCGCGCTGTCTGCCATTGCCCTGCGCAAGGTACAATATTTGACTTAACCCATGACCACGCAACTCACCATCCCGACCTCTATCCCTGGCCGCTTCGGCCCTTACGGCGGCCGTTATGTGCCGGAAACGCTGATGGTTCCGCTCTACGAACTCGAGCACGCCTATCGACAGGCAAAAACCGACGCCGCTTTCCAATCCGAGTTCCATGACCTACTGAAAAATTTCGCTGGCCGCCCCACGCCGCTGCAATTCGCGGCGCGCCTCACCGCTCGGTTCGGCGGCCCGCGCATCTACCTCAAGCGCGAAGACCTCCTCCACACCGGCGCGCACAAAATCAACAACGCCATTGGCCAGGGACTCCTCGCGGTCAAAATGAGCAAGCCTCGCATCATCGCGGAAACCGGCGCCGGCCAGCACGGCGTTGCCTCCGCCACCGTCGCCGCGCATCTCGGCCTCCAATGCACCGTATACATGGGCACCGAAGACATGGCCCGCCAGGCGCTCAACGTCGCGCGTATGCGCATGCTCGGCGCCGAAGTCATCGGCGTCGAATCCGGCAGCAAAACTTTGAAGGACGCGATCAACGAAGCCATGCGCGACTGGGTCACCAACGTCCGCAATTCGCACTACCTTCTCGGCTCGGTCCTCGGCGCACATCCGTATCCGACTATGGTTCGTGATTTTCAAGCGGTCATCGGGCGCGAAGCCCGGGAGCAGATTCTTTCCGCCGAAAAGCGCCTGCCCACGCATCTTTACGCCTGCGTCGGCGGCGGCTCCAATTCCATCGGCCTCTTCCATGAATTTCTCAAGGATTCCGACGTAAAAATGGTCGGTATCGAAGCCGGCGGCCGCGGCCAATCTCTCGGCGAACACGCTGCTCGCCTCGCGGCCCATCAAGGTTTCACTGGTGCGCGTCCTGGTGTTCTCCAGGGTACCTACACCTACGTCCTGCAAAACGAAGACGGCCAGATCGCCGCAACGCATTCCATATCGGCCGGCCTCGACTATCCCGCCATCGGGCCCGAACACGCCTGGCTCGCCGATCAGCGGCGCGCCGAATACGCCGCCGTCTCCGATTCCGCCGCGCTCGAATCCGCGCGTCTTCTCTCGCGTACCGAAGGCATCATCCCTGCGCTCGAATCCGCGCACGCCCTGGCGGGTTTGATCGAGCGCCTCCCGCAACTCAAGCCGAGCGATCTCGTCGTCGTCAATCTCTCCGGGCGCGGGGACAAGGACATGGACACTTATCGCAAGCACTGGAGAGACTGACTTTTTGCTTATGCGAATCTCCAGACTTTTATTCGTCAGAGGTCAATCGTGGCGCAACGTCTCAGTAGCGTGATCCGAAGAGTCATTATTCCAGCCGCGATGTGCGCCTTTTCTTGTACTGCGCCAGTCTTCGCTCAAAATGCTCCTGCTTCCGAGAAGCCTGCGGACTACGACGATGCGGACGGCTATGCCGTTCTGGCCTTTTTTCTGGAGCATTATCGTCCGGAACTTGGGAATACCCTGGAAATTGCTTCCTTAACGGCTTCGGGTGCGAAGCCGGACTCTTTTGCAGCTTGCGGCAGCAAGATTCCCGCCGAGTTCGCGACGGCCGCCAACGATTTCAAGGACAAAAACAAGCAAAACTGGCGTGTAACGAAGAAACTCAACCTGAAATTTAGCTACAAGCTTGTGGACCTAGCGAAAAAACACCAACCGCTGGCGCCCACCGGAAACGCGAAAGAACTTCCGCCGCCCGTATTCGATCATGCTGTGTACCAGGTGTCTGCGGTCGGCTTCGACGCCTCACGAACACACGCCATCGTTTATGTCGCCGCGGTTTGCGGTCCGGATTGCACCAGCGGTGGTTATCATCTGTTGACGAAGGAAAAAGGAGGGTGGAAAGAATACGTCAGCTCTCCCGTTTGCGAATCAATGAGCAGCTTCCATGTGGACTCGTTCTCTGAACGGAGTCCTTCGTGACGAGCCCGCCCCGCATCTCCAGGCGTTTCGCTGCGCTTCGCGCCTCCGGCCAACTCGGCATCGTCGCCTACATCACCGCGGGCGATCCCACGCTCGACGCCACGCTGAAATTTGTTCTTGCATTAGCCGATGCTGGCGCCGACGTTGTTGAACTGGGCGTCCCCTTTAGCGATCCTCTCGCCGACGGTCCTACGATTCAGCGTGCCTCGGAGCGTGCCCTCCGATCCGGCACAACGCTTGCCGGCGTCCTGAATCTCGTCGGCCGCATTCGCGAATCAAGCCAGGTTCCCCTCGTCCTGTTCAGCTATTTCAATCCGATCCTCCAAATGGGCCTCGAAAAATTCGCCTCCGCGGCGGCCGAAGCCGGCGCCGACGGCGTCCTCGCCACCGATCTCACCCCCGAAGAGTCGGTCGACTATCGCCGCATACTTCACGCGCACCATCTCGACACCATCTTCCTGGCCGCTCCCACCTCTAGTGACGACCGTCTCAAAATCATCTCGGCCGCTTCTACCGGTTTTCTCTATATCATCTCCCGCACCGGCGTGACCGGTGCCAAGGACACGCTTCCCGACGAACTCCCTGCGCTTCTACGCCGCGCACGCCACTTCACCGATCTTCCCATCGCCGTCGGCTTCGGCATTTCTCTCCCTGGCCACGTCAGCGTCCTCGGCGGCCTCGCCGATGCCGCGGTTGTAGGCTCGGCGCTCGTCTCCGAGATCGAAAACGCCACGTCGCCCGATTCCGCCGTCGTCGCTCTTCGCGGTCGCGTCCAAAAACTGAAAGAAGTCGCTCGCCACGGCCTGTCGCGTCGCGAGGCCACCACCCCATGAACATCAGCGATTGGCGCCGCCGCATGGACGAAATCGACAGGAAACTCGTCGAGCTTCTCAACGAGCGTTGCAAGTGCGCCCTGGAGATCGGCCACATCAAGCAGCAATCCAACATCCCGCTTTACCAGCCCGCCCGAGAAAAAGAAGTCCTGGCCAACGCCGAAACCAATAACCGAGGCCCGCTCTCGAATCCCGCCATCCGTCGCCTCTTTGAGCGCATCATCGACGAAGCCCGTTCCGCCGAGCGCCTCGCCATGCACGACAAATCCTCCTCTGCGGACGACGAGCAGCCAAAATGACAGCGGCACTCTCATGCAATCGTAGTGGCGGGTCTTCAGACCCCTGCTTTTGCCGACGTCAAAATTCTCCGAGGAATTGAGGGCTAACCATGGTCATCGTCATGCATGAAGACGCCACCGACGAACAAATCCAGCGCGTCATTGACCGCGTGGTCGCCAGCGGCTTCGACGTTCATCGTTCCACTGGCGCATCCCACACGGTGCTCGGCGCCGTCGGCGTTCACCGTGATTTCGATCATCGCGATTTCGAACTTCTCGATGGCGTCCGCGAAGTCATCCGCATCACGCAGCCCTTCAAGCTCGCCAGCCGCCAATTCAAACCGGAAGGCACCATCGTCGATCTCGGCCGAGGCGTCACCATCGGTGGCCATGAACTTGCAGTCGCCGCTGGTCCCTGCTCCGTCGAATCGCCCGAACAAATCGACACCGTTGCCGAATGCGTCGCCAAGGCGGGGGCCAAAATCATGCGCGCCGGAGCTTTCAAGCCGCGCACTTCGCCCTACGCGTTTCAGGGCCTGGGAGAAAAAGGGCTGGAGATGCTCCGGAAAGCGGCCGACAAGCAAAATCTCTTCGTTGTCAGCGAAGTGATGGATCTTTCGCAAATCCAGATGATGAGCGGTTACGTGGACATGTTCCAGGTTGGCGCCCGCAACATGCAGAATTATTTTCTACTTCGTGCGCTGGGCGAAACGCAAAAGCCCGTTCTCCTCAAGCGGGGCATGTCCGCTACCATCGAAGAGCTTCTCCTCAGCGCCGAATACATTCTCTCCGGCGGAAATTACAACGTCGTCCTCTGCGAGCGCGGCATCCGCACGTTCGAAAATTACCTCCGCAACACGCTCGATATCGCCGCCATTCCGGTAATCAAAAAGCTCTCGCACCTGCCGATTGTCGCCGATCCCTCTCACGGGACGGGACGCCGTGACAAAGTCCCGCCAATGGCTCGGGCCGCTGTCGCGGCAGGCGCCGACGGCCTGCTTATCGAAGTCCATAATGATCCCGACCACGCACTCTCGGACGGCGCCCAATCTTTGAACCCCGTCGAGTTCTCCCAGCTGATGGCCGAGCTTCGTATCATCGCTCCCGCGGTACACCGCCATCTCATCTAGCCTCGCGAAACGTACATATTCGTTTGGAGTCCCAAGCCGGTTTCGCATGTGGGGTTCTTGGGGTGCCCTTCTCCGGCTTTGTGTCATTCCGGCTTTTCTTAGGTGGCGTTCTTCAGTTCACGCGGAACTTCGACGCCCTCCGGCTTTTTCGCCCTTTCGGGGGTCGGAGCTTCACTCCGACATTCAGAACTGGCAAGGACGGGCTTCAGGCCCTGAGGAAATGCTTTCTCGTACCAAAAACTGATAACTTATTACTCCAACATGCCCCATCTCATCCAACGGGTCACCATTCTGGGCACCGGCCTGATCGGCGGTTCCTTCGCCCGCGCTCTCCGCAAATACACGCCGGACATCCACATCATCGGCTGGGATCGCGCGGACGTGATCGTCGAAGCAAAAAAATCAGGAGCCATCGACGATGGCTTCTTCGATTCGCTCGAGGCCGCAATTCGGCGCGCCGATCTCATCTATATCGCCCTGCCCATCGGCAATACGCTCGATCTGCTCCCTGAACTCGCAAAACACGCCCCGCCGCACGCGCTCGTCACCGACGCCGGCAGCACCAAAGCGCGCATTTGGCAAGCGGCCTCGGAACTCTTCGTCGAAGAAGTCGGCCCCATTTTTCTGGCTGGCCATCCCATGGCTGGGCGCGAACAAGCTGGCTTTGCCCACGCCGATGCGGATCTCTTCCAAAACTCCACGTACGCGCTCGTCGGCAACGCCGACGAAAGGCGCGATCCGCGGGTCAACGCCTTCGTGAAAATTTTGGAAAGAATCGGCGCTCGCCCGCTGTGGATCGGCGCGCAACAACACGATTACGCCGTTGGCCTTGCTTCGCATCTCCCGCAGCTTGCCGCCATCGCGCTCAGCTCCTTCCTGTACGATCGACTGGATGAAAACGGCCTGCCCATCACCCTCGCCGGGCCTGGACTCCGCGACACGCTTCGCCTCGCCGGTAGCCCCTATTCCACCTGGCGCGACATCGTCCTCACCAACCGCGAAGTCCTCTCCGCCGCGCTTGATCTCCTCGCGCGCCGCCTCGACGACCTCCGCGAACGCCTTGGCTCCCGCGAACTCGAAGCCGACTTCGACGCCGCGAACGAACTCTACAAACTCCTCCGCAGCCTGTAGCTCAGGACTTCCAGGCCTGGGGCTTTTTCTTGCCGGTGCCGTGCTTTCCTCTTCGCGATAACCGACCCGGTCGCCTTCTACAATCCACGGCTGCTGTTTGGGAGACCTGGACGCGACCAGCGGCAAAAACCGCTTCAGAAGAGAAATCAGCGTCAACTTGTCTAGAGATCAAGGCTGGGAAACGCTGATTCCTAGGTGAGTTTTTGGCGGGAACAGCTGAACATTCGCAACGTCTAAAGGCAAGGTTATAAACGTCCCTTTTTGGCAGAAGTCGAAGAGCGCCATATCCTTAGAACCGGATAGATTTTCGGATGTGAGGACGTCGTTTCCAGCATCATGAAGGCACGAAGCGAACTCGAGAGCGAGCTTTTCGTCAATTTGAACTTCACGCCTTCGTTTCGAGCGGTAGATCGACAACACCCTCTCTCGCAAGTTCAGCAGCGTATGCCCACGCAGCTTCAATGTCAGCGCCCGTCAGCGCAGGGCCATCACGCGGAATCTCTTCGCGCGGCACCCCCGCAGCAACATTATCCATCACTGCGGACACCAACACGCGAGTTCCTCGGATGCCCGCGCGCCCGCGGCACATAGCAGCATTCACACTAATTCGTTCGCGCCAGTTCTTCATGCCTCATTCCAACCAAATCTTCAAGACCCCCGACATACCTTCGTTTCGCGCTGTCCGTAATGTAGCTCTTGCTTTTTCTCTCTTAAAACTAAAAACTGACAACGGAAAACTGACAACGGAAAACTGACTGCCTATGGACAAACGCCTCGCCTCGCCCGACGCCGCAATCGCCAATCTTCGCGATGGCATGACCATTCTTATGGGTGGCTTCGGGCTTTGCGGCATCCCGGAAAATCTCATCGACGCGGTGCGGCGCAAAGGCACTCGCGATCTCACCATCGTCAGCAACAACGCCGGCGTCGACGGTTTCGGCATCGGCCTGCTGCTTGAGAATCGCCAGGTCAAAAAAATGATCTCTTCCTACGTCGGCGAAAATAAACTTTTCGAGCAACTCGTTCTCAGCGGCGAGCTGCAAGTGGAGCTGAATCCGCAAGGCACGCTGGCCGAGCGCCTCCGCGCCGCTGGAGCCGGCATTCCGGCGTTCTATACTCCAACCGGCTACGGCACCCTGGTCGCAGAAGGAAAGGAGACTCGCGATTTCGACGGTCGGCATTACATCCTGGAACGAGCGCTTCGCGGCGATTTCGCCTTCATCAAGGCTTGGAAGGGCGATCGTATGGGCAATCTCGTTTATCGCAAAACCACGCGCAACTTTAATCCCATGATGGCCACGGCTGCCGATTACGTCATCGCCGAAGTGGAGCAACTCGTCGAACCTGGGGAGCTTCCGCCCGATCAGGTCCACACTCCCGGCATTTTCATCAACACGATTTTCCAAGGCGCAAGCTATTCCAAACGCATCGAAAAACGCACCACCCGGAGGTCATAGATGGGAACCCATGCCGTCTGAGGAAGGCCACGAGGAGGGCACCTCAACCACAACTACCCGAAGTTTGGGAATCGTATTGGCTTATGCAAGTATTCTCTGCTCCGCTTCGTTTTGGCTCTCTCTGCCCTTGAGTTATGTCGCCGCTTTGCGCGATTACGCCAAATGACGGGCTTCGACTTTTTCAAAATCTGGCCGTTGGAGTCATCTTGCCGATTCTTTCTGCTGTTGTCGCATTTAGGTCCAAACCTTGGAAACGGGCCCTGCCTTTAGCGGTGGTTATGTTTTTCTTTGTAATGGATGTGATGGGAACATGAGCTTATCTGAGGACCAAAAACGCGAACGCATCGCCCGCCGAATCGCTCTCGAGCTCCGCGATGGCTACTACGTCAACCTCGGCATCGGCATGCCCACGCTCGTCGCCAACTATATTCCCAAAGGCGTGGACGTCATCATGCAATCCGAAAACGGCATGCTCGGCGTCGGCCCCTATCCACTCGATTCCGAAGTCGACCCCGATCTCATCAACGCCGGCAAGGAAACGGTCTCCGAAATTCCCGGCACCGTATATTTTTCTTCCGCCGATTCCTTCGCCATGATTCGCGGAGGCCACGTGGATCTCACGGTTCTCGGTGCGCTGCAAGTCGACGAAAAGGGTTCACTCGCCAATTGGGCCATTCCGGGCAAAATGCTGAAAGGCATGGGCGGTGCCATGGACCTCGTTGCCGGTGCCAAGCGCGTGTACATCGCCATGGAACACGCCACCCGCGACAACAAGCCAAAAATTCTGACGAAATGTACGCTGCCGCTTACCGGTGTCGAAGTCGTCGATCATATCGTCACCGAACTGGCGTTCATCGATGTGACCTCGCAAGGACTCCTCCTGCGAGAAATAGCTCCCGGCGCCACGCTCGAGCAAGTCCAATCCCTCAGCGAAGCAAAGCTTCAGCTTCCGCCGAACGGTCCCGCGACCATGCCGGTCTAGATGTACAATGACGCACCGCGCAATGACACAGGAGCCCAACCATGGCTTTTCCTCGTTGCTTCGCTGCCTTTCTTGTATTCGCGTTCATCCTGCTGCCGAGCTCGGCGGTCAGCCAGGACTTCGACGGTACCCATCATGTCTTCACCGACCCGTTGCTGGACCAAATGACTGGCGCATGGAATCTCACCGGCAAAGTCATGGGCCGTAGCGCCGACCATGTAGTTGAAGTCGAGTGGGTTCTGAATCATCAGTTCCTGCGCATTCATGAGAAAGATCGCAGTCCGGCCGCAACCGGCGCCGTCCCTTACGAAGCGATGATCATGGTCGGCTACGACAACACGAGCGAACGCTATGTCGCGCACTGGAACGACATTTACGGTGGCCGATTTTCCGAAACATTGGGTTATGGAACCCGCAACGGCAACGACATCCGTTTCGTTTTTGAGTATCCCGACGGGCCGTTTCACACTACGTTTCGCTGGCTTCCCGAATCGCACCAGTGGGCCTGGCTGATGGAAAGCAAAAACAAGTCAGGTCAATGGACGGAATTCGCGATGCTCGTGCTTGCTCGCGCCAGTAAACCCTGATTTCCTGGCAATCAAAATGAAGAGAAAGCGCCAAACACAGCCTGAGAAACGCTCGTCCAAGCCGCGCGGGCGCGCCAAGCTTCTGCCCACCTCCGAAGAAATGAAACAGAGGTCTGCCATACTGGTCAAGCGCTCTTCATCGCTCATCCTCAAATTCAATCCCATGCCTCTCGCGTTGCTCAAGCGCGCTAAGACCGATCCCCGCGTGGACACCAACACTCGCATCCCCAGCAAAGGCTGGTTTTCTTTTGAACTGAACTCGGACGCTGATTTGCGCGACGCGTTACTTTGGCTGGACCATGCCTACCGCGCAGTCGCCAAATAGGTTCCGCAATGCCGACGTTGCTCCTTGGTCACGCGCTCGCACACTCCCGCCAATTGCCAAATTTCATGCGGTAAGCTAAAGCAGGTATTCATATTCTCATGGACCCCAATTCCATCGTCATCATCAGCCTGCATTCCCCCAAGGAGAAAGTCTGGGGCATTTTGCGTGACATCAATCCGAGCGGCGTGACCGTGCGGGGCATCGACCTCAACTCCTTCGATCATTTCGTCAGCCAGATCAACCAGCTCGACGCCGAGCGCATCGGCCTCCCCACCGTTTTTTTCCCGATGACCCGCGTCGAACGCATCTCGCTCGACGAACCGTCAGGCTCCATTCCGAGCATGGCTGAAGTTTTTCAGCGCAAAATCGGTCGAACGCTCTTCGATTACCTGGCGCAGTTCGCTTAACCGGAAAACGCTCAGGTTTAATCCCTAACAAAGGCCCGCTTCGCTCTGTAGCCTAGGCTTCAGCTTCTGAACGCGGATGCCGGTGCGACGTACAGGCTCAAGCCTATGCTGTTGGACGGGAAAGTTTGCACTTTCGCGATTTCTCTTTAAACTCTATGCAATGAAAGGCCGCATCTGGACGGTACCCAATCAGATCACACTGCTGCGCCTCGGCTTTCTGCCGTTTTTTCTTATCCTGATTTTCTACGAGGAGTACCGCTGGGCTCTCGCGGTTCTGGTGTTTGTCGCGCTCACGGACGCCATCGACGGCTTCCTGGCCCGCAGGCTACATCAAAAGTCCGCTCTCGGCGCCTATCTCGACCCCATCGCGGACAAGCTGTTACTTTCTTCCTCTTTCGTTGTGCTCGCCATGGGAAAGAAAATCGTCTGGTGGCTGACCATCATGGTTCTCAGCCGCGATGTTCTGCTACTCGTCGTCGCCACCGTCATTATCATTGTTCAGGGCTATCGCCCGTTCCCGCCCAGCCTTCTGGGGAAAGCTACGACCTTCTTTGAAATTGCCTTGGTGTTTTTTGTGGTCTTCGCCGCTGCCTACCCGAATGACCGCGCACCCGGTTTGATTCACTACCTCTCCTACCTTGTGGCCGCCTTTGTAGTGGTTTCCGGCTTCCACTACGCCTTCTCCGTCGCGCGCCGCCTCCACGTTTCCTAGATTTGACGGTTAGCAATTTAGCCGGGGCCTGACAGCCTGTCGCTATAGTGGAGGAACATCAAGACAAACGCTGCCACCGTAACAATCCCGGCCAGCCAACCCAACAAGTACGATCTATTGCGTTCAGCAGAGTTCACCGGCAACCGGTCTACCATGACTTTCCCTAGAATAAAGCCCGTCGCCAGTCCACCAAAATGTGCGACATTGTCTGCCCCGATGAAGAATCCCAATGCGAAAACCGAAATCACCCAGGAAATCAACCGCGACCTTAGCGCTTTCGCTTCAATATTGCCCCGTTTGCCTGTAACGGCGATCAATACTCCTAGCAATCCCATCAGGGCGCCGCTCGCCCCTACAGCAGGGTGGAAAAACATGCTCATTGCGAAACCTACTACTCCCGTAAGAATGTAAATAAAAAGGTATCGCGCTGACCCGTACAATTCCTCGACGACGGGCCCGATATCCAGTAGCACCATCATGTTGAATCCGATGTGAATGAGTCCGATGTGCAAAAACATCGCCGTCACTAACCGATACCATTCGTGCAGCACCAAAACCGAACCACCATTGCTTGACCCCAGCCGGTATACCGTATCTGGATCCATTGACCACAAGATACTCAAGCCGCCCAGTTTTCCGGCGTGGATCGTACCCATCAGTTCTGCTGCAAACATCACCACGTTTGCAATCAATAGCCCTGTCGTCACCGGCGCGTGACCGCCAAAGAATTCGCTGAGCCCCTTGCTCCACGCCGCCAGCCCGAATCGCAAATTGGTCCCGCATTCGTGGCATCGCGTGGCGCTGATTCCCACCAACGCTCCGCACGCCGGGCAAAGCTGCGGCCGCCGCTCGCCCTTGCCAAACATTCCGCCAAACATTCTTTTCAGGCGCTCCACGCGCATCTGCCATTGATAGGGAAGGGCCAACACTCCTCCTTGCACGCTCTTTTCAGCGTTCCTATAATACCGGAATCGCGCCTTTCGTACCGGCGCGGGAGTTTATGGACAAATTTGAAGAAATCGGCCGCCGTCTTGACGCCGAATTGACTCGTCTCCGTAAGTATGTGGAAGATGAAGTCGCGCCCGAGACCGAGAAACGCACCGCGCAGTTCCTCCGCGAGGTTTCCGAAAAGCTCACCGAGGCTTCGCGGAAGCTCGAATCCCGCATCGCCGCCCGGCAGGCGCGAAACTCGCGGCAAACCAAATCGTGAGCCGCTCGCAGATCCTTTTCCTGGCACTCTGCGGTTCCATTTGCATTCTTTCCATCGGTTGCGCTTCCAGGCGCACCGTTTCTGCCGGGCCTCCTGTCCAGCCCACCCCCGCTCCAAGTTCGAACCCCGCCCCGCCGAGTCCTCCGGCGCGAGGCCCAAAAACTCCGCCCGCGCTTCCCGCTACCGGCTACACCGAAGAGGGCAACGCCTCCTGGTACGGCAAGCCGTTCAATGGCCGTCGCTCCTCGAACGGCGAGACCTACGACATGTACAAACTTACCGCCGCGCATCGCACTCTTCCGTTTGACACCATGGTGCGCGTCACCAATCTGAACAACGGCAAAACCACAACCGTCCGCATCACCGATCGCGGACCGTTCGTCGATAACCGCGTCATTGACCTTTCCCTCGCCGCAGCGCGTGAGATTGAATCCGTCGGCCCCGGCGTTGTTCCCGTGCGCCTGGAAGTTCTCGGCGACGTCGATGTCACCGCCGGCTTTTTTACCATCCAGGTGGGAGCCTTTCGCGAGCGCTCGAACGCAGAGCGTCTCCGCGACCGCCTCAGCCTCACCTACACCCCCATCTTCATTCAGCACTATGATTCTTCCGAAGGCACCTTCTACCGCTTGCGCGTCGGCAAAATTTCCGGAGAAGACGCGGCCAACGACCTGGCGTCACAACTGCGCGCCAAAGAAGGTTTCACGACGCTCGTTTTTCGTCTGGATGAAACGAAGTCCGCAGGAGCCAATTAATGGACGAGACCTGCCTGTTCTGCAAAATCGGCGCCAAGAAAATCCCTTCGAAACTCGTCTATGAAGACGACGAGATTTTCGCTTTCGAGGACATCTCTCCTCAGGCGCCCACACACATTTTGATCTGTCCCCGCAAGCATTTCGCCGCTCTTCACGACGCTTCCGCGGAAGATCAGGCGACGCTCGGCAAATTGCAGCTCGTCGCCGCCAAACTGGCCAAGGAGCGCAATCTCCTCGCCGGCTATCGCACCGTCGTCAATAGCGGCAGCGGCGCCGGTCAATCCGTCTTTCATCTCCACGTGCACCTTCTCGGCGGCCGCAATTTCCGTTGGCCGCCGGGCTGAGATGTTGTCAACGTGATCGCCACCTGTAGCCCACCCTTCAGGGGTGAGGGTTTCCACAGCGAAACCGAGGTGCAGCCAAAGGCAGGAAAACCTAGGCCTAGGAACGCCTGAGCTACAGGGAGAAGGATTTCGACGAAATCTCAAGCAAGATTTTTGAATCGTTCCACTAACTTGTCGGAGGCCTCATGCAATTTCGCCCAGCGTTTCGCAGTTCGCTCCTCATCCTTCTCGCGGTTCTCGCAACTCATACCGCCGGGGCGCAAAAGCCCGCGCCTGCGGCACAACCCGGCGAACTCACCGTCGACCGCATTTACGGCCAGCCAAGCCTGAACGGTCGCCTCACGCGCGGCATCGCGTGGTCGCCAGACGGCAAGCGCTGCACCTTTCTGGATACCGAGGGAAGCGGCAAAGATGCCAAGACCGAACTGTGGTCGATGGATGCTGCAACTGGCAAACGCTCTCTACTGATCTCCTCGGACAAACTCGAAGCTATACTCCCGGCTCCGCCCTCTCAACAATCGCAAGCAACCGGTGCCGGTCGCAGGCCTCCTTCTCAATACCAATGGGCACCGAACGGCAATGCTTTGCTGTTTGAAGGACCCAATGCTTTCGCCTGGTTCGATCTGAAGACACAATTGGGTAGAGTGCTCGTCTCTGGCAAAGACGAACTCAGTGACGTGAAAATCTCTCCGGACTCGAACTACGTCAGCTACATTCGCGATCACAATCTCTGGCTTGTCGGCACCGCCGATGGCAAAGAGCGCGCGTTCACCACGGGCGGTAGCGAAAAACTCCACAAGGGCGAACTCGATTGGGTCTATCCGGAGGAATTAGAAATCTTCACCGGCTACTGGTGGGCGCCGGACTCCTCCGCCATCGCCTATCTGGAAATGGACGAAGCCAACGTCTCGCAATTTTCTCTGCTCAATTTTGAGTCCTACACGGGCGAGGCAGAGTTGCAACGTTACCCCGTCGCTGGCGGCACAAATCCCGTCGTTCGCGTCCTGGTCGCCTTGCTGAGCGGTGGCGAACCGCGCCTTATGGACACCGGGTCGGAGACCGATATGTATATCCCTCGCGTCAACTGGCTGCCCGATTCGCGCCGTATCGCGATTCAGCGCCTAAACCGCGATCAAAACAAACTCGATCTGCTTCTGGCGGACGCGGCCACGGGAAAATCTTCAACGCTGCTGACGGAACAAGACCAATATTGGATCAACGTTAACGACGATTTGCGCTTCCTCAAAGACGGCAAGCGTTTCTTGTGGTCCAGCGAGCGCACCGGCTATCGTCATCTCTATGTGTACGGTATCGACGGAAAGCAAATCGCCCAGCTCACTAAGGGCGATTGGGAGGTCGGCCACGTTGATGGCGTCGACGAAACAAAGGGTGTCGTCTATTTCACTTCCACGGAAAAATCGCCAACCGAGCGCCACCTCTACCGCGCGGGACTCGATGGCCACGGCTTCGCGCGCATCACCAAAGAAGATGGAGTGCACACCATCAACCTCTCACCCACGACGGATTCTTACGTCGACACCTACTCCAACGCCATAACTCCCGCGCGCCAGGATTTCGATCGCGCGGATGGCACAAAAGTCGCCGAGCTCAACGAAAATAAAGTTCCAGAGCTCGCCCAATATCACCTTTCCCCCGTCGAATTTTCCACGGTCAAAGCCCGCGACGGAGTTTCCCTCAACTGCTACCTGATCAAGCCGCCCAATTTCGATCCCGCCAATAAGTATCCGGTGATCGTCTACACCTACGGCGGCCCGCACGCGCAGGTGGTCCTGAATGCCTGGGGCGGCGGCAACTTGCTGTGGCATGAAATGATGGCACAGAAAGGCTACATCATTTTCGCGCTGGATAATCGCGGCTCCGCCGGTCGCGGCCACGTCTTCGAAGAATCCACTCATTACCATTTTGGCGGCCCGGAGCTTTCCGACCAGCGGGATGGCGTGGCTTGGCTCCAGCAACAGCCATGGGTAGACCCCCAGCGCATCGGCATCTGGGGTTGGAGCTACGGGGGACACATGACGCTCCATGCCATGTTTGAAGCCGCCGATTTGTTCAAGGTCGGTTTCGCCGGTGGACCGGTGACCGACTGGCATTTCTACGATTCCATATACACCGAGCGCTACATGGGCCTGCCGCAGCAGCACGAAACCGAATACAAGGAGTCGTCTCCTGTCAGCCATGTCGAAAATTTCAAAGGAAAATTGCTCATTGCCCAAGGCACCGGCGACGACAACGTGCACTACTCCAACACCCTCTCACTCATCAACGATCTGATCGCGCACGGTAAATATGTCGAAGTCATCGCCGCCCCCGGCCGCGGCCACGGCGTCAGCGACCCTCCCGCCCGCAAAATCGTCTGGACCCGCGTCACCCAATTCTTTTTGGACAATCTCTGATCTGACAAAATTGTGTATGGCCATCTTGTAACGGGCAAAGGAATGAGCGACCTAAGCGGAAAGTACAAGCGGATCCGCTGCTTGCCCTCGCAGCGTCTAGCACCAAGCTTTGGTCCGACGAGCACGCGGACGAGTGTGTCCTCCAACTCAGAGGATTGGACAACTCTTCGCGAGAATGGCGCATTTTGCAGGCGCTTAGGGGGTCGAAGCATATACTGCGGTGCAAAATGCGCTCGAGCTCCTGAGGAATCCGCCGCCTCCCTCCGCCCAACCGTCATTCCAGACGGAGTCCGCGAAGTGAGGAATCCCTCTTCGATGTACGACGCGAGAACGCCCGCTACTGCGCCTGCAAGTCCACATCCTTAATCGGCAGATCCCAATGCGCGTCTAGAATCTCAAACCTCCGCTGTTCTTCTTTCTTGTACGTGTCCTGATCCGGGAAAAGCTGCTTCAGCAAGGCCGCCGAGTCATACCCGTCGTGTGCCACCGCCGCATTCTTGTACACAATCGTCACGCGGTAGTCCCAGCGCCCGTCTTCCGTCGTGTGATAGAAGGGCGCAACGGCGGAAACCTTCAACATCCGCCCCATCTCCACTTCCTTCTTCAGTACCGGGTAATGATTCTTCCGGAACAGCGCGATGAACTCATCCGCGTGCCCCCACCTCGTCTTGTAGTAGTACTCCACTACAAACGGCTTATCCGTTTGCGGCGCGCTCTGCGCCCGCGCGTGATCGATCACGCCAAATGCCAGCACAGCCGCCGCGATCAGAAGCGCCAGAAGAAGCGCGGCGCGAATCCAGGACGTTTGCCCCATAGAACTCTCCTCCAACTTTAGCGGATAGCGCATTGTAGCCCGTTTCGCCCGTTGCGCGCTGCTCGATTCCGTACCGCAATTGCTCCAACTCTCAGTACGCCGCGCGCGTCAGCCGGTCTCGTATCGCGGCCCAGTCCCGCGTCTCGGGCGGCAATTCCACGGCGACCCAGTCCAGTCCATTGTGATCCAACTCGTGGAGTCGTCCATAAATCTGCGCGGCATACTCCTCCGGCTCCGCGGGCATCTGGATCGTGAGAGCCGCCTTCGCTTCATGCGCAATCCACAGATACGCTCCCCGGCCTTCGCCTGGCAGCCGTCCATCACGCACAAGCAAAACTCGCGTGCGCGGGCTGTAGTGTCTCTTATGCTGCCCCGGAGAACGATGCGAATCTCCAACCTGGTCGCCAGACTCAACCGCCTCATCGACAAACGCCATGCCCGGCCGCAGCACTTCGAGCCCATCCTTGGTCACCGCAATCACCGTCGACTCCAGTCCTACTTCGCACGGCCCGCCGTCCAGTAGAAACGGTGTCTCGTCGCCAAACGCCTCACGGACGTGTTGTGCTGTGGTCGGCGAAAGCTGCGTGAAGCGGTTTGCACTGGGCGCCGCAATCGGCACGCCCGCCTCGCGCAGCAATTCAAGCGCCACCGGATGGCGCGGCACGCGCAGTCCCACGGTATCCAATCCGGCGGTCACCTCGTCAGGAATAACCCTTCGTTTCGGCACCACCAGCGTGAGCGGTCCCGGCCAATGCTCCCGCGCCAGTTTCTCCGCTTCTTCGGGCCACTCCGCGGCAAGCTCGCGCGCCTTCTCAATGCTGGCCACGTGCACAATCAGCGGGCTGTTCGCCGGCCGTCCCTTCAGCGCATAAATCTTCTTCACCGCCGCGGCGTCCAGCGCGTTGGCTCCCAAGCCGTATACCGTCTCGGTGGGAAACACCACCAGCCCTCCGGATCGTACAATCCCGGCTCCTTCCCGAATCTCTTTCTGGCTTACCATACGTCTCGATTGTCGCAGAAGGGCACCTGTAGTGCAGGGCGAGTCCGCAAACTCAGCGGCTTTTTCTTGCGTTGGCTGGCCAATTTTCTAGGTACTGGGACTGCAATCGCGGAACATTCTAACCAGTCCCGGCGTATTATTGGGCAACTGTGGAGGTGTCCCAATGAAACGATTCGTTCTATCTCTTACCCTCTTGGTTCTTGCGCTTCCCGTCCTTGCCAATACCAAATCCGAAACCATCCTCACCGGAAAACCTCATATGGAATTTAACTGTCCCGCCAATCTTCCGCTCCATCTGAACGTCCGCTCCGGCGAAATTCTGATCGTCGGCACCGACGACCAGAAAATCACCGTCGACCTCGCCGGCAGAAACGCCGACAAGATCCAGGACGTAAAGGGGCGCCTTTTCGTCGACAAGCATGCTGCGGAGCTCAGTCTGACCGGCGGGCCCAGAAGCGAGTTGGAGATTATCATTCACGTTCCAAAAAATTCTGACCTCACCGCGCGCATCTTCGCTGGTGAAGTGAATGTCCAGGACGTTATCGGCAACAAGGATGTCGAACTTCACGCCGGGCAGCTCACCATCGAAGTGACCAAGCCCGAAGAATACGGTCACGTCGATATGTCCGTCAGTGCAGGCGAAGTCGACGCCGAAGTTTTTGGCGGCGATTCCAAAGGCGGCCTGTTCCGATCCATCTCCCGCGATGCGGGAGGAAAATATCGATTGCATGCGCACGTCGGCACCGGTCAATTGAGCGTGCGGTGAGGCAAAGGCGCGCTTGTCGCACTAAGAGGCGGCGGCGCGCTTGAACTTTCCAGTTGTCGATTTGCCGCTGTGATCCCAGCCGCCAGCTGCAGCGCAACCCGTATGCACTCGTCGCGCAGGCCATTGCTGTGGCGCGAGCAGCTCGTGTCACGCGTTGCTACGTGCATTCCGGTATGACAATGTGCGTTGCAGGTCTCTCCACTGGTTTCGACCTGTGGGGATCCACCTGGCAGCAGAACATGAAGCAAACTCCAGCGAGCGCGGCGAACAACGCCCGCATATCGCTTCACGACGAAGTTGACTTCACAACCGGCCCCCCGCGAATTTATGAAGTTCTTCCTGATTCGAAATAATTTGCTGCGTTCACGGGTCTGCCCGCGGACATCGATCCGAAGGTCGGTGGCGCCTTTTCGATGTTTGGGGGATTAATCGTCGGCCGGAACGTCGAACTGCTTCCCAACAAGCGCATCGTTCAGGCCTGGCGCCCCAGCCATTGGGATCCGGGGGTTTATTCGATCGTCCGATTCCAATTGAAACCGCAAGGCAGCGGCACGAAGGTCGTACTCGATCACATCGGCTTTCCGCAAGGAGACTACCACCACCTTGAAGCCGGATGGAGAGCGCATTACTCGGATGGGCTAGCGAAGTATCTCGGCTGGCTGCCGCTACGGTCCGCCTTTCGACAGGTATTGATTCGGAATGGGATTCTCTGGAGTTTCGCTCGTCCAATACACGTCCACCAACCACCAGCGCGAGCCGTCGTTATATAACTGGATGCTGTTGATTCCGCGCTCGAACGGCTTCCCATCCTTGCTTTCCCGCGATTCGTACGTGCTGAAGATGTGCGTGATGCTTCCGAAGGTCTCGACCTTCCGTGACACCTCGCGTTCGTAAAATCCATGCTCCTTGAAATATTTTCCCGCGCCATCCACGTAGCTCTGCACCGTCATTGCTTTGTATCCGAGCGTTCCGTCCTTTTTCGTGAACGTCGCGATGAGCTGCGCTTCGGGGATAAAGAGCGAGCGAAAGCGGTCCCAATCGCGATCGCCGGCCGGGCCGCTGATCGAATCGTACAGAGCCGCAACCAGCGCCTCGCGGCTCGCTACATCCGCCGGTCGTGTTGCGGCGGACGCAGTGGCCGCGTCTGGCTTATCCGTTTGCGCGGATGCCGACACCGGCGCTAAGGCCGCAACAGCCACACCGAGCAAAACTCCAGTCAGTCCAAGCTTGAGTTTCATGAGCACACCCGTGGCTCTCTTAGACGCACACAAAGCGCAAACGTTCCTGTGCCGCAAGGTAAGCACTTCTAGATGTGCTTATGAGATATGGACGACGTCTGCGGATGCTCGCGGGCAACTTGACGTGAATGCAGCGGCTGACGAAGCCAGGCAGAAACGGCGAGAAATGTCCTTTGCTTGACCGCGGAACTCCACGCTGTGTCCGCCGGTTTCTGAACCCAGATCGAACACTGCCGGCCGAACTTGCGTCCGTCGCGAATTAGCGAGCAAACCACCGCGCGCCAGTACTGAACGAACCGTGTCTTGGCACGAACCAATCGCGCGCGAGCCTCGCGGTTCGGGAAATGGACCGGCTTCGGCGGCGAGTTACAGGTTTTCGTTGAACCACCGCGCGCCGGCCGAGGAACAGCCAACACTTCTTCGCGTGCGAGACCGTTTCTTGCAGGCGTTCTCGGACGATGATTTGTCGGATGTAGGGAGGCAGCAGCGGCAACTGGCGTCGGCACAACCAGAGGTGTAGCGGTAACCGGCGCGAGCTTTTTCGCGGCAGAGGCGGGCACTTCCGGAACAGCTTCGAGCGCAGTGACAGCCACAACCGGTTCTGGCTTAGCCTCAGTATCAGCTTCGGCGGCTGGTGCAGCCAGCGCGGCGGACGATTCCCCGGCGCCCGCCTCGGGAGCAGCGAGCTTTGGCTCGAGCGTCAATACCGTTTCATCCCCATTTACATCGATTCCTATTGCCGGCTCTAGGTCATTCCGGGAAACGGCACATTCAGGCATCAGGACGTGGACGCTCACAACCGTAACGGGCATGGGCTCACGAGCAGTCAGAATGGGTGTCGCCGCAGACTCGATCTCAAGAGGCGTTGGCTCGCGAACCGCGACCGGGGCCATCGGAGCAGCCAACGCAGGCTCCGCCTCTCGGCCGGCGACGGCCGGATCGAACTCAACCACCGAAGCTGGCTGGTCTTCGCTTCCGCCTGGCTCCGGCTCGGCTGCACTCTCGGTGTCAGGAAAGGGAATGAGCGAACGAAACGCGCCGGACGGAGATTCCGCCTTGTTCTCCTCCGCCGCATCAAAAAGATCGAAGTATTGCGCAGCGCGCACCACGTCGCTCGGAATTACGGCCTTTCGCCGGTCGCGGTATGCCGCGAGTAGGGCATGCTCACACAGCAGATTGATCACTCTCGGAATTCCCCGGGAATGCTGGAAAATCTCCAGAACACTTTCTTGTGCGAAAGCCACGGTATTCGCCGCCGCCCCTGCGCCCGTCAATCGCGAACCAATGTAACTGGCTGTTTCCGGCATGGTCAGCGCCGGCAGCTTGCAGTGGCACATCATCTGACGCTGCAACCACGCAAGCCTTGGCCGATTCAGCTTCTTTTCCAACCGCGGTTGCCCGGCCAGCACCAACTGTACGAGCCGCGATCCTTGCACTTCCATCTTGAGCAAGGCGCCAAGCTTCCTGAGCGTCCGGCTCTTCAACGCCTGCGCCTCGTCAATAATGATCACCGGACAATCGCCCATCTTGCGCCGGTCGATCAGCCAGTTCTTCAACGTCAGCATCAACTCCCTTTTGGAGTGGGAATGGCAGGGAATGCCGAAGTCACCCAGGATCAGCTCCAGCACATCTGTTGACCGGAACAGTGGGTAGAACACGTACGCCGTGGAATAGCTGTACTTTCGCAGCCAGTCCAGCAGATAGCGCAGGACCATGGTCTTTCCGGTTCCTGCGTCGCCCGTGAGGACCAGAAATCCCTGGCGTGCTTCAATGCGAGAGACCAGTTGCAGCACGGCTTCGTCGTGCGCCACGGTCGAATAGAAATGGGCCGGGTCAGGCGAAACTTGGAACGGATTGCGCGCAAGCCCGAAATGTCCCAAAAACCCTTCGTACATGAACACCAACCGGCACACCGGCAGCTTTGGACATCGCGGGGAGAGCAGATTTTAGGGCAGCGGTTTACGCAGAGCAACGAAAACATGCGTTTTCGCACTGGTAAAATTGAACTAGGAGTTCCACCTGTACTAGAAGGGCTATACGCTTAGTCGATACCCTGAATTCGCAGGCTCACGAGCTGATCGATGCTGAGATTCTGCATTCCTTTCGACTTCAGGCCGGTAATGTACTCCGGCGTCACGCCGTGAATGCGCATGGCAATCAACTGGTCCGGCTCAGGATGCTTGTAGCCAAGCGACTGCACTTTCTGAATAAATTCGGGCGAAACTCCGTGGATGCGGAACGCGATGAGCTTGTCCAAATCCACGTGCTGGTAACCTTCCTTCTGCAGTTGCTCGATGAACTCCGGAGTAGCCCCATGAATGCGCATCGCGATTAGCCTATCTTCATCCGGTTGGTAGCCCGATTTACGCAGGAATCGGATCATCTCCGGCGTTACACCGTGGATCCGGAAAGCCACGAGCTTGTCGCAGTCCGTCACGGCGATTCCCGCATCGCGCAATTCCTTGATGAACGCGGAGTTCACGTTAAAAATCCGGAAGGCGATGAGCTTGTCGGTGTCTAATCCTTTTAGGTGCTCGCCCTTCATCTCTTTCGCGAAGCTCAGGCTGACATCCATCACCGCCATGGAGAATTGTTTCTCTTCGTCGATTCCCGAAAATCCGAGCGCATTCATTTCCGATGCATAATGCGAATCCGCCAGAAAGTGAAACACCCCGGCGCCTTCGCCGTCGTCTAGGTAGCCCTCGCAATCGAACTTGCCCGCGTCCCGAGTGATCGTGAACTTCACGTCCTGCTTTCCCGGCTTTGAAACGTCCAGTCCGACGAAGGCGCTTAGAGGCCAGGTCGACGAGTGCGTCGACGAATTCCCGTTCCGGTGATGAATCAGGGCGAACTCCACTTTGCCGAGCTCGTCGCTTCGTACGATCGTCCAGCTTCCGCTGAAACTCTCCGCGGCACTCGAAACCCAACCCGCTAGCAGCGTACAAACGACGAGAATGTAGACAGTAATCCCTTCGCGACGGTTCATAGCGTCCTCCGTTTTACTTCTCGGCGTCGAAAACGCCGGTCTCTTTCAACGCGATTAATTTATCCAAAGTTAGGTCTTTAAATCCGTGACTGCGTACTTTTGCGATGAATTCCGGCGTGACGCCTTGCACTTTGGCACCAATGGCCTCGTCGATGTCCACCTTAAAGCCGGCGTCTTTTAGTTCCTTGAAATACGCGGGCGTGACACCTTGCACCTTCATCCCAATCAATTCATCCGCGCTCGGATGTAGTCCGATATCGTTGAACCCTTTTACATATTCGGGCGTTATTCCCTGTACCTTCATCCCGATGATGTCGTCGGAATCCACCTTTAAGCCCAATCCGCGCATCTCTCGCACGTAGTCAGGGGTAATGCCCTGTACCTTCATGCCAATGATGTCGTCCGCGTCGGTCTTCAAACCCAGCTCGTGCATCTGGCGTACATATTCAGGAGTCACGCCCTGCACCTTCATGCCGATGGCTTCGTCGGCGTCGACATCCTGTCCCGTAGCGGCTTTCATCTCCTTGATGTAGTCGCCGGTGATGCCTTGGACTTTCATTCCGATGAGTTCGTCGACGTCCAACTTCCCATCCTTGGTCTTGATGTAGTCTTTCATCGACTTGATGTAGTCGGCCGTGACGCCCTGCACCTTTAAACTGATCAATTCGTCCACAGAGAGGTCCGTTAGGCCGGCCGCGTTCAGCGAGTCGATATAGCTTTGCTTCGATGTGTTCGGCCCGGCGTTGTTGGTTTGTCCAGATGAAGACCCGGACTGTGATGAATAGGTGCTAATCGACACGCCATAGCTGCGAGCTACGCCATAGGCGTACGACCAGGCTTTAGCAGCTGTCGACGGCGCCGGGCTGGGAGTTGCAACCGGCGAAGGAGATGGCGTAGGTGGCGTTGGCGCGGGCGTCGGAGCGGCCGCAGAGCGCGCCTGGCCATACGCCGTGGCTGGCGCTGCGGGAACATGACCGTGATAGAGCGGTGCGCTCGATGTGGCCTCCACCGCCGTTCGAGCAAGAGCCGGAACGGGCGTTTGCGCCGCCTGAATATGATGGACACTCCCGAGCAACGCGCTTCCTGCCAGAAGCGCGGCCGACAGGCACAGAATGCCGACAGACAAACTTGCGCCGCGAACTTCCGCCGCCGCATTGGCTCCCAACAAGCGCGCGATTCGCGCTACAAGCGGGCTGCGATTTACTGCCATCGCCAGTTGGGGCGCCGTCTTGCTTTCCGCCATCCGCGTGAGTGCGCGCGCATACGTCACCGGGCTGCCACACAGCGCGACCGCTTCGTCATCGCAGCAATGTTCGCGTTCTACTCTTACCCGCTTGCCGAGCCACCAAACGGCAGGGTGATAGAACAGGAGGGTTTCCACTCCCACCTGGAATAAATTCACCAGGGCGTCGTAGCGGCGGATGTGGGCTAGTTCGTGGGCGATCACCGCTTCCAGCTGAGCTTCCGTTAATCCCGTCAGCGCGCTCATTGGAAGCAGCACGACCGGGCGGATCCATCCGGCGACAGCCGGCGCGTCGAGATGCAGACTCTCGCAGTAACGCACCACGCGCGTCAGCCCCATCCGTTGTTGCAACGCCATGCACAGTTCAAGCAGATCTTTCGCCACCGGAGTCGTCTCTCTCCGGCGAAGGCGCTCCACCAGCAGGACGCCGCCTGCAGAACGCAAGGTCAAGAGCACAACTCCGACAAACCACAGCTCGACAAGCCAGGGGAAATAGGCCGGAGTGCTTGGGTTGTCCCGGTGGTTCACCGTGACCTTCACGACGCGCGACCCGCGCGCGGTCTCTGCGGTGGCGGTCTGAAGCACTGCATTTCCGGGCACGGCCGGTGAACTCCCTGTTTCCTGCGCGCGAAACACCAAGAAAGTCGCCACCGGTGCGGCGAGCATCAGCCCGAGTGTCGCAACGCCAACGGCATAGCGCCCGGATGCGCTTCGACACACCGCCATCGCCACATACGCCAGAGCCGCCAACGCCGCCCCCTGCCAAAGGAAGTGCAGCAGCGAAAGCGCCAGCAATCGCAGCGTCGCCTCGGAAAGCCACGGAATCAGGAGCGTCATCGGATTTTCCCTTCATGCTCGTTGAGCAAACGCCGCATTTCGTCGATCTCTTCCCGGGAAGCCTTCCGCCCCGCCAGCGCATGCATCATCAATTCGCTGGCCGACCCGTCAAACACGCGCTGCAACACGTCCAGCGCCAGGTCGCGCTTGGTCTTTTCCGCCGGCTGCACCGCTTCATACACGTGCGCGCGTTGCTGCTCGTTGCGCTGCACGGTGCCCTTGGCGGTCATGATCTGCATGAGCTTTAAGACGCTGGTGTAGCCGATTGGTCTTTTCGCGTTGAGCGTCTCATGCACCTCGCGAACCGTCGAGGGGCCGCGTTCCCAGAGCACCTGCAGGATTTCCAGCTCGGAAGACGTGGGTTTCTTAGTGAAGGTAGTAACCATGGGCGGACTCTACTACGAAGGTGTTCGTAGTGTCAACGAAAATCTTCGTACTTCTCGGCGGCAAATTGTGGGGGTGAGCGATATCGCCGGGTAAGAAGAGGAATTCCTCGCTTCGAACACTTCGCTCGGAATGACGGTTTCCATTGGCCAGATACGGCGCGGCCGAAGAATCTATTGCCGGACGAGGTCCTTGAGCTGCGGCTTCACGTGCACGGCCGCCAAGCTGGCCGCATCCCATCCGCCGCCCAACGCCTTCACAAGCAAGACCGAGGTCACGAGGCGCTGCCCCTGAATAATCGCTGCTTCCTGTTCATTGCTCAACAGGTTCTGCTGCGCGCTGACCACATCCAAATAGTTCACCAGGCCGCCGACATACCGTGACGTGGCAATGTCCACTTGCTTTCGCGCTGAACCGACGGCGTCGGACTGCGACTGCTTCGCCGCTTCCAGCACTTCAAGCCCGGTGATATTGTCTTGCACTTCGCGAAACGCATTGAGCACCGTATCCCGGTAATTCGCAACCGTGGCGTTGTACCCCGCCTGCGAATATTCGACCTGCGCGTGAAGCGCTCCGCCCGAGAAAATATCCTGAGCCACATTCGCGCCCACCGCCCAAAAGCCGCTTTCCGCGTTCAGCAACTGCGAAATGCGCTGCGAATTCCAGCCACCCTGGCCATACAGAGTCAAAGAAGGATAGAACGCGGCTTTGGCGATACCGATCTGCGCGTTGGCAATCGCCATTTGCCGTTCCGACTCGGCGATGTCTGGGCGTCGCTCCAGCACGTCCGACGGAATGGTCGTATCGACGCGCGGGGGCTCTGCCGCGAGTTCGTGTGATGCCAAATGAAAATCGGGAGCGGGTTTGCCGACGAGCACGGCAATCGCGTCCTCGAACTGCTTCCTTTGTTGTTGCAGCAGGATGGCTTGCGTCCGCGTGCTGTTCAGCAAGGTCTCTTCTTGCGCCACGTCAAGCCCCGAGGCGATTCCGCCGGAATGACGCGATTGCACCAGGTCCAGCCCTTTCTGCAGCGTCTCGACCGTTCGCTTCAGGATCCCAATTTCGGAATCGAATTGCCTCAGCGTGAAATAGTCCGCGGCGAGTTCCGCAGTGAGCACCAGCCGTACATTTTCCAGATCCGCAGCATTCGCCTGGTAAGCGGCTTGTGCAGCTTCAATCGTCCGGCGACGCTGCCCAAACAAATCCACTTCATAACTGACGGAAAAGGGAAGATTGAAGTTGCCCTGCGTGACCGGACTCGGCGCGATGGTCGATCCCGTCGGCCGGTTTCCGGAGTAGCGCTCCACACTGGCTGCCGGACCAGCCGTCACTGTAGGAAACAGTGTGGCGTTTTGTACCGCGGCGGAAGCCCGGGCTTGCTCAAAATGCGCTACCGATACTTTGAGAGTCTGATTGGCCGCGAGAAGATCCGTCTCCAGGCTGTTCAGCTCTTCATCATGGAAGAGTGTCCACCACTCGGTTTTCGGGACCGTGTCTCTGGGCTCCGCCTGGCGCCAAGGTTCCTGCACTTGCCAGTTTGCAGGTACCGGCGCGGCCGGCCGCTTGTAATTCGGGCCCACGGTGCATCCCGCAGCGAGCGCCGTGGCGGCCAATCCGCAGAAAATCGCGGCCCGGCGATTCAACAAGAATGGCCGAACGATCATCAGGGTTTTTTCCCGGTGTTAGGTGCGGGCTGGGGCGCGGGCGGAGCCGACGTTGCGGGTTGACCCGGTGCCGGCGGAGGCGCAAGAGGATTCTTCACTTCTTGCACGTGAACATGCTGGCCATTTTCGATGGAATCGGGAGGGTTCAGCACGATCCAGTCGTCGTGTCTTAATCCCGTCAAAACTTCCAGTGAGGTGCCATAGTCCCGGCCGATATCGAGCGGCTGCAGCCGCACTTTATGATTCGAGTCGATGACTACGGCCCTCAATCCTTCGGATCGAAACAGCAAAGCGTTCACCGGAACCGCCAGCCGTTCGCCTTGCACGTGCACCAGCAGGTGCACCTGCGTATAGCCGCCGGGCAGCAGCAAACCTGTTTTGTTAGGCACATCGACTTCCGTCAGCAAGGTGCGCGTGGCCAGATCGATCGCTTCCGCGGTTCGCACGACTTCGCCCTGAAATCTTTGTCCTGGATACTGCGCCAGCTCGAGGTACGCTCCAAGTCCCTTATGGATCGAAGGCGCATACGCTTCAGGCACATTTACGTACACGCGAATCGGGTCAGTCTGCGCCAGATAAAAAAGCTGCTGCGAAGTACCGCCGTTGCCGGCATTGATCAAGGTGCCGATATCGACGTTTCTCTGCGTCACCACACCACTGAACGGCGCGTAGACCTTTTGGAACGACTTCAATTCGCTTAATCGCCGGACATTGGCCTCCGACGACTGAACGATCGCCCGCTTCGCAGCCAGGTCTCCGGTGGCGTTATCCACTTCCTGTTTAGAGACGCCGTCGGTCTTCAGCAGTTCGCTGTAGCGCGTTTCAGTGATCTGCGAAAGATGCTCATTTGCCTGAGCCGTTACCCGGTCCGCCTTGGCCTGATCGAGCTGTTGATCGACTTCCGGCGTGTCGATGTCCGCCAGCAAATCTCCCTTATTCACCCTGCTCCCAATATCGTGGTACCACTTCCTCAGGTAACCGTTCGTTCGCGCATAAATCGGCGATTCCACGTAGGCCTGCAGCGTCCCCGGAAGAACCAGGTCCTCCGCCCCGTCCTCCGGCGTTGGGTGAATGATCGCGACGGTAGGAACCGCAAGTAATTCCGTATCTTTGGCCAGCGCCTGAAATTGCGAACGCCGCTGCACCATGACCAGCGCCCCCACGATCACCAGCGCAACCACGATCACGAAGAAGGCGAGAAACAACCCGCTCTTCTTCGGTCTCTTCTCGCCGGTCTCGTATCCACCTGGATGTGAAACTTCACTCATTGTTGGCGCCTCACCCGCCCGACTCTAATCTTTTATGATACCGCCGGCCCCAAGCTGCGCTGCCGCCTTCGCTCGAGCCGCCCATGGATAATCGAAAAAACGCAAGGAACAAAAAACAGTGTAGCAACGGTGGCAAACAACAAACCACCAATCACCGCGCGCCCCAGGGGAGCGTTCTGCTCGCCGCCTTCGCCAAGCCCCGTCGCCATCGGAACCATGCCGATGATCATTGCCAACGCGGTCATGATGACCGGCCGGATTCGCACGAAGCCTGCATCGAGCGCGGCGTCCAGCGCGGTTTTGCCTTCGTTCAATTGTTCACGGGCGAAGGAGACCATCAAGATGCTGTTTGCCGTTGCCACGCCCATGCACATGATGGCGCCCGTCAACGACGGTACGTTCAACGTGGTGTGAGTGAACAACAGCATCCAACAAATCCCGGCCAGGGCTCCGGGCAGAGCGGTGATGATGATGAAAGGATCGAGCCAGGACTGGAAGTTCACCACGATCAACAGATATGCCAGAACAATCGCTCCAATCAGGCCGACCCCCAGGCCGATGAACGAGGTCGTCATGGTCTGCACTTGCCCGCGGATGATGATGCGGCTCCCGCGCGGCAGCTCTTTCTCAATCGCCTTTACCTTTTCCGTCACTTCCTTCGCCACAGATCCCAGGTCCCGCCCGTAAACGGACGCGTACACGTCAATCATCGGCTGAACGTTGTAGTGCGAAATGGAAGCGGGCCGCGCCACCGTGGTGGTCTGCACCAGGTTTGCCAGAATCTGCGGCGCGGGCCCGTTACCGGCAGTTCCGCCATTAATGGGTGTATTTTGCAGCGCCTGGTAAGTGTCTACCCGATACTGCGGCGTTTGAACCGCCACGTTGTAACTGACGCCGTTCTTTGGATCCAGCCAGAAATTCGGGGCGGTCTGAAAGCTCGAAGAAAGCGAAATCAGGACATTCTGCGCAACGTCGCGCGCCTGCAATCCCACGTATTGCGCTCGGGTGCGGTTGATGTCCAGGTACAGCGTGGGCGAGTCAAACGCCTGCTGCACATGCACATCCACAGCTCCGGGAATGTGTTTGATTTCGTCTTCCAACTTCAACCCCGCCTCAAAGTTGCCGAGCTGATCCTGGCCCACGATCTGAATGTCGATCGGCGCTGGAGTTCCGAAATTCAGAATCTGCGTGACGATGTCCGCCGGCTGAAAGAAAAACTGCACGCCCGGAAACACGCCTGGCAGCCGGTGCCGCAAGTCATCGACATAAGCGCTGGTCGGTTTGCCCCGCTCTTGTTTGAGCTGCACCAGGATTTCCCCGTCGGCTGTGCCGATCGTGCCCGAATTGCTGTACGTCAAATTGATACTCGAATACGGCAAGCCGATGTTATCGAGCACCGTCACCAAATCCTTCTCCGGAATCGTTTGTCGGATCACTTGGTTGATCTGGTCTGCGAGCCGCGCGCTTTCTTCGATACGCAACCCGGTTCGCGCGCGCATGTGCAAGCGAATCTGGCCGGCGTCCACGCTCGGGAAAAAATCGCGCCCCAGAATGAAAACCAGCCCCGTGCTCAGGACACAGAAGGCGAGAAAACACACGGCAAAAAGCTTCGAGTGCTCGAGCGTAGTCGTCAGCGCGACTCGATACGCTGTTCGCAAGCGTTCGAATGCGTGCTCGAATCTCTGTTGATAACGCCGGAGAAAGCCCATCTTTTCCCCGGCGTGTTGGTCTGCTTGATACTCATCCGCCGCGCTGAGAAGATACATTGCCATGGTGGGGACGATCGTCCGCGACCACATGTACGACGCCAGCATGGCAAAAATCACCGCTTCCGCCAGCGGCACGAAGAGATATTTGGCGACGCCGGAAAGAAAAAACATGGGGATGAACACGATGCAGATGCAGAGCGTGGACACAAACGCCGGTACCGCAATCTGCTGCGCGCCGTCCAGAATCGCCTGCACCGTCTCCTTGCCGAGCGCCAGGTTCCGGTTGATGTTCTCGATTTCGACGGTGGCATCGTCTACAAGGATTCCGACGGCCAGCGCCAGCCCGCCCAGGGTCATGATGTTGATGGTTTCTCCGAGCGCGCTCAGGCAGAGAATACTGACCAGGATGGAAAGCGGGATCGAAATAGCGATAATCAGGGTGCTTTTCCAGTTGCCGAGGAACAACAAGATCATCGTCGCCGTGAGGCACGCCGCAATCAGCGCTTCGCGAAGCACGCCCTGAATCGCCGCGCGAACGAACACCGATTGATCGAAAAACGTCGTGACTTTCAATCCCTCGGGGCGCGTTGGCTCAAACTCCTTCAATGTTTGCTTCACGCGATCCACAATCGCAAGAGTGGAGGCGTTCCCGGTCTTGTATACGCTCATCAACGTGCCGCGCTGCCCATTTGCCAGGACCACGTTCGTCTGCGGCGAAAACCCGTCGCGTACATGCGCAACTTCCCGCAAGTAAATCGTCGATCCATTCACTGTCTTTACCGGGAGGTTGTTCAACTCCGCCACCGTCGTCGGGCTAGCGTTCATCTCCACGTTGTATTCCAGCGAGCCCATCTTCGCCGTGCCGGTCGGCAAGATCAGGTTTTGCGCGTTCACGGCATTCACGATGTCCACCGGCGACAACCCCTTGGCCTGCAGCGCCACCGGATCGGTATCCACGGAAATCAGCCGCGGTTTTCCGCCATAAGGAAACGGCATAGCCGCCCCTTGTACTGTCGCAAGCTGTGTCCGGATGAAGTTGTTGCCGTAGTCGAATAATGCCTGTTCGCTCAACCGGTCGCTCGTCAATCCGATCTGCAACACAGGAACCGTCGAAGCGGAATAGATAATAACGAGCGGCGGGGTCGTTCCCGGCGGCAGTTGTCTCAAAAAAGTCTGCGAAATCGCGGTCACTTGCGCCAGCGCGGTTGAGATATTGACGCCGGGCTGGAAGTAAATCTTGATGACCGCGATTCCCGTCAGCGATTGCGATTCGATGTGTTCGATGTCGTTGACCAGAGTGGTGATTCCGCGCTCGACGTTGCTGGTGATGCGCCGCTCCATTTCCTGCGGCTGTAGACCGGTATACGTCCAGTCCAGCGCGATCACCGGAATGTTAATCTCTGGAAAAATGTCGGTGGGTGTACGCGGTATCACCACGCACGCCAAGAGGACGATCACCAGTGCCATTACGATGAATGTATATGGCCTAGAAAGTGCTAATCGGACGATCCACATAGAATGTGAGAGTTACCTTGTAGCCGGATAGCACGGGGCGAGACACGCCAACGAAATCCCCGGCACGGCGCGCCCCTTTTCTTCCGATAGAAATAGCTCTTTATTAGACTACGAAAGCCACCTGTTTAGGTACAGCGAGCCCGCACGACGCGCCAATTTGGCTGCAATCTCGGTTCTCGTCCGTTGGCTTCATTGCACCGTGGTGGTACAACCCTTCCGCCCGTGATATAAGGCTCTGCACCAGGCTTCACTCATGCTCACCCCATCTCTCAGAGGCAATCCGGAAGACCTGCTGAAATTAGCCGAAGCTCATTTTCAACCACTGCGCGACGCCGAGCGAAAGCTGCTTTCCGCCGCGCCTTTGGGAGAAATGGCCTGGTGCGGACCAAGCCAGAAAGATTTCGATCCGTCCAACAACGCCCTGAAGGCCGACAGCTGGGGACCCGAACGCTCTATCCGAGCCAATCTTATCCGCTGGTTGTGCATCGATCGCGACGCTCGCGCTTTTATCGATCCGCGTGGCATTCAGGCCCACGGCGCGCGTATCGAGGGCGGGCTCGACCTTTCCTTCGTGCGCGTTCGTTTTCCCCTGGCGCTCCGCTGTTGCAGCTTGAAGGAAGAAACCAAACTGCGTTTTTTGCGCATTCCCACGATTAGCTTCAGCGGAAGTTTTGTCCGCTCCATCAACGCGGAATGCGCCAAGGTCAAGGGCACCGTGTCACTCAGCAATGGATTTTGTTCCGAGGGCGAAGTGCAGTGGCTCGGCGCGCGCATCGGCAGCAATCTCGATTGCGGCGCCGGAAAATTTCGCAATGCTGCTGGAAAAGCGCTGCGCGCCGACCGCATCAGAATCCGAGGCAGTCTTTTCTTGCGCAATGCCTTCAGCGCCGAAGGCGAAGTGCGGCTGCTCGGCGCGCATATAGGCGGCAATCTCGAATGCAATGACGGCGCTTTCTGTAATCCCGGTGGCAGCGCGTTGAGCGGAGACCGCATGACGGTTTATGGCAGCGTCTTTCTTCGCGACGGTTTTTCTGCGGAAGGCGAAGTCCGCCTTCTCGGCGCGCAAATCAGCGGCAACCTGGAATGCAATGGAGGCAAATTCAAGAATCCCGGTGGTCCGGCCCTGAACGCGGACCGCATCACGGTGAAGGGCAACGTTCTTCTGCGCAACGGTTTCGTGGCCGAAGGTGAAGTGGATATGCCCGGCGCGCAAGTCGGCAACAATTTCGCCTGCGACGCCGGCATTTTCAAGAATTCCGGCGCGATGGCGCTAAATGCAGACAGCATCAACGTCCGCGGCTTTGCATTTTTTCGCGCCGGTTTTTGCGCAGACGGAGAAGTGAATCTTCTCAGCGCGCAAATTGGCGATAATCTCGAATGCGACGGCGGCACATTCAAAAATTCCGGAGGGAACGCGCTGACCGCCGACCGTATTAACGTCCAGGGGGATATTTTGCTCCGCGATGGTTTTTCCGCCGATGGAAATGTCCGCCTGGCGGACTCGGTGACCAAGGGAACCATCACTTGGACCGGCGTGCGCGGTCCTGAGCGCGCCTCGCTCGACCTGAGCAACGCCTGCGCAGGAGCCATCCTCGACGACAAAGCCAGTTGGCCCGCTCCCGGCAAACTTAATCTGGATGGATTTGTCTACGACCACCTCGCTTCCGGCGTCACGGATACAAAGAATCGCCTGGCCTGGCTTGCTCTTCAGCAACCCTTCTCTCCTAAGCCATATCGTCATCTGGCCAAGGTCATGCGCAATGCGGGTGTCGATCGCGGCGCGCGGCGCGTGCTTTTCGCCATGGAAGATCATTTGTGGAAGGAAGAGCGCACGCTTGCCGCAGCATTATTTCGCTGGCCGCTCAGTTTGGTCGTCGGCTATGGCTACTATCCTCTTCGTGCGCTCGCCGGCCTCGTCCTTCTCGTGGTGATCGGCTGGGGTGTGTTCGCCGGCGCGCGCGCCGCCCACGCCATGGTGCCGCGCGACGAAACGGCCTACACTCAATTCAAAGCGCATGACGTTGCCCCCGATCACTACGAGCCGCTGGCGCCGTTCGTCTACTCGCTCGAAAATTCTCTCCCGCTCGTAAAGCTGGGCCAAACGGATCGCTGGGAACCCGATCCCGCGCCAGCCTGGCGCAGCGCCGCGAATCAGGTTCGAGGGAGCAACGCATCAGCTCCGCCGAGCTCCTCGCTGTTTGCGTCATCCAGATTTCTGTTTGCCTTTCAGCGGCTCCAAGTCCTTCTCGGCTGGCTACTGGCGACCCTTTTCGTGGCCGGTGTCACCGGCATTGTCCAAAAGGATTGAGGCGGAGGCTAATTGAGAAAGTTGCCGCCTCGCGTCGCGGAAGAACGGCCCGCCTCAGAAGGGCCTTATAGACAACTCGAAAAAGAGTACAGCCTATCGCCCAGAGTACAGCCACGATGGAGCCGCTCACTTGTGGGTCATCACGAACACGCCATCCCAATCCGAAAGAGGTTCCTCCGTCAAAAATTCCTCGCAGCGCTTCAAATACACCAACGACGGGCCATCATCCGGCCAGTGGTCCAAAATTGTCTGGAATACTCTTTGTGCCTCAATCCACTTGCGTCCGCGATAGAGTCTCCGGGCCTCTTCAAACTGTTGCAATCGCGCTTGCGCATCCGCGAGCGTTCCCGGCGCCTGCAAATCCGAAACGTGGCCAAACAATTCGTAAATGGTTACTGGTTGCAGCTTGCCCTTTACGCGAATCAGGTCCAGCTCGCGAAATAAGAACCCTCTGTCCTTCGTGGCATGGTAGGTCGATTCGTTCACGATGATGTGCGTGCCATACTCTTTGTTGAGCCCTTCGAGCCGCGATGAAAGATTCACCGTGTCGCCGAGCGCGGTGTATCCGTAGCGAAGCGACGATCCCATGTTGCCCACGCTGGCTGCTCCGGAATTGAGTCCAATGCCAATGTCGAGCGCGGGTTTTCCCTCGGCCGCCCATTTCCTTTGCAGTTCGCGCACGCGCTTCATCATTTCGAGCACCGCCGTGCAAGCCTGCACTGGATGTTCGAAATCCTCATACGGCGCGCCCCAGAACGCCATTACGGCATCCCCAATGTATTTATCCAGCGTCCCGTGGGTGTCAAACACGATGCGCGTCATGTCGTACAGATACGCGTTCAGGAACAGTGCCAGCTCCTGCGCGTCCAGCTTTTCCGAGATCGTCGTAAATCCACGGATGTCGCTGAACATTACCGTGATTTCCGTCTTGCGCGGTTCGACAAGCTGCGGATTCACCAGCAGCCGCCGGATTACTTCGGGGCTCAGGTAGTGCCCGAACGCGCTGCGGACTTTGCGCTTTTCTTTTTCTTCGACAAGTGCGCGATACAAGGAGACAGCCATGACGTTTGCCGTCAAAGTCCCCGCGGGCAGGGTGAAATTCAGCCACCATCCGTGCAGGAATGCGGCGTACACCAGCGCGGTGAAGGGAATCAGCATCCCCAAGCCGAACCAGATCCATCGGGGCGAAAGTACAGCCAGCGCAAAGCCCAACGGCAGGCCCAGCAACAGGATCAGAATCAAATCCAGCAAAACCGGGTAAGCGCCGCGCACCAGAAAGCCGTTGTTGAGCATGTTGTCGATGACATTGGCGTGCACCTCCATGCCGGGATAATCGATCCCGCCATACGGCGGCGTACGCAGGTCCCCGATGCCCGTCGCCGAAGCGCCCACGAGCACGATCTTGTCCTCGAAGGTTCCCGGCGCGAAATTATGCTGCACTACGTCGGCCAGCGAGTAGTAAGGATAGGTACCTCGCGGCCCGCGGTAGTTCACTGTCATCCGGCCGAGATAATCCGGCCGCACGGTGAGCTTGTCTCCCAATTGCAGGTTGGCAATTCCGGTCGGACCGTAATTAACGGTGACCTGGTCAGTTTTCAATCCTAGATACAAACGCAGCGTCTGCACTTCCAGCGAGCCGTATAGATCGATGTCGTCGGGATTGTTGGACCGGCCGAATGGCAGGACCAACAATGAACGGCGGAGCACTCCATCCGCATCGGAGGAGATGTTGAAGAATCCGATGGCTGTCGCTTCGTTATTTTCCGGCGGCGCCAAAGCCGGAATGTTGGCGACGGTGGCCGTATAGAGCGTCCCTTCGCCCTGAAAGTTGTTCAGTAAAACAGCAAAGTCGGCTTTGCCGGTGGCCGGCTGCAGTGCCACGCGGTTCAAGGAATACCACTGCACCATTTCCGCGTATTTGTCGAGGACGGCGGGATCAATCCCGCGAACTTCCTGCGGCTCCAGAAAGAAATTGCCCAGCACCACAGGCCCGAACCTTCTTAACGCCGCCGCAAATTGCGCGTCGGAGTCAAACTCCTTCGCTAGCTCTGCGACTTGCGCCTCGAGCTTCGGATCCGGTCGATGGCCCGCCTTTTTGTCCTTCTGCAGTTTTGCCCAGAGCGCCTGAACCGGTGCCGCGGTCAGGTCCGGCTTGTCAAACGTGATGTCGAATGCAACGATCTTCGCGCCGTCTTCATGTAATGCGTCCAGCATCTGGCCAAAGTATTTTCGGGAGAAGGGCCACTTTCCAAACACTTCCTGCGAGCGTTGATCGATGGAGACAATCACGATGCGCGAATCGGGGACGGAATAGCGCGCCGGCCGGTAGCGAAAACGCGTATCCAGCGTGCTGTATTCAAATCGCTTCAGGAAATCAAAGAGCGGTGTGTTACGGTCGCCCAGAAAGGTGCAGAAATAAATTCCGAGCGCCGCGAGGGTGATTCCCAGGCTGATAAAGAAGGATGCTCGGTGCTGCCACCACTCGGAGAGCACCGCTCGCAGGCGAGACTTGCGCTTTTCCGGCGGGCCTCCTTGGGCTGCGGTGGCCATCGGAAGGCAGTGCTACTCCCGAACGATAAAGTTCATGCGAATCCCGCAAACCTCGATAAGGTCGCCGTCGTTCAGGCGAACCGGCCCTTGAATCGGCGCGCCGTTTACCGATGGAATCTTGGCGCCCGTCCCCAAATAATAGCCATCGTCGCGCTGATTGATTTGCGCAGCAACCTGCGGCTTGAACCAACCACGAAGACGAATCGTCGCCATCGGTGATTTGCCGATGACCGTCAGCTTGTTCGTTAGAACGTATTCCTTCTGATCCACTCTGCCGTTCAGCACCACCAGGGTTGGCATCTTCATGCGCCCTGGCGAAAATTGCGACCGTTCGCCCATGGCGGCGGCCTGCTGCAGCATGTCGCGTCGCGCCTTGGTGTCCAGCACCATGGTTTCGTTGATTTTTGGAGCCGCCGCTTTGCGTCCGGTATCCCAGGGAATGGCCGTGTCGGCAGTCGCGTCGACCTTGATACTGTGCTTGCCGATCCAGATAGAATCGCCGTCGTGAAGCATGGCGCGTTCGACGCGCAGATCATTCACAAAGGTTCCGTTTAAGCTGTCGAGGTCTTCCACCACCAAGCGGCCGCCTTCGACGTACACACGCGCGTGATAAGTGGAAACCGCGAGATTATCGATGGGGAGATCATTGTCCGGCGAACGCCCGATGGATACCGGTCGCGTGCCGACCGGCACCTCTTTCACCAATTTGTTCTCGAACATCAGGCTGAGTTTGGCCATGCCGCGTTCCTCCCTGGGTGGCGCTACTCTTTCTTACCCGGGTCCCGGCGCAACCAGGAGAACCATCCCTTGTTCTCGTCCTGTATGCGCACCACAATCACCGTCACGTTATCCATGCCGCCTCGTTCGTTCGCCAGATCCACGAGTTTTTGCGCCGCAGTCTGCGGATCCGTTTCGGCCTGCAATTTCCCGGCGATCTCCGGTTCGCTCACCATGCGCGTCAGCCCATCGGAGCAAAACAGCAGCACGTCGCGTGGCATTACGTCGACCTCATCAATTTCCACTTCCACGTCCGGATTGGCCCCGAGAGCGCGCAACAGCACGCTCTGCATTTCGCTTTCTTCGGCTTGCTGCCGCGTCAAAATTCCACGCCGCACCTGTTCCGCGACGAGCGAATGATCGTTGGTCAGCTGCTGCAAACTTCCGGTGCGCAGCAGATACGCCCGGCTGTCTCCCACGTGCGCCAAGCTCATCTTGGTCCCATTGACCCAACCTGTCGTCAGGGTTGCTCCCATCCCGCGCTGCTCCGGATGTTTCTGCGCCGATTGGTGAATATTAAAATTCGCTTGAGACACCGCGTTCTGCAGCACTTTGGTTTGCGGGCTCCAGCTATCGGGCACCGTCCCAACCAGCGTCACGCCGCTATCTTCCTTGGACGGCTCGGGATTTGTGCAGTACTTTTCCACCGTCTCCACCGCCATCGCGCTGGCCACTTCGCCGTGCGCCTCTCCCCCCATTCCGTCGGACAAAATAAACAGGTTCAGCGCCTCAACAATCTTGAAAGAATCCTCATTATTGGTACGCACGCGCCCCATGTCGCTCACGCCGCCGCTGACGATCTGCACAACGTCTCCTTCCAAGCTTTTTGTGAGCACACGCGTTTCCCCAGCCGCGGACACTGGTCTCGACCTGTTCTTATCCACGCTAGCAGACGCTTGTCCCCCATGAAAGCCTTTGCGCCCAAGTGATTAATCGCCTCTTAGCAACACCGGCCGAATGGCCAGTCCGCAAGGATACCCGAAATGTCCTTAATCCCACTAATCCCGCAGCCTTGCCAGGCGTTCACAAGTGGCCGCAACCAAGAGGGATTCACGCACAAAAGGCGTGCGATGGCGAAGAGCTCCTCGCTGCGCGGACTCCCGCCGGAATGACGGAGACAGCCAGGCATGGTGTTGCGGCGCGGGTGTTCATGTCGGCAGGGCATCGCTCTTCAATCCAGCTGCAAAGTCCACTACAATCGCCTTGTGCGCTCCTTGCCCCGTCCGCTCATACTCGCCTCGTGCGGTCTGTCTCTCCTGTTTCTGAGCTGGCCAATGCGGCCCGCTCAGCAGGCTCCCGCAGCGTCGGGGGCGCGCATCCTGCTTCTGCCCCACAAGCTGGTTTCCGGCGAACGCGCCACGCTCGCTGTTTTGGACGTCTCCGGCCGCCTGACGCCGAGTGTAAACGTCACGTTCTCCAACGGAGACAAGGTCACCACCGACGCGACCGGGCGCGCGCTGTTCGTCGCGCCGCTCAATCCGGGGACAATTTTCGCCAGTATCGCGGGACGCGGCGGGCGGGTCGTCAGCACCATTCTTTCGCCCACGGATGTTCCCTCGGCTGCGGAAGAGGTCACCGCCGCGCCGCGGGTTGCCTCCATTGGCGATCGTTTCGAATTTCTCGGGCACGGATTTTGCGGCGATGCCGACGCGAACCATGTGACTATTGCGGCTCTGCCGGGTTTGGTGCTCGCTTCGTCACCGGCTTCGCTCACGGTCTTGCCGCCGACGGATATGGACCCGGGCGCAGCTACGGTGAATGTAAGTTGCGGGCAAAAAAGCGCGGCTCCGTTCAACATTGTTTTTGTGAGTTTGGAATTGGAATCGAGCGGCACTGCGCTGGCTCCGGGCGAGCATCGCGCTTTAACCGTGCGCGTGCGTGGCACCACCGGGAAGGTGGCGCTCGAAGCGCGCAATCTCGCACCGGAGATTGCGGCGTTGACCGGCGGCGCGATTGTGAAAGTTCAATCCACCGGCGGTGCGGAGAATACGGCCAAGTTTGAGTTGGTCGGCAAGACCCACGGCAGCTTCACAGTGTCGATCCGTTTGCTTGCGCCGCTGTCACCGCCCAAATCTTCGTAACGACGATGCGAAAGGATTCCTCAGGGGCTAAAGCCTTTTGGAATTTGGGTCGATGAACGGCGCGACTAAAGTCGTGCCCGCCCAAGACGATTTTGTCGCGGCCGCCTTTGTGGGGCGTGCGCACGAAAAGTAGCGACGAGGGACGCATCGCAGAAAAACCGTGCGATGCAGATGAGTGCCTCACTCCGCAGACTCCGTTCGGAATGACGGGGAAAGAAAAACCACCGGTCGGAAGACCGACCACTACGAGAATCTCACGCGGATTTTTTCGCGGCGTTTGCGGCCGGCGGCAACGCCAGTGTGCCCTGGCGCTCATCCATCAACTCTCCAACCTCGCCATTGCTCAGCAGATTATCTAGCGAATTGGAGGCTTTTTCAAAACGCTTGTCCGCGTCCGTGTATACCTGTTGCGCGTTTTTCAAGTGCCTGCCAAGGATGCCGAAGCTCTTGCCAAAGATGTCCAGTTGCTTCCGCATGCCGTCCAAGTTGGCCATAAGGTGCCTGGCATTTTCTTCAATCTGCATGCCTTTTAATCCCATGGCGATCACCGAAAGGTGCGCATACAGCGTATTCGGCGACACCGCCATAATCTTCTTCGACCGGCAGTACGCGTCCAACGCCATTCCGCGCGTATCCGTGCTGCGCAGCAATTCGTAGTACACCGCTTCGCTCGGCACAAACATCAGTGCCAGGTCCAGCGTCTCCTCGTCCGGTATAATGTATTTCTTTGCGATGGAATCGGCGTGCAGCTTCACCGCGCTGATGAAGGTTTTCCGCGCTTCGTCGCCCTCCGCGTCCAGCCGCTGAAATGCGTCCAGCGGAAACTTGGAATCAATGGCCATCAGTTTTCTGTCACGCAGGTGAATCACCGCGTCGGCCGCTTCGCCGCTGCGAAAGCGGTACTGTTGCGTGTATTGCGACGGAGGAAGGCAATCTTCGAGCAGGCGTTCCAGGGTGGTTTCGCCGAAGGTGCCGCGGGATTTTGTCCCGCCGAGGATGTTTTCGAGGCGGGTTGCCGCTTCGTGCATCGCATGGCCGGATTCCTGCACCTGCCCGAGCTGCTGCTGGATCTGGGTGATTTGCTCGCGGGTGTTTTTTAATTCATTGGACATCGCGGTCTGCGCCTGCGAAGTGATCTGCGAGGTAATTTCCGCGGAGTTTTTCGCGCCTTGTTGCACGGCGGTGGTGACCGCTTCCAGCCGAGTGGCCACGGTGTTGGCGATGATTTCCATCTTGGTAGAGGATTGCGCCTGGGAAGTGGAGAGGGTCAGCAAGTCGCGACGCAATTCGTTCATCTGCGCTTCCAACGCGTCGTTTTTCCTCTGGTCTTCGGTGTTCTGCACCAGAACCCACACCACCAGGCCGAACAGCACCACAGCGAAGAGCGCACCAAGTATCCAAACAGGGGTCATCGTTTCTCCGAATCGTCCACGGGAAACAGTCTTCCCACTGTACCGGATTGCGAGGCGAAAGTGTAGCGAAGGCTTACGGCAACCGTCCTCTATATTTTACCGTAAGAGAGGAAAGTAAAGGACTTAGCGGGAAAATGTACCGGTCGTACGGAATTCCTGGGTTGCGGGCTGCGGCGGCTAACCCTTCGGGTGTGCACTGCCAGTGAAGACCTCGATGAGCGCCTCGACAGAACGAAAGAGGATGATGCCACAGTGTTTACCATATATATAGTTACTGTTATATTATCTCCGTTCGGATCTGAAGGCGCGGTTCTACTGGAACAGCGAGGCGCCATAGTGCAAGACCGGTTGCATTTCGGGGGCCAGGACGTCCGGTTCGTAGATCTCGAGATAGTTGATGCGATGGCCGCTGGCGTTCGGCAGCGTGCCGCGATCGATGCATTTTCTCAGCGCGAGGGGAGGGTCGCCCTCGGCGCCCATGTTGCCGCTGTTGCGCAGGCAAGAGGTGCGGAGTTGAAAACCGGTGATGATGTGGCCGTTATAGCTGATCAACAGGGGGATTCCGTGAACGCCGCGCTCTGGCTCCGGATATCCGTCAAGATTGCTATTCTGAAGCACAAAACGGCGGCCGAAGATACGAATTCCTTCGTCGATGATCGCTTCTTTGGTGGGTTTGCCGGCGCGCGCATCTTTTTTGCCGAGGTCGTCGATATTCATGCCAAAGCCCATTGACAGAGAAACGTACTGATTGGGGAAATCGGCCGCGTAGACCTCGAAGACCTGCTGCCAGGCCTCGATGTATTTGCTGGCGGTGTAGCCGACCCTGCGCCACTCCTGCATTTCTTCCGGTTTGTGCGGCAAGGTGAACTCGGCGGAGACGGAGGTGGGTCCAGCGGCAGCCGCCACGCGGAAGGCGGGAGAGTTGCCGTACTTGGCGCTGAGTTGTTTCAGGAAGTCGAACCAGTGGTTGAGGTAGACGCGATCCCAGGGCAGGGGAAGCTTCTCGAGTGTGCCTTTGCCGGGCCCGTACTGGATCGGGAGCGTCAGGGTTTGCGCGCCTTCGAGGGCCCACGGAGGAGACCAGAAGCCGGGAAAGATCAGGAGCTGCACCCATTTGTGGGAAGATTCCGCGGCGGCGAAAAGTTGATCCAGCTTGGACCAATCGGGTTTTCCTTGAACCGCCTCGATGTCCCGCCAGCGGATTTGCAGGGCGACGCCGCTGATGAGCGGATTGTTGAGAGCTTGAAGATTCAATTGCGCCTGCTGCGGCTTGTTTTCGATGACGACGACCAGTCCGCTGGGGGCAGAGTTATTCGCTGGTGGCGGGACGGGCGTTGCGCTTGCCGCGGAGGGAAAAAGCGAAGCAGCGGCGCTCAACAAAACGAGTGCGATGCGAACGGCATGAGCTGCGGGCCGTGGGCGGGTGTGCTTCGGCATGCGTACCTCCTCGAAAGGACCCTGCGTGCGCTTGTCGTGTGGAGTCTGCGATGGCAGTCTGTGTTTCTGGCAACTTGTGTTTCTGGCCTTGACCGTATTTCTGGGCGGAATCATGCGTCTGCCGAGCGCTTGTGTCAATCGCGTATATCGGACCGGATTTTGTATCAATAGTTATAATATAAATATGTAATTATATATGAGACCGGTGGTCGCTCAATCGTGAGGAGAACATGGGCGGCAAAGTGATCAGGACTCGTACGACGCTCAAGCTGCCGACTGTGGATATTGCGGTGATGATGACGGACCTTTCCGTCGATGGCGGAGCTGGACGCCGTTTATGGAGTCGAAGGGTAGGCGAGCGAAGTAGAAGCCACTGAGCGGAAGGAGAGGAAGCAGGCTGAATTAAGCTACTTGGAGTGACCTCGGTGAAGGCGGCGAAAAGCCTCAAGCTTCGAAGGCCTGAGCCACAGGTGCTCCGGCGCGGGTCACGAAACCCGAGTCACGTCTCACGGTTTTTGCGCGACGTAGAGGAGGCGCAACAGGCGGCGTTCGGTGGTGAGGGTGTGGACGTTGGAGAGGAATTGCTGGAGGCCGTCGAAGTTTTTTTTGCCTTCGAGAGCGGTGAGGGCGCCGCTACGTTTCTGGCGGGCGTCGCGCCAGCGTAGCGAGATGGCGGCGGCGTTTTTGGTGGTGTCCGCGACGCTGAGGACGCGAAAGCCGGATTGCACGAGGAGGCGTTCGTTTTCGCCTGGAGGGCTGAAGAGGTAGTAGCCGATGGAGCTGCGGGTAGCGATTTCCAGATGGGTGACGACGCCGCCGATGATGAGCGCATCGCTAAAGAGGAAGCGGGCGCCGGCTCTCAGGACGCGGAAGAGTTCGCGGAAAAGCGCGTCGCGGCCGGGAATGTGGCAGAGGACATCGTTCGAGAAGGCAGCGTCGAACGAGAAGTCGGGGAGCGTCAACCGCTTCGAGCAATCGGCGATCCGGAAACGCGCGCTCGCGGCGAGATTTTGATGTTCGGCGAGGCGATTGGCGTTCTGGATGCCAGTCTCGTTCAGGTCGAGGCCCAGGATGCGGCAGCCTGCCGTGCCAGCAACCTGCAAGGCGTAGCGGCCGGAGCCGCAGCCGATTTCGAGGACTTCGGTGGCGGCCGAGAGGCCCAACGTGCGCGGAATTTGGTTTGATTCTTCGGTGGTGGTCCAACCGGTTTGGCCGAGGTCTTCTCCGTAGGTATCGACGCGAACGTCGCGGTAGACGTCTTCGCCGTAGTAGGAGTAGGCGTTGTCATAAAGATTGACGGTGCCGGCCATGGCGGGTCTATTGTGCTCTCGAGGTTTGAAAATAGAAATTAGAAAATGGAAAAGAGAAAGAAAGAGAGACAAAGAAAAGAGCAAATCTAACGCTGCGACGCAGAGAAACGCGAGAAGGAAGCACACAGAGTACGCCGAGATAGGAACCGAGAAGAGGATCGAGGGTTTACTTGTTTGGCGGACGACGGGTGAGAGGCTCGTTAGGGGAAAACCCGAGAGCATGGGCAGAGGCCTGTGCCACTGACCGCTTCAATGTTGTAGACAGTTGCGGCAATCCCGTTAGAATCTGGGGCCACGGGAGAAAGCAAAGTGGCTACCAACGATTCGCTGGCGGCAACGATCAGCGCCGATCATTTGCTGTTTGCGGTGGACATTGCGGGCACGTTTGTGTTCGCGGTGGAAGGCGCAATGGCCGCGGTGAATGGGAATTTGGACCTAATCGGCGTGATGACGCTGGCGTTTTCCACCGCGCTCGGCGGCGGAATCGTGCGCGATGTGTTGCTTGGAGCACTCCCGCCGGCGTCGCTCCGCGACTGGCGCTATCCGACGATTGTGCTGGCCACTGCGGTTCTGGTGTTTTTTCTGCACCAGTCCGTGCGAGCAATTCCCGGCTCGGCGATTCAGGTTCTGGACGCAGCAGGGTTGGCGATCTTCGCGATTGCCGGGACCCAGAAAGCCATGCTGTACAAGATGAACCCGCTGGTGGCCGTGCTGCTCGGAACAATTACCGGAGTTGGCGGAGGAACGATTCGCGACGTGCTGCTAAACCAGGTACCGAAGGTGCTGCAGTTTGAGATTTACGCGAGCGCGGCGATGCTGGGTTCTGCGTGCATGATCGTGGCGACGAAGGTGCGTTTCTCCGCGAGCTGGGCGGCGGGGTTTGGCGCGTTTGTGTGCTTTTTCCTGAGAGTGATTAGTTTGTGGAAGCATTGGAATCTGCCGCGCGCACTTGGTCAGTGAGGATCGAGCCGGCGAACCCCAAGACCCACCCTCAGGCTACGAGGGTGGGGTACCCGCACCCGAGCAGGGCAGAACTGTAATCGTGCAAGAGTGCCAGAGTATAAGAGTGCAAGGGGGCGCACGCGAGGCCGGAAGGTTCCGTTTGCCGCGCCCTAGAGGTACTATAAGGCCACGAGTGGTGTATTCCGCGCAAAGAAAAGCGGGCTGATCTGGTCCTATGGGTGGGTCCTATGAAACGCTTCCTCGTGATGCTTTCCCTTGCCGTTGGTGTATTCCTCCTTCAAACCGAAACTGTTGCCGGGCAGCAGCCGGCGCCGAAGCCACCGACTCCAGGCCAATACATGGGCGGTCTTAATCCAGGCACGGAAAACCTCTTCCTATCCGCGGCTGTGGAAGTCGATGTAAAGGGGCCGAATGGAGCGCCAGTGCTGGGAGCCGTGTATGTGTCGTTGATTAAGAATAACGGGCAAGTTTTCATGACGGCGATGGCGGCGGGCGGCAAAGTGTGGTTCGCCAATGTGCCGAAGAGTGAGTTGACGGCGGAGGTGGTGGCGTCAGGCTACGAGACAGCGATGAAAAAATTTGAAGTGCTGGACAAAGGGGAGGTGAAGCTCAGCATGGAGCTGCAGCCAATGCCCGACAAGGAAGCGGCGGCGTCCGACAGAGGAATTGCGGCGCTGAATCCGAAGGTGCAAAAAGACATTGGACGGGCGCTGGTGGCGCTGCGCGCAAACAAGGCGAGCGACGCGCGGGGGTATCTAGAGGCAGCGCAGCGAGACGCGCCGAACAGCGCAGAGGTGCAGTATTTGTATGGCGTGTACGCGTCAGAGATAAATGACATGAACATGGCGCGGTCCTACTGGATGCGGGCGCTCGAACTGAATCCGACCCACTTGAGCGCGCTGCTGGCGGTGAGCCAGGACTTGTTGCACGAGCGCCAGCTGGCACAAGCCATGGCGTATCTAGACCGCGCGGTGGGCGCCGAGCCGTCGTCGTGGCGCGTGCACATGCTGCTGGCGCAGGGGGACCTGCTTCAAGGGAAGCACGACGATGCAGTGAAGGAAGCCGAGCGAGCGATAGAACTGGGGCACGAACGGGCCGAGTCGGTGCAGCCGCTTCTGGCGCACGCTTTGTTTGCCAAAGGCGATACGGACAAGGCGATCCAGGTTTTGCAGGATTATGTGCAGACGCGTCCGGCCGATGCGAATGCGGCAAAGCTACTCGAAACCTTCAAGAATCCTCCAACCACTGCAAATTCAACGGGCACGGCTTCGGGTGGCACAGCAGCGGTTGCAGACGAAGTGGCGAACGAAACACCGGAAGTTGCGGCGATGGAGATTGCGTCCAACTGGCTGCCGCCGGACGTGGACGAGAAAGTGCCGCCAGTCGAAACGGGCGCGACTTGCAACGTGAACGAAGTGGTTCAGAAAGCGGGGAGCCAATTAGAGACGTTCGTTCATGATGTGGACCGATTCACGGCGACGGAATCGATGAGGCACGAGTCCATCAACAAGTATGGAATTGCGTCGTCGCCGGAAAAACGCAAGTTCGATTATCTGGTGTCCATTGAAGAAGTGCGGAAAGGCTATCTAAGCGTGACCGAATACCGGAATGGGGGAGGGGGACAAGCGGAATTTCCGGACGGCATCGTGACGAATGGATTGCCGGCGACGGTGCTGGTTTTTCACCCCTACTATGCGCCGAACTACGAAATGACCTGCGAAGGATTGGCGCGAGCCAATGGCACGCTGGCTTGGCAGATTCATTTCCGGCAGATGCAGGGCAAGCCGAACGCCATCCGATCCTATCAACCTGGGATACACAGCCCGGCTTACTCGGTTGGGTTGAAGGGACGCGCGTGGATTTCCGCGGACAATTATCAGATTATCCGGATGGAGACCGACCTCGTCGCTCCCATGCCACAAATCAGGTTGCTCGCCGAACATACCGCGATTGAATACGGCCCGGTGCGGTTCCAGAACGCCAACGTGAACCTGTGGCTGCCGCAGAGCGCGGAAGTATACTTCGCGTGGATGGGGCATCAGGTGCATCGCCGGCACAGCTTCAGCAATTACCTGCTGTTCGGCGTCGATGAAACGCAGCGAATCGCGGCGCCTAAAGAAGCGGCCGGCGCCGAAGGTGTGGCGCCCAGCCAAACCGCAAAACCCTGATCGCGAACACAACCGACGTGTATTAACGCGAGTTCACAAGAAAATTAAATTGCGCCCCACTCTTTCACAGGCGCCGTCTTTTTTACGGCGACGTAACCTGGCTGTGAACGGGAATACATGCGGACCGATTATTAAAGTGCGTCGCCAAAAAAATCCGCGCGCGGCATGGAGGAAGAGAATGCAAAAGCGTGCAGCGGCTGTACTGGCTGGGCTACTGGTCTCGAGCCAGTTTGCAAGCCCTGTTATCGCAAATAGTCGGGACAGCAACACGTCGACCCCAATCAAGCATTTGGTCGTCATTTTTGGGGAGAATATTTCGTTCGATCACTACTTTGGATCCTATCCGTACGCGGCAAATCCGAGCAACGAACCGCAGTTTGTGCCGTCGCCCAAAACTCCGACGGTTAACGGCTTCACGGACGCGCTGCTCTTCAACAACCCCAACTTTCTGAATACCGCCGCGAATGGCACCGGCGCTTCGAATCCCTTCCGGCTCGATCGATCCGAGGCGGCGACCGCGGACCAGGATCACGACTACACTCCGGAACAGCAGGCCTTCGACGGAGGATTGATGGATGCATTTCCCGCGTTTACGGGGACACCGGGACCGCCGCCGACGGGCCAGACGACCAAGGGACTGGTGATGGGCTACTACGACGGCAACACGGTGACGGCGCTATGGAATTACGCGCAGCGTTACGCGATCAATGACAATTCCTACGGAACAAACTTCGGGCCGTCCACGCCGGGAGCGATCAACCTGATTTCGGGTCAGACCAATGGGGTGATCGACCAGACCAATGCAGGTGGAGATGTGGTGGACGACAGCAACGGCGGCTTCACGCTGGTCAGCGACGCGGACCCGATCGGGGACGTTTGCTCCACGACCACGGGCGCAGTTGTACAGTTTGGCGGCCAGAACATCGGCGACCTGCTAAACGCCAAGGGAATCACCTGGGGGTTTTTCGAGGGCGGATTCAATCTGTTGGAGACAAACCCGAATGGCACGACAGGTTGCAAGCGCTCACATACTTCGACGATCACGAACAGTCCCAAGGCGGACTACATTCCGCATCACCAGCCTTTCCAGTACTACACATCAACTGCGAATCCGAAGCATCTGCGGCCCACATCGGTACACACGATTGGCGTGGATGGCGACCAAGGGAATCATCAATACGACAGCGATGACTTTTTCGATGCCGTGAAGGCTGGCAACTTCCCGGCAATCAGCTTCCTTAAAGCCCCCGGTTACCAGGACGCACATGCGGGCTATTCTGACCCGCTGGACGAGCAAACCTTTGTGGTGAAGGTCATCAACTTTCTCGAGCAAACTTCAGAGTGGAGTTCGACGGCGATCGTCATTGCCTACGACGACTCCGACGGGTGGTACGACCACCAGATCGGCCCGATCGTAAACCAGTCGACAACCGCGATGGATGCGCTTACAAGTGCCGGTCACTGCGGCAATGGAACGGATACCGCGCTACCCGGTCCGAATGTGCTTCACGCACAGGGACGCTGCGGATATGGTCCACGGCTGCCTTTGCTGGTGATTTCACCCTGGGCGAGACGTAACTTCGTGGATCATACCGTGACGGACCAAAGCTCGATTCTGCGATTTATCGAGGACAACTGGCTCGGAGGGCAGCGCATCGACGGTTCCTTCGATGCACTTGCGGGAACGCTGAACGGCATGTTTGATTTCAGGAAAATGTCAAACGGCGGCCTTTACCTAATAGACCAGAATACTGGTTTGGTGACGGTCAATTTGGAATAATCAAACGGCCAAAACACAAAGCGGTCTTACTGTAACAGGGGTAGTGGCGCAAGCTGCTACCCTTGTTGTTTTGAGGGAGCCATTTGATCACTCGGAGAAAATTCTTGGCCGCCGGAGCGGTTGCGCTCAGCGGGGTGGCCCGTCCACGACGATCCCTTGCCGCGCAGAAAGCAGCAATGCTCGATCCATCGAAACTGGAGCCATTTGTCGATCCCTTGACGATTCCATCGCCGCAGCAAGCGGCAGGGACACGCGCCAATCCGCAGAACACCGCTGAGCGGCTTCCGTATTACCGGATTGATCTGCGGGAAGCGCGGGTGAAGGTGCACCGCGACCTGCCGCCAACGCGCATGTGGACGCCCGGCGGAAACTTCCCAGGGCCGACTATAGAAACAACGAGCGGCAAGGCTCTATTTGTGGATTGGGAGAATCGTCTGCCCGCGAAACACTTCCTTCCAATCGATCACACGCTGCACGGAGCCGGGAAGGATGTTCCAGAGGTTCGCACTGTCGTGCACCTCCACGGCGGCCGCACCCCCGCTGAGAGCGACGGATACCCGGAGAGCTGGATTGTTCCCGAAAAAACGCAGACCTGCTATTACCCTTGTCGGCAGGAAGCCGCGCTTCTTTTTTATCACGACCACACCATGGGGATTAATCGGCTGAATACTTATGCGGGACTGCAGGGCATGTTCCTCGTTCGCGACGAGCAGGAGACCAAACTTGGTTTGCCGAGCGGAAAGTACGAGATTCCGCTGCTAATCTGCGACCGCATTTTGCGGAAGGACGGCCAGTTGGAGTATCCGGTATCGGAAAAGCCCGGCGAGGTGTGGGTGCCTGAAGCGTTTGGGGAAGCGATTCTTACGAACGGCAAGCTATCTCCGTTTCTCGAAGTGGAGACGCGGGTCTACCGTTTCCGGGTGATGAACGGCGCGAACGGCAGATTTTTCCGGTTCTCGCTTGCAAACAAGGCGGAGTTTTACCAGATCGGCTCGGACCAGGGCTTGTTGGCGGCGCCTGTTCGCCTGAAGCGGTTGACGATGGCTCCCGGCGAGCGTGCGGATGTGCTAATCGACTTCAGCGCGATGGTCGGCGAGAATATGGAGTGGGTGAGCGACAGCTTTTCCATCCTGCAATTTCGCGTTGCCAAAAACACGGCGGCCTTGGACCGCGGAACCATCCCAGCCAAACTGCGGGCGATCGACCGACTGCAAGAAACCAGCGCCGTCAAAGTGCGGCGCCTGACTCTCGATGAAAAGATGGATGACGTTCAGCGTTCGATGGGGATGCTGCTGAACAATACGCCCTGGCACGACCCGGTAACGGAAAGGCCAGCGCTGAACTCGACGGAAATCTGGGAGTTGGTGAATCTTACGGACGATTCGCATCCTATTCACTTGCACTTGGTTCGATTTCAGATTCTCGACCGCCGGCGGTTCGACGCGTTTCACTTCCAACAGAAGAATGAGATGCGCTTTGGCGGCCCCGCCGTGCCGCCCGACCCGAACGAGATGGGTTGGAAGGACACGGTGCGCGCTGATCCGCACATGGTGACGCGAATCATCGTGCCGTTCGAAGGCTACGCCGGCCGCTACGTTTGGCATTGCCATGTTCTGGAGCACGAAGACAATGAAATGATGCGTCCCTTTGAGGTCGTTTGAAGCTCCTTTAAAATCACGGGCGGGCGCGACGGCGGTTGCCCAACGTGTGCAGAGAAATCCGGAGTAAACTTTCCGGACTGCGAGTAAAAGGAGAACGCGATGGCCTGCCAACCCGATGTGCTGAAAAGTGTCCCGCTATTTTCCTTACTGGATGACGATGAGACCGCGGTTCTCGCCGGGCAGGTTGAGATCAAATCATTTGCTCCCCGCGAGCGCGTTTATAAGAAGGGAGAGCCGGGCGGCCAGGCTTACATCATGGTGTCCGGGAAGGTTCGCATCACCACCGTCGACGAAGATCAGCAGGAGGTTATCGTCGACGAACCGAGCAAGGGTGAATTCTTCGGTTTCGCTTCCATGCTCGAGCAGACCGTCCACCAAACCACGGCCATCGCCCTGGAAGAGACTGCCTGCATCGAGGTCTCCCGCGAGGATATCCTGGTCCTGCTGAAACGAAAGCCGCACTCCGGCATGGACCTGCTGACCACCCTGAGCCGGCAGTTTCACGCCGCACAGCAAATCATCCGCATGCGCGCAACGCGCAATCCCAATGAAATCATCGAAAGGAAATCGACTTTCGGCGAGCGCATTGCGGACGAGGTTGCGGGTTTTGGCGGGTCTTGGACCTTCATCGTGATTTTTATGGTGGCAACGGTCTTCTACGTGACAACGAACATTGTGCTGCGCGGAAGAGCCTGGGATCCCTATCCTTTCATTCTCCTCAATCTCTTTCTTTCCATGCTGGCGGCCGTTCAAGCGCCGGTCATCATGATGAGCCAGAATCGACAGGATACGAAGGACCGGCTGCGCAGCGAACTGGACTTCGACGTGAACCGCCGAGCCGCGTTGGAGATTCAGGGCCTGGCGCGCAAACTGAACCTCCTGGACGAAAAGATCGATGACGTCGGTGAGCTTCTTCGTGGCAAACGGCTTCACTAAAGAAACCGCCAAACACCCCAAATGCAGAGCCGTTCGTTACTGGCGTGGAACCGCAGACGAGGCGGGCGTTTGCAACGCGACGAACTGAAAATTGCGAAGGATGACTTCCTGATCGGAAACGGGAACGGCTTTGAAGCACCAAAGATTCATAGCGAGTGGCAGAGGAACTTGCGGGATGCGCACGGCGTAGTCCGGCGGCGCGAACGTAAGGGTTTGAAGAACGTTCGCGGTTGTGCCGATCGGTTCGAGGCCACTCATGATGGTGCCAATGATGCGCGTGGAAGACCACTCGAAGCGAGCAGTGGTGAGCGTGGAGCCGTTTGGATTGTAGGTGAAGTTGTCTTCCATGGGACCAAGGGATTTATTGCCGGTTGAGGGATAGAAGGTGAAATCGGCGTTACAGCCGTGGCAGGTGTTGCCCCACTGCGAGAATTCGATATCGATTTCGTTTTCGGCGTCGACGCCGATGCCGGCTTTGGCGCCGTAGTTGAAGAGGCCAAGAACGGTGGATGGGTCCATTTTGTCGACGGCGCCTTCGATCTGCCACTGGTAGGTACCGAATCCGAGGTTTTCGGTGCTGAAGAGTTCTGCTGCGGTGAACGTGCCGTTGCGATTGACGATGCGCAGGTGCAGGTAGCCGTTGGTATCGATCGAGACGTTGGCGGGATCGCCCTTAGCGATTCCGGCCATGCCGCCGTCGGTAAGCGTCCAAGTGCGGCCCATCCATTGAATGCTCTTGCGGGCCGGGCCTTGAGCCGTAGCGGCTTGAATGCAAAGGGCGAACGCAGTCAGAAGTGACAGAAAAATCAGCCGCCCGAGCATTCGACTCCGCATGCGCATCAGGTTTCTATATCACAATCGAATCGACAGACAAACCCTTGACCGTCAGCTCGGTCCGGGATAGCCTCGCGCACACTATCCCGCACTTGAGCAGCAATCTGATCTGTTTTGTTGAAGGAGGCCGGACATGGCTTTTCTTACGACCCTGTGGATGCCGATTGTGCTATCCGCAATTTTTGTCTTCATCGCCAGCTCCATCATGCACATGATCTTGCCATATCACCGCAGCGACTACCGCAAGCTTCCCGATGAGGAGAAATTGCTTGGCGTGCTGCGCGGGGCGGGACTGACGCGCGGGCTGTATATTTTTCCGTTTCACACGCACAAAGACATGAATACGCCTGCGGCGATCGAAAGCTTCAAGCAAGGGCCGGTAGGCATGATGACGGTGCTGCCGAACGGGCCACCGGTGATGCCGAAGTTTCTTGCGTTGTGGTTCGGGTATTGCCTGGTGGTGGCATTTTTCGTGGCATACCTGGCGTGGCACACGTTGGCGCCGGGGGCGAATTACCTGGCGGTGTTCCGCGTGGTGGGGACGGCGGCGTTTCTTGCCTATGGATTGGGGCATTTGAGCGACGGGATTTGGAAAGGGCAGACGTGGAGCGCGACCATCAAGGAAGTGTTTGACGGGGTGGTGTTTGGTCTTGTGACCGCGGGAACGTTTGGGTGGTTGTGGCCAAGGTAGAACAGAAAATCGAAAATGGAAATTGATATATAGGCCCGTCAAGAACGAAAAGACATTTCCTCAGGGGCTAAAGGCCAATTTTCTTTGAGTTGGTTTTGTCGGACCCGAAGGTCCGACCCCCGGTGCCGTCTCTGAAATGTTTACCTTGAGAAAGGCGAAGACCTCAAGTTACCAGTAGAGCTTGAGGGCGAATTGAAACTGCCGGGAATCGGCCGCGGCAGTGGGCTGGCCCGCGGAGCAGGTGGCGCCGGCCAGGGGATCGCAGACCTGGTTCACGGCAATGATGTTGGTGTGGTTGAACAGGTTGAAGACATCGGCGATGAGATCGACGTGGAAACGCTCGCCGAAGTAGATGCCTTTGGAAAGGCGGGTGTCAAACTGGAAAAACATGGGCATGGTGAACTTGTCGCGGCTGAGGGTGCCGGTGCAGCCAAGCGGCGGAGTGACGCCGGGAACGGTAAACGGCACGCCGGAGTTGGACCAGCAGGTGGTGGGGATGCCGAAAGACACGCCGGGGATGAAAGGCGAAGTGGTGCCGCCACCGAGATTGGGCCGGGCTTGCGAAGAGCTGAGCTCAAGGCGAGTGTCCTCGTCGGAGATGACGTTGAACGGACGGCCGGAGGAGACTTCGATTAAGGGCGCAAGGGTCCAATTGCTCAGGAAACCTTGCATGAAGCCCTGGCCGGCGGCGTGAGAGGAGGTCTGAAATACGCCACTGGTGACCCAACGGTGGCGCTGATCGTTGACGGAATTACCCTTTTCATATTGAGGGAAGCGGCTGTCTTGCGGCTCCAGAGTGGACTGCAGGTCGGTGCCGTCGTCAATGGAATGCGACCACGTGTAGCTCGAGAGGAGTTGGAAGTGTTTCGAGAAACGCTTCTCGAGGTTGATAGTGAGCGCGTTGTACGAAGAGAAGGCGTCGGAGACCTGCGTATCCACGCTGTTAAACGGCACTGGTACGCCGAACCCCGTGGGATAGCCTGCGGCGGTCGCCAGGGCGACCTGCGTGCCGTAGCCCCCTGGAACCAGTCCCGCGAAGGACGGGTTCGGGCCTGACTTGCGGAAGTAATTGAAGAAGGCGGGAGTGCCGACAAATTTACCGTTGAAGGAAGAGAGAGCCGCGGGGCACCCGTTGAGAACGCCTAGAACGCCGGGAGCGCTGGTAGCGCTAACAGAAAGCCCGCACGTGGAGGCCGAGGGCGCGAGGTTAGTGGAAGGAACAACGACGGAGAACGGGCTGGCGAAACTAAGCCCAGCCGCTGCGGCGTTGGCAAGATTATTCGTTAGCAGAAGCGGATCGGTGGAGTTGATGTCGATGGGACGGAACAAATGAATGCCCTGGGTCCATTGATAACCCGCGCTGAGCTTCCAACTGCCACCGAGGACGCGCTCGACGGTCAAGTTCGCTTGTTCGGCGTAACCATCGCGGAAGTTCTTCTGGACCGGCAGAGTGAACGGGAGGATCGCCAAGGGGAAACCGGCGGTGAGATAGTTCTGATTGGCAAAAAGAGAATCGGAAGGGAACGGATTGAAGCGCTGCTGATTGGGCTCGTAGTACATGTTGAGGCTCGTCGGGAGTGAGCTGGCGTTCAGCACGCCCTGGAAAATGGAAGAGCCGTTCAGGTTTGAAGGACCGTCGAGACCGCCGCCGCAAACGGTGGTGATGAGGCCGCAGGCGGTGGCGGTGCCTCCGGCGGCGAGCAACTGGACGGAACGGCCGCCATCGGCGGTGACGGAATCAAACGCGATGGCGAGCAGCGGGTGATCGTAGAAGAGGCCATAGCCGGCGCGAACGACGGTCTTGCCGTTGCCCCAGGGATCCCAGGCGAGACCGATGCGCGGGGCGACGTCCTTGTATTGGCGCGGGACCCCTTCGACTACGCCGAGGGCTTGTTCGGCTGCGGCGTTGACGGAAGTCGCGGGCGCGAAGAGCGGTGTGAGATCGACGTCGTATCGCAAGCCGTAGTTGAGGGTGAATCTTTGCGTGACGCGCCAGGAATCCTGGGCGAACCAGGCGATGGGGATATCGTTGAAGGGCTCGTTCGAAGTGCCAATACCTTGAATGTAATCGGTGGGAAGTCCGAGGCCGTAACTTTGGAAAGAGGTTGTACCTGGGAGAGTGACGGTGCCGGACGGTAAGGTGACGCTGCCGGGAAAGCCGAAATCGCTAGCGGCAAGGCCGCCGAAATCGACGACGCCGCCAAAGTCAAGTTCGAAGATTTGCTGTTTGGCGGAGCGTAGTTGAAGCAGATTGAAGTCCACGCCCACCTTGAAGGTGTGCCGGCCACGAACGATGGTACCGTTGTCGGAGAATTGCCAGCGGCGCTCGATGCGGTCGACGGTGGAGTAAGGTTCGCGGCCGAAATAGGCGTAGCCGGGAATGTTGACACCGATGTCGCTGCCACCTTCGGAAGGGGAAAAGCCAAAATGAAGGCCGCGGCGAGCAAACTGGAAGCGGAATTCATTGTAGGCGGTGTCGCTGAGGACAGTGTCGTGCTCGAAAGTGGCGTTGACATCGCGATAGTGGCTTGCACCGACGCGCGAAGCGGAGTTTTGTCCCAACACTTGGTTCTGTGAAGTAGATTGGAGGCCAGTGACGTTGGAAGGTGAGACGCCGACTCGAAGGAACGAGGTGTTGCGATTGTTCCAGCGTTGATCGATACGAGCGGACCAAAGACTGGTCTTTTCCATGACCGGGAAATTTCCGCGAATGCTGTTGAGGCCGACGAAGGAAGCCGGGAGCGGCGCGATCCCAACTCCGAAAGCGGAGCAGGTCATCAAGTTCACCGTCGCGCCAGCGGGACACGTGACGGGAATGGGAAATTGCGGACCGGGCCCAGGGTTCAGAAGGCCGCTGGTCTGGCCTGCGGAGACTGCACCGTAGTCGAGACGGTTCAAGGCCACGCTAGATGCGGAGCCCATTAGGACCGCGTATTCGGCACCGAGTGTTTCGTAGGCGGGAATGCCGGAAGTAAGAAGGCTAGTGACGGCGCTCGCTTGCGCGGAGGTGAGCTGCACCGGGATTGGGCCTGAAGTGGTGGGGACGGTGTAGGGCACGAGGCCAAAATTGTTTTCACCGATGCTGGAGAAGCCGGTTTCTTCCCGTTGCGTGTATTCGTAAGAGAAAAAATAAAAAGTCTTGTCTTTCACGATGGGGCCGCCGACGGTCGCGCCGGTCTGAACGCGCGTGTAGGCCTGCTTGATGGGTACGAGATCGCCGCTGTTTGGATCCACGTCGAATGAAAAAGCGTTGCGGGCCTGGAAAGTTCTGTTGCGGAGATAGCCGAAAATGTCACCGTGAACATCGTTGGTGCCGCTCTTGGTGACGATGTTCACGACGCCGCCCGTGGCGCGGCCGTACTCAGGATTGAAGTTGCTGAGAATCATCTGGAATTCCTGGACGGCTTCCTGGGAAACGGTGGAGCGAATGCCATCGACGGAGGCGTCGACGGCGTCCGCGCCATCCACGCTGACCATGTTGCCGCGGCCGCGCGCGCCGCTAATGCTAAGGCCGCTGGTGGGTGCGGGACCGATGGTGGGGGAAACATCGCGCGTGACCTGGGAATTGATTAAGGTGAAATTAACGTAGTTGCGGCCATTGATGGGGAGGTTCTCGATCTGCCGCTGATCGACGGTTTGCGCGCTTTGGCTGCGAGTGGTTTCGATCGGGGCAGATTCGGTGGTGACGGTGACGGATTGGCTCTGTGCGCTGAGATTGAGGGTGACGTTGAGGATCGATTCCGTGCCGACGGCAAGCAGGACCTCGGGATTCTCAAAGGGAGCAAAATTGGCGCCGCCTTCGACGCGAAGCTTGTATTTGCCGGGAACGAGGCCGACGACCGTGTAGTGGCCATTCTCATCGACGACAGACGTGCGCTCGGCGCCGGTGACGGTGTTTGTCAAACCGACTTTGGCGCCGGCGACAGCGAGTCCCTGCGGATCCGCGACGGTTCCGGATAGGGTGGCGGTGTTGATTTGAGGGAAAGCCGGGCCTGCCGCCAGAAAAATCGCCACACACGACAAGACGAACGGAAACAACGACGGCGTGCGTCGCATATCTACCCCCTAAGGAATCGGCTATCCAACCGCTACCCCTAGCGGCGCCAAGTTTCCCCGACAGAGATAACCGAAGACACGATGAAAGATTGGCTGAGCTTTTACTGCAGTGTTCCAGCCATTGCAACTGTAAACTGCGACGGGAAAATTCAAACACTCGTTTTGCGAGGATGCGTGTCTAACCCGTCAGGAGGGAGTAGCGCGAAGGATTTGTGCCGGGTTTTCGGTCGAGCTCCTTCGTCGAGCGGAAGGAGCTCGCCTCATCAGCATGACAACCATTCTAGTGCGTAAGAAAAAAGCACGGGTCTGAAGCCCCGCCACTACGAAGATTCAGCTGGCATGTGCTTCTGGACGAGTTTGCGCAGGCGTTCGCGGTCTTCATCTTTCATGTGGACGATTTCGACGCCGTTGCCGTTGGGGCCGACGTTGCGGACGATGGCGGTGAACTGAATTTTTCGCAGGCCCGAGCGGATTTCGAGCTGGATGGAATCTCCGGGGTTCAGGCGATTGGCTGATTCCACATAGGCGCCGCCCAGGCTGATGGTTTTCACGCGAGCCATGGTCATTTGAGGGCCGCTGATTTGCGCGCGCAGTGGCGATTCGAGCGGAATGCGTGCGTACCGCCGGGGCACGACAAAATGTCCTATGGACGGAGCGGCGGGCTCATAGGAAGCGCGGGCGCGAGCGGAGCCGGGGCCCTCTTCCATCAAGGAGAAAGCATCCAGAGCGGCGGCGCGGAGTCCGCCGGGTTCAGTGAAGGTGAGACCTTCGCGCTTTCCAGCGAGCTGCTTTAAGAGTTCGACAGCTTCGAGAGCGCGGAGGCGGCCAAGGGCTTCGATGGCCTTGATGCGGACGAACTGATCGCGAAGAGTTTCGTGCTCGCCGGCGGCGATTTCCATGAGCAAAGGAATGGCCGTGGCTTCCTGGCCGATGCCGATCTGATCGATCATCATGGGAACGACCAGGGGATGTGCGTCTTGAAGAATCGCGGAGAAGACGAAGGCGGTGCTTTGCGCGGACGGGGAATTCGCAGGCCGCGCGAGTTCGCTGACGGCGAGATCCTGAAGGTTCCACTCCCAACTGGCCATGGCGCGAGTGAGTCCGCGCAACAGGCGATCGGGATCCGCAGCGGCGAGGAGGCGTATGGCGGCGCTGACGCGTTGGCGGCGAGCTTCGAACAAACGCGTTTCGAGAAGCGTGAGAGCCGGAACACCGATGGCGCGAAGGAGGCGGGCCATGGGCGCCAACAGGTCGGCGGCGCGCGGTTCGGTCAGCAGAAGCGTGAGGCGATCAAGCAATCGCTCCGGGTCGCGCTGAAGAAGACGCGGGAGCGGAGGATCGAGAGGACGATTGGCGAGAGACGCATCTACAACCATCATCCAGCGATCGTTGGCGACCAGGCGATGGCCAAGGGCGGTCAGGTGCTCATGCTCGGCATCGCGAGGGAGTTTTTCAAGCGCCACGAGAATGTTTTCGAAGCCGGCAAAGTCGCCGCGGCTGACGCAGGTGCGGCCAAGAGTTTCGAGGAACGCGGCCAGGAGCGCGGTGGTTTCGGGCGATTGTTCCCTGGTGAGAGCCGTGAGGGTGAGCTTGGAGAGTTCCTCGGGAATTTGATTCGGCCACAGGCGCTCGAGCAGCGGAGAGAGTTCCCCGAGGCCCGCGGCGACGATGCGGCGGGCGGAGGAATCAGGCTGCTCCAAACGGCGCGCATAGTTCAGCAAAATGGTCCGAGCTTCGCGGCGATGCGCGTCGGCGCCGGCTTCGACCAACTGCGAAAGAGTCTGGCGAATCACAGAGACGGGCACGCACCAGATATCGGGGCCGCGGAGAACGGTGGATTTTTCCCGTGGGGCAAGTTCCAGCCAGAAACGCTCGAGAAGCTGCTCTCGCTGGCCATCGTTGGCCCACGAAGAGGCCAGAGAAGAAAAATGCTGCGAGGAATGAGGACCGCGATATTCGCCGGAGGCTACAACGTCGTCCGCGAGCTGATTCAGCATGGGCCGAACGGCGACTGGAGCGAGCGTCCCTTCGGAAAATTCCGTGGTGAGTAATTCGAGAACGAGGGATTGCGACAAGCGCTTCAGATAAACCTGCGGAGCTTCACCCTCATTCGGAGCGTAATGGTTCATGGCGCTGAGGAGCGTACGCACGGAGCCGCGGCTGGCGCTCTCCATCGAAGCGTGGATGGAGCGAGCGGCGTCCTCGGCAGAAAGTCCGCGGGCGGTTTCCATTGGAGGAGTGAGACGACCGATGAGGCGCAGCGATTCGGTGATTTCCTCGACGTGTGGTGCGCGAATCGGTGTGTCACCGGATTCTTGCGGCGCATTCCCGCCATAGGCGACAAGCGCGGCGATAAGGCTGGCGAGAACAGAATCGACTTTTCGTTCAGTCAAAGTGTTGACCTGGATCCCATTCACGCGATGCTCCCGGAGACGAGCAGACCAACCGCCCACACCAAAGCGTTTGGCTGCTTCCTCCGATCTTAACAAGGTGTCGGTGATGAGATGCGAGAGCGTGTCCAATTCGCCCACATGAAATTTGGCGCTGAAGAAAAGGGAGTGAATAGCCGCACGTTGAAGATCGCAGGCAAGCGTGTGGAATTCGCCGCGGACATCGGTCAAATGAGCTTCGTTCAGTCGCGGAACAACGATGCCGCCGCGCTCAACGCGAACCTCGAGGCCGTTGAGGGAACCGGCCACATTGCGAAGCCCATCGTAGGCCTGATCGAGCGTGTCGAGAACCTTGGGGTGGGACTCGTTATAGAGGCGACGAGCGCGAAGGAGCAGATTGAATGTCCGGAGCGCCTGGGAGGCCTGGACCAATTGCGGGTCGTCCACAGGGCTGCGCTGGTGATTGCCGAACGAAGCCGCCGACGACCCAGACTGACTAGGCCGTGGCCTGGCAGCGGAGCGCTCGTCCCGGAGGGCTGTGGAGTATACGGTCAAGGGCGTGTCCCAGGTCCTGAATAAGTTTGCCGGATGAGGGCCGTGCCAAGCGAAGGTAGTGAGCCCTGCGGTCGGCGTCCAATCTGGCACTGTAAGGATGAGATAGCGAGGATCGGAAGGGTATAGTACCGTCAGGCCATCGTGTATACGGACTGAGCACAATTAAAGGTAATGGAATGAAAGTGATGGTCTGGTTTCGCCTGTCCTTTGCTGTACCGAGGCACGATTTTTATTTAGGGTGAAGCACTTCGTTGACGATGACCGTGCCGCCTTCGCTGGCTTCCACTCCCCGTTTGGCGATTTGGTATCCGCTCATCTTCAACGCAATGATATGGGTGCCTGTAGGGATTTGCACGCGCGCTGGGGAGATTTCGCCGGCAGGAGCACCGTCGATGTAGATTTCCGCGCCTTCTGGAGTGGAGTGCACTTGCGCCCACGCCACGTGGACCTGGGACCTTTCCTTCAACTGGGCATTGAGAGTGGTCTGCTGGTTGTTGTTGACCTGGATGTGGCCTGCATACGCTTGGTATCCCTGCAGGCGCAGAACCAAATCGTATTGCCCGGCAGAGAGAGGAATTGTGGCCGGAGTCTGGCCGGACTGCTTCGCGCCGTTGATGAAAATGTCCGCGCCGGGAGGCTGGCTGGTGACAAAGAGGCCTTTGGCAATTGCCTCGAGATGAAGCTTCTGGTCGAGGGCCTGGCCGACTTTCAATTCCAACGCGGTTTGCAGAGGCGTGAAGCCGTCCTTTGTGATCTGGAGGCTGTAGTGCGTGGGAGCGAGGTTGTTGAAGCTGCAGGGAGTCTGGCAATCGAAGAGCTGGCGACCTGCCGGACCGAACAGAGTAGCGGTAGCGCCGATGACGTCGCTGACGATGTGGATGGCACTCTTGCCTGCGGCGGGGACGGGGAGCGCCCCGTTATCGCCTTCGGCGCTTGCGATTGCGGTGTCGTCGTACTGAATGTCGTCGACTACGCGGACGTTCGTGGGGGCGTTGCGCATGAATTTCAGCAGGGAAGCGTGATCGGCAGGGCGCAACTTTCCGACAAGCGTGAGGGTGCTTGCGATGGCATTGACCTTGACGCGACCGTTCAATTCTTTATTCGTGATGGCTTGCTCGATCTGGCGTTTGTATTCGGCCGCAGCGGCAGTGACGGTCGGTTCTGATTTCTTGGGCCGAGGCGGAGATGCCGCTACCGGTTGTTCTGTCGGTGGCTCCGCGGAAGGCTTCGACGATACCGCCGCGGAATCGTCAGCAGTGTTAGCGGCGGCGTCGCTCGGAGAGGTGGCAGCGGCAGTCGGAGGATTGGCTGCCGGCGTGGAAGACGCGGAAGAATCGGATGGCGGCGGAAGCGGAGTTGCAGCGGGAAGATTCGTGACTGGCGCTCGCGCAGGATTGTTGCGCGCACGGGCGGCCTGAATTTCGGGCTGGAGACGGATGACGCCATAGACAATCACCGCGACAAGAAAAATGGCGGCCAGAACGGTTGTGAACGCGCTGTTCTTCTTTTCTGGAACCTCGATGGGGAGCGGAGGGAGCGGACCTGTGCGGCGAACCGCAGGCGTCTGGGAGGGGGTAGTAGCGCGTTGCTGCAAGGAACGCGCCGTTGCAGCGGTCGCTGGGTCTTCGGCAAATTGCGCGTGGAGAGGGCTTGTGGGCGTGGAATATGGCTGGTTCAGTGCTTGTAGGCCTTGGCCGCGCGGGGAGATTAGGGTTGCATCGGGACTGCGGTCCTGGCCGCCAAGAGCGCGGTAGTTGCGCAGGTCCACGAGCATTTCACGGCAATTTTGATAACGTACTTCCGGCTCCTTGGCAAGCGCGCGCATGACGATGTCATTGAGGCCGGGATGAATGGAAGGATTCAGCTGGCGCGGAGGAATCGGTTCTTCGTTGACGATTTTGTAGATGACGGTGGTGATGCTCTGGCCGGGAAACGGTTTCTCGCCGGTGAGCATTTCATAGAGCACTACGCCGAGAGAGAAAATGTCGGTGCGGCCATCGATCGGGCGGCCCTTCACCTGTTCGGGCGACATGTAGCTCGGCGTGCCCATCACGTGCGTGGTTTGCTGAACGGTGCCGAACTGAAGAATTTTGGCGGTGCCAAAGTCGGTGACCTTGACGGTGTCGTCGGCGGTGAGCATCAAGTTGGCAGGCTTGATGTCGCGGTGGACGATGTTGCGTTCGTGGGCAAATTGAAGCGCGGCGCAGGTTTGCTCCAGGATGCGCAGGATGCGAGGAACGGGAAAGGATTCGCCGCTGTCGAAGACCGCCTGCATGGATTTGCCGACGACCAGCTCCATAGTGATGTAGTAGAGGCCGTCTTCTTCCCCGGCGTCGTAAACCACGACGATGTTGGGATGGGTGAGTAGACCTGCAGCGCGCGCTTCGGTTTGGAAGCGGGAGAGAAGTTCCGGACGCGTGAGGCCAGTGCCTTCTTCGGTGAGGCGGATCGTTTTTACGGCGACGTTGCGGCCGATGACGGGATCAACGGCGCGATAGACGACGCCCATGGCGCCCCGGCCGAGTTCGCCGAGGATTTCGTAGCGGCCGGCTTTTGCCATGGTGGTCATGCAATGTGCACCAAGAGCGGGTGACTCATCCTTATTTGCGTCAACACGAAGTCGGCGGGTAGTGTCGCGCGCGATTACGACAAAAGGCAGCTATCGTCCCAACATCGCAACGGGGATTCGCGTTGCGGTTTCAATCGGTACACACACCCTCGCCATTTTTGACAGTAGCGGGAGAAATTTCGATGGGTCAACGCTACGGGAGTACTAGTGTGCCGGAGTGGATATGTACGGAAGGACAGGTGGGGGTGGGGAAAGGCAGACGCTCGAAATCAAATTCGCTCAGGTCCCCCGTCGCCTCTGATTTGTACAGAGGCTGGGTGTGAACGAGGTCGCGTCGCTTTAACTTGGGAAGGAACTCGAAGGATTTTCCAACCTTCTCTTGGGCGGTCTGAAGGACGTACAAGGTTCTGTGGATTCAGAGTGCAGATCGTCAAAAGCAAAAAACGCCTTGATGCGCTTCTCTGCAGCGAAGTCTCGCGTCCTTTAAGAGCAACGATGTTCAGGATTGTGACTAGGGCAGGGGCATTTGTTCGGAGGGGAGGACGACGCGATTGGGCGCCGGCGCATTTGAGCCGTTGAGAGAGCCGGCGGCGTCGGGGAGTCTTGAAGGGGCTTCCAGTCCGTCGGTGAGGAGGAACCCTTGGAGAGCTAGCGAGGTGGTCCAGAGCGTTTCGAGGATTTGCACGTACTCGGCTTGAAGTTGGAAATGTTTACGCTGGGCTTCGAGCAGGCGAGGATAGGCGGCCAGCATCTGGCCATATTTTTCAGTCATGAGGGCGTTGGCTTTTTTTGCGCGAGGCAGGATTTCTTCGCGATATTGCGTGGCGACAACTTTTGAGGTGGCGTACTGGTCGAGGAGAGACGCGGCGCGTTCGCGCAGCAGAAGCTGGATGCGCTGTTTTTCGAGCTGCGCGCGGTCGAAGTCGGCGCCGGCTGCGGCGATATTTCCCTGATTGCGATTGAAGATGGGGATTTGGACGGAAAGCTCTGCGAGGCCTTCCCATCCAGTGGCTCGCGGTACAGAACCGAGTGGCTCGTTGTTATATTCGAGCCCACCGAGAAGATTTAAGTCGGGGATGACCTGACTTTTAGCGTGTGTAATTTCGGCGGCGGCCCGAGAGCTGGCGGCGTCAGCGATGCGCGTGGCGGGACTGAGCGTTGCGATGGTCGTGAGGATTTGTTGCTCATCGAGTTCCGGCCAGCCATGTTCGAGATCGCCCGCGACGGCAGATGGTGCAAGATCAGGCTGGCCGACGAGAGCGGCGAGCCTGCGCCATTGTTCACGCAAGACATTTTCCTGTTCGAACGCAGCCAGGTGAAGGCGCCGGACGTCGATTTCGGTGTTCAATTTTTCTGTTTCGTCGACTTGGCCTGTTTGACTGAGTTCGTTTTGCGATTGCTGATAAGACAAGCCGATCTGGCTTAGGTCGCGGCGGAATTCGAGGAGTTCCTGGGCGGCTAGCACTCGATAGAAGGCGATTTTGACGGAAGTTTCGACGCGGGTTTTCTGTTGTTCGGCTTCGAGTTCTGCGACGCGGGTTTCCTGTTCGAAGACGCTGCGGCTCTTGCCGAGCTTTCCACCAGTGATGATTGATTGTTCAATGAAAAAGCCTTGCTTGCCGCCATTGTTGGAGCCGCCACGGATTTCGTCGCCGGTGTAGCCGACGGTGGGATTGACATAGAGTCCGGCCTGCTGCTTGCGCGCTTTGGCGGCGCGAAGTTCGGCTTCGGCTTGACGCAGGGTGGGATTCGATTCGGCGGCGAGGCGTTGCGCGTCGTCAAGCGTGAAAAGCTTGCCTTGGGCTTGCTCTTCGGTGCGGCCCATGTGTGGGAACAGAGGTTCGACGGGTTTCATGTCGCCGTGATGCATGTGGCCTGCGGGCATCGGAGGAGATTGCTGGGCATACGTGGCCGCGGCGGCGCGTAAGAAAATGGTCAGGATCATTAGAATCACTTTTGTCGCGGAATCCATTGGAGATCTCCTAAGACTCTGTTGCGCAGCCAAAATCGGAATCGGTTGCCAGAGACAAAAGCGCCAGCCGCAGAAGGCGGCCGCCACAAAATCTACGTTTTCGGTCTCTGATCGCGGATCAGGTTTTGGATTTGGTTGTACTCGTTGTCGGGGAGGACGCGGACCATGGTCATCATGCCCATCATGCCGGCGGACCAGTTGGGAGGGAGGCCATGGGTTTCGGGCTTGGCGACGGCAGCGTCCATGGACATTTCCATGAAGGCGTCTTGCGGAAAGCCGGGAACGGTGTTGGCATTTTCTGCAATGGGCGAGTGATGGACATGCTCGACGCCGATGTCGTGTGCGAGTGTTTCCATCTGGCTGAGCGCTTGTGCGTCGTTCGTCGCGGATGTGGCCATCGGGCGATTACCCAACAGGTCCGTCATGCTGTTCATCATGTGGTGCGGAAGATGGCAGTGAATCATCCACGCGCCGGGATATTTGGCTTCGAATTCGATGACCTTGGCTTGCGCAACGCCGACGAGTACGGTGTTGGCGGGGTACCAGGTGGACTCGGGGGCGCGGCCGCCTTCGCTGCCGGTGATGACGAATTGATTGCCGTGAAGGTGGATGGGGTGATGATCCATGCCGAGATTGACAAAGCGGATGCGGACGCGGCTGCCGAGACGCGCAATGAGCGGCGTGGTGGCCGGCGCGGACAGGCCGTTGAAGGTCAGCCAGTTAAATTCCATAGAGGCGGTGTTAGGCACGGAGTTGTTGGGGAGCACGGCCCACTCCTGTAAGACGATGCCGAAATCGTGGTCGACGTGCGGCGTGTGCGGAGTTTGCGGATGCGCGACGAACATGCCGATGAGGCCAATCATTTCCTGCATGGCGCTGTGGGCGTGGTAGAAGAACGTGCCTTCCTGATTTACTGTGAACTCGTAGGTGTAGGTTTCACCGGGAGCGATGGGCTTTTGGCTGATGAACGGGACGCCGTCTTGCTCGATGGGGACTTCGAGGCCGTGCCAATGCATGGATGTACTCTCGGGGAGCGCGTTTTCGACGAGGATGCGGACGCGGTCTCCTTGGTTGACCTGAATGGTGGGACCGGGGGAACTGCCGTTGTATCCCCAGGCATCGATGGTTTTGAAGGGCGCGATCTTTTGCTTCAAGGGTGCGGCCTTCAGACGGAAGACCTTGGTTGCCCCGTCAATGTCGAAGGGTAGATCCGGGACGTCTGGACTGCGCATAGGCACGGGTGGTCGGACCGAGGAATTCGGTTTTGTGGCGTGCCGCGAGTTTTTATTGTCGGTCGGTGCGGTGGAACTGACACGCGCGCTGATGCCGAAGATGCCGGCGCCGAAGAGCATGGCGTTTTGAAAGAAATTTCTGCGTGAAGTGGGCATGATTTTTCTCCGAACAGATTTTTGATGGAAGGTTAGATTGACGCAATGCAAAAGCGTCCGTCTCAGAAAGCGGCCGCTACACAAACCGTACTTGGACAGGAAGTCAGATACGAAGGGGAACCCAGAGAGAAGAACCAGGGACAGAGAATTGCATTGAGAAGGCCGAGGCGTTACTGGCGGCGAATTCGGTCGCCGTGTTTAGATGGTACAAGGCGAACGACAGGGCGAACTTTATGGCGGACGAGCGGAAGTTCTCGAGGCGCGGAGTGGTAAAAAGGAGTTCCGCGGCGGCACAGGAGCCGTGCGCGGTTGCGGTGAATGCGGGCGTATCGCTCGAGGGATGCGAGGCGTGATGACAAACGTCGGCGGGATCCTGTGAGGCAGGCCGGCATAGACGAGCGGCGCAGCGTGAGGCACAGAGAGGGGCGATTAGCAGGCAAACGATAAGAAAAGCGGAAAGCAGCGCGCAAGCGAAGGAACGCGAGCGACAGCTCTCTCTCTGGCCCATACAAGAAAGGTACGGCCAGTGACGGTCTGCGTCAATAGTCGGTCTTCAGATTGCCGTGAGGATCGCTGTCGGCGGTGACTTTCCCGGAGAAGGTTCGGTAAACGTAGATGAAATAACCGGCGGCGAGAATCATGCCGATGACCCACCAGATCAGGCCAACCTTCAGGCCATAGTCGCCAGCTTTGGCATTGGCGACGGTCAGAGAATAGACGGGATTGCGCGCGGGTAGAACCATCGGATAGACGCCAAAAACAACACTGGTCAGCATGCCGAGAAGATAAGCACAGGACGCGAAGAAGGCGTTGCGTTCTCCGTAGCGGCGCAATTCGAACTGGACTCCGGCAAGGCCGGCGACGGCAAGGGCGGGGAAAATGTAGCCGAGCGGCCAGGTTTTGAAGTTCGCAACAACCTGCGGCTGGACGGAGAAGGTAACGGTCGTGACCAGGCCGGTGAAAACGAGGACGCCCCACCAGGTCCATGCAGCCACGCGCGCAGAGCGGTCGCGGACGATGCCGGTGGTCTTCAGTTGGATCCAGAGCGAGCCGTGCATCATCAAGACGAGAAGTGCGGTGACACCGACCAAGATGGTGTACCAATCGAGGATGCCGGTGTGATCGCCGAGCCGGAAATTGGTCCATAGCGGCTCGAAGAAATAGCCACTCTCGTCGAGCGGGACGCCACGAACGACGTTGCCGAGGGCCGCACCGAAAAAGACGGCGAGCAAAAGGCTCGAAGCTGAAAAGAGAAAATCCCAGAGGGGAATCCAAACAGGGCTTTCGATGTGATTGCGAAATTCGATTGCGGTACCGCGAAGAATCAGCAGCCATAAGACCATCATGAGTGGAAGGTAAAAGCCACTCAAGCTGCTGGCGTAAAGAAGAGGAAACGCAAAATACAAAGTGCCGCCTGCGGCGAGAAGCCAGACTTCGTTGCCGTCCCATACCGGGCCGATGGTGGCAATCACCTGGCGGCGTTCGTCATTGGTTCTGGCAACGAGAAAATGAACGGCACCGGCACCGAGATCGAAGCCGTCCAGAAGGACGTACATGGCGACCATAACCGCGACGAGGCAAAACCAGAGAGTTTCCATCGTTGGCTCCTTAATCGGCCTCGACGAGCGCGGGCGAATCGGCGGTCGCGCGGTCTTCAGGTTCCGGACCCAGTTCAATCTCGCGATAAACGAGGAAAAGCCAAAGAATGGCGAGCACCGTGTATGTACCCATAAAACCGAGCAAGGTGAACCAGGCATTGCCAGCGACGACGCGAGGAGAAAAGCCCTGCGCTGTGCGCATGATGCCGTAGATGAGCCAGGGCTGGCGACCGAGTTCGGCGGTCATCCAGCCGGCAGTGTTGGCGATGTAGGGTAAAGGGACGCTGAGCATCATCAGCCAAAGCATCCAACGGGTTTCATATAGCTTATTGCGCCAAAGGAGCAGAGCCGCGACAACCATGATGGCAATGAAGATGGTGCCGAGGCCGACCATGACGTGGTAGCTGTAGTACAGCAGCTCGATGGTATCCGGCCAATCCGACTCGGGAAAGGAATCGAGGCCGCGAACGTGAGCGCTCCATTTTCGGTAAGTGAGAAAGCTGAGCATCGAAGGAATTTCGAGAGGATTATCGAGCCTGCGTTTCTGCAAGTCGGGTTGGCCGAGGACGGCGAGGGGCGCACCTTCTTGAGATTCGAAAAGTCCTTCCATGGCAGCGAGCGTGACTGGCTGGTGATCGGCAATGAGCTTGCCCTGAATATCGCCGGTGGGAAAGAGCTGGAGGACAGCGGCAATCACACCGACGATTACTCCGATGCGAATGAAAGTTTTTCCATAGAACAGCCCGCGCTTGGAAAGAATGTAAAACGCGCCGACAGCGGCCATGACGAAACAACCCGTCTGAACTGCGCCGAGCATGTTGTGTGCGTATTGCGCGAGCGCCCAGGGATTCAGAACAAGGCCCCAGAAACTTGACAGACCAATTTCACCATTGGGAAGGACGCGATAGCCGGTGGGATGTTGCATCCAGGCGTCCGTGGCGACAATCAGGTAGCCGGAAAGCCACGAACCGATAAAAACCAAAAGGGCGGAAACCCAGTGGCCGACGCGGCCAAGCCGTTTTTCGCCGAAGAGGAAAAGGCCAAGGAAGCTGGACTCCAGGAAAAAGGAAAAAATGCCCTCCATGGCAAGCGTCTGGCCGATCACGCCGCCCGCGAATTTGGAAAACTCAGCCCAATTGGTGCCGAATTGGAATTCCATCGGGATGCCGGTAACCACGCCGAGTGCAAAGTTGATGCCAAAGATTTTCGCCCAGAAACGGGCCGCGCGGTTGTAGTGCTCGTCACCGGAGCGGAGAGCAATGGTTTTGAGAATGACGATGAGCAACGCGAGGCCCATGGTCAACTGAGGAAACAAATAGTGGAAGGTTACGGTGAAGGCAAAATGAAGACGATGAATATCCAGAGCGGATCCCATGCGCTGAACCTCCGGCTGTAAGCAAAAGGTCCGTCAAAAACAGACGGCCGACATGAGCAGGGAGCGAACTGCGCGGAGCGAATGTTATCTTTCTATCACCTTTAATTGGCTTAGTAAATGAAGTGGAACATTCCGAGGCGGAGGTTGGACGGGACTCTAATACTTATTGTGGAAGACGGCGCGGTTGATGTCCGGCCAGAATTCCCTGGCGATGAAGCTTAGGCCGTCCTGGAGAATCTGGCTACCCCAACGCTGATAGGTTTTGACCCAGGTGTTTTGCGGCGGGTAGTAGAGATTACCGATTCCCGCGGCGGCGCCGGCGCCAATGACCTCGGAGAAATTGAAGGTATTATTGCCTGCGTCGTTTCTAGTGATTAACAAGCGGCTTACGGCATAACCTGTACGCTTGAAAATGCCGCCGTGACCGAGGGTGTAGTAACGCGGATCTTCTTTGGTTGCTGCCGGGACGAAAGCTTCGACCATGTAATTCTCAATGGTTCCATCGGCGAAGGTGTGGGCGTAGTAGATTCCATAGCCAGAAGCGCCCTGGCCGAAGGAGGGTTCCGATTTTTGCGCCATGGAAATGCCAGCAACGATTCCCTCATAGATGAAGGCGGAGTAGTCGAAACTTTCCTGGGTGGCAAGCCAGAGCTTTTCTTTAAAGCTCTGAGGAGGGAGGTAAGTGTCGGCGCTCACGGAACGAAAATTAGGAACAATCCACAAGATGCGTTTGGTCTGAGTGCCGGTTTGAATTTGATTCGGGTCTGTCTTGGGTTGCGGAGAATCGATCTTTGAACCACTTTGGGACCCGCTCTGGGATCCGTTCTGGCCGGAATCGGTTTTCTGAGATGGATCCTGCGGAGGAGCGGTGGATTGCGAATTGAGACTGCAGAGATCGCGACTGGATTGCGGAAGAGGGTCGAGGACGAGCGCCTGCTGCGCCTGGCCTCGCGGGGCCGACAGCGTGGCGCACAAGAAAAGAGCAATGAGCAGGACTTTGCTAGGTCTCAAACTTCCCCCCAGTAACGATTGTACTTGAAGCCAGATGCGGCCTTTCAAATGGCGCAGGAGCATCAGCTCGATTGGATTCAGGAGAAGGTTTGTGGGATGCATTAGAGACGCAATGTTTTCTACTGTTGCGTCCAGGAGTTTCCCTGCTTTCACAGAGTTATGCACACCATGGCAAGTACCTTTCATATTGACTCAGGGGGCGTCCGGACCTACCATCATGCGACCGCGAGGAGAGTGGAATCTGCCCGACAGATTCGAACCCACTCAGCCCTATTCTCCTGGGCGTTGACCTTGAACCAGCATCTCCACTGCCAGAGGGTCGTTCATGATGCTTCAATTGCAGAATAGCCAGCCTACTGCGGATATCTGCCTGATCGGATTTTCGGGAAAACTGATGATGGGGAAAGAAAGCCGGCAGGTGGAATCGAAGGTTACCGAACTGTTGGGAGCCGGAATGAAGAAGATCATTTTCGATCTGAGCAAGCTGGACAGCATCGACAGCACAGGGGTGGGGATCCTTGTGATGTGCGGAGGAAAGGTAAGAAAGGCGGGCGGAGAAGTGCGCATCGCGGGGCCCGAGGGGGTTGTGAAAGACACGCTGGTCATGACGCACGTGGACCGGCTGGTTCGGATGTTCCCGACGGTGGATGAGGCGACGAAGAATTTCAACGTGGCGTGAAGAATCCGTTATTGGAACGAAGCGACGGCGTCGTTGGAATCTTCGAATGTAGTGAAGAGATTCAGCAGTCCCACCATTTTCAGAGTCTGCACGGTAAATTTGGAAGGCCTCAAAAGGCGAATCGCGCCACCGCTTTGTTTGGCGGCGGTGAGATGGCGCACCAGCATACCGATGCCGCTGGAATCGATCGAAGGAACGTCCTCAAGATCGAGCACGATGCGGTTTTGACCCTGTTTGAGTAGTTCGGTCATGGCAGCGTTGAAACGATCGAGAGGCGGGCCCATGGACAAGCGGCCTTTCAACTTCAGCAACTTCACTCCGTCAATGGTCTTGGTTTCGATATCCAAGGCGCACACCCCCCGAGGAAGAGCCGGCGAAGCGCTGTTCCCCTCGTTGACACCCTAAAACGCGTTTGCTACAGTTCGCGCACAAGTTAGATAATCTTAGCCCAAAAAGCAAGGAAGCTAGTTCGACGGAGGCCCAACGTCCCGATAAGTGGGCCGGACGGAAAGTCACACCTTGGCAAGTTCGGAACAGGAATCCGTACTGGACCTATCCCCGCTGTCGCTGCAACTGCTCGCGGAGCAGGAGGTTGCCCCTCGCGCGAGAGCGTTGGCAAAGTTCGTTGCGGGGTTGCTTCCGGACTGCGCCGTGAGCGTCTACACGGTTGCGTCGATCGAAAATGAGACGATCTGGCAACCGCGAGCCATCGTGGGAGATGCGGCAATTCACGACGAGGGCATCACCGCGGAGTCCGGGTTACTAGGCGCTCTGCTGATCGACGCCGTGCCGGTTTTGCGCACGGCGCCCGAACTGAAGAGGGAAGACTATCCGCACATCGACACACGCAAGACCCTGGTTTCGCTTACGTGCATTCCGCTGATCCACGGAGAAAATCTGATCGGGGCGCTGGAGATTCTTGCATTCGAAGAGGCCAATTCCGAAGAAGACATTCAAACGCTGTTGCCGGCAGCGGAAGTGGCGGCGGCCGCGCTCTCTTCGGCGCAGGCATACGAGACGGAGCGTCACGGTACGTTCGGTTCGATCACGCGACTCACGCAGTTGTACGACCTGGAAAAAGTCTTTTCCTCCACGCTCGAGATGGAGGAATTGCTTCCTCTGATCGGGGCGAAATTCTCGGAAATTCTGGCGTGCAACGCGGTGAACATCTGGTTGCTACGAGCGGATGAAACCGTGGAGCTGATGCATCAAGCGGGAGAAGACCCAACCAGCTTCAAAGGGCAGGTGCTGAAAGCGAATGAAGGGATTGCCGGCACGATTTCCGACAACGGGGAGACGGTGTGCATTTCCGATCCCGGAGATGCACGGCTGGCGCAGAGGAACCAAGCGGCCCCCGAATCTCCGGTGACGACACTCATTGGGGCGCCAATAATGGACAAAGGCCCGCTGGTCGGAGTTGTGGAGGCGATCAACAAATCGGATGGAACCCCGTTCGATGACGACGAATTGTTCACGCTGAATAGTCTAACCGAGACGGCGTCCACGGCGCTGCACAACGCGAGCCTGTTGATGGCCGAGCGCAAAGTGGAAATTCTGGAGACCCTGAACACCGTCAGCCATGAGATTACTTCAACGCTGAACCTGGAGCGCATGCTGCAGACCATCGTGAACGCGCCGCAGGCGGTGATCCCGTACGAGCGCGCGGCAATTGTGCTCGAGCAGAGCGGGCGATTCAAGTTGAGCGCGGTGACCGGCGTCACGCAGGTGAACACGGACGCGCCGGACATTGCGCCGCTGAACGAGATTTTGCAGTGGGCGGCGCTCTCCGAGGAAGTCATCCACGTGAGGCAGCACGGCGAAGAGATCGACAACGACCGGGAAGAGACGCGGGCGAAATTCAGAAAGTATTTTACGGATTCGGGGATGCGAGGTTTTTATGCGCGGCCGCTAAATGACGACACCGGACGCGTGGGTTTGCTGGCGATGGAAAGCAGCGATCCGGATTTTCTGGGACCGGCGCACATCGAGATTCTTGAGCTGCTTGCGGGCCAGGCGACCGTCGCGCTGCGAAACGCACAGATGTACAAGGAAGTGCCGTTCATTTCCGTGCTCGAGCCGGTGCTGGCACGCAAGCGGAAGTTCATGGCGATGAAAAAGCAGCGGCGCCGGGCCATTGTCGTGGCCTCCGCCGCAGCCGTCATTTTCCTGACCGTTTGCCCGCTCCCGTTCCGATTGGCGGGCGATGCGGTCGTCGCGCCGGCGCACCGGGCGCAAGTGCAGCCGGAGTTTGAAGGCGTGGTGGCCAGGGTACTCGTTCATGAAGGCGAGCCGGTGAAGCGCGGACAGGTCATTGCGGAAATGGATGCCTGGAATTATCGATCGGCGCTAGCGGAGGCGGAGGCGAGATATCAAACCGTGCTCTTGCAAATGAACCGATCGCTCGCTGCGAATGACGGAAGCGAAGCGGGCATCCAGCGTGTGCAAGCGGATTATTGGCGAGCTGAGGTGGATCGTTCTCGAGAACTTGTGGACAAAGCAGAACTGCGCGCGCCGATCGACGGTGTGGTGGCAACACCCCAAGTGGAGAACTTTGTCGGTAGGCGGCTGCAATACGGAGACAGTTTTGCGGAAGTCATAGACGCTTCGAGTGCGGTGGTGGATGTTGGAATTGCTGATACCGAGGCAGGCCTGTTGAAGAGCGGTGCGAAGGCAGTGGTGAAGTTAAACAGTTATCCGATGCGCACGTTCCGCGGCAATGTCATTGTGGTCAGCCCCAAAGCCCAGCGACAAGGAGAATCCCGTGTGCTTTTCGCACGGGTGTTGGTGCCGAATCAAGACGGGGCGATTCGAACTGGGATGGAAGGTCGGGGGAAAATTTCAGTCGGTTGGTATCCGGCCGGCTATGTTTTGTTCCGTCAGCCTTTCGTTTGGCTCTATTCGAAGATTTGGTCCTGGTTTGGATGGTAAGGTGAGTCAAATGGAAACCAGACAGAATTTGATGAGTTTTCTGTTCCTAGCGGCGCTTCTCCTCGCGGGGGGCTGCGGGGAGAACAAATCCGAAAGTGTGGCGGCTGCACCCCCGACCGCTCCGCTAGTTCCGTCTTCCACGCCGGTGGAGAGGCTAAGACCAACTCCGTCTAAGGCGGATGAGACTCTCACTGTCAGCGGCCCGCTCATCGTCGAGCATCAGGTGGAGGTCACTGCGCAGCGTGATGGAGTGCTTGAGAAGATTCTTTTTGATGCGCCAGCGCGGGTCCGGGAGGGAACCATTCTAGCGCGGCTGGACGACCGACAAATCTCAGCGAACCTGGAAGCCGCGAGGGCAAAGTCTCGCAGCATCGCCGACGACTTGAAGAATTGGGAGGCAGAGGCGGAAGTGCTAAAAGCGGATTACGCGCGCGCACAACGGCTTTGGGATTTGGGGCTGATCACGCAAGAACAGCTTCAACATGCGCAGTACAAAGCCGAGTCGGACCAGTGGGATATCAAGCGCGTCTCAGAAATGCTGGTTGGAGCACATGAGGAGGAACGCTCGCTGGAATTGGAGCTGGAAAAAACCAAGATCACCGCACCCTTTGACGGACTGATAGCGCGGCGCTACGTACGCGAGGGGCAGTCGATTACGAAGGGGGAGCGGCTATTCTGGGTGACCGCGGAGAGGCCGCTGCGATTGCGATTTACGCTGCCGGAAAGATTCTTGGGCCATTTGAAGAAGGACCAGGAACTTCCGTTGACGTCCCCCGACGTTCCGCTCGAGAAGCATGCGGTTAAGATCATGGAAATCAGCCCTGTGGTGGATCCGTCTAGCGGAACGATCGAGATTCTAACTGAACTCGTCGGTAAGGCTGGAAATCTACGCCCCGGGATGAGCGCAAGCGTACGCGTAGATTATCCCCGATGAACATTGCTCGAGCTCTTACGGTCGCTCTGCCGGAAACGCCCGCACGCGCGATAGCGCAGCGTCACCCCCGCCTGGAGCCAGGTGTCACCTTCAAAGAACACGTCGAGGATGGCGAGCGTGTAATCCGCATTTATCTGCCTAGCGTGGGAGGGATGTACAAGTTCCCGCCGCAAAACTGGGCTCTTGCTCAGTTGTTTGATGGAAAACGGACTTGCGAGGAAGTGGCCGTGCTCTATTCCCAACAAACCGGAGTTGAGTATCCGGCGGAGGCCGTCAGGGATTTCGCAGATAATCTCGAGGCGCTGGAGTTTTGGTACAAGACACCGCAAGAGAAAAATATTTTGCTGATGCAAAAGAGCGCCGAGGAGCGGCGTAAGCTCTTGAAGACAAAAAGCAGGTACGGTGATCTGGCGGAGATCCTTTTTCCAGCGGTCAATCCAGACGGCTTTCTCACCTGGTTGCATGAACACACGAGTTTCATTTATACGCCATGGTTCACGCTGGTAACACTGGTAGCTTTTGCCTTCAGCGCAGGTATCACGATCACGCATTGGTCGGAGATAGGGCGCGATACTCTGGAGCTCTATAACTTTTCGCACAAGACTTGGGGAGACGTCGCTCAACTGTACTTGATAGCCGTGTGGGCCGGAGTTCTGCACGAGATTGGACACGGCCATGCTTGCAAACACTATGGCGGGCGTGTGCCGGCGATGGGATTCGCACTGATTTATTTGGCGCCAGCCTTTTACACCGACACTACCGAGGGTGATGTCAAAGGAACACGACAACAACGCTTGGTTATCGCTTTGGCCGGCGTTTGGTCGGAGCTGATGGTGTATGCAATCCTCACTCCCATCTGGTGGGGGACCCCTCCGGACACGCCCATTCACAACGCCGCGTATATATTAATGCTAATTACGGGGATTGCCGCCGCCGTGTTGAATTGGAATCCATTGATTAAGTTGGACGGGTACTACATGCTGTGTGAGATCCTCGGCATCGTAGACCTGAAAGAGGCCTCGACGGCATACGTGTCCGGGTGGATCAAGCGACACTTCTGGGGCTTGCCCGTCGAAGTGCCCTACGTGCCGAAGAAACGTCGTCTGGGTTACGTGGTCTACGCTCTTCTGTCTGGGTTGTACAGTTACACGGTGTTGTATATTGTCGCGCGGTTTGTCGGTAATGTTTTTCGCAACTTCAACCCCGAGTGGTCCTTTATCCCTGAGTTGGCAACGGCGGGCCTGATCTTTCGATCGCGGATTCGCCTTTTGGTGAACTTCATGAAATTCGTTTACTTGGACAAGAAAGACAGGGTGCGCGCATGGTTCACACCTTGGCGCTCCTTGGCAGTGGCTGTAGGCATTGGATTGTTATTGCTCATTCCTTGGCGGCACGAGGCCGTGGTGGGTCGTTTCATTCTGGAACCATACACGCGGTCTATCGTACGTGCCGAGGTGCCCGGGATTGTAACCGACGTTTATGCGGAGGAAGGAAAACCGGTTGCGGCAGGGGCGTTGTTAGTACGCCTGCGCAATTTGCCTCTGCGATCGAAGCTGGCGCGCAGCGAGTCTGAATACCGCGTTGCCTCTGAGCGAGCAGTATCCGCGAGTCTGCGGTACGACAACTTTGGAGCGGCGATGAAGGAAGAAGAGAATCTGGCTCGGCAGACCAGCTTGCTTACTACGAGGGCCGGTGAATTGGACCTCACGAGCCCGATTTCCGGGGTGGTGCTGACGCCTCGCGTGGCTGATCGCGTAGGGGCCTACGTGACGGAGGGAACGGAGCTTCTGGAGATAGCCGATTTGAACGAGCTGCGTGCTCGCATCTATGTTTCGGAGCACGATGTTTATAAGCTGCGGGTCGGCTCCCCCGCGAGATTGCAAGTAGAGGGCATTCCGAAGAAATGGGACGCCCGCGCACTGGCGATCTCTGCCCGGTCGACCGAGATTGACCCCGGGCTTGTCGATAAGACCCAATTCGAAGGGCTGTTGCCCCCCAATTTTTATCTTGCCGATCTGATGGTGGCAAATCCGCAGGGAGTCCTCAAACCCGGAATGGCCGGAACGGCCCGCATTTACGGGCGACGACAAAGTCTTGCTGGGTTCTTGTTGGAGGAAGTCAGGAACTTCCTTGGCCGAAAAGTCTGGTAATAAAAAAAGAGACTGCCTTGGGGCAGTCTCCTTGGTCATCCTGGAAATTCCGTGGAATAACTAGCCCATCTTGGTTAATTTGTTCAGTTTGTTGAGTTTGTTCATCTTGTTGAATTTGTTCAGTTTGTTAAGCTTATTGAGCTTGTTCAGTTTGTTGAGCTTATTCAACTTCACACCCTTTGAGCCCACTCCCGCTTCCGTCAAAGGCGCACTGGCGACGTTGGCCTTCTTGGTGGTCTTGAGCGCGCTGATCAAGCTCTTCTTTTCGATTGACATGTTTTCCACTCGCTCCTGATTGAAATTTTGGTGCCTGGCCGACACTTCCGCGTAGTGCAGGAAGCGTACCAAACTGCGCGGGCAGGCTGAGGAAAAATTGCGTGCTGAAAACAGGGCACTTAGTGCCAAAGTACTGCTGGCCGGGAGTACCTGGCCGGGCGGAGATTTCTACGAGGGTTAAAAATTAACCGACTGGTGGTTAAATTCTAACCGTCCCTCAGAATCGATTTTCGGCGGCGCCGCGGGCAGCGAATCATTTTGGAGGAGCGTATGGCCGGAGCAGCCCGGCTCCCTTCGTACCTCACGGCAAGCAGAAGGCGCCCTACAAAAGCAAGAGGCTGGCATGAAAGTCAGCGCTACTCGATGTGGTGCTTGCGGCAGAGGTACTTCATGCGCTGGGGGTCGATCTGGAGGAGGGCTGAGGCGGCGGCTTTTTTGCCGCCGGTGCGGCGAAGGGCGGCGTTCAGGTAGGCTACTTCGATTTTTTCCATTTCGGCGTCGAAGTCGACGCCACCCTCGGGGATAAGAATCGCTTCCTGGCTGGCGGCGCTGTGTTGCAGCATGTGCTGAGGAAGGTGCTCGGCGGAAATCTCCTGGGCGTTGACCATGACCACCAGGCGCTGGACGATGTTTTCCAGTTCGCGGACGTTTCCCGGCCAGCTGTAGTCTTCCAAAATTTCGAGCACGTCGGGCTTTAGAGTCTTCAAAGGCTTTTTAGCCGATGCGCAATAGACGCGCAGGAAGTGATCGACTAGGATCGGTACGTCGCCGTCGCGTTCACGGAGCCCGGGAACGAAGATGGGAACAACGTTGATGCGAAAATAGAGATCCTCACGGAAGCGGCCCTTGTGGACGCAATCTTCCAGATCGTCGTTTGTCGCGCAAATCAGGCGGAAATCGATTTTTTTCGCGGAGCGCCCGCCGAGGCGCTGCACGGAACGTTCCTGGAGGACGCGCAGGAGCTTGCTTTGAAGATTCGGGTTGAGAGTCGTGATTTCGTCGAGGAAAACAGTGCCGGTATGCGCCAGCTCGATCAGGCCGGGCTTGGCGGAGTCCGCGCCGGTGAACGCGCCCTTCTCGAACCCGAACAGCTCCGATTCCATAAGAGTTTCCGGAAGCGCGGAGCAATTAAGAGCGACAAAAGGCTTGTCTGCGCGGTCACTGCACTGGACGATGGCATTGGCGATCATTTCCTTGCCGACGCCGCTTTCGCCGCGCAGCACAACGCTGGCACCGGTGCGCGCAACTGCTTCGATCGCCTGGTAGACCTTCTGCATGGCCGCGCTCGAGCCGACCAGTCCATACATGGCCGTGCCGCTTTCGACTTGCTGGATCAGGCGGCGGCCTTCGAGCTCCAGCGCGCGCTTTTCGATGGCGCGAAGAAGGACAATCTTCAATTCGTCGTAGTCGATGGGGAAAAGGAAAAACTCGTCGGCGCCCGCCTGGCTGGCTTTCAGTGGAATGGAACGGTTGTTGGTTTTGGTGAAAGCGACGAGCACGACGTCGTTCCGAATTTGGCGGATTTCATGGAGCACGTCCAATCCGTCACTGGGGCCATCGCCGATGCAATCGAGATTGAAGAGAATCGCGTGGAGGCCGGAAAGCTCGATGACCGTCTTGATTTCATTTTCCGTGGTGGCCAGGGAGATGCGGAATTCGCCGCCGAGTTGTTTGCGGATTTCCGGGAATGCGTCGCTGTCATCGGTGATGACGGCGAGCGAGTAGCGCTCAGGGCTGGCGGCAGCTTCCGGCAAGGCAAGGGCTCCGTAATTGATGGGCGATTATAGGGGACGGGAGTCGGCGGTGTGAAGATGAAAGTGACACGCAGAGTGACGCGCGGGATGGCCGCCACTCCGAACCTTGGATTTAGAAACGAAGGGTGGAAAGATATTTGTAGCCGTCGGCCAGTGTAGCCCACGGATCTTTGGGAGAATCGTGCTCCAGGAAATAGTGCTGGATTGCGGCGACGTCGGACGAAGCGAAGATGCGTTTCCAGTCGATGACGCCGGAGCCCGGCGCGGTCATATCATTTTTGATGAGATTATCGGCATTGAAGGTCGCAAGCTGGTCGGATTTCAAATGCGGCAGCGACTTGAAATCTTTTACATGGACGAGTGGAAAACGGCCGGGGTAACGCTTGAAATAGGAAACCGGATCCTGACCCGCGACGCTGGCCCAACCGAGGTCCATTTCCATTTTCACGAGATTGGGATCGGTGGACTCGAGAAGGTAATCGTAGGGCAACTTGCCGCCGAGATTCCGGTCGGGTGCAAACTCCCACCAGTGATTGTGATAGGCGAATTGAATGCCGGCTTTTTTGCTCGCTTCGCCGGCTTTGTTGAAAACATCGATGAGGGCCTTCCAGGCGTCGGCGGAATTGCGAGTTTTTTTGTCGATGAAGGGGCAGACAATAAAGGTGTGGCCGATGATGCGGGCGGCTTCAATGGTTTCGGGCCACTTTTTTTCAACGACGTCATAGCTCACGTGACAAGAGGGAGCGGCGAGGCCGCTTTTGTCGAGAATGGAACGGACTTCGGCGGGGGAATGGTCGAAATAGCCGGCGAATTCGACTTCCTTGTAGCCTGTGGAAGCGACTTTCGCGATGGTACCGGGAAAGTCCGATTTCATGAGGCTGCGAACGGTGTAGAGCTGGACACCGACTTTGGCAATTTGGTGAGTTTCCGCGAGTGCGGAAGAAGGAAAAGCGGCAAAAACTCCTGCTGCGAAAGAAGATTCAATGAATGTGCGTCGATTCATGGGGGAATTCTACACACAAACCGAGGGCGGAGCCAGAGAGCTTGAGCGATAAAACAGTGACCTCAGCGGCTGAAACTTGACAATTCTGTCTGCTTTACGGCGCGGCTGAAGCCGTACCCTCCCGAAGATCGCGGATTGTGACACAGACTCTACAGATCGGGATGCAGCCAAGGGCCGCGGGCTTGCTCGAGGGATTCGGCTACGGCGAGGAGAAGTTCTTCTTGGTACGGGCGGCCGATGAGTTGAAGGTTGATGGGGAGTCCTTCAGGGGAGCGGCCGAAGGGAAGAGACAGGGCAGGAAAACCGGCAAGATTCAACCACTGGCAGAAGCGCATGGTGTCGCGATAATTGTGGGGATCGCCGGGGCGGTAGTTGCCGGCGCCATGTGGGAAGGCGGGTGCGGTGGAGATCGGCGAGAGAAGAATAGGAACATCGTGCAATTGCCGAAGCAGATCGGCACGGACGGTGTCGCGCTCGGTGCAGGCGTACATGAAAGAGTCCAGAGTTATGGGTGGTCCTGCGGCTGCGGCGGCCAAGTAGTCATTCAAGATAGGGCTTAGGGAATTTTGTTTGCCATGAGTGGCACGACGAATTAAATCGGCCACGACCGGACCGAAAAAAAACCACCAAAGCTCAAGGGCGCGGTCGAGTTGCCGGAGAATTAGCGGCTCGACGCGATAGCCGAGATCGCAAAGGTGCTGTGCGCCGCGGCGGATGGTGGAGAGAGTTTCGGGAGTCGCGCGGCCGAGCCCAGGGTTCTCGAGAATGCCGATTCTCAGGCCGCGCAGTTCTTCTGCGGAAAATTGGCGAACGGGAACCGGGGCGGAGAGCGCATCTCCCGGATCTGGGCCGGCCATGACCTCAAATAGCATCCGCAAATCCGCGACGGTTCTTGCCATCGGGCCAACCACACCGAGCCAACTGAGCGCGCCTGCTCCAGGAGGATAGTGGCCGGTGGTAGGAATGCGACCGGGTGTGGGCTTCAGTCCGCAGATTCCACAAAAATGTGCGGGGGCGCGAATCGAACCGCCACCGTCGCTGCCGACGCCACCCATGGAGCAGCCGGATGCGATTGCGGCTGCTTCGCCGCCACTCGAGCCACCGGCGGAAAAAGCAAGGTTCCAGGGATTGGAAGTTCTGCCGGTGAGAAGATTGTCGGTTTCATAGGCCATCAGAAATTCGGGAGTGTTCGTGTTGCCGAGCAAGATGGCGCCTGCAGATTCCAGGCGAGCTGCGAGCGCCGCGTCGGTTGTGGGAACGTAGTCTTTGCGAAGGAGCGAACCCGCCGGACAAGGCCAACCGGCAACGTCGAGGTTGGATTTTATCGTCAGAGGGATTCCGGTGAGAGGTTTGAAGGGCGCACCCGGAGCAATTGATGACTCCGCGCCGCGGGCACGCGCCAATGCAGATTCGGCGTCAAGGTGGACGAAGGCGTTCAGCTTTGGTTGTAATTGTTGAATGCGTTCCAGATGCGCCGTGACCACTTCCACGGCGGAAATTTGTTTTGTGCTGTACAGCTGCAAGACTTGCGCAATCGAATCGTAGAGGGGCAGGGCCATGGAGATATTCTAATGATCGAGCGCAGCATTGGCACGAAGGCAGTATTCCCCCAGGCGGATGCCTGCAGAGCTGTGCTCAGGCTTTCCGAGACCCTGAGGTCTTTCTTCGAGGTTGTCTACTTTGCTTGTGTAGTGGAAACCCGCACGCCTCGAGGGAAGGGAAACCACAGGCGACAGAATCGTGCTCAGTAGAGGCTGGCTTTGAAAACTTGGTGGGCCTGGTAGTCCGTCAATTCGGAATACCAAACCGATGAACCGTTGGCGGAAGCGGAAAGCCAGAAAGAGGCTTTTTCCAACGTGGCCAGCGAATGAATACTGCGAGTGGCAAAATCGAAATATTGGAGCTCGGAAGTTTCTCCGCTGTATTCGCTCAGGAGCAGGATGCCCTTATCCGTTGGCGACCAACTCGCCCAGGTGCTCGGATGCAGGAGGGTGACCCGGGATTCCGCTCCACCGTTCGCAGGCACTTGCCAAATTTCGGGATTCTCATAGCGCGACTTGGCGTAGTAAACCGTTCGGCCGTCGACGGATTCGTAAGCCGCAAAACCGCCCTGCCTGGTCATCTGGATCGGCTCGCCGCCTTCCGCTAAGACTTTCCAGACTTGATCGCCTTGCCACCCTTCGCTGCGGTTTGAGGCGAAATAGATGTACCTGCCATCGCGGGACCAGCTTGGAACGGAATTATTCCAATGATCCGCCACAACCGGACGAACCGCGCCGCCTTTCGATGAGACGATGTAAATCCCAGAGTCGCCGAATCTCCCGTCAGAGTCGAAGACAATCCAGCGCCCGTCGGGTGACCAACGTGGCGTGCCGGTTCTGCCCATACTCGTCAGCTGTTTTGGGGAGGAACCATCCGAGTTGCAGACCCAAATCTCCATGCTGTCGGTGGGGCCTTGCATGAAGGCCAATTGTTTGCCGTCAGGCGATGGCTGTGGTCCACCGATGGAATCCTTGCCGACGATGATTCGTCTTACGGCGTTCGCTGCGGTCGGATGCACCAAATCAAAACGCAAGATTGCTGGATTTTCGGAGAGTGAATGTTCAATGGAGAGCTTCAGGTGCCGTCCGAAGCTTTCGAGAGGCGAGAGGGCCGACCTCCCGAAAGCGGAAGGTTCGATGGCGGAAGGCTCAGCACGGACCGCCGGTTGAGCTTCAGGACGGGGTAGGACCAAGGGCGCGGGATCCACAGAATTAGCGGGACCGTGCGCATTGCCGGCGCTGAGAACTGGATTTTGCGCCGCTTGCTTTTCGCGGAGTTCTTTCTGCTCGGCCTCGCTCGCTTCCGCCGTGTGCTTCTGACGGGGTTCCATTTCGCGCACGGAGGCGGACCGCTGAAACCACAGGGCGGTCATGCCAACAGAAGCCAGAACCAGTGCAGCCAAGGAAGCCGAAACGCGAACAAGAGTTTGGCGCTTCACTGGTACCGTGGACTCCCACTCATCCTCTACAAGGGGTCGTTTCCAAACGGGTTCGCGGTGCGCTGGCAACGCGGTTACGTCAGACCGGGAAGGGTCGACGAGGTCCTCAACCGTGGCGATGAAGCGGTAACCGCGGCGGGGAAGGGTCTCAATGTACTTGGGGTCGTCGGCGGAATCGCAAAGGGCTTCACGGAGCTTGTTGACTGCGGCGTTGAGGCCATGGCCGTAGTCCACGAAAGTATTCTCGGCCCAGATTCGTTTACGGAGTTCCTCGCGGGTGACGAGCTGACCCGGATGTTCGAGCAGAGCTTCCAAAATCGCGAAAGGCTGACCCGAGAGTTTCACGCGAACGCCCGATTTGCGGAGCTCTCGGGAGTTCAAGTCCGCTTGATAGGGACCGAAGCGAAGACGAGGTTTGTTCACGCCAGTCATCGAGGACGCAATTCTATCATTTCGATATACGAAACCTTAGCCGGTTTGGTTCCCTTTGCCCAACTAAATTTCGCTCCTTCAGCAAGTTGCGCGATGACAGAAAATTGACTGGAAACCGGGCCTTTGAGCATTGAGGTAGAGGCCCTCCGCACGGCAGACTGGCGCTTCCGCGGCCACGATGGGCGGTGGCAATTCCTGGCGTGAGGACGGCAATGAGGGGAAATTGGACACCTCGAAGCACGGTTCGTACCGTTACTTTTGTCATGGGAATTCTTTGTCTACCGGTGATAGAACGGGCTTTTGGCCAGCAACTCCTGGCTCCAAGCACTGCGGGGATTGCAAACTGTCTGACCGCAGCCGGCCCCACGGGGCCGGCACCTACCTGCGACCACCAGGCAGTAGAGGACTTAGCGCGATCCGGACATGCCTTTGCTGAGAATCAGTTGGGGATAGAGTCCGCGCTCGTGCTGGGTCCGGACAAGACGATTCGCGACGCCGAGAGATGGTTCGAAAAGGCCGCAAGAAAGGGATATCCACCGGCCCAGGTGAACCTGGCGTTGCTGTTTCTGAATGGCTGGGGAGTGGAGCGAAACTACGGAACGGCGCTGTATTGGCTAAAAGCTGCCGCGGATCAGGGGAATGCGCGGGCGCAAACCAATCTGGGTATTTTGTATTTGAATGGCTTGGGAGTTCGCCAGGATTACAAGGAAGCGGCGAAACATTTCCGATTTGCGGCGGAGCATGGGGAGACCGGGGCGATGGTCGATCTTGGAATTCTGAATGACGGCGGACTGGGGACGCCGAAGGACAAGGCCGCTGCGGCAAACTGGTATCGACTGGCGGCCGAACGGGGAGACGCCCTCGGGCAAAACAATCTTGGCGATCTGTATTTGCGGGGAGCAGGCGTGACGCAAGATGACGCGCAGGCGCTTGCGTGGTTCGAAAAGGCAGCGGCGCAGGGTAATACCGGTGCGCGGATCAAGCTTGGATACATGTATGCTAGCGGACGCGCGGTGCACACGGATGCGGAGACAGCGTACGCGTGGATCGTGGCGGCGGAGATGGCCGGGGACACACGCGGGCACGAGTATGTGGCGCCGTTGGAAAAGCAGTTGAGCGCGGAGCAACTTGCGCGCGCAAAAGCAAAGGCCCTGGCGCTGCAATCGGAGCACGCGCACGCAATTCCTGAGTTAGCGTTCGTGCGCTAGTTCGTACCCTCATTTTCATCGAACCTGTAGCTCACTCCTCCGAGGGGTGAGGCTTTCCACCGCATCGGCACTCCCGATCACACGAAGAAAAACCCTCAGGCCTTAGAAAACCTGAACTACACCTACGTAGTGCATGTTCAGTATGACAACGGCAATTGACACTTAATGGCCCTGGGTAAGAAACCTCCGCCTGGAAGGGCATGAGTTACAAACCCGCTGCATACCCGTCGAGCAAGCACAAGAAACGCGGAACAAAAACGGTTGACGATGGCTGGTGCAGCCCGGAGAATCGAACGGACGATAGAACCGCCGGTTCGGGTTGTAGCGCGTCCAGAAAGAGCTTTCCTCGATGGGATCCGTGAAAGAGAGTTTTCGACATTGGTTTTCCTTTGCCGGCAGTCTTTTTCTGTTTGCGGCACTTCTTTTCGCGCTTGAGTTGCACTCACGAGCTTCGCAGCCTGCGGTGGAGTTGAAGGTGTCCGCTCCGGCTCCAAAAATTTCGGCCGAAGCGTTGCGGCTGAACACGCTCGGCGTGGCGTATATGAATCAAGGCAAATCCGCCGAGTCGCAGGAGCAGTTCGAGAAGGCCTTAGCCGCGGACCCGAATTTCGCGCAAGCACAGATGAATTTGGGCATCTCGCTTCTGGCGCAACAGAAACTGGAGCCTGCGCGCGCGGCACTTGAGGAGGCTTCGAAGAAGTTGCCGGACGATCCTTATGCCTGGTACAACCTAGGCTTGGCATACAAGGACGCGGCCGAGGCGGAAAAGGCGATCGCCGCGTTTCAGCACGTGGAAAAGATCGCTCCGGATGAACCGGATGCATTTTATTTCGAAGGTTTTCTGCTTTCGCAGTTGCAGAAGTATGACGAAGCGATCGCAGCGTTTAAGAAGGTGCTGGAGATCGCGCCGTATCACGCTTCCGCGCAGTTCGGGTTGGCGCGTGCGTACCAACGCAAAGGAGATACGGAAGCAGCGCGCGAAGGCATGAAACATTTCCAGAAGCTCACTTCGGAGCACCTCGGCACGCCGTTCGGCGCGGGGTACGGCGATCAGGGGAAATTTTCGTTGGCGGAATTCGTGCATGGCTCGGAGGGCAACGCCCCGGCGGAGATTCCGGTGCATTACACAACGCGGGCGCTGGAAAGGGTTGGTGCGAGTAATGGCGTTTGCTTGTTCGATTATGACGGCGACGGCAAACCCGATCTGTTTCTCGTGGCGGCCGGAGAAGGGAAAAGCCGTCTGCTGAGGAATATGGGCGGCGGTAAGTTTGAGGATGTCACGGAGAAGGCGGGATTGACGGGAGTTGGCGGCGGGTTTGGGTGCGCCGCCGGTGATTTCGACAATGACGGCGCGACCGACTTAGCGGTGTGCGAGACCGACGGCGTGCGATTATTCCGGAACGACAGCGGAAAATTCGTCGATGTGACGCAAAAAGTGGGAATCACGAGGGAAAAAGGATGCGTCAGCACGTCGTTTGTGGATTACGACCACGACGGCGATCTGGATTTGTACGTAACCATGGCTCCGGGCGTCGGGCGGCGGAATGAATTGTGGCGCAATAACGGAAATTCAACCTTCACGGATGTTTCAGAGGAATCCGGACTGGGCGTGGACGCGACGGGCGCTGATGTGGTGGTTACAGACTTTAACAATGATCGCGCGATTGATTTTGTCGTGGCGGGAGGGAACGCCGGGGCGGCGATCTACCTGAATCCACGAGAAGGAAGATTCAAATCGCTGCCAGCAATCGATTTTGCGAAGGAAAAGCTGCCGCCTGCGGTAGGCGTGGCCGTTTTCGATTTCAACAAGGACGGATGGATGGACCTGGCTTTCACGCACTCGGGCGCGCCGGGGATTAGTTTGTGGAGAAATGTAGACGGAAAAAAACTGGTGCGCGTGGCGTTGCCGGATTTCGGATGGAAGCAGGGCGGGGGTGTCACTTCGATCGATTACGACAACGACGGATGGTTAGATCTTGTCGCCGTGGGCGAAGGGGCAAGCGGCGGCGAAATTCGCGTGCTCAGAAATCTTGGCGATGCCGGATGGGCCGACGTCACCAGGAAACTGCAATTGGATGCGGTGAAGCTCGATCAGCCGCGCGCAGTGACGGTGACGGATTTTAAAGGAGACGGCAGCCCGGATTTGGTTGTGACGCAGGCGTTGGGTCCGGTCCTGCTGCTGGAAAATGTTGGAGCCAATAAGAATCACTGGATGAATGTCGATTTGAAGGCTTTGAACGACAACAAGAGTGGCATCGGAACCAAAGTAGAAATCTATGCCGGTGCTCTTTATCAGAAATTCGAGGTGACGGGATCGTCAGGGTATCTCGGGCGGAATTCGGCAATGCTGCTGGTGGGATTAGGATCGGAAAAGGTCACAGACGCAGTGCGATTGCTTTGGCCCACGGGAGTACCACAGGACGAAATCGACCTGGCCGCTAACAAAACGCAGAAGATTGGTGAACTGGACCGGCGCGGGAGCTCGTGCCCAATTTTGTTTGCGTGGAACGGAAAAGAATACGAATTCATCGCGGACATGATTGGGCCCGGCGTGGTGGGCCACTGGATCGCACCGGGAGAACGCGATGTGCCGGACCCGGACGAATACTTGAAAGTGCCGGCAAAGAGCGTGAGCGCGAAAGATGGATTACTGAGCTTCCGTTTCATGGAGCCGATGGAAGAGACGGTGTATCTCGACCAGGTGCGGCTCGTGGCGGTGGACCATCCATCGAATATCGAAGTGAATCCGAATGAGCGGTTTGTCAGCAACCCACCGTTTCCGGAATTTCGCGTTATCACGTCGGAAAATGCGCGCGTGCCCGCAGGAGCTTGGGATGATCACGGTCGCGACGTTTTGCCGCTGCTGGCCAAGCGCGACCGCAAGTACGTTACGGACTTTGAAGGCCTGCCGTTTGCTGGCTTTGCAAAGCTGCACTGGATTGAAGTGGGTCTCGGCGACTGGGACGCCGCGAAGCCGCTGCGTCTGCTTTTGGACGGCTACACGGATTACTTCACGGCGACGTCGATGTACGCGGCGGATCAGGCGGGGATTAAAGTGATTGCGCCGTATGTGGACGCGCAAGACGCAAACGGAAAATGGACACGCGCAGTGGGTGATATGGGATTCCCTGCGGGCCTTGCGAGGACGATGGTGACCGATTTGACTGGGAAAATTCCCGCAGGCACACGGCGGATTCGCATCGTTTCGAATTTGAAGATTTATTGGGATCGCGTGCGTATCGACCAGACGCCCGACCGGAAAAATGTGCGTGTGAGCGAAGTGCCGCTATCGCAGGCAGAATTGGCTTTCATGGGCTACCCCAAGGAAATTCGTCTGCATCCGGCGAGCGACACGATGTATTCGTTCGCGCATCGAAGCCCGACGGGACCATATGTGCACGCGGCGGGAAATTACACGCGATACGGTGACGTGAAAACTTTGCTGACCAGCTCTGACGACAAATTTGCGGTGTTCAGTTCCGGTGAAGGAGTGCAGTTGGAGTTCGATCCTTCGCGTCTGCCCCCGCTGCCTGCCGGCTGGACGCGAGATTACTTCTTCTACGCGGACGGATTTGAAAAGGATCTGGATTTTTACGCGGCCAATGCTTTTACGGTGGAACCGCTGCCAAGGCACGGCTTGATCGCGTATCCCTATCCCAACGGAGAAGAGTATCCGACGGATGCCGATCACCTGGGTTACGAGTTCGACTATAATACGCGGCAACGGTCGGATCGCATGCCCGGCAATTTGCGCTACGAATATTCCGCACCAAAATGAGGAAGCGCTCATGCGCAAAAGCGGCGCCACTACCATTCGAGATGTGGCAAGGGAGAGTGGCTATTCGGCGTCCACGGTTTCGATTGTCCTGAACAGCGCCCCGCTCTCGCGCTACATCCCGGAAGAGACAAAAGGAAGAATACAGATCGCCGCGCGGCGCCTGGGCTACCGGCCGAATCCGCTGGCGCGCTCGTTGAGGAACCAGCGGTCGAACATCGTTGGCGTGATGGTGTTCGATATCACCGATCCCTTTTGCACTCCGATTCTGCGCGGGTTGGAAAATGCGCTGTATCAATCGAATTATCTTTCGCTCCTGGCCGATGCACACAATGACGCGCAGCGCTTCGAGCGATATCTCGAAATGTTGCTGGACCGGCGGGTGGAAGGCTTGATCGTGATCGCGAATTGGCTGGTGACGGACATCAAGGTGCTTGCGGATCTAACGGAGAGGCAGGTGCCGACCGTGATCGCCGGAAGGGCCTTCGAAATTGAGAATGTCAACACGGTTTCAGTGGACAACGAAAATGGCGCAGCGCTGGCGTTGGAGTACTTGCACCGCCTGGGACATCGAGACATTGCGTTTCTGCGTGGTCCGAAAACACTCACGAGCAGCGGCCAGAGGTGGAAGGGCATTCGAAGCTTTGCAAAATCGGTGGGATTGCGGCTCGATGTGAAGCGGATTAAGGAGCTGCCGGAATCGCTCGATCCCAATTCGAGCTTTGAAGCTGGCGGGCAGTTGACTATGGAATTGTTGCGCGGAAGAACTTCATTCACGGCACTGCTGGCTTACGACGACGTGACCGCGCTGGGCGCGATGCGCGCGCTGAAGAATAAAGGGCTGCGCGTGCCGGAAGATTGCTCGGTGGTTGGATTTGATGATGTCGCGCAAGCCAGCCTGTCGTTGCCGTCGCTGACCACCGTGCGCCAGCCGATGGAAGCGATGGGGTCGATGAGCGTCGGAATGATGCTGGACGCGATCAAAGCGGTTGATCAGAAGCTGGATGTTCCAGTAGTGCGGCGAAAGATTCCAGCGAAGCTTGTGGTGAGGGAGTCCACGCGGCCGCTTTCGTGAGTCGTGAATTGTGACTTGTGGCGGCTCGGCCGTCGGCATTTCTGCGACCGAGCGGGGAGGTAGATTCCTCCGGGGCTGAAGCCCAGTTTTTGCTCGCTGGAATGTCGGAGCTGAAGCTCCGACTCCCTAAAGCCCACGAACTAAAGCCGAGCCGGCCAGCGGCTAACCTTGCGCCTTTCGGGCGGTTACGGCACGGCTGAAAGCGGTGCCCTCCGGTCGAGTTCTCTCGCAGACGCTGATTCCGTTCTTGACGCAGGCGGGTTACGCGTGGCAAATCAGGCACCGACGCTAACCCAGGACTTGTTTTGGGCGCTTTCGGCGATGGCTTCGCAGAGCACTAGTTCGTCGTGGCCGGTTTCGAATGTGGGAAATGTGCGGGGCGCGCGAAAATCACCTGCGGCGATGTAGCTGTAAACGTCCTTGAAGAGTTGCACGAACGTGTCGGGATAGCCTTCGGGATGACCACCGGGATACGCAGCGTAGCCTCGCGATTCTGGAGTTTGCAACGTCGGATCCTTCGGGAGCACCTCGCATGCCCGATCCCGCCTGCCGATCCACAGCTGGTTCGGCGATTCGGAATCGAAAGACAGTGACCCTTCTGTGCCATCAATTTCAAACCAAAGGCGGGTTTTGCGGCCGGGGCTGACTTGAGAGACGGTCATGACTCCACGGGCTTCGTTCTCGAAGTGAAGCAGCACCGAGGCGTAGTCATCGGTCGAAATCATCACTTCTTCGGTTTCCGCCGTGCCTGCCTTCTGGAAAGTTTCCACGCGGCCCTTCGGACGGCGGCGGGTGGGCAGAACGGTCGCGAGGTCCGCACAAAGTTCGGAAACCTTGCTGTTGGTGACCCAAGTGACCAGATCCAGCCAGTGCGTACCGATGTCCGAGACCGCGCGCAGTTGGCCGCCGAGTTTTGCTTCTAGGCGCCAATTCCAGTCCGTGGGAAACAACAGCCAGTCCTGGAGAAAGCTTCCGTGGATCAGCTTGACCTGGCCGATGGCACCTTTGCGAATCAACGCGCGCGATTCCTGGCAGAGCGGGTAGTAGCGCAGATTGTAGGTGACAACGCCTACGAGGCCGGTGTCTTTGAGAACAGAGACAAGAGCCGCGGATTCGCGCGAATCGAGCGCCAACGGTTTTTCGCAGAGAACGTGCTTCCCGGCGCGCAGCAATTGGCTGGTGTCCTGAAAGTGGAGGTTGTTCGGAGTGCAAAGGTGAACGACTTGAACGGAAGTGTCGGCGGCGATTTCATCGAGAGAATTGTAGGCGCGCGGGAGATGGAGCGAATCGGCGGCCGCCTTGGATCGCTCGGGAGTGCTCGCGAGAATGCCTTGCACAGGAATGCCGAGGCGGCGCAGAGCTTCGAGGTGGGCGCGACCTACAAATCCGGGGCCAACAATTGCGGCGTGCAGTTGCATCGGAGCTCCCTCTCGTGGCGGATTTCAGACTGGCGTATTTTAGCCCGGATTTCTTGTAATCCGATGCAAGAGGCATAAAAGCCAGCGCTACGAGAACATCCTCCTGCGTGTAGGCGGCGCAGAACATTTATTTAGTCGCGGGCTGAAATGCGTCGATCGGATCCAGATAGCTTTGCGACCAGAAAGCATCCCGTGTCAACGCGCCGGAGATGAGTTTCCGGATGTCCGCGAGCGTGGCGCCTGCGATTCCACCGTCGGCAGCGTCAAAAATTACTACAACACCCTCTGGAACGGGAGTGACGGAGGCGGATTCCTTCAATCCCTTTTCAAAGAGGACCAGGGAGTAGTCCAGACGCACGGCCGGACCGGACTCCTTGACATTTTGCGACAGAGGCTGGACCGTGTAGATTTTCACCGTCTTGCCTTTCAACGAGGGCCAGTCGCCGGGGAAGTTGCTCATCTCCTCGTGCTCGATGCGAAATCCCGTGAATTTCTCCTCCGGGCCCTGTTCTTCCTTGGCCATTTTCGCGACGACGAATTCCGGAAGCAGCACGGCGCTCTGCCGGATGTAGCCGCGTGAGTCGCCCGAGATTGTGATGTGAATCCAGCCGTTGTCCGCGTCCAGATATTCAAATTCGTCATTTACGGCTGTCTGAAACAGAACACGCGATTGCTCCGAAGGCTTGATGTAAACGGGCGCTCCCGATTTTGTGACGGAGACGAGGTCTTGCGGGTGGGCCTGGTTGTGCTGAATTTCCTTCAGGTTTCCCAATTCGGTGGCGAGCTGCTGGACATGCCGCTCTTCCATCACGCGCTGCGTACGAAGCGCAGCGACCTCGTCTGGTGTTTTGGCAATCGCCGGAGCGGGTGTGGAAGATACGCTGACTCCCGGCACGCCGGACAAATCGAGCTTTGGGCGCGGAGTCTGTACGCTAGACTCGAGCGTGGCGGGACGATCGACGGGCTTGCCACTGAGTTTTTCCTGCAAACGATCGAGCAGATCCAATTCCAGCCGGCCATTGGATGGGAGCACATCGTAGCCAGATTTGGAGACGTCGCGATCGACGAACCAGGCCGTGATTTTGGCGGAGAGACGAACGATCGTAGCACCTCCATCGCCCGGAACAAGTTCGATAGCGAATTGATAAAAACCGCGCTCGTAGTGATCGAGCGGCTTGCCCACAGGCGCGACGAAGCCGTCCAGGATCGGAAGCTTCTGGCCAGAGTATGCTTGCAAATCTTTCAAGGCTTGTTCGATTTCGGCTTTCGGCTGTGTGTAGCTGCGCGCATAAGGAACAGCCTGGGCGCGGGAATTTGCGGCGAGAGCCCCGAGAAACAGCAGCGCGCAGAAAAAACGAACGCCGTGAACGAACTTTTTCCTCACGGCAGTGGCTCCAGCTTTTCCATCGGAAGCCATCCGCGCTGCCCTTCGGGGGTTTCGACGCCAAGCCAGTGAGGCGTAACGATCAGAATTACAACCTCCGCAGACGCCGACAGTGTTTTCAAGTTCGCCGCCGACTGGAACGGCGCAGCTTTCAAATCGGCGCCGGGGGCTTTCACGCGGCGTTGCAGCTCGTGCCGGAGGGAAGCGATCTCCTGCTGCATTTGCTTTTCGGTGGTCTGCGCGTTGTTCACGCGATTGGATTCTTCGTCGCGCTGCCGTGCATAACTCTGTTTCACCAGTTCCGCGCTAAGCGCTCGCCGTCGCGCATCCGCGGCTTCCATGGCGGCCTGCTGCAAGGAGTCCAATGCATCTTTAATCTCATTCATTTCGGACTTTTCGACGGAGCCATCGGAAGGATGAATGGTCTTGTGGGCGGACTCGATGTAGACGGAATCAACCTTCACGCGAGTGCGGTCGTCGGTGACCGGAATAATCGCATAGCGGACGCCGATCGTGCCCTGGTCCGCGCTGTCCAAAAAATGCCTCGGAGCGATGGCCTCGGCGCGAATTTTGTAATAAACCTCACCGGGCCCTTGCCACGGATCGAACAGTGGCGTGGCGTCGATGGCTTCGGCACCGGTTAGAATCGGTTCTTTGTCGAAAACAAGAGTGCCATGAATTATGTGGTCCTTCTGCACCGACAAAACGGCTTGGCGGACATCGCTTATGGGAGCCAAGAATTCGCGGACCAGGCCAGGCGTCGACAGTTCTTTGCGAGGCGAGGCCAGCAGGGACATTGTCGTCGAAACGAAGGAGAGGGCAAAGAAAATCAGCCAGTTCAGCTTCAAATCGAGCACACGATCCGGCTTTCGAGTGGTCTTCGGCACGGGAAGCTACCCTCACTTGCGAGTTTCCTTGTTAGCGCGAAGCGCTCTCTTCTGTCAAATCCTGCAAAGTTCTTGCTGCACAACAATGAGGCTACGAATTGCAGTACCAGAACTTTGGAACTCAAGAAATCTTTTGATGCTTGCAAGAAAAGGCTTGCATTCGAGATAGAAGTCGCGGTAAATTCCGGCCCGGTTCAGGGGCCGAAAATTTCGCCAGGCTCTTTTGACGGAGAGATTTGGCGGAGATTTTGGGCAAGCATGGCGGAACGGTCCGCTAGATGTTTCCCGCGCGCTAGGGGTAAGCCGCGGGCAGACCGGCCATGCTGGGTGTTGTAGTTACACTCCCTCCAAAAATTGAATAGAACGAAACCCTAGTTGTCTACTCGACGTTCGCGCGACACGTTCGTAGGAGGCAGTATGGAATCTTTGCGTTCAAACGAAGTGCGGAACGGCTTTGTCCGCGCTGCAAAGGCTTTGCTCTATTCCGTTGCAATCGTCTTGTTTCTTTTGGCGGATTGCCGTCCGGCGACGGCGCTGCCTGCTTTCGCAAGAAAGTATGGAATGCCTTGTTCGTCGTGTCATGAAGCGTGGCCGATGCTCAGTCCGTTCGGCCAGCGCTTCAAAGACAATGGGTATCAGATGGGGAACGACCGCGACGCCCCCATCTTCCAGCAAGCCGCCTACTGGCCGGTAACATTTCGCATCACGCCCATCTGGCATAGAGAAAGCATTGGCTCAGCTCCCGTCGACGGAAGCGCCGGGCCAGGAGGGAACCTGGCGAAGATCACGACGCAAGGCTTCGATTTAAGCGGGTTGGACTTTCACACCGGTGGAACGCTGGCAAACAATTTTTCCTTCTACGTGCTCCCGTCTTCCAATAGCGCAGCAATGTTCCATTTTGAGTCCGTGTGGGCGCGTTTGGATAATGTCTTTGGAACACCCTGGATAAATATCAAGCTGGGCAAATTCGAACTGGACAATTTGTTGTCCGAAAAGCGCATCCTGACGCTGACCAATGTGGCCGGCACGTATGAGAACTATCACTTCCAACCTTTTTCTTCGCCCGGAGTACATGAGAATTACACGTTCGGCATCGGAGACAACCAGCTGGGCCTCGAGTGGCTGGGGCACTCCGCGGACGACCGAACCCGGGTGTCGGCGGCGCTGCTAAGCGCCAGCGAGGGAACCGTCGGCCTGCCTACCAGTCGCGGTTACGGCACATACCTAGCGGCCAGCCAGGCCTTTGAAATTGGGAGCCTTGGTTTGCAGCGTGTCGGCGGTTTCGCCTTCCTTGGCGAGGAGCCAACCTATTTCCAATACAATCTGACGACCACGAGTACTGTGGGCGTAGATAGCGTCACCGGTGCGCCGGTGAATTCCTCGACGACCACTCCGTACGCTGGCACCGGAATTGGCAACAAGCTCGTGCAGCGCTATGGCCTGATCGGCATGTGGTACATCAAGAAATTCGATATCACCACAATCTATTTCCATGGCAAAGACAACGCCTGGCTAGGCACAAATACGCCGGCCGTACCTGGTGCCGTTTTGCCGGCGGGAGCGCACGCGCCCTCATGGAACGGCGCGCTGTTCGAAAGCCACTACATGTTCAATCCACAGGTCATCCTGATTCAACGCTATGAACTCGACAGAGTGAGCCAGCAAGCTTTTTCCTCGAACCCCGGTAATCTCAGCAACGCGGACGTGCTGACCTTTGGAGCACGCTACTACCCGTTTATTTCAAGCCGCGCGGGATTTGCCTATCACGCGGAGTACGCGATCATCTGGCAGAAGGGCGCGTCGCCCGTTTTCACGCCGTTGGCGACGAGCAGCTTGCTGTTCGGCTTTGACTTTGACTTCTAAGGGAGATGAATATGCTGAACATCAAGAAGATTTGCTTGAATGTCGCGGTCGCACTCATCCTTCCTTCCGCCATGCTTGCCCAACAGGCCTCCGATCAGGCGCCTACGGCGAAACCGTCCAAGCACATGGAATCCCACATTGGGAATCTGACCGGACATTCCGAAGCAGGAGCGCAGTTGTACTACCGTTATTGCTGGGGTTGCCACGGACCGCGCGGCAATGGCGACGGCGAGAATGCTCCGTACCTCAATATATTGCCGCGAAACTTCGTCGCCGCAACCTTCAAGTGTCGGTCCACGCCGACAGGGACGCTGCCCCTGGATTCCGACCTTTATAACTCCATCGGCCGTGGTTTCAATTTTACGAACATGCCCTCTTGGATCGCGCTGACCGCACAAAACCGCGCGGATCTGGTTGCCTTCATCAAAACGTTTTCCGCCCGGTGGGTAGCCGAAAAACCAGGCGATCCCATCGCGATGCCTGGCGAGCCCAAGTTGACGGTGGAAAGCATCAAACACGGCAGCGAATTGTTCCAGAAGCTGGAATGCTGGAAGTGCCACGGTCAGGAAGGGCGAGGCGACGGACCTTCCGCATCCACACTGACCGACAGCAACGACCAGCCCATCCGGCCTTACAACTTCACCAGCGACAATCGCTCCAAGTGTGGAAGAACCAACGCCGACTTATACAAGATCTTTATGACCGGGCTTGATGGCACGCCCATGCCGTCCTTCGCGGATGTGGTTAAGCCTGAGGACGCTTGGGACTTGGTGCACTACCTTCGCACGCTCCAATACAACAATAAGAGCCCCGAGCTAGCCTTATGGATGAGCACTCCTGAGGGCAAAGCCATCATCGAGGCCAAAAGAGTGGAGAATACCAATACTGGGTCGGGAGTTAAGCCATAGGAGTTAAGGCACAAGGGATAGGTCGAGATTTTGAGGAGGTAATCGAATGCAAACGAAACATTTAATCCTAGCTGGATTCGCGATGCTTGCGACGGCGGCCGTAGCCATTGCTTCGCCGGAACCCGCGGGCGGCACCCTCAGCGGCAAGGTGACCTACGAGGGGACGCCCGCCAAGATGAAGGCGATCGACATGTCCAAAGAGCCGTCGTGCGCGAAGATGTATACGACGCCACAGTTGGTTGAGACGGTTGTGACAGGCTCCGGCAACAGCCTGGAAAACGTGGTGGTGTATATATCCGCCGGGGCACCGGACGATCCTGCGCCGTCAACCGCAGCGGTGTTCACGCAGAAGGGCTGTCGCTATATTCCGCACCTGCTGGCGTTCCAAGTGAACCAGGAGTTGAAGATTCAAAACGATGATCAGACCTCGCACAACATCCATCCTCTGCCAAAGCTGAACCGGGAATGGAACAAGTCGCAACCACCGGGAACCCCTCCGATCGAAGAGAAATACGATAAGGCCGAAATCTTTCCAGTTAAGTGCAATGTCCACCCGTGGATGCACGGCACGTTCGCGGTGTTAAAGAATTCGCACTTTGCGGTGACGGGCGATGGCGGCACGTTTACGCTAGCGAATCTTCCGCCGGGCAAATACACCATCACGGCGTACCACGAGTCCTACGGAGATCAATCGCAGGAAGTGACGATCACCGGCTCGGAAACGAAGCCGGTCAACTTCGTGTTCAAGGCCAAGCCTTATTAAAAGCGGGTTTGGGGACGTGTAACCACATCGGCGCGGTAGGCGGGACGAAAACAGGTGCGGTGGAATTGTGCCCGCGCACGTAGCGGGCAAAGGCAGGTGACGATGGGGAAACTACTCGCAGTGACCATCATAGTAATCGCAATTCTTTCGGCGATCCCCGTTATCATGCACACGTGGGAGCCACCGGCAGACGTGTCGACCCACGGCAAATTGATTGATGATCAGATGGCTGACACCATGATCGAGGCGGGCGTGTCGTTCCTCGCAGCGCAGTTCCTGTTAGCCATATTCATCTGGCAGTTCTCCAGCCGTCGAGCGGACGCGAAGCCTAAGACCTTCCCAGGTGGGGCCAAGGGTCTGGTGATTGCCGCCATCGTCCTAGTGGGAGTGGAAGTACTCGCGCTCGGAGCCTTTGGTGCGAAAGCGTGGGCGCAGGTGTATTTCACGCCGCCCGCGGTGGACGCCATACCTATCCAAGTCCAGGCTGGACAATTTGCTTTCTATTTCCGATATCCTGGCCCCGACGGAAAATTTGGTCCACTCCATCCTGAACTGATCAACGAGGGAAACCAGAATTTGTTCGGCCTGGATCCGGAACATGACGTGGATTCCAGAGACGATATCGTAACCGCGGAGATGGCTATTCCCGTAAACAAGGAAATCCATCTATTGATGCACTCGAAGGACGTCAGCCATTCTTTTTTTGTGCCGGCGCTTCGCATTCACCAGGATTTCGTACCGGGACTCGATCTGTCGGTCCATTTTACAGCCACACAGGTGGGCAAATACGAAATCGTCTGCTCGCAACTATGTGGGCTCGGTCACTACAACATGAGGGCTTACCTGGAAGTTATGTCGCAACAGGATTATGAAGACTGGCTGAAGAAGCAGGCGGCAGCGCAATAGCTAGCCCGTCAGGTTGCATCGACGCCGGCGGAACATTTATTTTGTGCGAGGTGAGGAAATGCACGAAACATCAGCAGCTCCTGCAGTGCAGCACGGTCCACCAACAACGTTCCTTCGCAAACATGTATTCAGTACGGACCACAAGGTAATCGGCATACAGTACTACCACCTTGCGTTGGTCGCGGTGGTGACCGGTATGGTGCTCTCGTGGCTGATGCGCATTCACCTTGCCTGGACCAATGCCGCGATCCCAGGGTTGCAGGTCCTTTCGCCAAACGGAGCACCGAGCGGCGTAATGACGCCGGAATACTACCTCCAACTCATGACCATGCACGCCACGATCATGGTGTTTTTCGTGCTTACCACGGCGCCCTTCGCGGCTTTCGGGAATTATTTTCTGCCGATCCAGACTGGTGCGGAAGACATGCCGTTTCCTCATTTCAACATGATGTCTTTCTGGGTTACGTTGACGGCGTTCATTGTTCTGATCACCGCGTTTTTCGTCAGCGACGGCCCGCCGCTTGCCGGATGGACTTCGTATGCTCCACTGAGTGCAATCGGAAAGGCGGCAGGGCCTGGACAGGGAGCAGGGCAGGTCATCTGGGCGACTGCTCTTGGGATCTTCTGCATTGGCCAGTTGCTGGGGGCTTTGAACTTCATTTCCACGGTGCTGGACATGCGCTGCAAAGGAATGACGTTGAATCGCCTGCCGTATACCGCTTGGGCATGGTTCATCACCTCTTGCATGGGGCTAACCGCGTTTGCGGTCTTAATGCCTGCCTGCATCCTCTTGATTCTGGATCATGTTGCCGGAACCAGTTTCTTTGTCCCTTCCGGTTTGGTAATCAACGACCAACTGATACCGCATTCCGGTGGATCGACGCTGCTTTGGCAGCACTTGTTCTGGTTTTTCGGTCATCCCGAGGTATATATCGCGATCGTGCCTGGTCTGGGGATCGTGAGCCATGTTCTGGTGACCAACATGCGCCGCCCCATGCTCAGTACTAAGGCGATTCTATACTCCATGTGGGCTCTTGCCTTCCTCAGCTACATGGTTTACGGCCATCATATGTTTGTCAGCGGAATGAATCCGTATTCCTCGATGGCATTCTCCTTCCCGACGCTGATGATCACCATCCCATCCACCATTGTTGTTCTGATTTGGATCGGTAGTCTCTACGGTTCAAAACTGCGTATCAACACGGCGTCTCTTTTCGCGCTGGGTTTTATTTCGATGTTCGTCAGCGGCGGAGTAAGCGGCTTTTTCCTGGCTCAACCTTCGATCGATATCCAGCTTCACGCCACTTACTTCGTCGTGGGACATTTCCACATGGTGATGGGCGTCGCGGCGATGTTCGGCATCTTTTCTGGAACCTATTTTTGGTTCCCGAAAATGTACGGACGAATGATGAATGAGAGCTTGGGAAGGATTCATTTTTGGCTTACTTTCGTGGGAACCTACTGCATCTTCATGCCGTTCCATTACCTCGGTTGGGCCGGCAACGTGCGCCGCTATGCGGCATTCACCGATGATTACCTCAAGCCGCTTATCCCCTTGCATCAATTCATTACCGTCGCGGCCCTTTTCACCGGCGCGGTCCAGCTGATCTTCCTCTACAACTTCATCCACAGCAGACTCCGCGGAGCGACGGCGCCGGCCAATCCGTGGGAGGGCACTTCGTTGGAATGGATCATGCCTTCGCCGCCACCCTGGAACAATTTTGGCGGCAAAGACCCTGTCGTCTATCACGACGCCGATCAGTACGGCGTAATGACTCCCTCGGGCGCGGACTATATCATGCAGGACTCTCCGGAGATGCCCATTACAACCGCGAGTGGAGATTAACGGGAGGAACGCTCGAATGACGAGAGGAAGGGTGTAAAAGTTATGGCGACTACGTTACCACCACCAAAAACGCAGGACTTTGATTCGCCTGATCGTCAGGAGACTCGAAACACCGGAAATGGCGGCTGGCAAAACCTCGTCCCCGTCGATGGCAACTTGAAAACGATCGAAGCGTACTCGCCGCCACCCTCAAGCAGTGCGGTCTGGGTGGGTATTGCGGCAATCAGCATGTCCTTTGCCGCGTTTACCAGCGCTTTGATTGTTCGTCAAGGAGCCTCGACGGACTGGCAGCACATCACCTTGCCTTTCATTCTCTTCTTCAGCACTTTTGTGCTGCTGGTCAGCAGCGTCACGCTTGAAGTAGCCCGGCGGCGCATCGCTGTATTCATGACTGGCCAGGATACGCGGGTGGAGATCCCGAGACGCTGGCTATACATAACGTTGTTTCTGGGATTGCTCTTCGTAGCGGGGCAGTACATGGCTTGGCTGCAGTTGAGGGCCCAGGGCCTGTATCTGGCCACCAACCCGAATAGCTCGTTCTTTTACCTCTTCACTGCCCTGCACGCACTGCACGTCATGGGCGGTCTCGGCGGGTTAATGCGGGTCATCCGTAAACTCGGGCAGTCCACGTTGCGGCGCAGCACTCTGAAGGCGACCGCATACTACTGGCATTTCATGGGCGTGCTCTGGGTTTATCTCTTTTTGCTGCTGTGGATGAGAATTTAGCCTACGCGGTTATAGGGAGGCGATGTGAGTCACAGTGAAATAACTTTGGGCGGGCATCATACCCCGGTGATGGAACCTTCGCCATTTGCGTTTCCGGCAATAAAACTGGCGATGTGGCTTTTTATCATTTCAGACATCATGACGTTTGCCGCATGCCTGGTCGCCTATGGATTCTTGAGGAATGCGACTCCGAACTGGCCCCGGCCGTTTCAATCCTCCACGATCACGAGCGTGATGGTGATGACGTTCATCCTCATCACTAGCAGTTTTATCATGGCACTTGCTGTACGGGCCGCGCGGGCAGGCGACCGGGCGTCCGCTTTCCGATGGGTGATGATCACCTTGGCAGCGGGCGTGCTTTTCGCCATCCTGCACATTCGCGAATGGTTCGGTATGATTGATCAAGGCGTAACCTTCTCGAAGAACCCTTGGGGAACCGGCCTGTTTGGGGGAGCTTATTTCAGTGTTACCGGCATGGAACTCTTGCACGTCATCGCTGCCCTAATTGCCATGCTTATCGTCGGCCTTGGCTACAAGCGCGGCCGTTACGGCGCGACGCATATCGAAAACTGCGGACTCTTTTGGCAGTTCATCAACATCGTTTGGATGTTCGTCGTGCCCTTGGTCTATCTCATGAGCGTGGCAAACTAGGCGGAAGACAAGAAGAAGACAAGAAAAGGATTCTTGAATATGAGCACAGCAGAAGCGCAAGGCCGAGTAGGGAAATACTTTGTAGTCTATCTCTGCATGCTGGCGATCGCGGCGATCGAGTTGATGATCGCGTATCGTCATCCGAGTGGAGCCCATCTTCTTGTGAGCATGTTATTGTTGGCTTTCGCCGGAGCGCTGCTGGGAGTGCTCTACTTTATGGGCTTGGGTTCGGAAAACCACAAGTCGATTGCGGCGTTTGCAGTCTTTACGCTTTTCGTGCTGGCGACCATCAATTATGGCTGGACGGATAGCTTCCGGCTTTTGTTTGGTGTGCCTTTCGCGAACTAAGACGAGGGAGCGGATGTTGCTGGTCGCGAGGAGTGGAAATGGAAACTAAGAGAGGACGCCTGCTGATTGCGCTCGCGTGGGTTATAGCGACAATGGGCATTTTGCCAGCTCCGGCGTTTTCCCAGAGTTGCGCACTGTGCTACACCCAGGCGGCTGCCGCCGGATCGAGAATGATCGAAGCCTTGCGCAGTGGGATCCTGGTGCTCATCGTACCGCCAACCTTGATGTGGCTGATCATTGCAATGATTGCCTATAGCAAGCGCAATCGGTTCAGACATGCTGGTAGCGTATCCGAATCTGGCTCTGATTGGTAGCAAGACGGAGTCACAACGAATTTCGCGATAGTTTGACACCAAGTCTCGATTTCGCGACCAGACAAGGCCGCTCCGAAATCAAAGTGAAGGTTGCGTCCGCGTGAAACAGAGGCGCGAATGCCTGAAACGAGGAGTTCTGGCGAGATTGTGGCTGGCTGGTGTGGTGCCTGCGCGAAATAGAATTTTTCCCTCAATCCTGCAAGTTGTAGTGGCGATCGCGGGACCCGCGCCATTGGCGCTAAGCCAAACGCCTCTGCGTGCACTCCAGATTTACCATGCGCCGCGCACGCTGCCGCTGACCGCGTTTTATGACACTCCTGATCCGCTGCCAGCCGGTAAACCCGGTGCGCTTATCCGCTCCGAACAGTTTGACGAGTATCATCTGTCGTACGACGTTACGGCGTTTCGCATTCTCTATCACTCGCGGTCAGCGCGCGGCGATGACGTAGCCGTGTCGGGAGTAGTGCTGATGCCAGAGGGAACACCACCCACTGGAGGTTGGCCGGTAATTGCCTGGGCCCACAATTTCAGTGGATTTGCCCGCCAATGTGCGCCGTCCTTAATAAAAAACCTGATGGAGGGGCCACTCCTCTCCATGTATGTTGGGCTTGGGTACGCCGTCGTGGTCTCCGACTACGCGGGGCTGGGAACCAATTTTCCGTATGCGGCGCTGGACTCGCGCTCGAATGCACAGGATGTTATGTATTCCATCCCGGCGGCGCGCGTGGCCGTGCCTCAACTCGCAAGCAAGTGGGTGGTAGCGGGACTTTCATTGGGAGCACTCGTTGCCCTGAGTGTTGCCGAGAACACGCCTGAAGACGACTCCGGCTACCTGGGAGCGCTGGCAATTTCAGGGCTTGGCGAACCGGGGGATATTTTTACTGGCCTCGGCCTCGGGACGGACTACGCCTTGCTGGTATCCCTGGCCCAGGGGATCAAGACGGTATTTCCCGATTTTCGCGTCGAGTCCATGCTGACCGATAAGGCGATTCAGCTTTTGGAGCATCTCAGCCATTCTTGCGAAGTCCGGTCGGGGCCGGAGCTTCACGCCGATGAAATGCTGAAGCGAGGATGGGAGAATAACCGCTACGTCAAAGAGTTCTTCAACAGGAACAGGCTGGTCGGGAAGCCCGCAAGAGGCCCGCTGCTGGTGATCGGCGGGGAGAGCGATTCCGTTGTGCCGTTAGCCCTGACCGCGAAGGTGGTGTCGCGGCTGTGCGAGCAGAAAGATCGCGTAGCTTTTGTGAAGTATCCTGGCGTCAACTCGAGTGCGGTCCTCGGTAACTCGGTCAGTGAACAGACCAGTTGGATTAGAGCTAGATTTGCGGGACTCCCCGCACCGAGCAATTGCCCGTGACCTGATTCGCACTCGACGATTCTTCCATAGACGCGCCGGAACTTAGCGCGGACATTTAAGCTTCAATTCTGGCACCTGCTCAGGATATTCTCGTCGGCCTAGACCGGCGTTGCGCCGTTCCATGCCCTGAATGCCCACACTCGCGCGCAAACTAACTCTTTGGAATTACTTCGCCCTTGGCTTCGGGACCATGATCGGTACCGGCTGGGTGGTCGTGATGGACGACTGGCTGGGCCGCGGCGGGCCGCTCGGAGCGATGCTTGGCTTCGCGATTGGCGGCGTGCTGTTGCTGCCGGTGAGCTACGTTTATGGAGAGTGGGTGAAGAGATTGCCCGATGCATCGGGCGAAGCGGCTTATACCGCGCAGGTTTTCCCGCCATTCGTCAGCTACATCACGGGTTGGATCATGCTGCTCGCGTATTTCATTGTGTGCCCGTGGGAGGCGGTGGCGGTCGGTAAATTAGTCGCGTTTCTTTTTCCGCGGATTGATACCTGGGAGTTGTACCGCGTAGCCGGTGAGCCGGTGTTTCTTCCGCGGTTGCTGCTCGGCGCGGCCCTGACGATTTTTCTGGCGTGGTTGAATCTTCGCGGAATTCGGGCAAGCGCCACATTTCAGAACTGGACCACCACGGCGGTTATCGGTGTGTTTCTTTGTCTCCTGGCAGTGAGCGGCAATAGCGGTCATGCGAGCAATCTCCGGCCGTTGTTCAGCCATGCGCCTTTTCTTTCGATCTTGCTGACGCTGCAGATCGTACCGTATTTCATCACTGGCTTTGAATCCGTGCCGAAGGCCGCGGAGGAAAGCCATCCGGGATTTCCTGCTGGCGATTTTTTCAAGGCGATCGCGATGGCGTTGCTCGTTGGCACAGGATTTTACGTGCTGGCGGTGGGAGCCGTCGGCTATGTCTCCCCATGGGGAAGTCTGGTGGGCAAACGCTTTGCCACAGCGATTGCTTTTCGGCAGGGAACAGGGTCGGTGTGGTTGGCAAGATTGATCCTGGGAATTTCGCTGGTCGGGTTGCTACAGGTGTTTAATGGCAATTTTGTCGCGGCGACGCGGCTGTTGTTTGCGTTCGGGCGGCGCGGCACGATGCCGCGGGCATTTGGAAAGATAGATCAAACGCGTTTGACACCGAGCGTCGCGATCGCGAGCGTGACGGTTGCAACACTCGTGGGACTGCTGATCGGAGATGCGCTGCTTGTGCCCGTGACTGAGGTAGGCGCGATGGCTTCGGCGTTTGGCTGGCTGGCCGCGTGCGTATCCTTTTATATCGTGGAGCGGAGGATGCGGCTGCGCGTGATCGCCGCGCTGGGGATGGTGGTGTCCTTGTTGCTTGTTTTAATGAAATGGCTCCCCGGCGTACCCGGGCATTTCACAATGGCAGAATGGACCGCGCTCGGCGTGTGGATAGCCATCGGATTACTGTTTCACGCGCGGTCCCGGGCAGCTTGATTGATGCGCTCGTGTATACTTTTGAAGAGCTTCGCAAATACTGACGAATGATTCCCTACCTTCATCTGGGACCGCTCACAATTCCCACCTTTGGATTGATGGTCGCGCTGGCGTTGATCACAGCCGCTTACATCCTGCAGGCGGATTTCGACCGGCGTGGGATGAAAGGCGACGCGTTCTTCATGATCACGGTCGCCGGGTTGGCGGGCATTATTGGTGCGAAGCTGTACCACCTGCTTGAAGAGCCCGGGGTGTTTTTTGCGGATCCTTGGCCCTTGTTGTTCAGCCGCTACGGATTTGCATGGTTCGGAGGATTTCTCGGCGGCTTTGGGGCCATGCTGCTGCTTGGACGGCGCGCGAAGCTGCCGATGCTGCAGTTTCTGGATGCGTGTTCACCGTCGGCCGCCTTTGGCTACGGGGTCGGCCGCATCGGCTGCTTTCTTTCGGGCGACGGAGACTATGGAAAGCCGACGTCGTTACCTTGGGGAATGAGTTTTCCGAACGGGGTTGTGCCGACGACCGAGCGCGTGCATCCGGCGCCGCTATACGAATTGATTCTTTGGTGCGCGATCGGCGCATTTCTGTGGCATATGGGAACGAAAGTACTAAAGGGGCCGAAAGCCAGGGGAGAGATTTTCTGCAACTATCTGATCTTGACCGGAGTCGCGCGTTTTTTTGTGGAGATTATCCGCATCAATCCGCCTTGGATACTCGGTATGTCCAATGCGCAAGTGGCGAGCCTCGCGTCCATCCTTGCCGGCGCGGTGCTTCTTTGGCGTATTAAAAGCCAATACCAAGCACTGAAAAAAGAGCATCGGATTGTCGAGCATATTGTTTCCTACGGCGATGTGCTGCAGGCCGAGTATCATCGTCCCACACCCGAATGCCCGCATCCAGAACGGTGGCACATGTACGATTCCATGAGCGCAGAGGTGGAAGTCTTGGATTTTCTGAAAGCGCTGGTCATCACCATCAAGCCGGAACTGGTGGTGGAAACTGGTACGTTCTCCGGGCTGAGCACGCTGCGTATTGCGGAAGGCTTGAAAGAGAATGGCGTCGGCCGCGTGATTACCTGCGAGTGGGACAAGAAAGTGCATGAAGCGGCGAAAAAACGTTTCGCGGAATCCGGCCTCGGCAAATGGATTGACGCGCGCAACGAATCCAGCCTGGAGATAAAGGTGGACGGGCGGATCGACATGTTGTTCTGCGATAGCGACGTGCCGCTGCGCGAAAAAGAAGTGCGGCGCTTCTTGCCGCAGATCAGTCCGTACGGTTTGATACTGATGCACGACGCGAGTTCGGCGATGAAGAGCGTCCGCGAAGGCGCGCTACGGCTCGAAGCCGAAGGCCTTGTCTCTATGCTGCTACTGCCCACGCCGCGAGGCTTGGTGCTGGGGCAGAAACGCGAAGGACGCAGCTAGCTTCACCCTACAACCATTCACGGACTACTCCAGCATTTGGCGGAGGACGTATTGCAGGATGCCGCCGTGACGGTAGTAGGAGACTTCTTCGGGAGTGTCGACGCGGATACGCACTTTGAAAGTTTTCACTTTGCCGTCGGCGGATTTAGCGTGGACGGTGGCTTCCTTGCGAGGCGCCAGGGTGGCAATGCCATCGACGTCGAATACTTCGTGGCCGGTCAGTCCGAGCGATTCGCGATTTTCTCCCGATAGGAATTCGAGCGGAACGACTCCCATCCCAACAAGGTTGCTGCGATGGATGCGCTCGTAGCTTTCCGCAAGAACCGCTCGGATTCCGAGGAGGCGCGTGCCCTTGGCGGCCCAATCGCGCGATGATCCGGAGCCATACTCTTTTCCGGCGATGACCAGGAGCGGCACGCCGTCCTCGCGGTATTTCACGGAAGCGTCGTAGATATACATCTTCTCGTTGTCGGGGAGATGCAGCGTCCAGCTTCCTTCCGTGCCGGGCGCAAGCTGGTTGCGCAAGCGGATGTTGGCGAAGGTGCCGCGCATCATGACTTCGTGATTGCCGCGGCGCGCGCCGTAAGAATTGAATTCATGCGGCTTCACACCATGAGCAATCAGGTATTTTCCGGCCGGTGAATCCACGGCGATCGAACCTGCAGGGGAAATGTGATCGGTGGTGACGCTGTCGCCGAGCAAGGCGAGAACGCGCGCGCCGGAAATATCCGCGAGCGGAGCGGGATTCTTGGGCATATTGTCGAAGTACGGCGGCAATTTTATGTACGTGGAGTTGGCATCCCACTGATAAAGATCGCCTTCCGGTATTTGCATGCCCTTCCACTGGGCGTCGCCTTCAAAAACTTCTCCGTATTCCTTGCGGTATTGTTCGGTGGTCACCGATGCGCGGACGGTAGCTTCGACTTCCTGAGGACTCGGCCAAATTTCGCGAAGAAACACTGGCTTGCCTTGGCTATCCGTTCCTAACGAATCGGTGGTCAGGTCCACATCCATGCGGCCGGCGAGGGCGTAGGCCACAACCAATGGGGGAGAGGCCAGATAGTTTGCGCGCACCAGCGGATGCACGCGACCCTCGAAATTGCGATTGCCGCTAAGCACCGCCACTGCAATCATATTGTTTTCCTTGATGGCCGCACCAATCGGCTCAGGGAGCGGACCGCTATTGCCGATGCATGTTGTGCAGCCGTAGCCCACCAAATGGAATTTCAGTTTTTCGAGGTAGGAAATCAGGCCGGAAGCCTGCAAATAATCGGTAACCACTTTTGAGCCAGGCGCCAGGCTTGTTTTCACCCACGGCTTTACCTGCAGACCGCGCTCCACGGCCTTTTTCGCGAGCAATCCCGCGCCCAGCATAAGCGAAGGATTCGAGGTGTTTGTGCAACTGGTGATCGCGGCAATCACTACCGCGCCGCTGGAAAGTTTAAAGGCATCACCGTTATTTTTGACGGCAACTTCCTTGGTGGGAGCGCCTTCGACCACTTTCGTGAACGATGACTTGGCGTTCTTCAGCGCGACGCGATCTTGCGGTCGCTTCGGTCCCGCGACCGTGGGTTCGATGCTGCCGAGATCGAGCTCCAGCTTGTCGCTGAACTGCGGATCGGGCGTTGAGTCCGTGCGGAAGAGCGACTGCTCCTTACAATAGGCCTCAACGAGCGCGATATGTTCGTGGCTGCGTGCGGTAAAACGCAGATAAGAAAGCGTCTCGTCATCGACTGGGAAAAAGCCCATCGTTGCGCCGTACTCGGGAGCCATGTTGGCGATGGTGGCGCGGTCTGGAACGCTCAAGCTGGAGAGCCCTGAGCCATAGAACTCCACAAATTTTCCGACAACACCTTTCTTCCGCAGCATTTCCGTGACGGTGAGAACGAGATCGGTAGCCGTTGAGCCTTCCGGTAGACGGCCATGCAATTTGAAGCCGACCACTTCCGGCACCAGCATCGAGAGCGGTTGGCCCAGCATCGCGGCCTCGGCCTCAATTCCACCGACGCCCCAGCCGAAGACGCCGAGGGAATTCACCATCGTGGTATGGGAATCGGTCCCGACGAGAGAATCGGGAAACGCTTCCAGGCGATTGCCGTTCGGCATGGCGCAAACCACGCGAGCAAGGTATTCGATATTCACCTGGTGGCAGATGCCGGTGTCCGGTGGGACCACCTTGAAATTGCGGAAGGCGTTCTGACCCCAGCGGAGAAACTGGTAGCGCTCGATGTTGCGCTGAAATTCGAGCTGTGCGTTAAGGCCGAAAGAATCGGCCTTGCCGAAGCTGTCCACCTGAACCGAGTGATCAATCACCAATTCGGCGGGGAACAGCGGATTAATGCGCTTGGGGTTGCCGCCGAGTTTTTGCATGGCTTCGCGCATGGTGGCGAGGTCGACGACGGCAGGGACGCCGGTGAAATCCTGGAGTAAAACGCGAGCCGGCATGAAGGCAGTTTCTTTTTGCGGGCCATTCGGGGTCCACTTGGAAAGAGCGCGAATATCATCGGCGTGAACGAAACGGCCATCTTCGCAACGAAGAAGATTCTCGAGGAGAATGCGGAGGGAGAAGGGAAGACTGCCTGCGGGCCCGAGACCTTGCTGTTCCAATTTTTCCAGGCGATAAATTTCAAAGACTTGCGCGCCAACGTTGAGCTTATCGCGGGCATTGAAGGAATTTGCTGCAGAAATGGGCATTCTCGACTTCCTTTCAAGGAGTGGACGGACTTCTATGATAACCGAAATCGTTGGCACACGTGGACCGGCTATAATGAAACACAATGAAGATTGTTCTGATCTCAACATACGAACTGGGGCACCAGCCGTTTGGCTTGGCATCGCCCGCGGCGTGGCTGCGCAAACGAGGGCACGCCGTGACGTGCATGGATTTGTCGCGCGAGTTGCTGAACGAAGAGGCGATCCACGAGGCGGTCTTGATTGCCTTCTATGTGCCGATGCACACGGCAACGCGGCTGGCGCTCGAATTCCTGGAGCCGATCCGGAGGATCAATCCCGCGGCGCATCTCTGCGCGTACGGACTCTACGCGCCGCTTTCCGCGGATATCTTGCGGACGCGAGGGATCAAAAGTTTGTTTGGCGGCGAATTTGAACAAAGTCTTGTCGATCTTACGGAGCATCTCTCTGGTCCTTCTGCGCTGCCACAGATTCACCCCCTAGATTCGAACGTGTCGCTGAGCCGCTTGCAGTTTCAAGTGCCGGACCGTACCGGCCTGCCACCGCCTCGGTCGTACGCCCATCTGGTGCTGCCTTCCGGCGAGCATCGAGTCGTGGGTTATACGGAAGCAAGCCGCGGTTGCAAGCATCTTTGTCGGCACTGCCCGGTTGTGCCGGTGTACGGAGGCGTCTTTCGCATCGTCGACCGCGATGTTGTGCTTGCCGATATCCGGCAGCAGGTGGCTACCGGAGTGCGACACATTACCTTTGGCGATCCGGATTTTTTCAATGGCGTGGGCCACGCAATTCCACTGGTGGAGGCGCTGCACCGGGAGTTTCCCGAGCTGACGTACGACGTGACGATCAAGGTCGAGCACCTTCTGAAGCATGCCGCGACGCTCGCCACACTGCGGGGCACGGGCTGTTTATTTATTACTTCCGCGATTGAGTCGCTGGATGATGCGGTTTTGCAGAAACTAGAGAAGCATCACACGAGGACGGATTTCTTTAAGGTCGTTGCGCTGTGCCGACGCACGGGAGTTACGCTACAGCCGACATTCATTCCGTTCACACCCTGGACCACCTTTGAGCAGTTGCTGGATCTGTTTGAGCAACTCAGTCGGATGGAATTGACGGAATCCGTGGCCCCGATTCAATTGGCGATTCGTCTGCTAATTCCGGCTGGCTCGCGTCTGTTGGAACTGGAAGAAGTCCGAGGAATCGTCGATCCATTCGATGCAAAGGCGCTGGTGTATCCGTGGAAAAACTTGAACCCGGCTGTCGATGAGTTGTGTGAGGAGCTGCAAGGTGTCATTGTGGATTCCGAAAAACGCAAGCTCAGCCGCCCGGCGACGTTTATTCAGATGTGGAAAGCAGTCAACGAAGCGGCGGACCGTACTTTCGAGGATCGGACTGTGCCGCTGATTGCTGTGCGAGCTGCGGTGCCCTATCTTAACGAGCCTTGGTATTGTTGAGCGGAGCCGACGCGGGACCAGTTGGTCCCCATCGCAAAAGTGAAGGAAGCTGTTCGCCAAGCGGAGATATTTTTGTAAACTGCGGCGCTCGACACCATGACCTGCAAGAGAAAAATCCTGCTGCTCGCCAGCAAATTGGGCTATCAGACGCGTTCGTTTCAGGCCGCAGCGGACAAGCTGGGTGTGGATATCATTTATGTGACCGACCGGTGTCACCGGCTGGATGATCCCTGGAACGACCGTGCTGTGGCGGTGCACTTTGAAACGCCAGACGAAGCGGCGAGTACCGTGCTCGAAGCGGTGCGAAGCGTTGGCGTGGATGGAATTCTGGCGTTGGGTGACCGGTCGACGGTTGCCGCGGCTTACGTCGCGAGGGGATTGGGGCTTCGGTACAACCACCCGGCAAGCGTGGAGGCGTGCAGAAGCAAACAGCGGATGCGCGAGGTGCTGAGAGATGCGGGTGTGCCGTGTCCGTGGTTTCGAAGCGTGAAGCTGGATCCGCTGCCCGAACCATCGTTGCTCGGAATTCGATATCCGTGCGTGTTGAAACCGCTTTCGCTTTCCGCAAGCCAAGGCGTTGTGCGCGCGAACAATCGCGACGAATACTTGGCGGGAGCGGCGCGATTGAAACGATTGTTGGATTCGCCGGAGATTCGCGCGACCCGCGAACCGCACCTGGACGAAATGCTGGTGGAAGGTTATCTGGAGGGCAGAGAGGTAGCGGTTGAGGCGCTACTGACCGAAGGAGAGCTGCGAATATTGGCGATTTTCGACAAGCCGGATCCGCTCGACGGGCCGTACTTTGAAGAATCGATCTACGTGACACCGTCGCGGTTGCTGGCAACGGAGCAGACGACGATTGGGGCGTGTCTCGTGAACTCAGTGCGGGCGCTCGGTCTTTCTCACGGCCCCGTCCACGGCGAATTTCGATTGAATGAGCAAGGCGTTTGGCCGATCGAGATTGCGCCTCGGCCTATAGGCGGCCTCTGCGCGCGCGCATTACGGTTTGTTGACGAAAGAACAGCAGAAAACTACGGCCTAGAAGAACTTCTCTTGCGTCACGCTTTGGAGATGCCTGGTGCGGATGCCGCACGGGAGCGCGCGGCATCCGCCGTGATGATGATTCCCGTGCTGCTGAGTGGAATCCTCGAAAAAGTGGTAGGGATCAAAGAAGCGGAAACCACGCCAGACATCACCGGCCTCGAAATCACGGCGCGGCTGCACGATTTCATTGCGGCATGGCCGGAAGGTTCAAGTTACCTGGGGTTTTTGTTTGCGCGAGCCAGGGAGCCAGATGGAGCGGAAAATGCGCTGCGTGAGGCTCATAAAAAGTTGCGATTTACCTTGACCCCAAGGTTGCCGGTGGAACATCCCGTCACCCACACCGTCCCACCGGCAGATTGCGCGTAACGCGTAATCTGAACCTCTTGTTAACTGCAAACCTAGGGATTGCTCTTTTGCGCTTCGAGCCGCTGCAATACATCTTGGGCAAATTCCTCGTCCGTTCCGCCGCCATAGCCAATCTGCGTCCATCGCCACGCACCCTTTGGATCGACAATCCAGTTCTGTGGAATCGCATAGCCATCCAGCAAGCTGACCACAACGGAATAAGCCGGCAGCACCGGAAACGTGTAGCCTTTATCCTTCAAATACGGCGCGACCAGCCCGAGATCCTCGTCGATATTAAAAGTCAAAACCTGGATGTCCGGCCGGTCCTTTACCTTTTCGTAGAACTTTTCGAGGTGCGGAAGTTCCGCATTACACGGGCCGCACCAGGTAGCCCATAAATTAATCAGAAGTGTTTTCCCGCCGAGCTCTTTTAAGCTCCAGGTTTTTCCGGACAAATCCGACAGCTCAAAAACCGGGATTTCCTTTGTTGGCTTTTCCCACCGGCCTTCGGCCAACTCCGTGCCCTTCGCGGCGGGCGGCATGCTCCAGACCACCCACGCCGTTTCCGTGCCGCCTAGTTCCTTCCATAGGGCATGGGCTTCGTCCATCTGGTCGTCCCGAAGTTTTCCGTGCCACGCTTTTGTCGGTTCCGAACGAGACTGCAAGGCCAGTTGATAATAGGCGAGCGCATCCTGCTTGTGGTTGTCCAGAGCAGCCAGCCTGGCGCGATTGCACCAATAAGCGGACTGGAATTTCTTGTCTTCGGGCGGCGGGGCTTCTACGAACGCTCGAACACTTTGCGCGGCTTCGGGATTTCCCGCTTGCTTTGCCGCTTTCAACACGCTGGCAGCCAGCGCTTGGTCCCTCGAGATCTGTCCCTGTGCCATTTCCTTGAGCTCGTCCGGGGCAAGATTGTCATTCTGGCGGGCGCGCTCGTTTTCTTTGACGGTCAACGCCTTTGCTTCATTGGCGAGTTTAATGGCTCGCGCAGGCTGCCAACCACGCATTGTCAAATAGCTGGCGGCATAGATGACGTTCCAGGACTGAGGAGGCTCGTAGTCGCTCGAGGATTTCAAGAAATGCTCCATGGCGGCCGTGCCCTCGCTCTCCGGGATCCTGTCATCATCGTAGATCGTGTAGAACCAGGTATATCTCTGCAGGTTCGCGTCGTCCGGGTAATCGCGGATCCAAACCTTCACAGCCGGTTCGCGCTCCGCATTGTATTTCGCCCAAGCGGCGGAATCGCTTTGATCTTCGGGCGCCTTGTGAGACTCCTCCCAGCGATCCTGAACAATCTCCGATGCCTCTTCAGACTTGGGGCGTTCCTTCAACAAGCGGTCTTCTATCGCGGTGACCGTCTCTTTCGAGGCGCCACTTTGTTTGTAGCCCTTGATCAGGAAAGCTTGCCACTCCGCGTCGCCTTTGGGATTCAGGGACTCCAGTCGTCGCAGGTCTCGAGCGATCTGCTTGCGAAGCGCGTCGTGCTCGGCCGGGGGACGCGTGCGGAACTCCAAGCCCCACAGGATTGCGTAATCCTCCAAGCGTTTCGGATCCCTATCCTGCTCCAACCGCGCGCGCAGCGCCACGGCAACTTTCGGTTGCAGCGCGGCATTTTTATTGAGAATCCACTGAGCTTGGCCATCGGGGGAAGCAGGACAAACCAAGAAGAACGCCGCGATGTTTTCAGCGGCTTTCGCGTTGTCCGCGCGTTTGCCGCTGAAATAAATGTTTGCAAGAGCCAGCGACGGCCAAGGAAAATTCGGTGCTTTGGCTTTGGCCGATTCCAGTAAGCGAATGCTCTCCGGCGTATCTTTGCGGAACAGCGCCATACCGCCGACGGTGAGCGCCAAAGCATCGTTCGGACTATCCGCGGCAAATTTCGCGAAGCGCTGCTGGACTTCCAGAAACGCCTCCGGTTGCTGATAGCGCATCGTCTGAATCAATCGCTGGTAGGGAACAATTTCCCGAGGATACTTTGCGATCAAGTCGTCCAACACCTGGCGTTCGTACGCGCTGCGCGCGCCAAGTTTCATCTTGTCCACCACTTTATCGTCGAGTTTTTCGTCGAGAGTATTGCGAACGACGGAGGAAGCTTCGCAGCCCGGCAGAGAAAGGCGGGTTTGGCCTTGAAGTGGTGAAGGACGGGCGAGAACGAAGGCAAAAAGCACGGAGATCGCGGCCGCTGCCTTACGCATGGTGTGCCTCCGAATGCACAATCTCCTGAAGACGAAGCGGCTCAATCGACAGAGGTGATAAGTGCATTACGAACGAGCGAAGTATAACGCCGGCAGGATTGCATGTCGCTCTCTATAGGATAGCCGAGTGGCTATCCCTTCGCTTTGGGCGCGACGTAGCCCTCGGGGAGTTTCGCGCCTTCCCCAAAGAAGAATTGCTCCATCTGTTCTTCCATCACCTTTTGGGAATTGGGATCGAGAGGATTGAGGCGGTACTCGTTCATCACCATTTTGGAATGCTCGACCCAGAGCTTCCAGGCATCCTTGGAAACATTCTCGTAAACGCGCTTGCCGAGTTCGCCTCTCCAAGGGACGCGGTCCAGTCCCGGCAATTCTTTGTCGAATTTCACGCAATGCACCATGTGCGTGCCGGGCTTAATGGGCTCGCTGACGGACGGCGTCGGTTCACACGGATCGTTTGCCATGAACTCCTCCCCAGGAGTATTCATTGTCCGTCACCTATCGACTGCTTGCAATAGAGGCTTCGAAAGCGGGCGCTGCTTGGTTTCAGTCGCATTTCTTGAACGTTTTTTTCCTTCCGTCGTGCCCCTTAATCTGATATTCCTCGTGGGCTTGCCGGGAGGCTGCGGAGTGCCAGAGATAACCTCAGTGTTTTGGGACATTGGCGGCGTGATCCTGACCAACGGCTGGGACCACAACTCGCGCATGGATGCAGTCCAGACGTTTGGGCTCGATGGGGAGGAATTTCGGGAGCGCCACGATCTGTCCTTCCCCGCCTTCGATGCCGGCCAGATCTCGCTCAACCAATATCTGGATCAGACGCTGTTCTATCGCCCACGTTCGTTTTCCCGGGAGGAGTTTACGGCCTTCATGTTTGCCCAGTCCAAGGAATACCCGGAAACGCGGGCGGTGCTGTCGGACGTAGCGCATAGCGGTAAATATCTTGTCGGGTCCATCAATAATGAACCTCGCGAATTGAACGATTACCGTATCGAAGCGTTTGGGTTGCGCAAGGAATTCCAGGTGTTCTTCAGTTCTTGTTACTTGAAGGCGCGCAAACCCGAAGAAACCATTTACCGGATCGCGCTCGACGTGTCGCAACGGCCTGCGGAACACTCCGTCTTCATTGATGATCGCACCTTGAACCTCGAAAACCCTCGCCGCCTGGGCATGCACGTGATTCATCACCAGAACGCAAGGCAATTGCGAAACGAGCTGAATGGTTTAGGAATCGAGGTATAGTTCTGGTCCGGCTTGGCATCCAATTCCTTTTGAGGATTTTTTTTCAACAGACCTCCCGGAGGAAAAAACATGAGCGAAGAGACCACACGGCGTGGTTCCATTTACGGGGGAACCGCCGAACCCTGCGCGATCGTTTTGTTCGGAGCGTCGGGAGACCTGGCGAAGCGCAAGGTGATCCCCGCAATGTTCGACCTGGCGCAACACAATTCCCTCGGGGAACGTTACGCCATTCTCGGTTTCGCGCGTACGCCCATGACCGACGATTCGTTTCGTGCCGCGATCGGCGAGGCCGCGAAAACCATCTCCGAGGTAGGGCCGATCGATCCCGCCAAGTGGGAAGCCTTCGCTTCCAACCTCTATTATTCTCCCGGCGATTACTCGGACCCGGAGGCTTATGCGAAGCTGGCAAAACGCCTGACGGAACTTGACGCGGAAAAGAAACTAGGTGGGAACCGGTTGTTCTACCTTTCCACGCCGCCGGAGGTGTACAAAGACATCGTGGAGCAGCTCGGCCGCGCGGAATTGGCGAAACCCTCCGCTCCGGGCTCGTGGGCGCGCATCATTATTGAGAAGCCCTTCGGCCGTGATTTGGCGTCGGCGAAGGAATTGAACACGTTCGTCCACGACTTTTTCGAAGAGAAGCAGGTCTACCGCATCGACCATTACCTCGGCAAAGACACGGTGCAGAACCTCTTGGTGCTGCGCTTCGGCAACGGCATTTTTGAGCCGCTCTGGAATCGCAACTATGTGGATCATGTGCAGATTACCGCGTCGGAGACGCTCGGTGTAGAGCGCCGAGGCGGTTTCTATGAAACCGCTGGAGCGTTGCGCGACATGATCCAGAGCCACGTGTTGCAATTGACTTCGCTCGTCGCGGTAGAACCGCCGGCCTCGTTCGACGCTAATTCCGTACGCAACGAAAAGCTCAAGGTGCTGCAGTCCATCCGCCCATTCAACCTGGAGATGGTGGCGCAGTGGGTGGTGCGTGGGCAATACGCTCCCGGAAAATTAGGGGACAAAGCGCTGGCTGGCTATCGAGATGAGCCGAACGTCAGCGAGACGTCACGCACGGAAACGTTTGTCGCTATGCGTCTGCTGATCGATAACTGGCGATGGGCCGGAGTGCCGTTCTATTTGCGCACCGGAAAACGGCTGGCAAAACGCACCACCGAGATCATGATTCAGTTCAAACGCGCGCCGCACATGGTGTTCCGCGATAAAGACATCGACGCAAACCGGCTGGTGCTGAACATTCAGCCATCTGAGGGGATTTGCATTTCTTTCGGTGCCAAAAAGCCCGGCACGGAAATGAACATCGGCAATGTGGCGATGGATTTTAATTACATCAAGGCGTTCGGCAATGGATCGAGAAGCGCCTATGCGACTCTGTTGAACGATTGTCTGCGAGGGGATGCGACGCTGTTTGACCGTGGGGACTCGGTGGAGGCGGCGTGGACGTTGATTGATCCCATCCTGGATGTATGGAGCGCAGCTAAGACGGCTACCGTGCCGGAGTACCCTTCTAGTAGCTGGGGGCCAAAGGAATCGGACCAGCTACTCGAAAGAGACGCCAGACAATGGTATAACCCTTAAAACGGTTTAATATCCAGTTTTGCATGGGGGGCAAGGTGATTCTTGCGGGCGACGTGGGTGGTACCAAGTGCAATCTGGCGCTTTTTGCGGAAAAGAACGGCAAGCTGGAATTTGTATTTCGGGAACGCTTTGCAAGCAAGGAATTCGCAAAGTTTGACTTGATCATCAGGGAATTTGCGCGTCGCGCCGCCCCCTATCTTGGCCAGGAAAAAATTCGAGCTGCGGGATTTGGCGTGGCCGGACCGGTCATTAACAACCGCATTCATGCGACCAACCTACCCTGGATTGTGGAGGCCGAAACTCTTGCCGGGGAGGTGGGCGTCGAGTCGGTGGTATTATTGAATGACCTCGGAGCCACCGGCCACAGCCTGGAACACCTCCCGCCCGAAGATTTTTGCGTTTTGAACGTCGGGACGCCGCTGGCGGGTGCGTCGCGTGCTTTACTAGCTGCAGGGACAGGGCTGGGCGAAGGCATTTTGTTCTGGGAAGGCACGCGCTATAAAGTAGTGCCAAGCGAAGGCGGACACTCCGATTACGCGCCCCATTCCGATCAGCAGATTGAGCTGCTGAAGTTCATGCGTCACCGCTATCCGCAGGTGAGTTGGGAGCTGATACTCTCTGGCCGCGGGTTTCGCACCCTGCATGAATTCATCGCACCTAGCGTGAAGCATCCGATTTTCGAGGATCCGGACGCGGATCCCGCCCCGTTCATCACCAAGAGCGGCCTGGATCATTCTTGCCCCGTGTGCGTGGAAACCCTCGACCTTTGGACTAACATCTATGGAGCGGAAGCCGGCAATCTGGCGCTGAAGGTTCTGTCCCTGGGCGGGGTGTATGTAGCCGGGGGGATCGCCGTGAGAATCCTGCCAAAGATGAAGGATGGGACGTTCTTCAACGCCTTCAAAGACAAATGGCATTTCGAAAAGATGCTTCTGGAGGTGCCGGTCTCGGTGGTGCTGAACGAGTCCGCGCCGCTCATTGGGGCTGCCTATGAGGCGTACGCGACCGTAAAGTAATCGCTCTGTCGCAAACGAATTCAGCCCTCCCACATCAAGCATTTTTGATAAACTGGTTACTCTGATTGGCGGTTTGTTGGACCGCCATCCGTCATGTGCAAGTCCTGGTATCCGCTTAGCGGCGGATGGAGGCATGGAGCCCTGGCATGAGCAGTACAGCTACTACCCCAGTTACGGAAATTCTCAATTATTGGGGCGGGTCTTGGCGAAAATCCGCCGCCACCGAGTTTGTGAATGTAACAAATCCGGCGAGCGGTGACCTGATCGCGAAGACGCCGCTTTCTTCGAAGGCCGATGTCGATGCGGTGGTGCAAGCAGCCGCGGAAGCCTTCCCGGCTTGGCGGCGGACACCCGCGGGCGAGCGCATTCAGTATTTATTCAAGTTGAAATTCCTCCTGGAGGATCACATCGACGAGCTGTCTCGGCTGATCACACTTGAAAACGGTAAGACCTTTGCCGAGGCCAAGGCGGAATTGCGGCGGGGCATCGAGAATGTAGAAGTAGCCTGCGGCATTCCAATGATGATGCAGGGCTACAACCTGGAGGACATTACGCCAGGCGTGGACGAAACACTGATTCGCCAGCCGCTCGGCGTGGTCGCGGCGATCGTGCCGTTTAACTTTCCGGCGATGATTCCGTTTTGGTTTTTGCCCTACGCGATCGCGTGCGGCAACACCTTCGTGCTGAAGCCGAGCGAACGAGTGCCGGTCGCGGTGCGACGCCTAGTAGAACTAGTAGAGAAGACGGGCATTCCCAAGGGCGTCGTGAACGTGGTGAATGGGGGGAAGGAAGTCGTTGATGCGTTGTGCGACCACCCGGCGGTGCGTGCGATCAGTTTTGTAGGCTCTACGCCGGTAGCGAGGCACGTGTACGAGCGTTCGGCGGCTGCCGGGAAACGGAGCCAGTGCCAGGGTGGCGCGAAGAATCACGTCATCGTACTGCCTGATGCGGACATGGACCTGGCTAAACAGATCATCAGCGATTCTGCGTTTGGCTGCGCTGGCCAGCGTTGCCTGGCGGTTTCCGTCGCGGTCACGGTTGGCGAAGCGCAAAAGACCTTCCGCGATGCCATCGCTGAAGCGGCGGCGTCGATCAAGGTAGGGTTTGGGTTGGACCAGGGCGTTCAGATGGGTCCGGTCATTTCGAAAGAAAGCAAGTCACGCGTTGAATCGCTGATTGCTAAGGGAGTGACCGACGGCGCGAAGGCGGTGGTCGATGGGCGAAACACGAAAGTTGCGGGACACGAAAATGGCAATTTCGTGAAGCCCACGATTCTCGACGGTGTTCCCGCCTCCAGCCCGCTGGCCAACACGGAAATTTTTGGGCCGGTGCTCAGCTTGATTCACGCCAACAACATTGACGAGGCCATCGAATTTATCCGCAGGAGCCCGTACGGGAACCAGGCGTCGCTCTTCACCACCAGCGGCGCCGCGGCGCGCAAATTCCGCTACGAAGCTCCCGCCGGAAATATCGGTATCAACATTGGAGTAGCTGCGCCGATGGCGTATTTCCCGTTCAGCGGCTGGAAAGAAAGCTTCTTCGGGATTCTTCACGCGCAAGGCAAAGACGCGGTGGAGTTCTACACCGAGTCGAAAATCGTCGTGGAGCGTTGGTCGCGCCAGGAAACAAGGAAATTTTAGCGGAGGATCGCCGAAGCACCTCAGTCTCAGGATTATCCCACGGATTATTGGTTGAGATCCTTCATCGCGCAGAGGGCGCGCTCCTCGGGATGACAACGTCGGTAGTAGCCGTGGACTGTTGTCAAAGCCGCGCGGCATCAGGTTGCCTCACGATGACACGCGACAGGTTGCGGTAAGCAAGCCTATATCCGCTGTCGACTCTAGGCTGTTGACTCTGCTAACTTCTCTTGGCATGCAGAATCGCGTCGACGTACATCCCCAACTGGAGTGCGCGGAAACACTGGCGTCGCGCTATTACACTGACCAAGCTGTGCTGGCGCTCGAGAAAGAGCGCATCTTCCGTCGGACTTGGCAGTTGGCAGGCACTCTGAGTCAGCCCTGCAGTGAGGTGAAGGGCAGGGTGCGCACCATCGCCGATCCAGAATCCTTTTTTACGTTTGATCTGGCGGGTGAGCCGATCCTAGTCGTTCGCGATGCTGCGGGCGTGCTTCGTGCGTTCAGCAATGTCTGCCGCCATCGTGCCGGCCCCATTGCTCAGGGTTGCGGCAGCAGAAAAGCGTTTAATTGCGCCTACCACGGCTGGACCTACACGTTGGACGGGCGGCTAATCGGTACACCCGAAGTGGACGGCATGGAGTTCTTCGATCGATCGACGATGGGGATGGTGCCGTTGCGCTGCGAAACCTGGGAGCAATTCATCTTCGTCAATTTTGCTCCCGAAGGACCGACGCTTGCTGAATACCTCGGCAACATTCCGGAACTGTGTCGCGATTTTTCCTTCGCCGGCCTAGGCCTTGTCGAACGGCGCGATTACATCATCAACTGCAATTGGAAGGTGTACGTCGACAATTTCCTCGAGGGCTATCATATCCCGATCGTGCACCCTGGGTTGATGAAGGAGATCGATTACCCGAGTTATCGCTGTGAAACGTTTCGCTATCATTCACGGCAGCACGGCCCGGTGAAGGAAGTGAAGCCTGGTGAGGCGCACGAACGCGTCTATCAGCCCGGCACTGGCCTCAAAGAAGCGCTGTACTTTTGGCTGTTCCCTAACATGATGCTCAATTTCTATCCCGATAATGTGCAAACGAATCTGATCCTGCCGCTCGCCCACGATAAGACGCTGGCGATCTTCGAATGGTATTTTCACGATGTCGATTCAGAAAGGGTCCGCGAGCGCGCCGCCAAAGCCATCGCGTTCAGTGAAACCGTACAGCAAGAGGATATCTACATCTGTGAAGCGGTGCAGCGTGGATTGCAGTCGGCCACCTACGATCGCGGCCGTTACTCCGTGAAGCGTGAAAACGGCGTGCACCATTTTCATCGGCTGCTGTGCGAATTTCTGCGCTGACGTTCAAGAAAGAAGAATAAGCCGTTACCAAGTGCCATAGTCCGGAATCCCATTTGGCGACGGCCTAGCCGGGTTTATGATGAACCTGAGGCCGAGGAGTAGAAACCATGGCAGTTCAGCGTCGCACAGTAGATCTTTCGGCTTATCCCGACCTAGTGGTGATCTATCTAGGGATGCAGGTGCGAACTCTTGCAGGCCTCAAGACGCTCTTTGGGTTTGGCCCAAAGATCGCCAAATCTGCGGCGGACCAGCCGGACGGCCTGCTGCGCCACGACGCCTTTCTTTGGTCATTATTTCCACCGCATGCGGGTATACGCCAATATTGGCGCGATTTTGAGTCTTTGGAGCGCTGGGCGAGATCGGAGCCGCACCGCGCGTGGTGGAAGAATTTCCTGCGCGACACGGGCGGCACCGGTTTCTGGCACGAGACTTACTTCATGCAAGGTGGAATCGAGGCCATCTATGATGACGTGGCGGGCCCGATGGGCTTGCTGAGCTTCGCGCCGGCAACAACAGCGAAAGGCCCGATGTTTTCGTCGAGGCAGCGCGCCCATTTGTCGGGCGCGGCCTCCATCGCGCCGCCGCTTTCGGAATCCGAGTTGGGCGATCGCTAAACCGGAGCCCTGATTTTCCCCAGGCGTTCGGCGAAAATCCGTTGCCGTCGTGAAACAAGGATTATGGATGTGCCGGCGCCGGTGTGGGCGCGGGCGTAGTAGCCGGCTTGTTAAAATCGAAATTTACCTTTGGAGCCTGACGGGCGCCTTCCTCAGTCTTGAAATAAGCGTCGTTGCGTGTGAAACCGCCGAAGCTTGCAACGAGGCTGTTGGGGAAGAGCGAGATGTAGGTGTTGTAGTCCTGGATCGCATCGTTGTAGCGCTTGCGTTCCACCGCGATGCGGTTCTCCGTGCCTGCCAGTTCGTCCTGGAGGCGCATGAAATTTTCGTTCGACTTCAATTGCGGATAGTTTTCAACGATAACCATCAAGCGGCTCAAGGCCGAGTCCAACTGTCCATTGGCTGCGATCTTATCCGCCGGCGTCCTGGCCCCCATCATGGCTGCGCGAGCCGCGGCGATATCGCCAAATACCGTTTGCTCCTGCACCGCGTAGCCCTTCACGGTCTGGACAAGGTTAGGAATTAAGTCCGCGCGGCGCTGTAACACAACGTCCACCTGCGCCCATGCCGCATTCACCGCTTCGCGCTTGATGGCCATTTGATTTCGCCGGCTGACGTAGGCGGAGCCGAGCACAAACGCCAAAATCAAGAGCACAACAAGAATTACGATTCCCGCTTTCATATCCACCTCGTTCGGTTGAGTTTCGGATCTCTATTGCTGCGCAACGCGCTTCCACTCCTTCTTCGGTACCAGGCGGTCCATCGCGATCACCACTTTTTCCAGGGCGTGAATGTAGCGGTCGTAGACGGTGAAGGAATCCTCGGACAGCCCTTCGCCCTCATGGAAGCCGTAAGCGGCTTGAAACGCTCCCGCGTCCGCGCCGGTTGCCACGGCAATGCGCGCAAACAACTCGGGCGCTTCCGCTGGCGGCTCCTCGCCGAAGGCCAGTAGTGTATGGCGAAGCAAGGTCATCGCACCCGAGGCAGTTTTCTTCAAAATGGTCGTGTATTCAATTTCGTTATTTCCCGCGTGCAAGACGTGCTGTCGCAAACGCAGCAGCAGCAGCCGAAGATCGCGTTCGACTTGCACGCGATGCAGATTCATGGGGATGTCCAGGTCCGCAACGGGATCGTTTCCAAACAGCACGCGGTGCGCCCGCTTGACGTCGAGGCTCTCGATGGGAAATACATCCGTCGAGCCTTGCAATTCTTCGCTAAGAAAGAAGAGGGGAGTCGGCTCCTTTTCCTCACGGGTCCACCAAAGCACCACGGGGGCCAGCAGTTGCAATTCGTGGACGTCGATGGTTACCAAGGTGCACAAGATATTCAAGTCCGACGTTCCCGGCCGGTAGGTTCCGCTGGCGGCGGATCCGTAAAGCACAACAGACTCCAAATTTTTTCCCGCCGCTTCCTTCAATCGACTGACCAGTTCGCCCAACTTCGTTTCCATGATTGCACCTGTGCGCTGTTTCATTCTTCTCTACCAACTGCCGCCTGCACCACCGCCCCCGCTTGCTCCTCCTCCAAATCCACCAAAGCCGCCGCCTCCACCACCCCAGCCGCCGCTTCCACCGCCGCCCCAACCACCACGGCTTCCGCCCCAACCTCCACCGATGACCGGACCCACCCACCAGCCGCTGCCCAAGCCACCGCCGCCACGCCGGTTGATATTACTGCCAGAACCGCCGGAACGCGATATTAAGAAAACCAGTAAAATGATTCCGAGAAAGATCCAGATGCCCAGGCTGCCCGATTCCTCCCGTTGCTTGACCGGGCGTAGTTGCGGCGCACCAGTTAGCGTGATGCCTTTGTCGTCCGCGATGTACTTCGCTAGCTTCCATGCGGCTGCGGCAATGCCGCTGTTGTAATCCCCCTGGCGAAAGTAGGGCGTCATCAGGCGGCCGGCGTCGCCAGCGCGCGCGTCATTAATGATCGGTTCGAGGCCGTACCCGACCTCCGTCCAATACTTGCGATCATTCGGAGCGACTAACAGCATCACACCGTTGTCCTGCTTTTTCTGACCAATGCCGAATTGTTTGTAGAGTGAGTTGGCGTATGGCTGGATTTCGTTGCCGTCGAGAGACTTGACGGTGACGATGGCCATTTGCGCGCCGGTTTTCTGCTCAAGCTCCGTACAGAGAGCTTCAAGTTGCGTCTTGGTTTGTGCGTTGACAATTCCGGCGCGGTCGGTGACGTATCCAGCAGGCTTGAAATTCTTGAAATCGTCGGCACACACAATCGCAGGCAGGACTAGTACGAGCCACGCAAGGTGCGACGCTAGCATGATTTTGCCGAGTTTCATGGATTCCCGTGAGAGCCTAACGAAACTGCTCCTTCGGCACAAGAAAGAAAACGCAAGATCTGTCTTTGGCGCGGAAGAACCGATGGAAAATCTTCCCGAATTCTCTCAAAAAGCTGGCGCTCAGATCCCCGTTGAAGTTCGCCACCGGAGATCGCCTCACGCTGGATTGCCGGATTGACCGCTGTTGCATCGAATCATACTCTGTACTCGGCATGGATACTTCCTCACCGAATCCCTCCGAGCGGCTGTGGGGTCAGCTCCCGCGTCCGGTGCTTCTGGCGCTCTCGATCCTGTTTTGCGGGGCGACCACGCTGTACGCGCTTACGTGGATTGTGGATGCTCTCCACCCGAGCATCTCTCAAGTCGAAATCGGGATCAATCAATCGGCCAATACATTTTTCGACCCAGCGACCGCTTCCGTACAGGTCTATAACGTGATGCCGGGCAGTCCGGCGGAAAGAGTGGGCCTGCGCGCGGGGGATCAAATCATCGCCCTTAACGGTCACGCGCTCGAGTCTTACGCACTGATGGCGAAAGTATGGAGCCGATCTCATCCCGGCGATAGCGTCGAGGTCACCGTGCGACGCCCGGGTGAAGCTGAACCTTTGACGTTTCACACTATTTTTCGATCCGCTGGCGCAGGGAGAAGCTCCGAAGGTCCGGCGAGAACGTCCGCTCGCGAGGTTTTGAGTTTTTACCCGATCTTTTTCTTGTTGGTGGGATTCGGGGTACTTCTTCTTCGCTTGGAAGACCCGGACGCGTGGCTTCTGGCTTTGCTTTTTGCGTGCTTTGTCTCCGTTCCTCCATTCAACAATCAGGGCGGTCTGCCGGGGGCTTTGGAGCTGTTCATCTCGCTGTTTAAAACCGTATTTTTCTCACTGATCGCGCCGGTGTTCTACATCTTTTTCGCGCTCTTTCCGCAGAAGTCTCCCTTGGAGCGTCGCGCTCGGTGGTTGAAGTGGGTTGCTTTGGGGTTCGCAGTGGCGCAGATGCTGCCAGGCTTGGCGACCGGCAACGGTGTCCGCCTTCCCTCGTTTGTAAGCAATTTGGCCGGCTCGGACGGCTCCGAACACATTCGATTGGCGTTCACGTATCTATTTGTGGCGCTCGGTCTAACTTCTCTGGTGTTGAACTGCACGAGCGCGGAGACCCTGCCGGAATCGCGTCGCAAGTCGCGCGTCCTGCTTGCGGGCACTGTCGTCGGTGTACTCCCCTGGATTCTTGAACATATCCTGATGGACTTTCGCGGTTATCGCCCCCCGTTCTGGATCGACATGGGCCTCAATTTGTTGGTTCTACTCTATCCCTTGTCGTTTGCGTATTCGATCGTCAAGCACCGCGTGCTGGAAATTCCGGTGCTCTTCCGGCGCAGCCTTCGTTACGTTCTTGTACAGCGCGGCTACTTCCTACTTCTTTTTTGCGCCGCCTTGCTGACCATTTTCTTGTTCTCGCGCGTTTTCTCGGGCCTATTCGCGGAAAATTCGCAATTTGGCATGGCGCTCAGCGCGGCTTTCGGCGTCGCCATGGTGTGGGTCTCCGGACCGCTCGTGAAGCGCGGCACGGATCGCATCGACCGTGCCTTTTTCCGCAGCTCTTATGACGCTCGCGTGATTCTGCAGGACCTCGCCGAGAAAGCGCGCACGGTCTCGTCCCGCCATGAGCTTGCGCGGCTGCTGCAGGTGCACATCGAAGGCGCATTGCATCCACGATCGGTCGCGTGTTATCTCAGCACTGCTAACGGGAACCTCAGCGTCGAGCAAGCGCCCGCAACCGCAGAACCCGGATCGATTCCATTCTCGCTGCCTCGGCCGGGATTTCCTTTTCGTTTTGGGACCCACTTTGTACCCCGAGACGTCGACACCGTTTCGGAGTCGCTGCCGCTTCTTGGGGAGCTCGCGCGCAACGGAAAAGCGTGGGACGTTCCGCCACCTGCCGCCGACCAACCCGCGGGCGTTCCTGCGCTGACGCCGGAATGCCTCGTGCCTATTGTCGGGCGCAATAACAAGTTGATGGGTTTGCTCGTTTTGGGGCCGCGGCTATCCGAAGAGCCTTATTCGAGTGAAGACAAATTTTTGCTGGAAGCCGCTGCCGGCCAGGCTGCGGTGTCCCTGGAAAACATGTCGATGGCAGAGCAGATCGCCGACCGGCTGGAATTGGACCGGCGAGCAGCGCGGGAGATGCAGATTGCGCGCGACGTACAATCGCGGCTGTTCCCCCAGGTGATGCCGCCGCTCGCTACGCTTGACTACGCCGGAGCGTGTCTGCAAGCGCGGCAGGTAGGCGGCGATTACTACGACTTCTGGGACTTTGGCTCCAGCCATCTGGCGTTTGTTCTCGCGGATATTTCCGGAAAGGGAATCGCGGGCGCCCTCCTGATGGCCAATTTGCAAGCCAATCTGCGAAGCCGCTCTGCGGTCGCGCGCCAGGATATGCTCAACATCAACCGGGAAGGGCGATGGATGCCCGGCTTGCTCAAGTCGGTTAACCAATTGTTCTACGAGAACACGCCGGATGACCGCTACGCCACGGTGTTCTTCGCCGTGTACGACGACAGCTCGCGTCAATTGGAATACGCCAATTGCGGCCACAATCCGCCGCTGCTTTTTCGGGCGGAGGGTAAAGTGGAACGCCTTGAACCAACTGCAGCAGTGATCGGCATTTCCGCGGACTGGGAGTGTGCGACGAACACCATCGCGCTTCAGCCGAACGATGTCTTGATCATCTACACCGACGGCGTGACCGAAGCGAACGACGCAGAAGGCAACGAGTTTGGAGAAGACCGGCTACAGGAAGTCGTCCAGAAACATTTTACCGCGACCCCCGTGGAGCTGCTCACCGCGATTCAGGACGCGGTACAGAAGTTCAGTCCTGGCGAGCAGTTCGACGATCTGACGCTGGTTGTGGCTCGCGCGCGCTAGAGCCGGAGCCGTTTCATCCCTTCAGAGCAGTTAGCAGAGCCGTGCCGTTGGGCGTGCCCAGCCCTGTGCACGCGTCCCAGCCCGGACCCGCGGAATAGCTTCCGTTATTCCCTGACGTGATATCGTGAAACGTCGCTTCCGCCTTGGCCGCGTACAGTAGCGGATTGACGTAGCCGACGTTTGTACCGAGCGACTGGTTGATCAACGCGAAGAGCCCGGCCCACAAAGGCGCGACGGCGCTTGTGCCGCCGATCACCGTTGACTGCCCATCGACAACGACGTTGTATCCCGTTTCCGGGTCGGCGTCTCCCGCCACATCGGGCACGCCACGCCCAGCAAATCCGTTTGGGGCCTTCGGCACTTTTGCGCTCAGCTGAAAAGTCGGCAGGGCAAACAGTTCGCTGACCCCGCCTCCGGTCGCACCTTCGTTCGACGAAAGCTCATTCCAAACTTGTTCGTTGCCAATTGCGGTGCCCGAGATCGTCAGCTTCGTCCCTCCGCACGCGACCACGAAAGGACTCGACGCGGGAAAATCTACCTCCGGCGATCCGTTTGTGCTCCCATCCGATGAGCCGTCGTCGCCTGCCGCCGCGAGAACGGTGACGCCCATCGTCGATGCATCCTGGCAGGCGGAATTAAGCGCGTTGAGCGACTGCTGTGTCCAAGAATTTTCCGGCCCGCCCCAACTGATCGAAATGATCGAGGGCTTCAACGTGGTGTCATGCACGGCGGTCGTAACCGCGTCGATGAAGCCCTGATCGGTGTTGGGCGCGAAGTACGCGGCGAGTTGCGCGCCCGGCGCGTTAGCACCTGCCACTTCAAGGTCCAATTCGACTTCGCCGTCTGCACTGCTGGGATCGCCCGTCGGAGAATTTGTCGCTCCGTCGACGGAAACCGCAGTGATGTTTGGCGGAGTAATGCCTAGATTTCCGAAAAACGAATCGAGATCGCTGGTGTTGTAGCCGCCGCCGAGTTCAATCACCGCGATGCACTGCCCGGCGCCGTTAGCACCCGATGGAAAGCTATAGGCTTCGGCGACTTGAACCGGCGAAAGAGACGCCGCCGTCTCTTGCGCGTGAACACTTGGATTTCTCTTGCGCAGGCGAAAATGCGCTTTGGCTTGTGGGCGATTGTCGAGCCCAAATACGCCTTGAATGATTGATTCCAACTCGGCGGGGATGGTGAGCGTGCCGGTGCGGCAGCGATACGTGCCGGAAGGATGCTGGCAGCGGCGCAATTCCGAGCCAAAGGCGGAATTAACCGCCTGAACTGTTCCGTTGAGCTTCACGATCCTGCCGGCGCGGTCTTCACTTACGACCCGGAGCCCGAATTGCCCGGCAAACGCGCGAATCTTCTCCAGATCGGCGGTCGAAGCGCCGTGCTGGCGCGCAAACTCTTCGCGTGTGAGATATTTTCTTTGGCGAGGTGGGAGCGCGCCCATTGCCTCGGCAGAAGGGAACTTCGAAGGCAGGGACCCGCGCCGCAACAACACGCTGACCTCGATTTTCTCGTTTGGGTCGGATGGTCCTACATCTTGACCGCCCGGCAGCGCCGCGCGGTTGCTACCTTTCAGCTCCACCCGGTCCTGTCGCTTAGCCATGAGTGCCTCCCAAGGAATCGTCAAGCCGCAGCCGGGTCAAAAAAGTATATCCCGAATCGGCCTAGCTTCGCGCCGGCTAGAAGCCGATTTTCTCCTTTGACATGCGGGCGCGAACGGCATAGAAAAGCAGAGAGAGCATTGCAAGGAGTCCACCATGGCGAACGACCTCACCCGCAGAAAATTCCTCGAAAAACTCGGAGCCGGCACCGCCGCCGGCATGGGCTATTCGTTACTCGGCGAGTGGGCGGAGGGGCGCGCCGCCAACCCAAACGCCCTGCCCGCCCGCCCGCTCGGGCGCACCGGCGCGAAAGTCTCCATCCTGGCGTTTGGTTGCGGAAGCCGCTTCCTGATGTACGAGGACGAAGCCGAGGCGCTGGCGATCTTGAACCACGCCATCGACAGCGGCATCACCTATCTCGATACGGCTTATGCCTACGGCGACGGCAAGAGCGAGACGCGCGTCGGCAAAGTGATGGCCACGCGGCGCAAAGAGGTTTGGCTAGCCACGAAGATTCCCGACCGCACCCGCGACGATTTTATGCGTCGGTTGGACGCCAGCCTGAAGCGCTTGCAGACCGACCATGTGGACCTGCTGCACATACACAGTCTGGGTCGCGCGGAGGACCTGGCCAAAATCGAAGCGCCGGACGGCGCGTTGAAGGGCCTGCTCGAAGCCCGCGAACAAAAGATGGCTCGCGCCATCGGCATGACCAGCCACACTAGCGGCGAAGTGCTGGCGCAGGCGATCCAGAAGCACGATCTCGATTGCGTGCAGATGGCGCTGAACGCTTCGCAAAACGGCCGTTTCGAGGAGTTGGGGCTGCCGGCGGCGCGCGCGAAAAACTTGGGCGTCATCGCCATGAAGGTCACCGGCCAGGAGTTTCTGCTGAAGAACGATGCGGGCAAGGAGAACATCGATTCCTTGTTGCGCTACTCCATGAGCTTGCCGGTAACTACCGCGGTCGTGGGCATGCCGCGCAAGGAGATGCTCGATCACAACATCGAAATCGCGCGGTCATTCACGGCGCTTCCCGAAGGCGACATGGATCGCCTGCGCAAAACCTTGCAGCCTTCACGCGATGACCTCGAGAAACGGCTCAGCGGCCATCACGACGGCCCCACCCTGAAGCCGCACCTCTTCTGGGCGTAGTTTTATTGGCTCGTTCCGCCAAGTAGTTTTACTCAATCGTTTGAAATGAACAAACACCTCGACTGCATAAGGTGCCACGCACAAATGGAGGATGGCTTCGTGGTGGATATCACGGATACCGCCAGCAAACTTGGCATCCCGGCGCGCCTGAGCGGAGCTTTTGGATGGGAATCAAGATGCAGAAGGATCAATGCGTTCCGGTTCTAACGCTGCGGTGTCCGAGCTGCGGGTACTTGGAATCGTATGCGCTGAAGCGAACGTTGTCTGGCACCTAGCTGGCGGCGCTCGTTTGAAGCGAACGCCACTAGACAATGATTGTGTGTCCAGGCCGAGTGATGGATTGTCAAGCGGGCGCTCGCGTTGACGCCGATGATCTTCGCTTCTCCGCGCGACCATACGACGTGGGGAGGAAATGCGTACAACCTGACCGCGGCTGGAGCCGCCTGGATCGTCGCGGACTGGCTGGCGACTCGCCGGCAGCCGACGCAGACTCAGCAAAGCGCGAAGCTGGCGAACCCGTCGCTGGCATAGCATCGCCACCCTGGTCTTCCGAGCGTAAGGTCACTTGTGCGTGCCCTTCGGCGCAAAGACGAACTGCCATCAGAGAAAGAGTTTGCCAAACGTTCGAGGTCGTTGGTGTATCCTTAGCGAGCGGTGCGGCGGACGAAAATCGCGGGAAATGGAAACAGAAGGGCCATTTTGGCCGATCATTCTAGCGAACCCAGAGCGCTCTCCATTCGCCCCAGGGGCATACCTTTTTCTTCTGTGGGGATGCCACCGGAACCAAAACTTGCTGCAAATCTTGGTAGACGCGGTACAAGAGTTGTCCGGTCGCGCGATTTGTCAAACACTGAGTCGATTCACCTGCGCGTGAGTGTGCGGGTTTGAGCACACGAGCATCGAGTGTTGATTAACGCTGGAAACCGGCAAACTGCGAATGGCACAATTAGGCGCAGACTTGAGGTCTGGCGCGCCACATGTCTATCCTAAGACCATGCACCCGCCCAAATGACTTCAGAATCCTATGAGTAAGAAACCGCGGAAGAAAAAGCGGAAGCCCAAGCAAGATTCGACCCCGAAGCCATCGAAACCGGGCACGGTGCCCAAGCCCGTCGAAATCCGTGTTCACACGCCCGTTGAAACACCCGTCGAACCAGCCATCGAAGCGCCTTTCGAAATAGAGGTGGAAATCGAAGAGTCTGCGAGCGCTGTCGAGATTCCGGTGGAAAGTGAGAGTTCGTCTAGTGCTATCGAGACTCCGACGGAAACCGCGAAGCCGGCTAGCGTTGTCGAGATGCGGCCGCCGGATGCGGATAAGAAGGAGACTACGGAGGCGGTAGAGTCGGTGGAGAAACAAGAGCCCGCCCCTGCCCCCGTAGAGGCGGACTCGGAGTCGCCAAACAGGGTTGACCGCCGCGCCCATCCTCGATATCCCTTTGTTGCTCCCGTAGAGGTCGTAGCTGCCGAGACCAGCGCACGGCTAAAGACCCGCGTGCGCGATTTGAGTCAACAAGGCTGCTACGTGGACACGGAGAATCCGCTCCCTTTAGGAACCTCGGCGGAGGTCCGCATCACCAAAGGTGTGAAATCGTTCGAAGCGCGCGCTAGAGTCGTCTACAACCAACCGGGCAAGGGCATGGGTCTCATGTTTACGGCCGTCGAGCCAATCGATCATGTGACTCTCGACATTTGGATTGGCGAGTCCCGTGAGACCTCCTGGCTTGCGGCCAATCGTCGCAGGAGCCAACGGGTGCTGATGAAAATTCCAGTGCGAATCTCTGGTAAGACCGGACTCACACCCTTTAAGGAAGATACTCATACCTTAACCGTCAGCGCCCATGGAGCATCGCTTGTGGTCGAGAGGCCGGTGACGCGAGGACAGCGTTTCACTCTATTGAACCTAAAGACCCGAGAAACGCTCGAGTGTATTGTGGCCCACATTGGCACTTTTCCGGGTGAACCGACTCAGGTGGGCGTGGAGTTTATGCTGCCCAACCCCACGTTCTGGCGCGTAAACTTCCCGCCGAAAGACTGGAACCCCCGCCACCCTGACGCGAAGAAAAAGTAAAGCCCAGAGAAAGCACGCCAATATGGGTGGCCTCTTCGCCTGTGAATTCGAACTAATTGGGAGTGGAGCGCAAGATCACTTCCTTTTCTCTTGTCTTGCTCTCACCGTTGGTCGCCTGGACATCCAGATGGTATGCACCCGGCTGCAGATGGTTCAGCATTATTCCGCGGCCCACGATCGCTCGTGTTAGTGCCGGTGGGGAAGGAACGTCCAGATGGCGGGATCTTCTTCGCCGAGCACCCAGGAGCAGAAACCCTGGAGGCCATTTTTCTGGACCAGTTCGTAGCGGTCCTTGAAGGTGCGCAGATCCGTGAAGTAAATCCATTCACGCATTTGGTCGCGATAGAAATAGAAGTAGGCGGAGTGGTCCTCCGCGTCCCATCGAACTTTCCCGTCGTAGGCTTCGGCAAGCAGCAGTGCATTGGGTGAACTGATGGATTCGGCGGTGGGATTCGGCTTCTCTTTGGCGGATTCGTTCTCTTTCGTCGGCGCTCCGGTGTACCAGTGATAGCCGTAAAGCGGAATGCCGAGAGAAAGTTTTTCCTTGGGCACAAGTTTAAGGGCGTAGTTGAGATTGTCGGCGGTCCAGTCCCAGCCGGCGACGGGGCCGGGCATGGTCCACCGAGTGTGTTGATCGTAGGTCATCAGGCAAACCAGATCGGCGTATTTCGCAATGGCGCCGATATCGTACGCGCCGCGCCAGTCAGTGTAGATCCATTTCGCAAAGCCACTGGCGCCCGGATAACCGGGAGCGTTAGGCACCGTGGCGATGGTCAATTGCAGGCCGGCTTTATGCAGCACGTCTGCGGAGTTTTTTACTACTTCCGTCAACTGGTCGCGGTCGGTCCAATCGATGTTTTCAAAATCCAACTGAAAGCCGCTGTAGCCGTGAAGCTGAGACTCGCGGACCATCGCAGCGTTCATCAAACCTTGGGCGGTGAGATGAGTGGCCAGCGTGTGGAATTTTTTCTTGTCGAAGATAGCAATGATCGGCATGACCGGCAGCTTTTCTTCTTGCGCCCGTTTGAGCACGGTAGCTTCGGGAGAGCCGGTTACCAAGCCGTTCTCGTCCACCTGATACCAGGTAGGAACCAGCAAATCGATCTGGGAAGAATGCGCGAGGAAGGACCGGATCGAGTCAGGATTGTTGGTCAGATAAAAGAGAGCGACTGGCGCTGCTTGCAGGCCAGGGACAACCGATAGAATCAGCAAAAGGAAACAGAAGAATTGTTTAATTCGCAATTGCAGCTTGTGCTCCGGCTCGTTAAGCACAAAAGAATATATCCCTATCATGCGCCTCGCAATGTTTTTCCGGTCGTAAGTGCATATTTGCGGAAGAGAGCATCATCACACCGCGGTGCTCCTCGACTGGGTGTGCACCACCGACTTTCGTCGGGCACTCGTTTGGCTTGCATTAACGCTGCGTTCGTTCTGTACAGCCTGATCCGCGGCGCAAGCACCGGATGGTATCCGTATCCGCGTCTCGATCCGAGCAAAGTCGGCGGGTATACGGGCGTCGCGGCATACGGCGTCGCTATCACGGTCGCGTTCGTGCGGTTCGCCGCTTTCCTCACCTGGATCGGCAATTACTTTCGCGAAAAGCAGATGGTAATCGCGAATTGAGCCGAGCGCTAGCGACGCCCGAGCCAGAATGGAAACAAGCGATTACTGCAGTGGCGCCAATCGGCCGGAGGTCCGCCGGCGAGTTGGCGCGTGAACAGAACGCCACACACCAAAGAGCTTAAGGGCTGACAATTAGGGAAAGGTCAGCGTTCGCGCCGCCTGCGTCGGGCTGTTGAGGGCGCGAGGAATCGGCGGCGAGTTGGGTTTTGGCCTGGTTGATCTGGGCGCGCGACAGATGGTGCGCCACGGACTTGAGCGGTGCGACTGCAGTTTTGTCGCCGGCGGCGATGGCTCGGGAATACCACAAGTAGGCCGCGACATAATCGCGGGGAACGCCTTTGCCCTGTTCGCACAAATAAGCATAGTTAGTGGCCGCATGAGGGAGACCCTGTTCGGCAGCGAGGCGGGACCAGTGAGCAGCTTCGCCATAATCCACGGGTACACCTTCGCCGTTGAAGTAGAAGAGCGCCATGTTGGCTTCGGCAACGGCAAGTCCCTGCTCCGCTGCGACGCGGAACCACTTCACGGCCAAGCCCATGTCCGGAGCGGTGCCGTAGCCGAGGCGGTAGAAGGTGCCCAAATTGTACTGGCCCATGGCGTTGCCGTGCTGCGCCGAAGCGTGGTAGCACTCGAACGCGCGATTGATATCTCGAGGAACGCCGTGCCCGTATTGGTAGAGCCCGCCGAGGTTATTTTCCGCGCCGGCGTGGCCCTGCTGGGCGGCCGCCCGGTAATTGTCGGCGGCCTGGCCGTAGTCGACGGAAACGCCACGGCCGTGTTCGTAGAGATAGCCGAGGAGAAACTGGGCCGGCGCGAAATGCTGAGCTGCCGCGGAACGCAGCAGTCCGAGAGCCGACTCATAGTCGGGTGCCCTGCGTGCGTCATAGATTATAGAATAGGCGTGTTTATACAGCGCAGCCGCGTCGCTCGGAGCCGTCGCTTGTGGCTGAGGCGTATCCCCATGAAGCGCAACCGGGATCGCTGCCACGAGCCGGTTTTGCGCAAGGGGAGTAGCGTCTGCTGGGAATAGAGCCGAAAACTGCAGAAGCAAAGGGAACGTAAGCGCCAACGACCTGGTCAAGAGCCGGAACAAAGTAACCATAGTGGCCCCCTAACGGAAGTATTTGGAGCAACTCGTCTTCTCACAGCAGCCGCTGGCGCGTGCCGCTGCAAGAAGACGGGGAGGCACACCACAGACTATGCGTGAAAAAGGGAAGGCCAACCGCAGTTGATGCGGAGCGAAGCACAGCCCCTTCGAGGCACGCGTATAGCGTGATGCCCTACCGGACCACTTCGCTCGCCTGAGGCGATACCGAATAGACGGATGAGAATCCGGAAAAGTTCGCCAGGAGACAAATTATTTACAATCCCCCCACGGGCAAACGGAGCCGCCAGTTCCCTCGACTTGGGCCCGGTCGTCACGGCTAGCCATGCCGGATTCAACACAGGCCCTGTCGCGGGTGGAAAAGCTGTGCTCAGATGAGGGAATGTACGACAAGAGACAGACCGAGCGTCGCCGCACCCGTCGGGTACGGATGAAGCAAGGATTACGGGTGCGTCCCACGAGCCCGAAAGACGGCGAGTTTGAGGAAATTGGGACGACTACGAACGTTTCGCAGGACGGCGTGTATTTCGTCACCAAGCGCGATGCGTATCACGAGGGCATGAGGCTGTATGTAACCGTGCCGTATCATTCTCCTTTTAGCCCGCAAAACTATGAGTACCTGGGACAGATCGCCAGAGTGGATGACCTTGCCGGCGGCCAGCGAGGCATAGCGGTGAAGTTCCTGTCGTCGGCGAAGAAATCCTAGGACTAGAACTAGCTATTTTTCGATCTCCTCGATGGGCTGGATCTCCCACCAGTGCGTGCCGACCTTGGCGTCGTAGCGGGTGATACCCTTGACGGTAATGGGCCGGCCGACCTGCGGCGCATCGCAAGGCAGCTTGGGGATGCACTTGGCGACGATACAGCGCCCCCGGTCCATCCCCTCGATTTTGGGGTTTTCGCAAATACGAATGTCCGTGTCGCCGTCGTCGGCTTTCGCGATCTGAGTGACGAAGCCGCCCAGAGCGATTCGGGCAGACATTTTGTCCGACCAGCGATTGGCGTCTTCTGCGACCAGTTCACCAATGGTGAGTTCAGCGTAAAGATTTTTCGGTGGCGTGTCCGCGGGCTTGACCGCAGGTGTCGTGGATTTTGTGGTCGCTTTCTTGGTAGTGGTTTTAGGCTGAGCGTTCTGAGCGACGCACAGTGCGGGAAGGGCGAGCAGAGTAGCCGAGGCGACGGCGAGACATAGTTTCATAGTGCTCCTCGCGAAGAAAATGTCGGACGGATTCAACACCATAATAAATATTCGGAAAGCGCAGAGAAGTGCATTGTAGGGCAGCGAAACGCAAAAAATAACTGTCCACGAGGACAGGAGGCGAAAGTTCTTCGGCCCCGATAGACCATTTTGTGCCTACCATTTGAGACCGGGGGCCGGCAAAATCGAGGTATGGAAATACGCATACGCAGGGCGGGAGTGGAAGACCTGAAGCACGTTGTACACCACCGGCGAGCCATGTTTGAAGACATGGGCTATCGTGATGCGACGACTCTCGATCGTGTCGACAAGGCATCGAGAGAGTATTTCAGCCAAGCGCTACAGGCGGGAACCTATGTTGGCTGGCTGGCAGAGGAATCAAGCGGGCGGAAGGTCGTAGGAGGCGGTGGAGTAGTCATCGCGCCTTGGCCGGGATTTCCGGGCGAAAATCGCGCCGAGCGAGCATGGATTCTCAACATGTACACGAACCATGAGGCGCGCCGGCAAGGGGTCGCGAAGCGGCTGCTCGAAATGATGATCGGTTGGTGTCGGGCGCAAGGATACAGCACAGTTTCCCTTCACGCGAGCGCTGCGGGCCGGCCGCTGTATGAGTCGGTGGGCTTCCACCCAACGAACGAGATGAGGATGAATCTGCGGTGAATGAAGCCTATGGGAGTGGTAAGAACGCAGACAGGATTGCGTCGGTGATTCGGGAAAGGGTGGCGGAAATTTGGCGGGTCGGCTATCCTTAACTGTACACGCACCGCTGTGCACGATCGTCCCCCTAGAAACAGGAAACGCTCATGAATGAGACGAAGACCACTACGCCCGGAAGCAAGCCCGCGCGGCCGGTATGGAAACCAGCGGGAAAGGTGCAGGCTGCCGACCAGCCGTTCCAATACCCGTTGAAGCGGGAGTTTGTCGAACCGGACTGGCGGCGTTTGCCAGGCTACAGGAACGTTACCAAAGAAGAGTGGGAAACCGCGCTGTGGCAGCGGCGTCACACGGTAAAAAACCTAGGCGAACTGAAAGAGGCATTTGGCGACCTGTTGCCGGAAAGCTTGCTGGCCAGCCTGGAGCGCGACGGCAAGGAACGCGCGACCATGTCGATGCTCGTTCCGCCTCACATGCTGAACACTATGGACGAAAAGGATCTTTGGAATGATCCGGTACGGCGCTACATGCTCCCGGCGTTCGATGACCGTCACCCGGAGTGGCCGAGCCATCCGAAGGCGAGCCGCGATTCGCTGCACGAAGCGGACATGTGGGCCGTGGAAGGTCTGACGCATCGCTATCCCACTAAGGTTCTGGCGGAACTGCTTTCGACCTGCCCACAATACTGCGGGCATTGCACGCGAATGGATTTGGTGGGCAACGACGTGCCGCTGGTGGTGAAGCTGAAGTTTCAGATTCCGCAAAAAGATCGCTACCAGCAGATGCTCGATTACCTGCGGGTGACGCCATCGGTGCGCGACGTCGTCGTGAGCGGCGGGGACATCGCGAATACGCCGATCGCCGCGCTGGAAGATTTTTGCTCAAAGCTGATGGACATTCCGAATATCAAGGACATTCGGCTGGCGACCAAAGGGCTGATTGCGATTCCCCAGCATTTTTTGCAGACCGAAGTTCTGGCGGGTCTCGGACGATTGGCGAGGAAGGCGCGCGAACGCGGCGTGGATATCGCCGTGCATACGCACGTGAACAATGCCCGGCAGGTTACGCCCTTGGTGCGAAAGGCGGTGCAAGCGTTGCTCGACATGGGCTACCGCGACGTCCGCAACCAGGGCGTGCTGCTGCGTGGAGTGAACGCTAGCGCGAATGAGTTGCTGGAGCTGTGCTTCACGCTACTCGATTACGGCAAGATCATGCCGTACTACTTCTATCAGTGCGACATGATCCCGAACGCTGAGCACTGGCGGCTGGCGATTCACGAAGTGCAGCAACTGCAGCACGACATCATGGGCTACCTTCCCGGCTTTGCCACGCCGCGCATGATCTGCGACGTGCCGTTTGTCGGGAAGCGCTGGGTGCACCAGGTGAAAGAGTACGATCGGCAGCTTGGCATTTCCTACTGGACGAAAAATTATCGCACTGGGATCGAAGCGGATGACACCGAAGCTCTCAGCCGGCGTTACGAGTATTTCGATCCGATCTACACGCTGCCGCAGCTGGGCCAGGACTTCTGGCGAGACAAGTCCGTTCAGCAGACGCTTTCGAAGTAAGCGCCGCCGCCGCATCCGGGAGAGTGAGAATGGCCGCAGGGAAAGCGTAGATTTCGTCGGAACCAGGCCAAGGAACGGAAATCGTGACGTAAGTTACGATGGAAAACATGGCAAGACACGACGCACTTAACCTTGGTTGACCAGCTTCTGCTTCATGGCGAAGCGCAGAAGTTCGGAGTTATTCGCCAACCCAAAATCCTGCATGATGCGGTATTTGTGAAAGGCGACTGTGCGCGTTGCCACGTTCAGGATCGCGGCAGCTTCCTTCATCGTGTGCCCTTCAGCAAGAAGTTGCAAGACTTCGCGCTGGCGTGACGTGAGCGTGCGCCCGGAAGCGGAGCGCGAATCGCGAGCGGCGATCTCTCCAACAGCTTCTTGCAAGGCCGGCGTTACGTACTTGCCCCCAAGCAAAACGTCGCGGACAGCTCTCAAGAGCTCGCTGCCGGCGGACTTTTTCAACAAGTAGCCGGAAGCCCATTTGCTCAAAGTTTCCGCAGCGATCTCTGGATCCTCGTTCATGGTAAGAACAACAATCTTGATTTTGGGCAACGCTTGCTTGAGCTGTTCGCTGGCGTCTAGGCCGTTCAGCAGCGGCATGTTGAGATCCACGAGGACCAGCTCCGGCTTGAGCTGCGGAGCAACCTTCAAAAGGGCGCGGCCGTCAGCGACCGTACCAACCACCTCGCACTCCGGTTCGAGAAGCCGTTTAAAGGCCTCTGCGACGAGTGTGTGATCATCCGCGATAAGAATGCGTGGCTTGGCCAATCTGGCCACCCCCAGGAAGCCTGAGACTACCGTCGATGGAATCGTATTCAAATCCTGCAGAAAAGCAAACTGCGGGATGAGAACGTCTCCGCTTCAAGACAACTGTGCGAGAGTTCGTGTGCATTCGGCAGAAATAGGCAGGTGATGAACGACCTATCGGCACGGTGTGCCAACTATCGAGCAACCCAAATGGTCCAAAAATTCTCCGCCCAAGAATTTCTGATGCACTCCGCCCCGTTAAAATAACGAAACGATTTTGCGCGCCATTCGGGCTGCTCGAAAGTGGGCACTGCAGGCCAGCCTACGCCCAAACCCGCGAATAAACTTCCGCAGTAACTCCCCACTTCGTGGGCAAGAGGATGCTGCAAAAGCGGGGGGCATGGGAACTGTCAATAGTTACAGTTCTGAGGTTTGCCTGGGCGGGGGGCACAGTACTGAGCGATCGAACGGTCAAGCCCGCCTGGCAGCGAAGCGGTATGTTCTGGCAGTCGTCAGAAGGGTATTCAATCGGTTAAGTATAAGGATTCGGCGGAAATTGAATTGTTGGGGACTCGAAAGCGGAATGGCTGCTCGCCCGGGCATCCTAACTCGCAGACGACCAGTTCGGAATGCTGGTCAACGCTTCCAAATATTCAAACCCAGTTCGACGTGATAGGAGACCGTCACGGATGGACGGGCGGCTGTCGACGCGGCGATCGAATTGGAGCCCGCTTTGGTGGTACGGGACATTATGACCCCGGAACGGGACCGACTGGGCGCGGCTGGCTAAGGAATTGAGGCGGCGGGGGTCAAACTCGAAAGTGGTTTGCTTGAAGATAAGGGAGACGAAGAATATGTCGCTGCTGCGCGGGATAGCGGCGCTTGCATAGGTTTTGAATCGGGGGTGTACTCAGATCTGGTGATGGCGATTGGGGAAGCCCTAGGCGGAGGAATCTTCGTCCCTCCGCGCGCGATTTGAAAGTTGTGAGCGTGCCAACGAATTTCGCCATTCTTAACTGCTCGGAACAATTCCTCTGCAGGACCTGCCTTCACAGTTATACTGGCACGTAGGAGCTGACTTAGGCCGGTGCCAGCGCGGACAAACCCTGTTCACGATCTCTCTCAAAAATTCGCGCTGCTTTTCGGAACGGAGGCTCGGTTTGTCCAGGCACCGGGCCGCGTGAATCTGATTGGAGAGCATACCGACTACAACGACGGCTTCGTCCTTCCAGCGGCGATTCAATTTCAAACTACCGTGGGAATTGCAGCCCGTCCAGATCAGACACTTCTCGTTTTCTCGGAAAATTACGCTGAACAAGTGGAGTTTAGCCTCGATCCGTTGCCGGCGCAGCCTCGACATCATTGGAGTGACTACGTCGTTGGCGTCGTGCGCGGGTTGAAGGAAGCGGGAGTCCGGTTGCCAGGAGCGAACCTTCTGATTCACGGCGATGTACCCCAGGGTGCGGGTTTAAGCTCCTCCGCTTCATTGGAAGCCGCGGTGTGTTACGCGTTGCTGGAGGCGGCTCACAGAAAATTGGGAGGAACGGAGACAGCGCTGCTGTGCCAGCGCGCAGAAAATGAGTTTGTGGGAGCGCGGTGCGGGATCATGGACCAATTCGTTTCCGTCAATGGTCGGGAAGGTCATGCCGTGCTGTTGGACTGCCGGTCGCTTGAGTTTCGTCATCAGCCCATTCCCGAGCAGGTTCGCATGGTCATTTGCAACACCATGGTGCGTCACAGCGTCGCAGGCGGCGAATACAACGAGAGGCGACGCGAGTGCGAAGTGGCGGCGCGTTATTTTTCCGGCATTCTGCCCGGGGTGAAGGCCTTGCGGGACGTTTCGCTGAAGGATTTTGAGAAGCACGGTTCCGGTCTGACAGAGACAATTCGCAGGCGCGCGCGCCACGTTATCAGGGAGAACGAGCGTGTAATCGCGGCTGCGAGTGCTTTGGCGAGGCAGGACGTGACCTATTTTGGACAGTTAATGGGGGAATCGCACGCCAGCCTGCGGGACGATTTTGAGGTGAGCTGTCGCGAGCTGGACGTAATGGTCGAGCTCGCGGGGCGAGTCGACGGAGTGTTCGGGGCGCGAATGACTGGCGGAGGATTCGGAGGCTGTACGATTAATTTTGTGCAGAGCGACTACGTGGAGATGTTCAAGTCGAAGGTGGCCGAGGGTTACGAGCGAGAAACCGGCCAGAAGCCCGAGATTTACATCTGCATGGCATCCGATGGCGTGAGCTGCCTGGAATGAACGTAAGCGGGGAATTCCCGGGATGAAGCTTCTTGTTACAGGCGGAGCAGGATACATCGGAAGCGTGGTTGCCGAGCAGCTGTTGGGGGCCGGACACCAGGTAACCATCGTCGACAATCTGAGCCATGGCTACCGGTGGGCGGTGCCAAACGGTGCCGAGCTGGTAGTCGGTGACCTGGCGGATAAGGAGAAGCTTTCGGGGCTCTTCCGTAATCATTCCTTCGATGCGGTGTTGCATTTCGCGGCGTTCATCGAAGCCGGCGAATCGATGAAATTTCCCGAAACGTTTTTCCGGAACAATACGGTCAACGCGCTTTCCGTGCTCGAAGCGATGTTAGGATCAGGCGTGAAACGCTTTGTATTTTCATCGACAGCGGCGCTTTACGGCAATCCCGCCAAGACGCCCATCGAGGAAGAGGACGCGCTGAGGCCGACGAACGCATATGGCGAATCGAAGTTGCTGGTGGAACGAATGCTTGATTGGTTTCATCGCATTCACGGGTTGCGCTTTGCCAGCCTGCGCTATTTCAATGCGGCTGGGGCGGCGTCGCCGGATCGTGGAGAAGCGCACCAGCCGGAATCGCATTTGGTACCGCGGCTGATGAAAGTCGCTCTCGGCCAACAGAAACACATTGAAATTTTCGGCTCAGACTATCCGACAAAGGATGGAACATGCGTGCGCGACTATGTTCATGTGATCGATTTGGCCACGGCGCATCTGCTTGCGCTGGATGCATTGGATCGTGCTGGGCGGCTGATCTATAACCTTGGCAATGGTCAGGGATTTACGGTACGGGAAGTGATCGAAGGCGTGCGTCGCGTGACGGGCCGGGCAATTTCGGTGATCGAGTCTCCCCGGCGTGAAGGCGATCCCGCCGTGCTGATCGCCAGCTCGGAGAAAATACGAAGAGAGCTGAACTGGACTCCTAAGTTTCAGGAGCTCGACTCGATCCTGGGTAGCGCATGGTTGTGGCACAAAAATCATCCAGAGGGGTACGCCGGGAGCTAGCAAAAATCTGTTGACGATGCGGCCAGGCGGTCGAAAGTAACCACGCGGGAGAACAGGAATTCCATGCAATTCGATTTGGGTGTGCACCCGCACCGGCGATTCAATCCATTGACCGAAGAGTGGGTGCTGGTCTCGCCGCACCGGGCGGAACGACCGTGGCAAGGGCAGATTGAACCCGCCCCTTTAGAAGCTTCGCTTGCTTACGACCCGCAATGTTACCTCTGTCCGGGAAATGCGCGCGCTGGCGGGGCGAGGAATCCTCGGTTCGAAAGCACTTTTGTTTTCGACAATGATTTCGCGGCCCTTCGGCCCGACACGCCGAAAGGAGAATTTCGCGAGGAGGAACTGCTGCTGGCTCGGAGCGAAGCTGGGAGGTGCCGCGTGGTGTGTTTTTCGCCGCGTCATGATTTGACGCTGGCGCGGATGAGCGCAAACGAGATTCGAACCGTGGTCGACACCTGGTGCGAGGAATGCTCAAGGCTGGCAAGCCAGCCTAACGCGCGTGCGATCCAAATCTTTGAGAATCGCGGCGCGATGATGGGCTGCAGCAATCCGCATCCCCATGGACAGATCTGGGTTAACGAGAATGTGCCGGATGAACTGGGGTGGGAAGTGGCAGCACAGGAAAAGTATTTCCAGAAGCACAATTCCAGCTTGCTGGAAGAATATTTGCGGCTGGAACTAGAGAAGCAAGAGCGGTTTGTTTGCGCGAACGACCATTTTGTTACGGTGGTGCCGTTCTGGGCGGTGTGGCCCTATGAGACGCTTCTGATCAGCCGGAGGCGCGTAGGGTCTTTGATGGAATTGAGCGAACCGGAGCGGAATGGGCTCGCGGATATTCTTCGACAAATCACCATCCGCTACGACAACCTTTTCAAGGCGCCATTCCCGTACACTATGGGTTTTCACCAGCGGCCGATAGACGGCGCCGCCTATCCAGGGTTTCATCTTCACGCGCACTTCTATCCGCCGCTGCTACGGTCCGCGACGGTGAAGAAATTCATGGTTGGATATGAAATGCTGGCGATGCCGCAACGGGATATCTCGGCGGAATCAGCGGCGAAACAATTGCGGAGCCTCGTGGACATCCATTACCTGAATGCCCTCTAGCGCTACGCTGGTCGAATGCGAGTTCGCAAAGAGAGTAGTGATGAAAATCAACGGCTACCTTTTGGGAAGCACGGTTGTTGCGGCACTCGGCGGGCTGCTGTTCGGATTTGACACAGCCGTTATCGCGGGAACCACGAGGGGCTTGAGCGCCGCGTACCACCTCACCCAGGGCTCGCTAGGCGCAACGGTGGCTAGCGCGTTGGTCGGAACGATTTTTGGAGCGATGCTGGCGGGGATTCCTGGGGATCACTTTGGGCGGCGGGATAGTTTGCGGGGGACCGCGATTCTTTATTTCGTATCCGCTGCGGGCGCAGCATCAGCCTGGAATTGGTATGCGCTTATTTTTTTCAGGTTCGTCGGCGGATTAGGCATCGGCGCTTCTTCCGTTCTGGGACCGATGTACGTAGCAGAGATTTCTCCTGCGCGGCTGCGTGGGAGGTTGGTAGGATTCTTTCAGTTCAATGTCGTGCTTGGAATTCTGCTCGCGTACCTTTCGAATTATTTGGTGAGCCTTGTTAACCTGGGCGCTACAGAATGGCGCTGGCAGTTCGGGATCTCGGCATTTCCATCGGCGTTGTTCTTTTTGCTGCTATTCACGATTCCGCGAAGCCCGCGGTGGCTGGCTGAAAAGGGACGCATCGAAGAGGCGCGGGGCGTGCTGAAGAAAACCGGCGAGCCGGAGTATGAAAAAGCGCTGCGAGACATTATCGACTCCATCGGGCAGCAGCAAGGGCAGGCAAACGAGCCGTTGTTTCAGAAGCGGTACCGCTTCCCGATCTTTCTGGCGATATCGATTGCCATGTTTAATCAGCTAGCCGGGATCAACGCGATCCTCTATTACCTGAACGATATTTTCGCGCATGCGGGCTTCGGGAAGTTGTCGAGCGGCTTGCAGGCCGTCGCAATAGGCGCGACAAACCTTGTGTTTACGGTGATCGGCATGTCCGTGATCGATAAAGCGGGGAGGAAGATCCTGCTGTTGACTGGAGCGGTCGGTACCGCGGTGTGTCTAGGCGGTGTCGCCACGATTTTTGCGACCTCGCGTCATCAATCGTTTTTGCTCTGGCTGCTCGTGGCGTACATCGCGTTTTTCGCCCTGTCGCAAGGCGCGGTAATTTGGGTTTACCTCAGCGAGGTGTTTCCCACGCCCGTGCGGGCGAAAGGACAAAGCCTCGGCGCGTTTACACACTGGATCATGAACGCCATGATTGCGTGGACATTTCCGACAATCGCGGCAATTTCCGGCGGGGTTCCGTTTATGTTTTTCGCCGCACTGATGGTCGTGCAGTTTGTGGTGGTCTTGCTGTTCTATCCGGAGACCAAAGGCGTTTCGCTCGAGGAGATGCAGCGCCGGTTGGAAGGAACGGCTGCGCAGGAACTATCTTCGCACTGACAATCAAAAACTACCGGGTGAGCACTTCGAGTTCTTCCCGCAGTTGCCGGCGAGCCCGGAATACACGCATTTTCGCGGTAGCTTGCGTGACGCCCAGTTCTTCGGCCATCTCCCGGTGCGTCCAGCCCTGTTGTTTGTGAAGAAGAAAAGCGTGGCGAAGGGCCGGGCTGAGGCGGTGCATGGCCTTCGACGCGAGTTCGCGGTGCATTTGCTGGCGCTCACTATTCACGCGAACATCCTGGACGTCGTCAATCCCCTGGTGGTTCCTGTTCCCATCCAAAACCCCGACGTCCACACGATTTTCCTGATGTTGCGATCTGTTCCGGCGCAGGGTCATGAGTGCTTCGTTGAATGTTACGCGAAACAGCCAGGAAGAAAAACGCGAGGACTCCTTGAATCCGTCGAGCCGCTGATAAACCTTCACGAGTACGTTCTGGAGAGTGTCCTCGGCATCTTCGTGGTTTTTGAGGACCCGCCTCGATACTTTATAGATCATTCCCCAATTGCGCCGCACGAGTTCGGTGAAGGCAGGCTCGTTGCCCCTTCGCGCCAGCGAAACTAACTCGCGTTCTGGGCTTAGTGCATAATCACGCGTCATGTCCTTCCTGCCCTTCCATTGGCAAACAAGCTCGTCAGCCAGAGAGGAGATCGCAAGAAAGCCAATGCCAATAGAACGGAAAAAAGCCTCGCGGCGTCAGAGGTCGCGAGGGCAAGTTCCAACAGACTCAAAAGAAGGGCAGTCAACGCCACCGTCGCGAAAGCTGCCGCGCAGTACATCATCTGCGCTCCTTCTTCATCTGATTCCCAGCCAGCAAACTGCGCCAACCGGCGGCCCGACGGTAAACCGCGGCAACTTCCCCCCCTTATTTTCGCCTGAGCGGCGGAAACAAACTATCAAGAAAACACCTTAGGATGGAGTCATCATCCCTGTATTGCGTTGCGGGCGTCTCCCTTTCAATTCAAATATTTGACGATGGCGACCTCAGTGCGAGATTCGTTGAAGACCAGTTCATCTACGAGAGATTTCACCAGCTGGATTCCGAAACCATTGGGCCGGGAAGCCGCGCCGTTCGGCGCCACCGGCATTTCGACAGCAATAGCGCGATCTTTGGACTCGAACCCTGGTCCAGAATCAGCAATTCGGCACATCACGAATTTACGAGTGCGCAGATAATCGATGCGAGCTTGCGCATCGGGGCCCGCATGTCCGCCGCATTTCACGGCGTTCATCAACAACTCGTGCAAAGCCGTTTTCACGGATTCCCTGACTTTCGAGGGTAAGCCGAGACTCAGTTGATCGACCACGCTCTCAATGCGATCTGCCGCTTGAATCGCACACGGAAAGCGAAGTTCCACCCAATTAGGATCCGCGGACAACACCTCGATTGGATCGTAATCGGGCGGCGATTCAAGGGTCCTCTTGACGATCTGCAAGAATTCTTCGGGGTTGATTGGCTTGCTGATGAAACCATAAGCCTTCTCGCGAAGAGTGAGCAACAGGACTTCCGGCGATTCGTCGCCGGTGATGACTAATGCTTTCGGGTGCGTTTCCGGCAGCAACGCTAACAGTTCGATGCCATTCATACGCGGCATCCATATATCCACTAACAGCAGGTCGAAGGAATTCGCTTCCATCTGCTGAAGTGCTTCCACTCCGTCAGCGGCTGAGCACACGTCATAGCCCGCTCGTTCCAGCAGCCGGCACAGGCCGCTTCGTTCGTTCGAATTGTCATCGACAACCAAGATCTTTTTCATAGCGCCCGCGTCGTTCAGTGATGTGACCGGACACTAGACAGACTGCAAGCGTTCCGCCAAACTCCTCGGGCGCTCCGGAACCTACGGTAACCCATTCACACGGCATGAAATAGCGGGCTACCGTTTGTTGAAGAGGAGAATAACGCTCAAAAGTACTAGTGCCGGTAATAACTGCCAGGCGGTCACGTTGAAGCGACCTTCGGAACCACCGGCGCTCGGCAGCTTTGTGCCGCTGTCAGTGGGATAAGCGGAGGAGTTTGCCACGGCGTTTTGGAATTGCGAAGAGAAGATCAAATACCTGTGGCGCCGGATTCCGGCCAAGCTGGAAGGGAACCAGTCGCTCGCCCTCGAAACGAAACGGTGCATACGCAAATTGTCTCAGGAAGTTCGTGACCGGATAGACGCTGTTTCAACTCGTGGGAAGATAAGGTCGAAGTGATGCTCCAATAGGTGTTCGAGAAGACAGGTTGCAATCGCCGCTCTCAGGTCCGCATCTTCATGTGAACCCCACTTCAAAACGAATGGCCAAATGGCGTTGGGTTCTTGCGGAACAAAATGACTGATTTCAATAATTGCTTGCCAGCGAGGGTCGTTTTCTCCTGCGGGTGCGGGCTGACCCGGCAGAATTTTCTCTGCTGCCGCGATTGATTCTTGAACCGTCAAATGGCCTCGGTACGATATTGAACCATTCTCGTTCCATTACCAACTTTTCCGGTTTTGTCTGCCAGGTCAAACGGTCGATGCAACACCATCCAATGCTCTGATTCGAGAGCTTTCCCCGGCAGAACCCTTCTGTTTGGTCGCACTCAATCAAAACCTAGCCGGGGTAGTGTTCCGCTGACCTAACCTTAGCCAGCGGTTTTAGCCTTTGTTTTCACTGCAAATTGGGCTTGAGTTGAGTGTTGCGTCCACCCATTGAGACCACCTCGTTAATCGGGACTTGAACAACAAAAGCCTAGGCTGAATTCGGCATCTTAGGTTCGTCTCTTCGTTGACTTGCCTCGGGCCCGCAACCTAATATGACCGCACAATGGCAGAATCGCCTTCCCTCATTGGCAAAACCATCTCGCATTTCCGTATCAGCGAGAAGCTAGGCGGTGGTGGGATGGGCGTTGTCTACAAGGCACAAGACACGCGGCTCGACCGTTTTGTCGCGCTCAAATTCTTACCTGAAGAGGTAGCCCAGGACGCCCAGGCGCTTGAACGGTTTCGCCGTGAGGCGAAAGCCGCATCTACATTGAACCACCCCAATATCTGCATCATTCACGACATCGGCGAGGAAAATGGCAAAGCCTTCATCGCTATGGAATTTCTGGATGGACAGACCCTGAAGCACGCGATTGCGCACCGTCCGATCGAACTTGAGAGACTGCTGACCATTGCAATTGACGTTGCCGATGGACTCGATGCCGCGCACACGCAAGGCATCGTCCACCGGGACATCAAGCCGGCCAATATTTTCGTGACCAAGCGGGGGCACGCAAAGATTTTGGACTTTGGCCTTGCCAAGGTCGGCGGCGGGACGACAACGGCCAACGGGCAATCACTGGCCACACGCGATGTGGATCTGGAACACCTAACAAGCCCCGGGAGCACATTGGGAACTGTTGCTTATATGTCGCCGGAACAAGCGAAGGCAAAAGAATTGGACGCACGTACCGATTTGTTTTCGTTTGGGACAGTGCTCTATGAGATGGCGACCGGACAGTTACCGTTTCGAGGAGAGAGTACCGCCGCCATTTTCGATTCGATCCTGAATCGTGTTCCGCTTTCTCCTGTGCGGTTGAATCCTGACATGCCTCTAAAGCTTGAGGACATCATTAATAAGGCGCTGGAGAAAGACCGCGAGCTACGGTACCAGCATGCTTCGGACATGCGGGCCGACCTCAAGAGGCTGAAACGGGAGATGGACACGGGATTCGGCGTACCCGCTAATTCGGAGAACGTAGAATCGGCGGCGAGGGATGGCTCTCAGGTTCCCCGATCTCAGTCGCCGTCCGGCTCCTTCGTGGCTGCTCCATCTCCATTATCGAGCGCAGTGAAGGTCGCTGAACCTCCTGAGGCAGGGCGAAAACTCTGGAAGATATTGGTTGCCCTGGTGGCCGTCGTCTTACTACTTGGTGTTATTGGGTTGTGGCGAACGACCAGAACGAAGCCGAAGCCGGAGCAAGAGGTGACCGTTGTCCCACTTACGGCGCACCCTGGCGATGAACGCGATCCTACTTTCTCGCCCGATGGCAGCCAGGTGGCATTCGCGTGGGGACCAGAGGGCGGAAATCCCGACATTTACGTGAAATTGATCGGCCCCGGGGATCCCATTCGGCTGACTAATACTCCCGACGACGAACGGATGCCGCAGTGGTCCCCCGATGGAAGGTGGATCGCCTTCCCTCGAAACAGGGGCGCAGAAGGAATCTTCGTGATTCCGGCGCTCGGAGGACCCGAAAAAGTGATTACAGCCGAAAACGCCTTGACATACCTCTCATGGTCTGCCGACAGCCAATGGGTAGCTTACAGCGCGGGAAGGCCGCGCAGTTTATATCTTGGGCCAGTGAACGGAGGGGATAAGAAGCTGGTGCCGATGCCAGGAAAGTATTCCGTTACAGCCGGCATATTCTCTCCAGACTCTCGAAAAATGGCGCTGCTTCTCAAAGAGTCTGACGTTGAATTGAGAGCCCGGCTATATGTCATTGCGCTGTCGGTGGACTATAAACCCGAAGGTGAGCCTAAGCCATTGACCCCAGCCGAGTGGAATATTGTAAGCCCTGCTTGGACGGCGGACGGAAACGAGATTTTATTCATCCGGCAGTTCGGCGGTAGTGCAAATGCCGGGAGTGATACGGCCATGTATCGTGTTGCTGCCGATGGAGGAGAGCCGCGACGGGTCAACTTTGCAGGCGACAATCCCTGGTTTCTCGGAATAGCCCGGCGTAGCAACCGCATGGCGTTCACACGACTCCATCGCGACACCAACATTTATCGTGTCCCATTAGAGGCCGATGGCGCCATCCACGAGACTGCTGGCCAAGCGATCATCTCCTCTTCGAGACGTGATGACACCGCGAGCTATTCTCGGGTCGGATCCCGCATCGCCTTCCTCTCAAACAGAACCGGCCCCATGGAAATCTGGATCGCGCAGTCGGACGGCCACGATCCCGTGCAGCTCACGAGTGCTCTAGAGTGGGCCGATATCGGCAGCCCTCAATGGTCTCCGGACGGCACCAAAATAGCCTACAGTGCTCGGCCCCAGGTCAACTCGGGGACGAAAATCTTTGTCATCTCGTCCTCCGGAGGATCCCCTCAGGTTCTGACCACGGATGCCACAACGGACATTCGGCCCACCTGGTCAGGCGATGGCCGCTGGATCTATTTTGAATCCGACCGAGTTGGTGGGTCGGGCGGGAACATTTGGAAGGTTGCATCTTCCGGCGGCCCAGCTTTACAGGTGACGCGAGACGGCGGTATCTCCGCCCAAGAATCGCTGGACGGGAAGTGGCTCTACGTTTCCGTGGCTGGCGGAGTTCTTCGCCGGATGCCGGCTGATGGCGGTGAAGAGACAGACTTCGTTCGGGGCCTGGGCGGTCCCAGGGTCACTCTTGAAGTGCCGCCCTTTTGTGTGACGGCCAAGGGTATCTACTACCTGGCTGACGCGCCGGACCACCGGGGCGCGGTGATACGGTTCATAAGCCACTCCGGAGGCGAGCCCAAGACAATTGGCAGCATTCCTCGAGCACCTGCACCGGGACTTAGTGTTTCCACCGATGGCCGATACTTGTTATTTTCGCAGTACGACCAATCGGCCGCCGAGATTATGCTCGTCGAAAATTTCCATTGAGCCGTTATCGAGCTAGCTCCTTCCATGAGAAGGCCGGTGCGTGTCAAACCTTTTCTTTCGTTTTTTCTTTCTTCTTGATTTCTTCTTTTTCCAAATTGTTCCCGTTGAGCCAAGCCGCCTCTGTCGCCACCCTTCCATCCGCACT